>SXGT01854022.1_pt1 | contig 44446 bp, 4 predicted proteins | sample 3176221 | NCBI WGS metagenome assembly SXGT01 (sample SAMN11356862, study PRJNA531348) | freshwater metagenome | isolation source: freshwater sample F1-120 | place: China: Fuxian Lake, Yuxi | collected 2017-12-25 | reverse complement strand
GGCGGTCAGCCTCGGCGTGGTGCCGCTGATGGTGTCCACCGGCGCCGGCGCCGAGATGCGCCGCACGCTGGGCGTCGCCGTCTTCAGCGGCATGCTCGGCGTCACCCTCTTCGGCATCTTCTTGACGCCGATTTTTTACTATGTGATTCAGTGGTTCAAGGATGGGGGCGGCGAAACCGCCAAGTAAAAAGGAGAAAGTAAAAAGTAAAAAGTGTGGGAAAATCGTCCTTACTTTTTCCTTTTTCCTTTTTACTTTTTACTTTCGCCGACCTGTGGTAATCTCTCGCAAGTACGCCGCCGCCAGACCGTGACCGCACTGCGAGCCCAGCATGAGCAAGGTCTTCACGTTCGACGTTTTTCTCAGCCATAACGAAAAGGACAAGCCGCGCGTGCGCCTTCTGGCAGACCGCCTGAAGGCGGCGGGCCTGCGCGTCTGGTTCGATGAATGGGCCATCAAGGTGGGCGAGGACATCCAGTTAGCTGTCGAGCATGGCCTGGAGGATTCGCGCACCGTCGTCCTGTGCATGTCCCCCGCGGCTTTCGGCTCCGATTGGGTGACGGCCGAGCGGAGCACCACCCTCTTCCGCGATCCCACCAACAAGGACCGCCGCTTCAAGCCCGTGCTCCTGGAAGACTGCACGATCCCGGACACCTATCGGCGTTTCAAGTACGTGGACCTGCGTGCGGACAGCGAGGCGGCCTACGACGAACTGATTGCCGCCCTGCGACCGGAAGCCCCGTATGAGCCACCCGCCGAGCCCGAACCCGACGGCGCCTATCGTTTGTTCGGCATGCGCCTGCGTTCAACCGAAGCGTCGGTCAAGGCCGGCGAGGTGTCCCTGCTTGCGGTGCTTGAGACACTAGCGGCGGTATTCCTAGTGTTCTATCTGTCGCTGTACTTCAACACCCTTGGCTGGCTCGCGATGGCGGCGAGCGTGGCGCCGCTGCTGCTGTTGCGCACCGATACCTCAATTCGCCGCGCCATTGAGTGGTGGGATGCCGCCGATAATTGCCAGGTGAAGGCCGAACGCTGGATTAGGGACCGAGGTCAACCAATTTTGTTCATCACTTTTGCCCCCTTCAGTATTGTCATGGTATTTTATGTCTGGATCGTCCCGCTATCGGTACGCGTCGCGGCCACACTTCTGAGTGCGCTCGCTTCGCCTGTTGATGCTCTAAAGGCAGTTCCAAGAAATTGGTCAAGAGTCACATTGGGAATGGACATTTGTTGTCCTCCAGAACTAATTCCAGACCATCCCAAGGAGACCCTTGCTAATTTCCTAAGTGAGTCCCCGCCTCCTGACCAATACATAGCCAGATTTCTCGTCAAATGGCTGTGGATGTTTGGATTGATAATGTTCCTCCCCGCCTACGCCTACCGCTGGTCGCTGAAGGCGACGTCGATCATCTACAGCCCGCTCGTGCTGGTCGCGATGACGACGTTTCGGCGGATCGACGATGTGCGCAAGGAATTGCTGCTTTTTGTGCGGAGCGATCTCACCCGGCTTGCGGCGGCTTATTCTGTCGTCATCATCATCGCGTTTCTTGCCAAGATTGTGCTGATGATGACGGTCGCCGCGTTTGTCGATTGGTGGAACGAGCATCCGGCTTTCCAGTTTCTCGCGATTTATGTGGCCCCCGCCGAAGTACCGCCGTGGCAGGTGACTTCGTTCGTCAACGCCTGGCTCTGTCTTGGCGTGTTTTTCTTTGCCCGGGCCGCGCTCTTGCACATCGAGACCGGGGTGCCCTGGTCCGAGAACATGATCAAGGGCATCCTTCGCGTCACGACTTTCTTTCGCTGGACGCTGACGATCTACACCATCCTGTGCACCGGCTACATCACCCTTCAGGCGGCACAGAACTGGGACCTTCCCCGGCTTGGCACCAAGATATTCCCTTGGCTGTAGCCATCAACTCGACCTGCCGGATGCCAGCTGCCGGTTGACGCGATTGTCTATCGCACGCGCCCAAAAAATGGCACTTTGGTTCGACGAGCGGGTTGGCGTTAGCGCAACAGGTTTTGGTTCTACCCCTTGCGCCAGGCGCTTACGCGACCCGCCATGGTTATACTTTGTTATACCGATGGAAGCGTACTAATTCTCGCCGAAGTGAAGCACTTTGCACCCGTGTCTCCGCAGGCTCGCGATCTGCTCGGAAGGAAAAAAGGGCGCGGCATGGTCACGGAACCCTCTCGCCTCGCCACGCGTCTCAAGGTCGCGCCAAGCCCTAACCGCAACCCAGCTATCCTTCATGGTTTTGTTATCGCAATGCGAACGCCTGGTAAACTGGCGAGGGGAAATCGACTTTTTTTGGCCGAATTGCACCAAACCAATGCGTCACGTAGACGTTGTATTCTCCATAAGCCGGAGTCCCGTCTTCGGCGGGAGAGGGTGCATAGGTAGCCGGCGACCAGGGTCGACTCCGCCGCCGCCATGCAGGTGAGTGGCCCGCGAGCATGGCAGCATCCGCGGAGCTGGAGGGGACCTGATGGATTGGTGTTTTTTTGGCTGAATACGCTTCCTAAAGACCGGTTTCCTTGTTATTCTAATACTTTCGCAAACCGTTCTTATTCATTGTCCTGTTTGAGTTTGTGGCACTACGAGGTTCTCATTCATGGTCTCCTTCAATCTGGTGCGGTGGCTGCGGGCCTTGCGTCGCTCACGAGGCAAAACGATCGAGAAAACACCCCGAATTCGCCTCCGGCTCGAAGAGCTGGAAAGCCGACTTGCGCCTGCCACGTTCATCTGGACCGGCGCCAGCGGGGTCAACGCGAACTGGAGCACCAACGCCAACTGGCTTGGCGGCGCCGCACCGACCGCGGCGGCCACCGCTTCCGATCCCGCGGACTTGATCTTTGATAGCCGCGGCGCAGGCAGCCTGACCCCCATCGACAACATCAGCAATCTCACCGTCAACTCGATCCAGCTCTCGTTCAATGGCTACAACCTCCAGATGCTGGCGGGGACCCAGCCCATCAAGCTGGGCAATGCGGCATCGCCGTTCACCGCCATCACGGTCGGCGCCGGACTCACGAATGAGCAAATTGGCCTCGACATGGCGTTTTCCGCGCCGGCCGGGACGCAGCAGTTCTTCACCATCGGCTCCGGCTCCACACTGACGGCCTACGGCAAGCTCACAGGCGCCAGCGGCTCGCAGCTCACCAAGCTTCAAACTGGCACGCTCATCCTGACCGCGGACAACGGCGGCTTCAGCGGCCCCGTCAACCTCGAAGCGGACTCCGGCATTGTCCGCATTGGTCATAGTAAGGCGCTGGGCACGGGCCAGGTCACCGTTGGCAACAACTCGCAGTTGCAGTTGGATCCGACTGCCGGCAACCTCACCGTCGGAAACTCGCTCAGCCTCTTTGGCCCAGGAGTAAGCAATCGCGGCAGCATTCAAAATCTGACGGGTGACAATATCTGGACCGGCCCCGTGGCCATGGGGACCAATACCTCGTTCAATGCCGACAGCAACAGCAGCTTGAAGTTCACCGGCACGATCAGCGACCTCGGATCGCCGTTCAACGTCAGCAAGATCGGCCAAGGGACCGTCATCTTCAGCGCTGCCAACACCTACCGCGGGACCACGACGGTCACCGACGGCATCCTGACCATTCAGCATGGCCTGGCGCTCGGCGCGGAACCGGCTGCGGGCACCACCGTCAACCGGAACTCCTTGCTGGGGACCATCGGCACATTGCGGCTTGAGTACGACGCTACCCTGGCGCCAACCGGTGCGGATAGCACTGGTAACTGGCGCTTGCAAAACCCGGCTCTGCCCTTCAATGCCGCCACCAACCCCTACGTCGGCTTCGTGGTCCTCGGCGTACCGCTAACGCTTAACGCGACTGGGTTTGGCGGCAACGGCGCGCTTAACAACCTCGAAGGAAACAACGCCTGGACCGGCACTATCACGCTGGGCAGCGTAATCAGTGGTTTTGCGCCGACCATCCAGGTGGAAACCTCCGCCATCACCAGTGAAGATACCCGGCTGTTCTTGACCGGCGTCATCGGGGATCGCGCTTCCAATCCGCCCTTCGATTTGACCAAGGAAGGCACAGGGGACCTTGTATTGGAGCCGACCAACGCCTTCGGCGTGGGCACGGCTAACCTCTACCATGGAGCGACCTTTATCCAAGAGGGTACGCTTACTCTTCGCGATTCCCAGGGACTCGGCCCGAAAACCAAGCGACACCCAAACCCTCTAACCCCACTCGCGCCAATCGCCACTGTCGCCAATGACGCCACGCTCTCGCTTGAATCCAATGTCGGGCATATCGATTCCGTCACGGGCAATATCAACCGCCTGCACGTGGCGGCTCCCGTGAGCATCATCGGCGTCGGCTACAAGGCCGTCGGCGCCTTGCGTTCGCTGAGCGGCATCAACCTCTACACGACGGATTTCCCGCAGTCGCCGCTGCTCGACCCGATCACCACCGTGGCGACCCCGGTGGGCACTCTCACCGTTGGCCAGACCTATTACTACGTCGTCACCGCTTTCGATGGGTATGGCGAATCGTTGTCGTCCAACGAGCGAGCAGTCACCATCGTCAGCGACCGTACAGCGCATCTCACCTGGGCTGCAGTTCCCGGGGCAGTCACCTACCGGATTTACCGAAGCTTGACTCCGGGCACCTACACAAACACCCGAGTCGGAATAGTTAACGCCAGCGGGGCGCCCTCCTTCGACGACACGAACTTCGCCACGACGGCCTTCTCGCCGCCAACCGTCAGGCCGATCATTCAGATGGCCGGCAGCGCGAGCATCGGAGTTGAGACCGAGCCGGCGCAGACCCCGACCGCCGACTATTTCACCAACGACTATAGCCTGACCATTGAAGGCGGCATTGCCGGCGCCGTCGCTCAGATCTTGACCAAAGAAGGCACGGGACACCTGATCCTCCCCAATGCCAACAACAGCTTGCTCGGCGACAGCGTGATCGATTCGGGCTGGATCACAATCCAGCACCCCGACGCGCTGGGCCCGTCGTTGGTCACGGTTCAGAATGGTCAGCGCAACGTCACCGTCAACAACACGGCCGCGCTGATGCTCAGGCCCATCGAGGCCGGGACGAACATGACGTTTAACCACAACCTGAATTTGCAGGGCGTGGGCATCACGCATCCTTTCGCGCTGATCAATCAGAAGGGAGCCGTAGAGAATCTCGCCGGCATCAACACGCTTGATAGCAACATCGATCTCACGGGTAAGGTGGGCGTTGGCGTCGAAGATGTTTTTGGGCCAAGTCACCTTTACCTTACCGGCAGCATGTCGGAGCAGGCAGTCACGGCGATCAACGTCGACGGCGACGCGCGCGGCGACGGGCGAGAGAACGCCAACCCAATCGACACCGGCAGCCTTACGGGCGGCACCATCATCATCACTGCCGACGTCCTCGGGGTTCCGGACGACATCCGCGTCTATGTGGGGGATTTCGTCAACAGCCCGGGCACGGCCATCAACGTTTACGATTCCACGACCAACGGAGATTTCAGCAATCCAACCAATCGACGCCGAGCCGTCGTCACGATTGTGTACAACAGCACCACAGCCACCGCGACGGCGGTGCAATCCACAGGTACCGGCTGGAACCTTGGCCCCGTGGTCACCAGCTATGCTGCCCTTCCTAACACCTTCATCACCATCGTCGTCAACGAAGGCTCAACGTCCGGTTCGGGCACCCGCTGGTCGTATACCGCTCAGATCCTGCCGAATTCGTCGAATATCGGCGGCCAACTTATCAAGCTCGGCTCCCAGCGCCTGGATGTTCAAGGTTCCGGCGTCTACACGGGGGGCGTTGATATTCGCGAGGGCGTAGTCCGGGTTGAGAACCATGCCGCACTCGGCACGCCCAGCAGCAACGCCGGCACGACCGTCCAACCTGGCGCTGCCCTGGAGTTAGCGCCCACAGTCACCGACCAGAACGGCGGGCTTGCCGTCGGTGAATCCATCTGGGCCAATCACTTGACGCTGAATGGAAGTGGCAACAGCGAGTTCGGCCTCGCGCCCGTCACGGTATTGTCAAACGACGTTCAGTGGACCGGGCCGGTCACCTTGAATTCCACCATCGACGTTCTCTTCCGGAACGGCCTGGCGAACCAGGTGCTTCCCACGATGACAGCGAATGGCTCCAACCTCGTTGGCGGCGGCAACGTCTCCGTGGTGACAGCGACGCCGGGCGGCAATGGGCGCAACGCGGACCAGGCCATCCTCTTCACCGGCACGATCACTGGCGGGTCGTTTACCCTGACCTACGACGGAACGCCCACGGCCAACATCAGCTGGAGCGCCAACCTCAACACGCTGATTGCCAACATCCGGACCGCGCTGAACCCCGTTCTCGGCTCCGCCAATTTTGGCATGGCATCCGTTAGTCCGACCGTGGATGTGCGACCCAATGCGCGGATGGTTATCAGCGGCAACATCGACGACGGCGCTGGAACCCATCCGGCCGACATCCACATGGCCGGCGGCGGTGACCTGGTGCTTGCGGGCACCAACACGTATCGCGGCACCACCTTCGTCCATCAAGGCAGCCTGACCCTGGCCAGCGGCGAAGCCCTCGGGGCTACCGTCGTAACAGGCAAACAAGAACTGGCGCTCAGCGGAGCCGTCGCGGGCAACACCCAGTTCAAACTGTCCTTCGGCTCCGGCGCCGGCTCGCAAACGACCACCATTACTTACACCGGTACCGCTGCCGATGCGACTACTATCCAGGCCGAACTCAATGCCCTGACCACAATCGGCCCTGGCGGAAATGTCACGGTAGTGCAAAGCAACCCAGGCGTCTTCCTCATCACCTTCGGCGGCAGCCTCGCAGGAAACAGCACCCAGCTCATCACGGTGCAGAAGGTTTCCGGCACGGCCGGCTCCGCCGTCGTCGGCTTCCAGGGAAGCACGGTGGTTGCCGACAACGCCCAGATCCAGTTGCAAGGCGGCATCGCTGTGGCCGGCGAACCCCTGATCATCCAGGGGGACGGCACGTCTTTGCTGACGGAAGTACAGTCCTTCACTGTCGGCGCCACGGACATCCTTGGCAGCGGCACCTTCCGCCTGCAATTCGGCGCCGACCTCACCAACCCGATTCCGTTCAACGCCACGGCAATCGATGTGCAGAATGAGTTGCAGGCCCTGCCGTCGGTTCAAGCCGCCGCCGGCCTGGTGCAAGTCAGCGTCGCCGGCATAGAGGACGGCGTCAACGAAACGCAAGAAATCCTGTTTAGCAACTTTGCCCCGGGCGACCGCTACCAGCTCTACTTCGATCCCAGCGGCGGCGCCGCCGAACCCGGCATCAACCTGACAGCGGCGCTTACTTACAGCGTGGACCCCTTCACGAACCTGGCTCGCATCACGACGGCATTGCGTGCCCTGCGTACGGTAAGCGATCTGGGTGTGAACGGGGCGATCGTGCCCGACAGCGCCGGCCGACGTAGCGCCAGCAGCGATTTTGCCCGGTTCCGTTTCGAGGGAGCCTTCGCCAACCAAGGTGTGCCACAGGTTACTTTCATCCCGATCACCGGAACCGGAACGCCTTTGGTGTCCGAGGTTGCCACGGCTCGCCCCGGTTCGCGCACCTATACGGTCGTGTTCCAGGGAGGCTTTGCCCAGAGCAATGTTCCGGCGCTAAGCGCGGGCGCGACGACAGGCATCGCCACGTTGTCGAAATTCCAGACCTTGCTTGAAGGGGCCCGCCATAAGAGTTCGCCCATCCAGTGGTTCAACCAGGGGCCAACGCCAATCACGAATGCCGAGGTCTTCAACAATGGCGGTGGCGGGCCGCAGGCCACCACGGGCCGCGTCACAGGCGTCGCCGTCATGCAGACGTTTGCGGACGACATCTTCGTCTCCACCGCGGGCGGTGGGTACTGGAAGACGGTCGAAGGTGGTCGCCACTGGACGCCCATGTTCGAATCCGTCGGGAACGGTGTGGTCTTCGGCGGCGCCGTTGCTGTTTACGACAACGCCAACGACGTGATTCCGCCCCTCACCTATTTCGCCGGCGGTGAAGCCAACAATAACAACGGCACCTCCGACTCCTTCTACGGGGCGGGCATTTACCTTAACGGCATGCTGCTGGTTAACAACTCCGATGGCGCTAACCCACTCAAGGGCAAGGCCGTCAGCAAGATCGTCATCAACCCGAACAACCCGCTGATGATTTGGGCGGCCGTCAGCGATCAAGCAACCAACGGCACTTCGACCGGCGCCGGCATCTGGCGCTATGATGGCCTCGAATGGCTCAATACCACGCTGGGCACTTTCCCAGATACCGATCGCGTCTACTCCGACGTGGCCTACGATGACATCCAGGACGTACTCTATGCCGCGATTGGCACGGTCATCCCTGGCAGCACCGATAATGACATCCTCTACAACACCGACCCGACAGCTCCCACTCCCGGGGCCTGGCTGGATGAAGCCATTGAAGGGGTAATCGGAGTCGCGATCAATCGCGTCGGCAATATCAAGCTGGCGGTCTCCGAAGCCGATCACGTTTTCGCCGCCGTGAGCGATGCGGTCACGGGCGGCTTGCTGGGGATCCTGGAAACCACGACCGGTCCCGGCGGTTGGACCCTCGTCAACGATACGGGCGGCATGGCAGATTACCTCTCGAACACGGGCTTCTATGCCTCCGCCATCGTCGCTTCGGGCGACAACGTATACGTCGGCGGCCGCGATCAAGGGAGCGGCACGGACTTCGTCCTCGAATCGACCGATGCCGGGGCAAACTTTGCCGATCTGGTGGCGGGCGCGAATACCGGCCCGCATACAGCCGTCCATGGCCTCGCTTTGGACTCCACTGGCAACCTCGTTGTTGGTACGGATGGCGGCGTCTGGCGTTACGACTTTGTTGCCGCCACTTGGTCCAACCTGAATGGCAATCTGGGCATCACACAGATGAATGCCGTCAGCGCCAGGCCGGGCAATAGTGACATTATCCTGGGCGGCACACAGAGCAACAGCGCCGCTTTCTTCGCAGGAAATCAGGGCTGGAATCAGGTCAACCCGAATACAGCGGCGCCGACTGCCAACGTCACACGGACTGCTTTCGTCCCCGGCAGCCCCGCCAACGTCTACGCCATCGTCAACGGCACTCTTTACCGTTCGTCCGACAGCGGAGCGACCTGGGCCGCGAGCGGTACCGCCCGCGATATCGCGGTCGATCTGCTGAATAGTGCCCGTCTGCTGATCGCACGAGGAAATCAGGTATTCGAATCCAACAATTTCGGCCAGACCTCAATTCCATTAACTGTACCACCATTCGGGGCGCAACTCGTAGCCGTCGCCGGTGCTGCGTATCAGGGAAACTTTGTCGCCGATCCGTTCTTTAGCAGCGTTGTCGACATCGGCGCCAACACCTACGTTCAGGACACGATCTACGCTGCCAGCGCGACGAACCTCTTTGTCACCAAGAATCATGGGGTGCTGTGGACGGGAACGACGGTCGCCACCAGTGTTCGCACTCCTCCCATGCCCGCCAACACGACCATCCGAGGCATCGTGGTCGATTCGTCCGACAGCAACATCGTCTATGTCCTGGCGAACGAGCGCGTCAGCGTCACCGATGTCAATGTGCCACACGTTTTCGTGAGCAGGAATGCCGGCCAAAGCTGGATCGACCTCACCGCGGGATTGCCCAACCTGCCCGTCTGGAAGTTGGCGATCGACCCACGCACCAACGACCTTTACCTGGGAACCGACAGTGGCGTTTATCAGACCACGATCTCATTTGCAACTGCCACGCCCATCATCACTGGCTGGCAGAAATTCGGCGCCGGCTTGCCGAATGTCCAGGTAAAAGACATTGAGGTGGATACGAGCACCAACACGCTAACGGCCGGAACGTATGGCCGTGGTGTTTGGCAGTTCTACTTGAACGACAACACGCTGCCGACTGCGTTGCCCAATCCGGGCGCTCTGCGCGCCACGGGGGGCAACAATAGCTGGAGCGGTCCGATCATTCTGGCCGGCGCGACCACGATCAGCGCCAATGGCAACCAGGCATTGCAGAACGGCCTTTCCGCGGCGTCGCTGACGATTCTCGGCTCCATCAGCGATGCGACCGCCACGAACGTGAATACGCTCACCAAGATCGGCGGCGGCGACGTCGTCCTGGCAGGCATCAACACCTATGCGGGCGTGACCGATATCCGCGAGGGGAATCTCGATGTGCAGAAGTCGCGTGCCCTGGGCGGCGCGACGATCGTTGGCGTGCAGGCCCTTTCTCTCGTGACGCCCACGTCGCCGACGCTGACGACGCTGACGCCGATTGATGCGGCCGGCAACTTCGCGGCGGGCCAAACGTACTACTACGTGATAACCGCGCTGAATGCCAACGGCGAATCGATTGCGAGCAACGAGTTGACCGTCACCACGACGCTGCTCAACCAGGCCATCGAGATTCGCTGGGACCCCGTCGCCGGCGCGACCGGATACAACATCTATCGCTCGGGGACTGCGGGCGTCTTTCTCTCTCCGGCACGACTCATCACGATTCCGCTTGGCGCCACCTCGACCTATCTCGACGACGGCTCCGTGCTGCTGGGCAACTTCGTCCCGCCCGTGTTTGAATTCACGCTGCAATTCGGCACCGGCGCCGGCTCGCAGACGGGTACGCTGACGTACACGGGAGCGTCTGCCGATGCAGCCGCCATTGAGAGCGAGCTCAACGGCCTCACCACAATCGGCGGCGTCGGCGGTTCGGTCACGGTGGTTCGGACCAACCCAGGCATGTTCTTGATCACCTTCGGCGGCAGCCTGGCCGCGACCATGCAACCTATTCTGCCCGCCGTCACAAGCCAGCCGGGTTCGGCGTCAGTCACTCCCGCCGGCGGCACTATCGTTCAGAATGGGGCGGCGCTCGAGCTGGAGTCCGACCTCGACCTCGAACCCATCACGCTCAATGGCAACGGCATCGCTCCGAACTATGGCGGCCACTACACCGGCGCACTGCGCAACCTCACCGGCGCCAATATCTACACCGGCACGGTCACGCTCAACACCAACGCCACCATCGGCGCGGAGTCGGGCAGCACCTTGATGTTTGCACGGGACCCCGCCAATCCGAACCCCTACGGCATCACCGACAACGGAGTCGGCTTCAGCATCGACAAGGAAGGCGCCGGGAAGCTCGTGCTGCAAACTGTGGACAGCTACGGCAGCGTGACGGCAGGCACCACGGTAAATCAGGGCATCCTGAATATCCAGAACTCCGACGCGCTCGGCTTTGCCGGGGCGACAACCACCGTGCGCGACGGTGCCCAACTGCAACTTGAGCAATCTACCGTTAACCAGCCGACACAGCTCAACCCGACCGCGGCCACGGGGGGAACGCTCGTGGTGGGCACGACTTATTTCTACGTCGTTACTGCGCTCACCCCCGCCGGCGAATCGCTGGTCAGCAATGAGAGGAGCATTGTCCCGAGCGCCGGAAACCAGAAAGCTGACCTCTCATGGAATGCTGTCGCGGCGGCAACGGGCTACAGGATCTACCGGTCGACAACCTCCGGGATTTACAACAACAGCCTCTTGACCACGATCGGCTCCGGCGCCACCACGTCATTCACCGACACCGGCGCGGCAGTTGGCGCAGGCACGCCAACAGGGCTCAACATCGACGATCAGAACCTCGTGCTGTCCGGCAGCGGCATCGCAGGCTCCGGCGCCCTGCTCAACGTTCTCGCCAATAACACGTGGGGAAGCGCCAGCACCTCGGTCTCCGTGACCTCCGTGCCCGGCTTCGGGCCCAACACCACTCCGGCCGGGACGGTGGCATTCGGCGTCACCAGGCCGTCCGATACGATGACCATCGGAAGTCCGATCAGCGAACCGACATCGGGCGCCGCCACCCCGACCACGGGCCCGCTCCCAACCGGGCTTACCAAGGTCGGCGCGGGGAGGCTAACGCTCACGCAGGACAACACCTACAGCGGAACCACCTACGTCAACGCCGGCATCCTCGCCATCCAGGCAGACAATTCGCTCGGCACCAGCCTGACGGACGAAATCCAGCGCATCACCGTATTCGATACGCTCGGGACTGATACTTTCAGGCTGACCTTCAAGGGCCAAACGACTCCGTCCTTGACCTTCGGCGCCGGCCTACTCTTTTCCGACGTCGAGAACGCATTGAACGCCCTCTCGACCATCGGGGGAGTGGGGGGCAACGTGACCGTGACACGTTCAACCATCACAGTCGCCACGCCGACGACACCACAAGTCGGCTACATCTATACGGTCACCTTCCACGTCATGCCCGAACCTGGTCAACCGCTGATCACGGCCACACCCACCGGTGGCATCAACATTTCAGTGAACCGCGTTGCTGACGGCGGCATCGGCGCCTGGGTCAAAGCCGGTGCGGCGCTCGAACTCGATGGCGATCCTCTCGGCGGCGGAGGCGGCATCGTCGTCCCCAGCACGGAAAACCTGCTCCTCGGTGGCACCACCGGCGTCAATGGCGCTGGCGGGCTCCGTAACGTCACGGGGGACAACACCTGGCAAGCTCCGGTCACGTTGCAGACAAGCCTCGGCATCACGACTGATACCATCGGCGTCGATGCCGGCAGCGAGCTCACCATCACGGGTGAGATCCACGATCCTACTCCGAACCCGATCCCCAGTCCGATCCCGCCGGCTTCACTTACCAAGGTCGGCCCAGGCACGCTTGTTTTCCCGAACAACAACACCTACACGGGCAGCACCTTTATCAATGGCGGCGCTCTGAATATACGCGACACCGAATCGCTCGGCGTCAACACGTCCGCGGTGCAGAAGATCGACATCAACGGCACCAGCGGCACCTTCACGCTCACCTTCCTGGGTCAAACCACTGGCAACCTCAACGTCGGCATCCCTGCATCCGGCGGCGTCGGACCTACCGCCAGCATGCAAAACGCCCTCAACGCGCTTTCCACGATCAACACCGGCGGCGGTGCAGTCGTCGTGACGCAACTCGGCAACGTCTACAGTGTCTTCTTCAAGGACCCACCGCTGGCACGTAAGGCCCAGCCTCTCATTGTCGCCACACCGGCGGCCGGCTTCTTCACAACGATCACGGTGCTGCCTGCGATCCTCGGCGGCGAGAGCGCCAACGTCGTCGCCTCTGGTGCGAGTCTACAACTTGAAAGCACGACTTCACTCACGGAATCGTCCGGCAAGGCCCTCTTCTTGAACGGCCAGGGCGTCAACAACACGGGCGCGCTCGACAGCATAGCAGGCAGCAATCAGATCAACCCAACCACGCCGATCACTTTGCAGAGCGACGCCTCCTTCGGCGCCGAAACGGCAGCCCTGCTGACCGTAACGCAGGCCCTCACCGATCGGACGCAAACCCAGACCATCACCTTCCCCTTCACCAGCGGCAACAGCTATACGTTGAAATTCGATGGCCTGACAACGGGCATCCTTTCGCTGAGCGCAACGGCGGCAACCAATGTCACCACCATCACCAACGCGCTCAACGGCCTGGCCAACATTCAACTTCTCGGCGGCGCCCCGGTGACCGTCGCATCTGTCAGCGGCAGCGTCTATACCGTCACCTTTGGCGGCCGCATGGTGGGCACCAACTGGCCGGCCATCGTCGGCACGCGCGTCTCTGACGGCTCGACCTTCACCGCCACCCGGGTGATGAATTCGCTCGGCTTCGGCATCAACAAATACGGCCCCGGCATCGTGGATTATGCTGGCACTTCCGCCAACGTGTACACCGGACTCACGCACGTAATCGAGGGGACGCTAGAGTTGAGCAAGCCGAACAACGTCAACGCCATTGCTGGCGACTTGACCATCGGCACCCCGGGCATCGCGGAAGTGCAGACGGTAACGATCACGGGGACCGCGGGCTCCTTTGCCTTGACCTTCAACGGCCAAACGACGGGGAACCTGGCATTCAACGTTCCAGCGTCAGGCGGGGCCAGCGCCACGGCCAGCGTGCAGAACGCCCTCAACGCGCTTGCCTCGATCGGCGGCGTCGGCGGCTCGGTGTCGGCTACGAAGACCGGCAATATCTACACTATCACCTTCGGCGGCACACTACTCGGCGCCGACCTGCCACTGCTCGGCATCAGTGGATCCGCGGCAGGATCTACCGCCCCCAGCATTGACGGCAGCCGATTCAGCCCGCCCAACAGTGCGGCCGTCGAACTCTCCAACATCAACCAGATTGTGAACACGTCGAACGTACTCGTCAACGGCGACGGGCTACTGAACCTGAACAGCAACACCGAGGCCTTCGGCACAACTCTACGCATCGTGGACGGCGAGGTCCGCACGGGAGACGCATCGCTCATCTTGCTCAGCGGTCTGAACATGACCGGCGGCCTGATTGTCGATACTCACTCCGCCTCTCCGGGCGGGGTCGATATCCAGACAGGCGCCATCACAGCGACCTCCACCGCAACGGGACCGGCCGTCATCCAAGGAAGCGGCAACGTCAATCTCCACAACGCCACGCGGACGCTCACGGTCAACGATGGACCGAACAACAGCGACTTCGTGATTATGTCCGAGATCGCCGATCTGAGCGGAAATACCACCACCGGCATCACCAAGACTGGCACCGGCAGGCTTGAACTTGGCGCGGACAACACCTACCAGGGCAATACCACCATCACCACGGGGGATGTCCAGGTCGACAGCGTGGAGACGGTCACACTGAGCGGCTTCTCGGCCGGCAATCAATTCACGCTGGCACTGAATGGCACCGCCACGGTCTTCATTACGTACACCGGAGTCAGCGCCACCGATGCAGCGGCAATCGAAGCCGCCCTCAACACGCTACTAGCCTCGCTTGGCGCAAGCGGCGCCGCCACCGTCGAAGTGATCGCGACCGACACCTTCCGCGTACTGTTCGGCGGAACCCTCGCCGAACGCGACATCGAGCCACTCGTCGGCGCCGGCCCTGGCACCATCACCGTTGCCCGCGTGACAACGGTCGACAATATCCGCCTTAACGGCACGGGCGCGAGCGGCGCCAGCCTCAGTGGTACGGGGACGATTGGATCCATTACCATGCAAACCGGGTCCGCGACCGGTACCATCAATCCGGGCGACAACGGACCGCCCGCCGGCGTCGGCATCCTCGACACCACAGGAGATGTTACCCTCAACCGCAATTCAACCTTCTTCGTCGATCTCAAGAACACCAATCCAGGGTCGGCCCCGGTTCCCGGTATCGACCATGACCAGCTCAGCGTCAACGGCAACGTCATTCTCGGCAGCGGCGCGGGCACAGGCGCCCAGAACGCCTTGCTGACGGGGTCCCCTGGGCCGGGCATTCAGATCCTCGACCAGTTCACCATCGTCCAGGCGACCGGCACCATCACCGGCCTCTTCGATGGCATCATCGAAGGCGTCCGCAATCCCATCGTGGACGGCGGCACGGTATTCCTCAACGGCCAAAAGTTTACCGTCAGCTACTTCACGCAAAGCGTGGTGCTCACCAGGCAACTTGCTGTATTTACCTCTTTCACGATGACGGCAGACAACAACCCCTCCGTCTACGGCCAGGAAGTGACCTACACGGTGACAGCGGATCCGGAGCCAGGCGCCTCGCTCGTCACGGCCAATCCGGTCGTCACATTCAATCTCGACGGTGTCCTTTACACCCAGACCGTCGCCATGAACCAGACGACCGGCGTGGCAACCTTCACGCCTCAGGCGCACTTCGGCCTGGTTTGGACTCCGGGCGTCAACCATACGATCTCGGCGGTGTTCACTGATTCGAATGATGTCTTCATCACCGCCAATCCGACGCCGAATCCGATCATCCAGACGGTGGACCAGGGCGAAGTGTTGATCAATCTCTCGTCTTCCCCCGCGGTCAGCCCGACCACGCCGGTTTATGGCCAGGCCGTGGACATCATTGCCACGATCACGCCCAAGGACATCCCGAATGTCGCAGGCGCATCGAACCCCACGGGCAATGTTCTGTTTATCGTGGATGGCAACCCTGCCCTGACCTTCTACATTCCGATCAATCCCTATGCGGGCCCGCCGGCGTCGCAGACCGCCACGCTTACGCTGCCTGGCAACTTGCTGCTTAGCCCTGGCGCCCACGTCGTCACGGCCGCCTACGTCGGCACGCCGAACGCCTATGTCGGCGATGGCAACTATGCTCCGAGCGCGACTCCGATCAGCTTTAATCTGACGATTCAGCCCGACAGCACGACGGTCACCTTCCCAACCCAGCCGACCTCGTCGAACCTGGGCCAAACCGCCACCTTCCAGGCCAAGGTCAACACCGGCATTCCAGGTTCAACGGGCGTGCCGACCGGGTTCATCAATTTCTACGACGGTTCGACTTCCAACCCGCCGCTCAACTCCAGTCCGATTGCCTACAGCGGCGGCACCGTGTCCTTCAGCATCTCCAGCTTGCTCCTGGGCGCGCACACCATCATCGCGAAGTTCACGCCAACGAACGCCAATTACACCGGCAGCCAGGCAAGCTACGCCTTCAACGTCCTGGCGGCAACGACCTCGACCTCCATCATCAACGTGGCGCCCGCCACTCCAACCTACGGTCAACAGGTCGTGTTCACGATGCAAGTCGTTCCCAATCCGACGATCGCGCCCGCATTCGGCTTGCCGACCGGCACCATCGTGCTGCGTGACGGCTCCGCCGTAGGTCCGGTCCTCGGCACCGGCAACGTCAATCCCGCCAACGGCCAGGCGACCGTGACAACCACCGCGTTCGGCTTGACCACGGGCAGCCACACGCTGTTCGCCGTCTACTCCGGCGACGGCCAATTCGGCACCAGTTCCGGGACCTATGCCCTGACGGTCAACCAGGCCACCACCAGTGTCGCTCTGACAGGCAATCCCGCAACCAGCGCCACCTGGCAACCATCGCAACCCATCGTGCTGACGGCCACGGTTAGCGCTTCTGTCGGCGGTGTGCCGACCGGCGCAGGCAGCACGGTGACGTTTGTCGATACCACCACCGGCGCGACACTCGGCACCGTCAACGTCGGCGCCGGCGGCGTGGCCACGCTCCCTTCGTTCCAGGCCAATACGCTGTCGGCAGGCCCGCACGTCTTCAAGGCCACCTACACCGATGCGGCTGCAAATTACGCCACCAGCTTCGGCACGCTCAACTACTCGATCGTCAACGCCCCGACCACGGTAACGTCGATCACTCCGGACATCGCCAGCGGCAATGCCGTCTTCGGACAGCCCATCGCCTTGACCGCCACCATCACCTCGCCGGCTGGCACGGTGAACTTCGGCATTGTGACGTTTGTCGACACCAGCAACGGCAATCTGGTCCTCGGCAGCGCCCCGGTTTCCGGTGGCTCGGCGACGCTTTCCAACATCACCACGCTGACCGCCGCGTCGCACAACATCAAAGCGACCTACACCAATACAGCGAACAACTATTTCTTGACCAGCTTCAACACGCTCAATGGCTATATCGTCAACAAGGCCGACACCAATATTACGAGCTTCACCAACACGCCGTCCACCTCGGCCTTCAATCAATCGGTGGCTTTTGCAGTCAGCGTCGTCTCGCAAAGCCCGAGCGCAGCCATCGTCAAGGAAGGCACGATCCGGTTCACGGATGTCACGGGCGCCCCAGTCATTCTGGGCACCGTCGCGGTCACGAACGGCACTGCCACGCTGAACTACTCGACTCTGTCGCTCGGAACCCACACGATCCAGGCGCAGTATCTCGCCGCGGCCAGCAATCCTAATTTCCTCAACAGCGCCACGACCACCGTCACGCAGATCGTCAAAAAGGCCAGCACCGTCAGCGTCAGCGCCATCAGCGGCGCCGTTTTCGGCCAACCTCTTAACTACACCGTTACGGTCACTGGCACGCCTGGCACTCCGACGGGCACGATCACCTTGACCGAAGGAGCAACCACGCTCGACACTGCCACACTCAATGGCTCCGGTATCGCCATCATCAGCGTGCCGGCCGGCTTGAACCCCGGTTCGCACACGCTGGTGTTTAGCTACTCGGGCGATAGCGTACCGTCCTTCGGTTTTGCTCCGAGCAGCAAGACGATTACTCAGGGCATTGCTGCGGCCGGTACCACGACTACCCTCAGTGCACTCTCGCCAGTTCCGTTCGGCACCCAGGTAACCTTCACGGCAACCGTGGACACGAAGACGCCGAGCCTGGCTTCCGATCCTATCACGGGGAGCGTCACCTTCAAGAGAGGCACCACCATCCTTGCAACGGTAAACCTGTCGGGTAGCAACGTGGCCATGTTCACCACGACGACCCCGTTGACGGTCGGAAGCCACTCGATCACGGCGGTCTACAATGGATCGCTGCCGAACTACGCGGCCAGTACCTCGATCGCCAGGACCCAGACCGTGACAGCCGCGGGGACCACGACGGCGCTCGACCCGCTCAGCGGCGTCTTCTTCGGTCAGGCTGTGACGTTCAAGGCAACGGTCACTTCCTCGACAGGCTTGATCCCTGTGGGTACGGTGAATTTCAAGAACGGGGCCACCGTGCTCTCGACGAAGACTCTTGTCAACGGCGTGGCCACGTTCACTACCACGCCGACGCAGTTGAAAGCCGGCAATCACACGATCACGGCCGTCTACACGCCAGCGAACACCAACTTCACGGCCAGCACCTCGGCGGCAGAAACCCAGGCCGTTGCCCAGGCGACGACCGCAACGACGTTGACCTCCTCCTCGGCCGGCAACACCTCCATCTACGGGCAAGCCGCGACATTCACCGCCATCGTAGCAGCGACCAGCCCCGGCACGCCCGGCACGCCGACCGGAACGGTCACCTTCCGCGACAATGGCAACCTCCTGGCGACGGTAACGCTCGTCGCTGGCAAGGCGACCTTCAAGACTTCTGCCCTGATCGCCGATCCGGGCCACAACATCACCGCCGACTACAATCCGACGACCCCTCCGGCCAACTTTGCCGCCGGCAGCGACAGTTTGACGCAGACGGTCAACCGGGCCGACACGACCACGAATCTGACCTCCAACCCGATTTACTGGGGCGTCGGCCAGTCCGTGACCTTTACTGCAGCGCTCACCTCGGTCACCGGCGCGGTGCCCAATGGCACGGTGACCTTCACAGTCGATGATGCTGGGGGGACCATCTTCACGTCCACCGTGAACCTCGTTGCGGGGGTTGCCAAGCTCAACAATTATGTCTTCCCGCTCGCCACCGGCACCTACACGGTCGCGGCAACCTACAACCCGGCCACAGTTCCGAACCAGAACTTCAATCCCAACAGCGCTGCTTCGAGTTCGCAAACTCAGGACGTACGCAAGGCCACCACGGCCACGCTCAGCGGTGCGTCCAATACCAATGGCGTCATGCTGTCATCGAAGATCACCGGGGCCGGCGGCACGCCGACTGGGACGGTGAACTTCTACGAGATCGTCAACGGCGTTCAGGTCCTCCTGGGGACCGGCACCGTCAATGCCAGCGGCGTGGCATCCTATTTCGCCACCCTGGCTTCCGGCGGCCACACGATTCTCGCGGTCTATTCCGGCGACACGAATTTCAATCCGGCCAGCGTCAGTGGTGTCATTCAGGGCAAGGTCACCGGTCGCCTCGTGTAAACACAATGCCGACGGCAGACCTCCGCAAACATGGAGGCTGCCGTGGCGTACTGATTTTTTTCTCGTCGGTTTCGTTTATCTAGCTAGAAGGCTGGTCCCATGTTTTCATTCAATCTTGTTCGTTGGCTTCGGTCCCTCGCGCGGCGGCGCGGCAGGCCTATCGAGAAACGGCCTCGCTTCCGGCTCAACCTTGAAGAGTTGGAAACCCGACTCGCTCCGACCGTGTACACCTGGACCGGGGCCAGCGCCGCAACTAATGGGGCGTCGTTCAACAAATGGAGCGATGCGGGTAACTGGGCCGCTCCGGGTGTGCCAACGGTCGGCGCGGCCGTGGATCTCAATTTCCAGAACGCCGGCACGAGTTTCTTCACCGCTGACAATGACATCGCCGGCCTTGTTGTACATCAGCTTACCATCGCCACCGATAGCTCCACCAACCCGAGCAACGCCTTCACCCTGACCGGCACGCAAACGCTCACGCTGGCCGATCCGGGCACGGGCACAGCCGCGATTCTTGTTAACTCCGGGTCGCTCAATACCGTCATCACAATGGGCATCCACCTCGGCGGCGCCCTAAGCAGCACCGAGTCGATCAAGGTGCAGGCATCGGCATCGCTGAGAATCTCCGGACCATTGACCGGCAATAGCCTCACGCAGCTCAGCAAGGACGGCGTCGGTCCCCTCACCTTGTCGGGCAACAATTCGGGGTTCGGCGGACCGTTCAGCATCAATAATTCGATCGGCAGCGGCGCGGTAATCATCGAACACGTTGACGCCCTGGGCGCGCCCAAGACTTCGGAGCTTCAGTTCCTCACCATCAGCGGCGCCACCGCGGGCACCACGCAGGTCACCTTGACCTATCCGGACGGCGTCACCAATCCCTCGACCACCTTTACCTTCCAGGGCAATCTCACCGACGCAACGAATATTCAGAACGGCCTGAAGACCCTCTTCAATGGTCTCGGTTTCACCGGCACCCCCGTCACCGTGACGCGAACCGCAAGCGGCACGGGCTCAGCCAGCTTCGCGCTGGAATTCGGCGGGAGCATGGCCGAGTTCAACGCCCTCCAGCTCAACGCCTCGGCCACGGGTGGAGGCAGCGCCGCGAACAGCACCCTCGCACAGGGCGCGGCAGCAAACTCGACCACGATCAACACCAGCACCGAGTTGCAAGTCAACATCCCAACTTCTGTGGCCGTTCCTAATCCCATCGTCGACAACCCGTTGATCGTCTTCGGCGCCGGCGTCGATAACGTGTCCGGGGCCATCGTGCGCAATGTCGTCAGCTTGGACAACGCAACCCGTGGCGTCATTCTGGACGGCAGTATCTCGCTGCGCACCAATGTAACCATCGGGGGTATCACCGGATCCAGGCTGATCATTACAGGCGCGATCAGCGATTCCTCGCCGTTCAACTTGACCAAAAAAGGGGGCGGAACGCTTTACCTCAATCCGCTCGTCGCTCCCTCGGCGGCCAACAGTTTCAACGGCGGCAACACCTATCGCGGCAACACCAACATCAACAACGGCACCGTGCAAATCGGCCATCCATTCGCGTTCGGCGCCGGCGGGGCCACCGCATTCGTAAACTCGAACATCAACGAAAGCGGCGCCCTGCAAATCAATTACACGGGCAATGCCAACACCCCCTCGCAGTATCTCAATTTCGAACGGGTGCAAACCGTTACGTTGTCAGGAGCGACGGCGGGCACCACGGCCTTTTCGCTCAACTTCAATGGCGAATCGACCACGCCGATCACCTTCAATGCCGGCATCGCCGCCACGGTCCAGGCTCGCTTGAATGCCCTGTCCACGATCACGGGAATCGGCGCCAGTGTAAGTGTGACTCAGGTAGGCAACACTTTCTTTGTTACCTTCAAGGACAGCCTCGGCGGTTTCGACATCCCAACCTTGAATGCCACCATCACCTCCGCATTCGGAACCGGAACGATAACCGTCGGAGTCGCGGCCGGCGCCTCGCCGATTGGCTTCAAGATTCCCAATCAATACCTGATCCTTGCGGGCGCTCCCCTGCCCCTCAGCAATATCGCTGGCCATAACGCCTGGGAGCAACCGACGGCCAACACCGCCACGCTCGCCATCGATCTCACCGGTGGGAGTCGGAATATCACGGTCAATCAGTATTTGAATTTCACAGTCAACGGCTTGATCGGCAACGGCACCATCGCCAAGTTTGGGATGGGACGCATTATTCTGCCGCATTCCAATCCCTTCTTGACTGGTCCTATTACCTTTCCGGTTGGAAACGGCGGCGCGGTGAATATCCGCGACTCAGACTCTCTGAATGGGTTCATGCCGACGATTCCCGCGAACACGAGCCTGGAATTGCAGGCCGATGCGTTCCCTGACTCCGACGGCCGGGCAGGCGTCTATAACCTCTTCTTCCCGTCGACTGCGCCCACCCTGTCCCTCTTCGGCAACGGCCTCTACGGCGAAGGCGCCCTCAACAACATGAGCGGCGTGAACATCATTAACAGCAACGTGCAGCTGGGCGGCGCCAGCATCGGCGTTGACCCCGACCCCGATCCGTATAACCTGCAGGGCCTGACGGCCAACAACTTGAGCCAGCTCACCATCAACGGCGTCGTTTCGAGTGGCGTGCTGACCAAGGTCGGTTATGGCGAACTTGTCCTCACCAATACCAACACCTTCACCGGCGGGACCGGACAGAATCAATATCAGCTTCTCATCAACAGGGGCTGGGTCACTGCCCAGAATAATCGCGCTCTCGGCCGCTATTATTCAACGCTCGACCCCGTCCTGCAGCCTGGCGTACGAGTCCTGAACGGCGCTTCGATCATGCTCAAGCCGGACCTCAACGGCAATAATCTCAACCTTCCCTATGCCTTCGATTTAAGCGGCCTCGGCATCAACCATCGCTTCCCCTGGCTGAACCAGACCGGGGCCCTGGTCAATCTCGGCGGCAACAACATCATTTCCGGCCAGGTTTACTTGAGCGGCGACGCCGGCATCGGCGTGCAGATCGACGGCGCCATTCAGCCGTATGCGAATGTCAATCAACTCCTGATGACCGGCGCCATCTACGACGGCAGCAGCACGGGGAAACTCATCAAGCTCGGCTCGCAGCGATTGATCCTCCAGGGCGAAGGGCTCTACACCGGGGGCGTCGATATCCAGAATGGCGTGCTCACGATTCAACACGACAGCGCCCTGGGGCGGGGTTCCAGCAGTTCCGTGATGGCCGTCACAGGAAGCGGCGTTTCCCCTATTGCAATCACCAGCAACAATCACGGTCTGACGACAGGACGGCAAGTGACGGTCTCCGGTGTTGGCGGCAACACGGCCGCAAATGGGACTTTTACTGTCACCGTGATTGACACCAATCGTTTTTCGCTTGATGCCACGACCGGAAACGGCGCCTACACCAGCGGCGGCAACTGGATTCGGAACACAGACACCACCGTGCAAAGCGGCAGTTCGCTTGAACTCGGTTCCAGTGTCCCGCTCGTCAACGGCGGTATCCAGCGCGGCTTGCAAGTTTGGTACAACCACCTCATCCTCAACGGCACCGGCAATAGTCAGTTTGGCGGCGCCAGCGTTGTCAGCGTCTCCGGCGACAACCTCTGGCGCGGGCCCATCACGCTCAACGCCAACCTCGCCATCACTTTCAAGGGCCCCGCCGCCGCCACCGTGCTGCCGACCATGCTCACCACGGTCAACAGTCCGACCGGCGGAACGCTCTCGGCGACGACCTCCACGGCAGGCGCGCCCGGCATCGGCAGCGCCCCGGGCGTCGATGCGGTCCAGACTCTCACCTTCGGCGGAACGTTCGCCGTCGGCGATACCTTTACCCTGGTCGTCGGCAGCGCCAGCGCGGTCACCACCACCACGGCCAGCTACTCGCAACCACTGGTCGGCAACAATGTCGCCGTGGCAGTCGTGTCCACGGCAGGGCTAACCGTCGGGCAGACGGTCTATGTCGCCAACGGCGGCTACTACACGGTTGAAAGCATTTTCAGCGCCAATAGCGTCACCCTCAAGAACACCGGCACACCGGGCAACGCCGCGCCGGGCGCGACCATCACCATCGGCTCCAACCTCGGCCAGGGCCAGGTGCTGCAGACAGCGCCGATCGCCTGGAACCAGAATCCCAACGTGCTCATAAACAACATTCAGACCGAGCTCGATACGCCCACCATGCAGGCGCTCTTCTCGGGCGGCAGTTTCGCGAGTGTCGCCTCACTTAGCCCGGTCATCGATGTGTTTCCGAATTCGCGCCTCACCGCCGTCGGCAGCATCAACGACGGCGTCAACCCTGCGAACATCAGGATCTCCGGCGGCGGCGAGTTGAATCTCGCCGGGGCCAACAGCTATCGCGGTACGACCTTCCTCGACCAGGGCATCTTGACCATCCAGAACGCGCAAGCGCTGGGGCAAGGCGCGGTCGCGCAAATTCAGACCATCAAGCTGGCGGCGGCTGTCCCTGGCACCACGCAGTTCACTCTCAGCTTCAACGGCTACACGATTCCGACGGCCATCACCTACACGCAAAACGTCGCCGACGCTGCCGCCATGCAGACCGCTTTGAATGCACTGCCGTCGATCGGCTCCATCGGCGGCACGGCCACGGTTGTGGCGACCGATTTGTCCGATCCCGCGGCGCCGGCCTATCGCATCACGCTCGGGGGAACGTTGACCGGCTTCAGCCAGCCGCTGGTCACCTTGCCGACGCTCACCACAGGCACGGCCGCCCTGACCGTCGTGACAACCGGCGCCGGCGGCACGGTCGTCGCCGACGATACACAGTTGCAGTTGCAAGGCGGCATCAGCGTCACCGGCGAACCGGTGATCCTGCAAGGCTCCGGCAACCCGCTGCAATCCGAAGTGCAGCGCGTTCACGTGACTGGTCCGATCTATAGCGCGTTCCAGCTCACCTTCACGAATCCCAACACCAGCCCGTCGCCGACGACCTCGACGACCGCATCGATCCAGATCGGCACCTCGGCCGACCTCGTACAGAACGCACTCAACGCCCTGCCCGCCATTCAGGCCGGGGGCAGCGGCACCGGCGGCGGGTCGGTTGCGGTCACCATGAGCGGGTTAAACGTCTACACCATCGTCTTCGGCGGCACCTTTACCGGCGCCAGCCAGCCCTGGTCGCAGCAAGTCGCCACTGTGACCGGAACCAGCGGCACATTCGATCTGAACTTCACCGGCCACCAGACCACCGCGACGGTCACGGTCGGCGCCACGACGGCCGCTACCCAGGCGAGCTTGCAGGCCGCCCTCAATTCGCTGCTCGCTCCCCTCACCTCGCCCGGCAGCGCCAACGGGACGGCGACGGTTTCGATCACGCCAGAGGGCAAGTTCCTGATCAAGTTCGCCGGTACACTATCCGAGGTAGGCGTACCGCTCCTGCTGGCGAGTAACTTCCAAGGCGCGCCGGCGCCGACAGCCAACATCGCCAACCAGGCCTGGCTGTTTGCCTCGCCGGCGGCGCAGACGGTTTCCGTCTCGGGAGGAAGCGGCACGTTTGATCTGAACTTCACAGGATTTGCGCCCACGGCAACCGTCACGCTCGGCGCCAGCCCCGCAGCGACGCAGGCCAACCTGCAAGCCGCGCTCGATTCGCTCCTGATTAACGTAGCTTCGCCGGGCGCCGGCGCCGGCACCGCGAAAGTCGATACCACCGTCACGGGGAACTTCCTGATCACCTTCGGCGGCGCCCTCACGAATCTGAACGTACCGCTCTTGCTCGCCGGCAACTTCACCGGCGCCGCCGGCGCGGGGGTACTCGCCAACGGTTCGACCGCCAACGTCACCGAGGTCACTCAGGGCGGCACCGCCAACGCCACGCCGACGCAGTGGTTCAGTTCCGGCCCGTCGCCGGTGGCCAACGCGGCGGTCAGCTTCAATGCGGCAACCAACAAGGCCAACATCGCCGGGCCGGTCACCAGCATCACGGCCGATCCTAACGACGCCAACATCCTCTACATCTCGACCGCGGGGGGCGGCTCGTGGAAGACGACCAACGGCGGCGTCACCTGGACGCCTCTGTTCGATGGCCTCTCCAACGTGCAGTCGTTCGACATCTTCGGTGTCGACTCAAGCACCGACACCTATACCGTGACGTTCACCGATCCGTTCAGCGGCAAGAAATTCACGACCACCCCCCTCCCCTACAACGCCACGGCCGAGGAATTGCAAGCGGCGATGAACAAGGTCGTGAGCGCAGGCAATTCGGTCACGGTCAGCCAGAACATCACCCTCGTCCAGGGCGCCAACGACATTCAACAGCTCCAGTTTACCGGTAGCAGTAAGACCGCCTGGCCTTCTAGCGGTAGTTCAAACAATCGCAAGCGGTGGTTTGCAGCCAACAACGGCAATACTAGTCCCGGACTTACTGATCAGCCCGTAACCCGCTTCCGCTTGCAATACGCCGGCGTCTGGACCAACTACATCGACTACACCGGCATCTCCGGCCCCTCCTCGACCCCGGGCACCGATTCCTACAACATCCTGCAAGAACTCCAGGGACTCTCGACCATCGGTATCAACAACGTGCGTGTCACCGACATCACGGCGGTTGGAGGCGACGAGAATTTCCTGATTGAGTTCATTAACGCCCTCGGACAGCAGCCAGTAAGCCCGATCCAGTTCGAAATTGGCGGGCCGGATTGGGCGCACTACGACCGCGATCCGGGGCCGGGTGGAAGCTACAACAGTCCATTCCCGCAGATCAATGGCTTTAACTCGCCCGCTCCCCAACTACACTTCCCTGGAAGCCATGGGTCTGCCATTAGCCGAAACTGGAATGCCGGCGCGCTCTACGGCCCCGGCAACCTGCGCGCCCAGTTCCACGTGCAGAACGGCCGTCGGCCGGGTATTGGCACTGGCCTCAGCGCCGTGCAGCAAATCGTCCTGAACACGAGCACGACCACCTGGACAACGACCGCGGCCGACCCGCTGCACTACACGCGCTTCCGCTTGTCGTTCCGCGGCGTGACTACGGCCCCAGTCGCCTACACCGGCAACGTCTTCCAGGACGCTGCCAACATCGAGCAAGCATTGAACGCCCCCGGCTTCTTCGAGCCGGGCGGCAGGGTGAGTGTCAGCGTGGTCACCGGCGGCGCGGACGAAACCTTCCTGATCACCTTCCAGGGGACGCTTTCCCTCTCGTCGCAGCCGGCAATCAGCTTCACCATCGGCGGCACGGACACCTTCTGGTCCCCCAACCCGGCGCCGAGCCCGTTCCCAAGGATCAACAGCGTCGCACCGCTCGGCACGGAAGTCACCGGCGACCTCACCGTGACGGTCAGCGGCTACGGCCCGACACTTACCAACACGATCGCCTTTGCCGGCGGTGAGCTGGCCAATGTCAATGTTGATCCGGTGAAGATCAACATCACCGGCAGCGCGACGCTCGGCCAAAGCGTGGCCGCCGCGACGCTGACCTCGGGGGCAGGCTACACGGCGCCGGTCGCCGTCTTCACCGGCGCTAACGGCGGCGCCGGCGCAACGGCGGTCGTTTCCGGCGCGGTCACGGCGATCACCAACCTCACCCCGGGCAGCGGCTACACCTCGGCGCCTACGGTGACGTTCGTCGACCCCCTCGGGTTAGGTTCGGGCGCAACCGGCTTTGCCACCATCGTCGCGGATGAAGTGACGGCGGTCACCATCACCAATGGCGGCAGCGGCTACACGCAGGCCCCGCTTGTCGTCTTCACGGGGGGCGGCTTCACGACCGCAGCTACCGCGGAATCCACCTTGAGCGTGACGGCCGTCACGATCACTGACGGCGGCGCCGGCTACAGCGAACCGACCGACGTCGCCATCCAGGACTCCATGGGTGGAACCGGCGCGGGCGCCACGGGCATTGCCGTCATCTCGAACGGCGAAGTCGATCGCGTCATCGTCACGTCCGGCACCGGCTACTCCGCGTCACCGGCCGTCACTTTCAGCGGCGCCGGCAGCGGGGCCGCTGGCTACGCCACCATCACCGGCAAGGTCACCGGCGGCAGCGTCTTCATCGGCTCCCCGTTCACCTCCGGCACCGGCGTCGGCGTCGGCGTCGGTTACTTCGCAAATCCGCGAGTCGAGATCGTCCGCGGCGGCACCAATGCGGTCGGCGATAGCCTGCAAGCCGTCGCCGCCGGCTCGGTCGCCACGGCTACGGCGCAGAACAACGTCTACGTGCGCGGAGTGACCAACATCAACGGCGCGCTTGGCAGCGGCACCATCACTTTCCCTGCACCTCCGAATCCACGCACACGGCTCGATGCAAGTGCAGCCGCAACCGGCTTCACCGACGGGACCAGCATCTTTATTACCTACGGCGGTCAAGGGTACGACTGGTACAACCCGCCAACGGGAATCGTGCTGCCTGGCGGCGGCACCTTTGACGCTGTCCTCGACAGCGGCGTCTTCGGCATCACCCTCTCCAAGGGCTACACTGGCAACGCCGGCGGCGCGCTCGCGGTCCAGTTCACCGGCGGCGGCGGATCGGGAGCCGTCGGCATTGCCTCCGGCGCCGTCACGTCGATCTCGACACCAACCACCCATATTACCGACTTCGACATCAACCCGACTGTGGTCATCACGCCAGCGCCTGGCGACACCCCCACCCGCCCCGCTTTTGCCGTTGCATACATCGACACCAACGCCAGAATCGTCAGCGTTGTCGTGCATGACGGCGGCGCCGGCTACACGAGGCCGCCGACCATTACTTTCACGGTTCCCAGCGGTAATAACGGCGACGCCTCCGGCTCGACAGCTACCTTGAGCGTGACCGCCGTGCAGGTTACCAACGGAGGCTCCGGCTATACCTCGGCGCCGACCATCACCTTCCCGGACGCGACTGGCACCGGCGCTACCGGTATTGCCACCATCGATCCCGTCACCGGAGATGTCCTTACCGTGGACGTGACCGCCGGCTCGGGCTACGGCTCGGCGCCGCTGATCCTGTTCCACCCGGTCAATGCATTCCTCGACTTTCCTGGGAGCCCTTCCGGCGCTTCGGTCTACACCTACTTCACGACCCAGGCCCAGGGCGCGTTCGCGACCTCCTACCTGTCAGGTTCCGCCACCGGGGTGGTCATCACCAACCCAGGCAACGCATACACCATCGAGCCGACCACCGTCAGCTTTGGCGCCACGCCGCTGCCGCCTGTCATCAACCCAGCCATCCCTGTTCCGCCGGCCAACACGGCGGCCGCGTATTCCACACTCCAGACCAATGTGCTGCAAACTGGCATCAATTCGCAGATTGCCATGACGGGTGGTTCCGTTGTCGTTGACCCGAATAACACAAATATCCTCTACTATGCCACGGGTGAAGGCAATAACACCAGCGACTCCTTCTACGGCACGGGCGTGTACCGGTCCATCGACTCCGGCCGCACGTGGAATTTGCTGACAGACACCACGCTGACGGACCTGCCGTCCCCTGGCAACCCGCTGGTCGGCCTGGCGATCAACAAGATCCTGCTCGACACGACAAACAATGTCCTTTACGTCGCGACGAGCGACCGGGCCGCCAACGGCTTCGAAGGGGACAACACGTCGAACACTGCGTCCGCTCACAACCCGGGCGTGTGGCGCTACAATCTCACCACGGATACGTGGTTCAATCTCACTGCCATCGCTTCGCACGGCCGCCTCACCGGGCCGACCATTCAAGTCCAGGGTCAAAACGCTCCTGGCGCACCGCCATTGGGCCCAACACCGCCGGGCACGCCGGGCCCCGATGATTTCTTCAGCATGGCGTTCCCGCAGAACAACGCCTCCTGGACCGACCTGGCCATTTCCAACGGCAACCTGGTAGCCTCGCTGGGAACGAGCTCGGGCGCCGGGCCAAACGCCGTCTTCTATCTGATCAATCCGGCCCAGGAGGACGATTCCAACAATCCGCCCAAATGGTATCAAAGCGATCCGGCGTTCAGCCCGGCCACCGACTTCCCAATCTACCGGCGTCTCGACAACAACCTGACCCAATTCCCGCTCGGGAACAACGGCAATATTCGCGTCGTGGCGTCCGGCTCCACGATCTATGCCGCCGTCACCAACCCAGCCAGCGGCGGGTTGAATACGATCATGCAAAGCGTGAATGGCGGCGTCTCGTGGGGCGCATTCTCCACGCCGGGCAACTACCTGGCGAGCAACGGCTTCTACGCCAGCGCCATGGCGTATCAGGGCGGAGCAATCTACGTCGGCGGTACGGATGTTAACAACGGCACCAATTTCATCTATGAGTTTAACGGCAGTTGGAACCCCATCACAGTCGATGGCTCCAGCAACGGACCGCACACCGACATCCTCACCATGACCCTTGCCGGCGGCAGCCTGCTCGTCGGCACCGATGGCGGTATCTGGAGGTTTAACCTTGGCACACGCTTGTGGAGCAACCTCAACGGCAATCTCGCCACCGTTGAATTCAATGGCATCGCGTCTTCTCCAACGAATCCCAATAGCGTCTTCGGCGTCGGCCGTGGCATTTCCGTGGTGAAATACACCGGCACGCAAAGCTGGACGCAGTCGATGGGAATTCCGCCGACGTTTGTAGGCGGCAGCAACAGCCTCAGTGGCAGCTCGATTGCCATTGACCGCAACAAGCCGAATGAAATGTACGCATTCCAGCAGGGAACCCCTGTGGGGGCCAACGCCCAGCTCTTCACGTCCACGAATGGCGGCGCAAGCTGGAGTTCCGTCGCCGGAATCACAGCAGGAACCCAGAACGCTCCGGTCGTCATCGACGCCCTGTCACGCGTCTTCATTGGCGGTAGTTCCTTGCGGGTCCACAAACCACCGACCATTCCGGGCTGGATGGGCCTGGGTATCGGTGGCGTCACCGCCATCGCCGTCGCTGAACTCCAGGGAGCATTCAACGCCGATCCGCGTTTCACCGCTGTTACAGACCAGGGGGCGACGAGTGCCGATCCGAACACGATCTACGTTACCAATGGCACGACCGTCAGCGTTACCAAGAACTTTGGCCTGAGCTGGCAGACAGCGACGGCATTCCCGAATTTTGTCTCGGGCGCCAGACCCGATCCGTTTAACACGATCACCGATATCGCTGTTGACCCGCGCAATCGCGATCTCGTTTATGCAGTTATCGGCGGTACGCCTGGCTTGCCGCTCACCGGCACCGTCTGGCAGAGCACCGACGCCGGCCAGACCTGGACCAACATCAGCACCGGACTCCCCTCGAAGATGGGGCAGATCGGCATCACCGTCGTCAGCGGCGGGACAGGGTACGCCACAGCGCCGACCGTGACCATCCGTGGCGGCGGTGGTTACGGCGCCACGGCGGTCGCGACCATCAACGGCGCCGGCGTCGTCACCGGCGTCACCCTCACCAACCTCGGCAGCGGCTACACGTCTGCGCCGACGATTGTCTTTTCCGGCGGCGGTTTTACCACTCCGGCAATCGCACGTGGCGACCTCGGCCTTTCGAGCATAACTGTGACCAACGGCGGAGCAGGCTATATCGAACCGCCGACCGTCACCATCGCCGGCGGCAGCGGATCGGGCGCAACCGCGGTCGCCAAGATCCTTCAGGGCGTCGTCGTTGGCATCACCATCACCAACGCCGGCAGCGGCTACACCGGCACGCCGAGCGTCACGCTTTCAGCCCCTCCGAGCGGAACTACTGCCCAAGCCACGGCGCTCTTCGGCGGCATTCCCGCCTGGGACATCGCCATCGATCCGCGCACCAACCTGCTTTACCTCGGCACCGACAATGGCGTCTATCAGTACACGACTGGAAACACCCGAAGCTGGGTCCCCTTCGGCTCCAACCTGCCCCAGGTCGCAGTCCACGCCCTCGATCTCAATCAAAGCACCAACATCCTCACCATTGGCACCTATGGCCGCAGCGCTTATCAGTTCTATCTCGATACGCCGACAGTGAATTCCGGTGCGCTCTACGCAGCGAGCGGTTCCGACATCTGGAACGGCCCGATCATCCTGGCCGGACCGACCACGATCAGCGCCGCCGGCGATCAAAGTTTGCAGAACGGCGTCTCGCTCACCCAGTTGACCATCCTCGGCAGCATCAGCGACCTGTCGGCTGACGCCATGGCCCGCGGCGCCAACACGCTAACCAAGATCGGCGGCGGCAACGTGACGCTCGTTGGTTCGAGCATCTTCACCGGGACCACCCTGGTCAACCAGGGCAACCTGATCGTGCAGAACCCCAATGCTTTGGGCGGAGCGGCAGTTACGGATTCCAAGGAACTATTCCTTGTCGGCGCCGTCGCCGACGATACGGTCTTCACGATCACGTATCCGGACAACGTCACCAACCCCACCACGAACCCGATCCCCGACACGGGGACCGCCGCCGATGCACCGGCCATCGCCAGCGAACTCAACACACTCTTCAATGGCGCGGGATTTGGCGGAACGCCCGTGACGGTGACATCCAATGGCGCCGGCAATTTCCTGGTCACGTTCTCGGGCAGCATGGCCGGCCTCAGTCTGCCGAACCTGATTGCAACCGTCACGACCGGCCTGGGCAGCGCATTCTTCACCGCGACAGGCGCCACCGCGGTGGCGCGAGGCTCGATCCTCCAACTCACGACAAGCCTTGATGCAGAGCCGCTCTTCCTGTTCGGCGACGGCGTCTTGAATAACGGCCACTGGTCGGGCTCGCTGGAGAACGTCACCGGAAGCAACACCTACACCGGGGCCATCACCCTGATGACCGATGCCACCATCGGCGTGGACGGCACGAGCAGCCTGATCATCACCAGCCCTAGCCCCGATACCGTCTCCGGCATTACCGATCTCGGCGGCGGCGCGAGCGGCATGTTCACTCTTTCGAAAGAAGGCGCCGGCACTCTTTCCCTCGCCAGTACTAACAGCTACCAGAACGGCACCTTCGTCAAGACAGGCATTCTGAATATTCGCCATAGCGGCGCCCTCGGCGCGGGCGGCACGACGACCACCGTGCTCGACACAGCACAACTGCAAATGGAGCAAGGCGTCAGCGGACCGGTCAACGTCAACAACCAGAATCTGGTCCTCTCCGGGGTTGGTCCCTCCAGCACCGGCGCGATGCTGAACGTGAGCGGCAATAATAGCTGGGGCAGCCCAACAAACACCGTGACCTTGACGTCGCTCCCGCGGTTCTCTCCGTACTCGACGCCAACGGGCACCGTCTCCTTTGCGGTAACCAATGCCGGCGACACCTTGAAGATCGATAGCCCAATCATCGAATCAGCGCCGATGCTACAAAGTCCGGCTGCGCCGGCGTTGGCTCTGGGGGTCGGAGTCGTCAAGATCGGGCCGGGCACGCTCGCTTTTGCACAAAACAATGCCTATCTAGGCACGACCTACGTTGAGAACGGCATCGTGAGCGTCGAGAAATCGAACTCGTTGGGCGCCGGCGCCGTCAACGCGATTCAGCGCGTGACCGTCGTCGACCCGCTGCTTACCAACACATTCCGACTGAACTTCAAGGGCCAACTCACTCCCGCACTCAATTTCCGCTCCACGGCAGCGCAGGTCCGTACGGCACTGAACAACCTTTCAACGATCGGCGCCAATGGCGTGACGGTCGCCATGAACGAGGTCTACTCTGGAATCTCCGAGGTTCATGACCTGGTCTTCACCAATGCGGTCCCTGGTTCAACCACCTATCGATTGAGCTTTGGCGCGTCGACCACTGCCACGTTGACGTATTCATCATCGGCCGCCACCAATATCACGAACATCCAGAACGCGCTCAACGCCGCCAGCTTCGCCACGATCGGTGGGTTGGCGCCCTTCGCCGGGACCGCCTTCGCCGGCAAGGTGACCGTCACCGCCAACAGCACGGGCGATATTTACTACGTCACCTACGGCGGCGCACTGCAAGCGCAAACGCTGTCGGATCTGCTCGCCGTAACAGTGATGTCCGGCCCCGGCACGGGGACGGCGGCGACCCATCTGGCGAGCCGCGGGTTCGGCGTACCGGTCGATGTTTACACCATCACGTTCGTCGGCGCCGGCCTGGCAGGTCAAGCGCAGCCCTTGATAGCGGCGACGGTTTCTTCTGCCGGAGCCACCGCGCAGGTCACGACGGTCGCAGATGGCGGCATTGGCACGATCGTCTCCGACGGCGCCTCCCTCTACCTCGATGGCGATCCTACCCACTCCGGCGCGAGTCTCACGACGCCGAGCGTGGAAACGCTAATTCTCAACGGGTCTGGCGTGGGCAACAACGGCGCCCTCCGCAACATCAGTGGCAACAATACCTGGGCGGGGCCCATTACCTTGCAGACATCGAGCACCATGGGCGCGGAGCCGACGACGAGGCTCACCGTCACGGGCGTGGTACGCGACCAGAGCCCGGCTCCACTTCCGCCAGCCTCGGTTGTTCCCGCCGACCTGACCAAGGTCGGCACGGGAACCCTGGCGTTCCCGAACGCCAACACCTATACCGGCAATACCTTTATCAATGCCGGCGTGCTGAACATTCAGAATTCCAACTCGCTCGGCATCAACAACTCCGAGGAGCAAACGATTTCGATTTCCGGCACCGGTACGTTCACCTTGAATTTCACCGGTTTCCCGACGGTGACCACCGGCGTGTTGCCCTCCAACGTCACCGCGGCCGGGTTGGCCTTCGCAATCAACAACGCACTCCTGGGAACGACCCACCCGACGCTCGGCGGCGCCACCGGTTCGGTCAGCGTGGTCGCCCTTCCCTCGGGAAGCACCTTCGTCGTCACGTTTGGCGGCAGCCTCACCGGGAAGGGCGTCCCATTACTGGTCGCTCCGTCGGCAAACTTCACGGGCAACGCCAATGTCACCACGGCCGTCTTGCTGCCTGGCGGCGCCAGCAGCACCTTTGTCGCCAGCGTGCCGCATGGAGCCACCGGCCCGGCTACGCTTCAGCTCCAGAACAGCACTGATCTGTCCCTCAAGCCGCTGACCATCAACGGCCCCGGCTTTGACAACGCCGGCGCCCTCGAGAATCTCGCAGGCAACAACACCTGGAGCAATCTGCCCATCACCCTCGGTAGCACCTCCGCGATTGGCGTGACGTCGGCCAGCGATACTCTCACGCTGATCACGCCGATCAAGGACAACGGCTCGAACTTCGGCGTCAACAAGGTCGGCCCCGGCATCCTGCAGTACAGCGCCAAGAGCGGCGGCGTCACCGGCGCCACCGGCGATACGGTTTCCCCGATTGTGATCGACAGTGTCGCTCACGGGTTGAGCACCGGGCAGCAGGTAATTATCACCGGCGTCGGCGGAAACAACGCGGCCAACGGCACCTTCACGATCACCGTCACGCATCCTGACAAATTCTCGCTCAACGGCGCCACCGGCAACGGGGCTTACACCAGCGGCGGCGCCTGGCGACTCCTCGCGAGCAATGCCTACACCGGTCTCACCGATGTTCACCAGGGCGAACTCCAGCTCAACAGTGCCGCCACCGCGATTCTCAAGGACCTGCAAGTCGGCGACAACACGCTCATCGGGCAGGCGCAAGCGTTGACATTGTCGAGCTTCAACACCGGCGTCGATCAATTCACGCTCACATTCGACGACGGCATCAACCCCACCATCACCACTGCGCCGATCACCTATTACACGAACCCGACCTACGAGGCCGCCCAGATTCAGTCTGCCCTCAACGCCGTCCTCGGCGCCAATGCGACGACGGTCACGGCCGTCAGCACTACGGTGTTCACAGTGACGTTCAACGGCGCGCTGGCCGGCACCAATCCGCTGGCGCTCACGGGCGCAGCGGTCAATCCGGCGACGGGCTCGGTGTCCGCTTCGATCACGAGCGCCGGCGCTGCCTTTGCTGCAAATTCAGCCATCGCCCGCTGGTTGGGCAACACGCAGATGCAGACCTCCTCCATCGTCACCGTCAATAGCGACGGCTTGCTCGATTTGAACGCTCACACAGAACAGATCGCCAAGCTCACGGTCAACACCGGCACCGCGACCACCAATGCGGCAGCATCCGGTGCTGGCGCCCTGACCGTGATCGGCTCGGGCGGCGTCACCATCAATGGGGGTACGCTTACGACGCAGGGAACCGGCAGCACGGTCGCCATCACGGGACCGCTCAGTGTCCTCGCAGCCGGGACCGTGTCCACACCCGGATCAACGAGCCAGGTGAGCGTGAACGGCACCACAACGGTCACCGACAGCTCTGTGCTCGTCTCGGGCGGAGATAGCCAGGTGACCTTGAGCGGGCCGACAACCCTCACCAGCAGCGTGATGACGCTCTCCGGCCCGAACAGCCAGGTGACGGCAGCAGGCGCCACGATCATCACTGACAGCACCGTTACCCTTTCTGGGCCGGACACCAGGTTGACGGCAAACGGCGCGCTCACCGAAAACAATAGCGCGATCACCGCCTCCGGGAACAATGCCCTCGTTGCCACGAATGGGCTGTTCACGATGAATGGCGGCGATGTCGTCCTCAGCGGCCCCGGCAGCAAACTGGCGCTCGGCGGTAATGTCGCCGCCACCTCGAACTCGATCACCGGTTCGGCTACCATCAGCGGCCAGGGTCAGGTCTCGCTGGAGGGAACCACGCGCACCTTTACAATCACCGACGGCATCGAGATCAGCGACCTCATTGTCAGTTCAGTCATTGACGGAACCGCCAGCGAGGGCCTCGTCAAGACCGGCGCCGGCCGACTCGAACTCGATGCTGATGAAACCTTCACCGGCGCGACCACGATCAACGCCGGCGATGTCCAGGTGGACACCGGCGCCACACTCGGCGACGTCGTGCTGGATGCCAGTACGTCCACGCCCGGCAGTATCAGCGGCACCGGCACGGTTGGCATGATCACCCGTACGAGCGGCACGGCGACATTCGTCACCACGCTCACCGGCTTCAGCACCGGCCAGCAGTTCACACTGACCTACAATTCCGGAGCGTCCACTGCGACGACTTCCTCGATCACGCGTGCCGCAACCCCGGCCGCCACTGCAGCGGATATTGCCAGCAAGTTGACCGCGTTGTTGATAACGCTGGGTGTCTCCGGCAGCGTCAGTGTCACCGGCGCGGCGGGAGATATCTACGCGATCACGTTCACGAGCGCCACGGCCTCGATCCTGATTCCCGTCGTCGGCGAGGCCGTACCGTCCGCGACCGGCACCATTACCACCGTACCCGTGAACGTCGTCGGCCCAGGCTACAACGGCACCACCCGGATCGGCGTCCTCAACACCAACAACAACATCACCTGGTCGGCGGACACTGCATTTTCCATCGACCTCAGCAATACGAGCAGTTCGCATCCCGTTCCGGTCGCCGGGGTCGACTACGACCAGCTATTCGTCACCGGCACGATTGACCTCGGCAACGCCTTCCTGCAGGGTTCCGTTATCGTTTCGGACGTTCAGATCGGCGACCAGTTCACCATCATCCAGGCCACGGGGGGCATCACGCCAGGCTCGCGACTCGACGGTATCATCGGCGCGACCCGCGGCACCATCGCGCAGGACGGCACGGTCTTCATCGATGGCAAGAAATTCTCGGTCCACTACTACGCCAACACCGTTGTCCTGACACGCACGCGGATCAACTCGACGGTGGCCCTCACCTCGTCGCAGAACGCGTCAGTCTACGGCCGCGATGTCGTCATCAGCGTTAAGATCACACCGGAGCCGGGCGCCACGGTACCGGCTTCGGGCCTGAGCGTCACGTTCACCGTCGATCGCGGCACGGTAAATGAACACGTGACAGCCCCGATCGCCTTGAACGCCCTGGGCGAAGCTTCATTCGAACCGCAGGAGCTTTATGGAGTCTGGAACATCCCGGCCGCGCTCTTTGCGACGCATACCATCGACGCCGACCTTGTCGACAGCACCGGGGAATTCGCACCGATGTCGGCGCCAACGCTGACGCAGACGGTGAATCAGAACACGGTCAACGCCGTCGGCGTCGTCTCCACACCGAGCGTCACAGCGACAACGCCGGTCTATGGTCAGCAGATGAAATTCACAGCAACCGTCACGCCGACGCTGGCCCCCAACGTCACAAGCGCGTCGAATCCCACAGGAACAGTCACGTTCACGCTCGATCCATCGGGAGCCGCCACGCCTTATACCGTGGCTCTCAACACCGGCGCTGGCACGGCGATCCTGGATGCCCCCGTGTTCCCGGCTCTCGTCCCCGTCGGGACGCACATCGTTCGCGTGAAGTATGACGGCGATGCCGCCTCCTCCATCTACAATTATGCTCCAAGCGCTACGCCGACCGATTTCACGCTGACGATCAAGAAAGACACGACCTCCACCACCATAACGCCTGTGCCCGCGTCGAAGCCGCTCGGCCAAATGGCTGATTTCGAGGTCGTGGTATCTCCGGGCCTGAGCGGATCTACGGGCGTACCCAACGGCACCTTGACATTCTTTGCTGATAGTTTGACGAACCAGATCGGCACGCTCGCCTACACCGGCGGCACGGCCGTCTTCAGCACGGATCAGTTGACCCAGGGGGTCCACACGATCTTCGTCAAGTTCGTGGCCACCGACGGCAACTACCTGAACAGCCAGAGTAACACGTCGATCACCATCACGCCGGCCGAGACACGAACGACGATTCAATCGGCAACCCCGAGCAGCCCGAACTACGGTGATCAGGTCACGTTCATTGTTAGCGTCGTGGATGACCCGGATATCGCTCCGAGCTTTGGCAATCCCACTGGAACGGTGACGATGTGGGCCGATGCGATCGGCGCAGGCGGAGTGAACCTGGGGACCGGGAACCTGAGCGCTGGCAACGCAGGCATCACCACCTCGCCGACGGCATTGACTCAAGGGACACACACGATCTATGCCGTCTACTCCGGCGATTCTGGATTCGCAACCAGTTTTGACACGCTCAGCAATTTCGTCGTTGGCGCCGCCGCCACCACCACCAGCGTCGTCGCGGCACCCACCAGCGGCGCGCTCTTCGGCCAAACCGTCACCTTGACAGCCACCGTAAGCTGGGCGCTGGGCAATCCGACCGTTGGCAACGTCAACTTCGTGGACGACCTCGGCACCAACCTCGGTACGGGCGCAGTCGGCACCGGGGGCAAGGCCACCATCAATACCACCGCCCTGGCTCTGGGCACGCGAACCATCACCGCGACCTACCATGACAACACGGCTGCTGCCGCCTTCGCTGACAGCGTCGGCACGCTCAATAACTATGTCATCAGCGCCGCCAGCACCACGACAACGGTCACCTCGACTCCTGGCAGTTCGGTCTTCGGACAATCGGTGACGTTCACGGCAACCGTAACTTCGGCCACCGGGACGCCTCCGATCGGCGCCAGTAGTGTTGAATTCGTGGATACAACAACAGGCACTGTCCTGGGTTACGGAACTCCGGGCGCAGGCAATACGTCGGCCATCACCACCAACGTGCTCACAGTGGCCACGCACACCATCACGGCAACTTACGTCGACACGATCGACAGCAACTTCAATTCGAGCAGCGGCCAACGCGTTGGCTTCGTGGTCAGCAAGGCCAGCAGCAGCGTGACGGTCGGCGCCAGTCCGTCCGCCTCCGTATTCGGCCAACAGGTCACCTTCACGGCAACGGTCACGTCGCCGACGGGGACGCCGCCGCTCAGCAGTGGCAGCGTGCAATTCGTCGATACCACGACCGGCACCGTGCTCGGATTCGGCACGCCAGGAGCAGGCAATACTTCCAGCATTGCCACGAGCATCCTCACTGCTGCCACCCACACGATTACCGCCACCTATGTGGGAGATTCCAACTTCCTCGGCAGTTCCGGTTTAACTAGCGGCTTTGTCGTCAATGCAGCAAGCACGTCGATCACGTCGTTTACCTCGTCCGTTGCCTTCCCGGGCGTCGGCCAGAGTGTTACGTTCACGGCTACCGCCTCTTCGGTGAGTCCGAGCACCGCAGTCGTCAATGCTGGCACCATCACATTCCTGGATACGACGACCGGCATCACGCTCGGCACGGTCACAGTCAACGCCAGCGGTACGGCCACCGTCACGGCATCCTTCGCAACCACAGGGATTCACAACCTGACCGCGAAGTACAACGGCAACAGTCCCCGGTTCAACGCGAGTGCCGCCGCCCCGCTGGCCCAGACCGTGCGCAAGGCCAGCTCGATCGGGGTCAACGCGATCAGCCCCGCCCTCTTCGGGCAGACGCTGAATTACGCCGTCACCGTCAGCGGCACGCCCGGCATACCGAGCGGAACCGTCACCGTGACCGATACCTCCACCAGCGTCAGCTACGGCCCCTTCACGCTGGATGCGGCTGGTAAGACCACGGCGAATCTGAGCGGCCTGAACGCCGGCTCGCACCCCCTTGTGTTTAGCTACAGCGGCGACACCGTCGGCATCGGCTTTGCTCCAAGCACCAAGAACCTCACGCAGGTCGTGAGCGCCTCCAGTACCACCACGGCATTTACCTCGACGACCAGCACTGCGGTGTATGGCGCCACCGTTTCCTACGCTGGCACGGTGACCGCCGCCGGCGGACTGAATCCCACGGCCGGCACGGTGACGCTGAAAGACGCGACCACCAGTACGACCCTGGCAACCTTCTCGCTCAGCGGCAGCAATGTATTCACCTTCAGCAGCGTAGCGTTGCCGCTCAACATCGCGGTTGGTACGCATTCCATCACGGCTACATTCTCGCCAAGCAGCAGCAACTATCTGGCAAGCCCTGCGTCAACCGCAGCGGCCCTCACAGTCACGCAGGCCTTCACCACGGTTTCGGTGCCAACCTCGTCGGTCACGTCGAGTCCGCTGGGCGGGTCGTTCTTTGGCCAGGTCGTGCAATTCAGCGTCACGGTAACGTCCACGAACTCGCCGGCCACGCCGACGGGGGGCACGGTTACTTTCCGTCGCGGCACGACGGTCCTGGGGACTGTCAACCTGGGCGCCGGCGGCGCGGCCAGCTACACCACGACCGCAACACAGTTGCCCGTGAACACCGCGCCGGGCCATTCGGTCACGGCGACCTACAACAGCAGCACTCCCGCCACGCCGACTACCGCTAACTTCAAGGCCAGTGTTGCCTCGACGGCCTTTGTTCAAGCGGTCAGCAAGGCTACCACGTCCACAACGTTGACTTCGTCCTCGCCTGGGAACAGTTCCACCTACGGTCAGACCGTCACCTTCACGGCGGTCGTCGCAGTCACGAGCCCCGGTGCTCCAGGCACTCCGACTGGCACGATTACCTTCAAGGATGGCGCCACGACGCTGGCGACTGTGACTCTCGTCGCAGGGAAGGCGACCTATTCAACCGCGGCCTTGACGGCCGTCGGCCATTCGATCACGGCAATCTACAACCCGACCGCCTCGCCCGCCAACTTCAATACCAGCACCGGCGCCTTGACGCAGACGGTTGCCAAGGCCAACACCACGACCACCCTCACCTCCTCGCCGACAACCTGGGCGGTTGGCCAGACGACGGCCTTCACCGCCAAGTTGGTTTCGAACACCGGCGCAGTGCCAACAGGCTCCGTCGTATTCACCGTTACCGGGCCGAGCGCCTACTCGTTCACCTCGGCCGCAATCCCACTTGTCGCCGGCGTGGCAAAACTGACTGGATATGTATTCCCCGCACCGATCGGCAACTACACCGTCACCGCCACGTATGCGGCAACTCAGAACTTTAATGCCTCGTCGGTCGCTCAGACGCAGAACGTTCGCAAGGCGACCACCGCCACCCTGACGTCCACTTCGACGACCAGTGGCGTCAACCTTAACATGAACGTCTCCGGCGTGGGCGGTCCCCCCACCGGAACTGTCAGTTTCTACGAAATCATCAATGGCGTGCAGACCCTGCTGGGAACCGTCAACGTCGTCAACGGCAACGCGTCGCTGTTCGCCAACCTGGCGTCTGGCAACCACACGATCCTGGCCGTCTACTCCGGCGACGCCAACTTCAATGGCGCCAGTATTACCAAGGTAGTCTCCGGAAAGGTGACCGGACGCCTTGTGTAGTCTTTCAAGAGTCTGCTAACGCGAGCAAAAGCATGCCCCTTGCTTGCGTGGCAGGATCGCGGTGGGGTTGGACATTTTGCCCCGTCGTTCCACTGCCGCCGGTGGCTTTACCCTCGCCCTATTTCTGACGGTCATGAGACACCGCGCAGTCGAAGCCTGCATCTTGCACTTCAGCGCTGGATTGTCCGAGAGCGGTGCCCATAGTTGATTGGTAGTTTCTCCCGTTCCAAGGACCTCATGCGGCCGGTAAGATCGTTATACTTTGTAATACGACCGGTACCTCTACCCCCCAATCTGTTGAGAAATCACCAAAATCCGTGTCATAACCGCTTAATTTCAAATCAGTTGGGTAGAGGCAGGGATTTCCACCTGTGATTCCTCAAAGGCTCGTGCCAGCGCTGTAGTATTTCGATCCGTTTTGGAATGGGCATCGATGAAACGCATGATTGACGCTCCCGACAAAAGTCCGATTTTGAAAATCGGATTCGGTGAAACTCAGGGTTTCCGAGAGCGATTTCGCCTCAGATGGGACTTTTGTCGGGAGCGTCATGATTCACTGGCATCCCCGCGTCCCTGAAATTGTGGCCGTCAGCCCCCGTTCAAAATGGAAGTTGAATCGAACCTGGACCGACAACAAAACCGGAGTCGCGTGCGTCAATCCTGAGAAACCTTGCCGGCGGCGCAAACGATGCCGATTGATCCCGGAAGCCGCCTGTAACAATTGTTCGAGCCGTTTCAATAGTAGCGAGGCCAAACACCCCCGCCCGCTTCAATTCTCCATGCCGCCGTTCCGATGAATGAACACACACGCCGATTTTCGTGCGGCCAGCGGACCCGACATACACACTGGCGCGCGGATCGCCGAAGGGACGGATCGACTGCAAGGGCGGAGCTCTTGTGGGCGGCCAGGCGCCCGGGCGATTTCCAACTACGGGCGAAACCGGCTGCACCTTGATTCACTTCTTTGAAGCATCCCATGGCACGGAGGCCGGGCGATGACTGGCAGAAATGCGCTTGCTTGCGACGATCCCGCTTTCACAGCCACGGCCTTATGCAGGCTACGCTTCATCACCAAGGCGTCCTCCACCATCTTGAACCTGTTGGCGCATCACCAATTTCTCGGGTGCTCTATGAGAACGCTGTTGCTTGCTTCCTCGATCGCGTTGTGCGTGGCTACTCCCCTTTTTGCACAGCAGTGGCAGGGGCAACCGTATGGGTATCCCACTCAGGGGATGCCCAGTCCGTACCCGTACGGCGCCAACCCGTACGGCCAACCGCCGACCCAGGCGGGGCCACGCGTTTATTACGGCGACTTCCCCACGGCCGCGACCCCCGCACCGCAGCCCGTGCAGGTTCCCCAGCCGCAGCCACACTATATTCCCACGCAATACAGCTCTGGAGCGGGCAACGGGACGGTCTATTATTATTACCCGTCGAACGGTTATAACCCGACGCCGTACAACTATTTCCCGTACGGCCAACTTGGCCGGTCGACGACTGCGCCCCTTCCGTCGAAGGCCGTCGGCTGGCCCAATCCGACCCCGCGATACGCCAGCCCGGACGCTGCAAACGATGAACCTCGCGCCGAACTAGACCGGCTTGCGGCCCTCCCCTTCCATCGGCCCACCAAGGATTGCTTCTGGGTTTCGGGAGACTATCTCGCTTCGTTTATCCGGCCGATGGGCGTCGCATCGACCTTATTAACCACAGGATCAACTGCCGACGCACTTCCGGGCGCCTTCGGCCAACCCGGCACGGCCGCGTTGTTCCCACGGCAGAACATCGATTTCGGCATGATTTCCGGCTTACGGCTGGAAGCTGGCGTGTTCCTGGATGACTGCGATCGCTTCTCCCTCGACCTGCGTGGGACCTGGTTCACTCCGAGTACGTCCAACTACAGCGCGGCGGCGGACAACACCGGGAGACCGTTCCTGGCCCGTCCGGTCTTCAACGTCGCCGCCGGCCGCGAAGGCGCGTTTCTCAATTCCAGCGATGGGACCAACAATGTCCCCGCGATCATTCTGGGAACCTTCAATGCGGAATTCAAATCCGAACTTTTTGGAGTCGAATTGAACGCCCGCCATCACACCTACTTCTGGGAACGCTTCCATGCCGATACGCTCGTCGGCCTGCGTTATATGAACCTGAACGAGCGCATGCGGATCACGGAACGCCTGACGCCGTCGGCCGCGAGCCCCCCTTTCCTGACGTTCCAGGGCGGACTCGTCGGCGCCCCCAGCGAAATTGCGGACGAGGACACCTTCCAGACGCGAAATCAATTCTACGGCGGGCAGATCGGCGGCCGATTAAGCTACGAACAGAAGTGGTTCAGCCTCGAAGGATCCGTCAAGCTGGCGATCGGCGCCACGCAGCAGCGCACCCGTATCGACGGCAATAGCAGCCTTATCACCCCGGGCGGCACGGCGGTCGTCCCTGGCGGCATCCTCGCCCTGCCCACCAACATCGGCACTTACAACCGCACCGTGCTGGGCCTGATCCCCGAGTTTGGCTTGAATCTGGGCGTCGATGTCACCCAGCACGTACGCCTCCAGCTCGGCTACTCGTTCCTGATGTGGAACAAAGTGGTCCGCCCCGGCAGCCAATTCGACCGCAATTTGAATCCGGCGCAAGTCCCCACCAGCCCGACCTTCGGCCCCTTCGCCGGCCCGATCGCCCCGACCTACCGATTCAATGACGAATTGTTTTACGCCCACTCGTTCAACATCGGACTGCTGTTCCACTACTAGTTGACGAACCGCGACCGCCAAGGAGCATTGAGACCGACCCCTCCACTGCTCCTCGACGGTCGCGGTACTTTCGCCTGAGATTCTTAGAGCGCCTAAAAGTTTGAATGCATTACAAGAACCACGTACAAATGAGGGAGGAAGCCAAGGCGACGAAGGCTTCGTGGATTCCCGCGGCGCGGTCTGTTCTCAACCGGAGCTTGCGAAAGCTATGCAGCCACGATGCT
>SXGT01660935.1_pt1 | contig 44449 bp, 42 predicted proteins | sample 3176221 | NCBI WGS metagenome assembly SXGT01 (sample SAMN11356862, study PRJNA531348) | freshwater metagenome | isolation source: freshwater sample F1-120 | place: China: Fuxian Lake, Yuxi | collected 2017-12-25 | reverse complement strand
GTCGTTGGTTGCGATGGGGATTTGTGAGCTCACGGCATCGCAGGGTGGCGATGGCTTGTGGTTCGCTGCGGATGATGTTGTGCAGTCTTTTGATGTGACTGAGGCAAGTCAGTCGATCACGTTTGGGGTGCTATCTGATCGTGGCCGCCTTTCTGGAGATTTCACTCTCAGCGCTACCGCCTCTTCGGGACTCACTGTCGCGTTTGTCTCAGGCGACGACGCTGTATGCACGGTTACTGGCGCGACTGTCTCACTCGTCGCAGTTGGAACGTGTGAGATCACTGCCTCGCAAGATGGCGACGCAGACTGGTTCGCCGCTACGGATGTCGTGCGTTCATTTCAGGTGATAGGCGCAACTCAAAAGATCACGTTCGGTGTCATCGCCCCGAAGTTCACTACCACAAAGCCATTTCGAATTTCAGCTACCTCGAACTCCTTGCTGCCTGTGGCTTTGTCCTCGACCACGACTAGCGTTTGCTCGCTCGCATCTCGTGTCGTAACGATTGTCGCAGTCGGAACCTGCACGATTATGGCAACTCAAGCTGGCGACGAAGACTGGCTAGCTGCAACGCCAGTGACGCGCTCATTCAGCGTCACCGTGCCTGCGCTCACGATCGCGAACACGAGCGTTGTTGAAGGCAACGGAACGATTCGGAACAAAGCCACGTCGGTTATCGCCTTGACAGGCGGGATGCCAGACGCAATCTGTGTCTGGTACAGCACATTTAACGGAACGGCGACTGGTGTGAGCAAGTTCACGTCGTTCAACGGCAGTCAGGATTACCTCGCAGTGGCAGCGTCGCCACCCGTGTTCAAAAAGATTGCGGCCGGTTCTTTGAGCGTGACGATTGTTACGACGGTCAACTACGACACTGTTGTTGAAGCGAACGAGACGTACTCGATTGTGATCAGCAAGGTCACGCGGGCGGTGTCTGGAGTCTGTACGTACTCGTCGGCGTCGGACTCAAGGCTGACGGTCGCTGACGGCACCGGAACCGTCACAATTACCAACGACGACTAATTAAACCGCCTTTCAGAGTTGGATGATGATGAGGCGAGCCTCTGTCATTTCTTCGACTGCATACTTCGGTCCTTCACGAGTATTGCCACTGTCGCGTAGGCCTCCGTACGGTTGTTGGTCTGCTCTAAATGTAGGAACTTCGTTGATACAAACTCCACCGAAGTCGAGTGTTGTCGCGGCCTTCATTGCATCATCAATTCGACTAGTAAAGACTGCAGCCTGCAGCCCGTAACGGGTCGTGTTAGCGCGGCGTAGAGCATCATCGAAATCGTCGTATACAGCGATACCAACAACTGGCCCGAAGATCTCTTGCGCGCAGACCTTCATGTCATCCGAGACATTGCTCAATATCGTTGGACGCAAGACACCATCTTCGCCGATCTCGCCGCCGCAGCGAACGACCGCGCCCTGTGCATGTGCTTCTTTCACCCATCCGTGTACGCGGTCGCGTTCGCTTAAGGAAATGAGCGCGCTGACGTCGGTGGTTTCGTCGAGAGGATTACCGACGACGAGGTTCTTCACCTTGTCGACTAACGCGTCGGTGAACTGTTCGACAAGAGAGTCGTGGACAAAGATTCGTTGGGTGCTGATACACGATTGTCCAGCATGGCTGAACCCAGCAATTGCAATCTTGGATGCTGCTGTTTCCCAGTCGCCAGTCGGTTCGATGATGACCGGTGCATTGTTGCCGAGTTCAAGTCCGACCTTCTTGCGGGGAGCCTTGGCCCGGATTCCCCAACCAACCTCAGGCGAGCCTGTGAAGGTGATCATCGCGATGTCATCGTGCTCGACTATGGCGTTGCCGACAGATGTTCCGCCACCAGTCACCACGTTGATGTGGCCTGCCGGTAGCCCGCAATCTCCGAGAAGCTCAACCAAGCGGATCGCGGAAACGGGAGTCTGGCTCGCTGGCTTGAGGACAACAGGACAACCTGCAGCGATAGCTGGAGCAAGCTTGTGCACGACCAGGTTGAGTGGAAAATTGAATGGGCTGATCGCGCCGACTACTCCGATCGGCACCTTCAACGTGAAGGCCAGCTTCCCGGCGCCAGATGCGGATGCTTCCATCGGGACCATCTCGCCAGCGAGTGTGCGAGCAGCGACGGCCGCGAACTGAAAGGTGCTGACAGCACGTTGGGCTTCAACTCGCGCCGTCTTTATTGGCTTTGCTGCCTCTGCGGCGACGATCTGCGCGAACTCCTCGATGCGATCACTCAGCGCGAGCGCGGCACGATCAAGTATCGCAGCGCGTTCGTGTGCGGGCAGGGGCCCTGCGGCATGGATCGACTTTGCGATAGCAACTGCGTGGGCGACATGTGTCTCGTCGCATTTCGGGACGCGCGCGATGAGGGAATTATCGAATGGCGAACGAACTTCGATCCACTCACCAGTGGTGACTGAACGGTCTCCAAAAGGCAAAGCGAGGTCAAGAGTCATGGCGCCGAGGTTACAGGCGATGAATTCGAAATATTAGAGACTGTGAGATCATCCGTCTGGCGTGCGTGCCAACGGTTCAAGGCCGGGTGGCGGATGATCGCAGAATGTCAATAGAACGCTCCATGCAGAATTTCTTGCATCATGGAATGCCGGGTCTTCGTAGCGGTTGACCAACTCTGCGGGATCGCGGATGAGGTCGTACAACTCTCTTTCGCCTGTGGCGTAGACGATGAGTTTCAGGCGCGTTGTTCTGACGCCGCAGTAGGTCGGGACAGGCGAGGCGTCGTACTCGACGTGCTCGAGCGGCACATACCGCCTCGGTTCGAAATTTTCGTCGGCAAGGAGCGTGAGCAAAGACCGACCATCGTCGTAGACCGGTTTGACGCCACCAGCGGCAGCGAGAGTCGCCGCGACGTCTTCGCCTGTTACGAGCGCCGAGCGTGTCGAATCGAGGCGTTCTGATGGAGTTGCAATCACAAGCGGGACACGTATCGAGTCTTCGTACGGAGCGTCCTTCAAGTCGGTAAGACGGTGCTCGCCCCATAGGTAGCCGTTATCTGACATCAGGACAAAGACAGTATTTTTCGCGGTTCCGCGGTGGACGAGTGCTTCTCGAATCCTGGCGAGCGCCTCATCTGCTGCCAAGAGCGTTCGGTACTGGTGGCGTTCGCTCTTTGTAACTTGAGCGATGTCAGAATCGGAGAGCAATCGGCGTTGCTGGACGTACGCGGGTTTATCTGTGACGTCGGCTTCGTTGAATGCCGCCGACCGCGGAGGGAGCATGCGATGGGGGACTACAACGTTGGCGTGTCGTTTCGCTGGCTCGAAAGGCATGTGCGGCGCGATCGGAGCGAAGTACAAAAAGAGCGGAGAGTCCGCGGGCGCTCCGTCGATGAACGACTCCGCATCTCGTGCCAGAACATCGGTCGAATAATTCTTCGGATCGTCGCTACCAAAGAAGTTCAGCGAATCATCAGTGATCAAGTCGTAGTCGGTGTAACGCGCTGTCAGTCCGCGAATGCCGGTGAAGTGATCCCATCCTGGAGGGGCTTCGAGCGCCGGTGTCGGACCCGCACTCGGCCGATAGAGGTTGAAGTATTTGCCGACGAGCGCTGTCCTGTAACCGTTGCTATGTAGTCGTGTCGCGATCGTGTCGGTCTCATCGAAAGCAGACCACCCGCCGTGGGGTGGAACGTTGGTCCAAACGCCATGCCGCCACGACCGACCACCGGTCAGCAGGCTTGCTCGACTCGGACAACACAGGGGGTTCGACACGAAAGCGTTAGAGAACGTAACGCCGTCTGACTGCAATGCACTCACCGCTGGTAAGCCCTTGAGTTGATCCCAACGCAGATCATCGAGGAGGAACAACACGATGTCTGGCTGTTGCGAGTAGCCGTTGTTTGAATCGTCGCTGGTTTGCGCGGGCGGCGGCGTAAAAATCAGGATTGAACAGGCGAGCAGAGCCAATGTGAGAACTCGGTTGCGCACCATTACTCCTCTGACGATAGTGGTTGATAACTAAGTCGTAGACGACCTTGTGGCGGTTCCGGCGGCTGCGAGGGCATGGATCTGTACGTACGCACCTCGACGATGGAAGGTCGGAGGATCTGACAAGTGCGACGCGTGGGGAGTTCTAGATGTTGGACGCGGGCGGTGGCCTTCGGAACTGAGCTGGAACTGGGGCGGTGGCGCTGGTTCCATTGGCGACCAAACGATTGGTCTGCAGTTCGGCGCGAAGTGGACGGAGGGAAGTGGTTTCACAGAGAACGGATTCATCGTCGATGGGGCGCTCACCAAGATTGGGCGGGAACTCGACTGGAGTTACAACTGGGACGACCCGATGGCGCCCTGGCACATCGCAGATCCGGGTGGCCAACTCGATGTGATGCTCACGCCTCGCTACGACAAGCATTCCAAGTCTGGCGATGGCGGATCCGAATATGGAAGCGAAACCCACCAAGTTTTCGGTACGTTTGCTGGCGCAGTCTGCACCGACGACGGGCGCACATACACGTTCGATTCACTGCAAGGGTTTGCGGAAGAAGCAAGGTAACGCTGGTAACTCGTCGGCGCCCTCGACAGGATTCGAACCTGTGCACATGGCTTCGGAGGCCAATGCTCTATCCCCTGAGCTACGAGGGCTGGGAGAGCGGCCACGTTAGCGTGGGGGTCTGATGAAGACTGCCCCGAGACTTGACCTGATCATCTGTACTCGGCATCGCCCGGCCGAGCTTTCTGCGGTCTTGTCGTCTGTTGGTAGACAACTAGCGATACCGGCTCTGGTCGTCGTCGTCGACTCAAGCGACGATGATCTTTCGCGGTCAATAGTTGAACGACGAGCAGAACAATGGCCTGACGGTTCGACGCTGCAGTACCTCCACGCTGGCCCAGGCTTGCCGCACCAACGCAATGTTGGTATAGAAGCGACGAGCAACGAAATCATTTGCTTTCTTGACGACGACGTCGAATTAGAGCCTGATTATTTCACCGCTATAGCGAGCGCGTTTTCGGCTGACAGCGCGCATGAAATCGGTGGAGTGGGCGCGACAATTCTGAATCAACCTGCGCGCCCGCGACTTTGGAAACTCGATGCCGCGCTCGGACTCGACTCGCCAATCGAGGGTGTTGTGCTGCGAACTGGTCGCAATGTTCGCGTCGTTACGCCAAAGCAAGAGTCTCTTCGCGTCGAATGGTTGGCTGGACTAGCAACGGCATACAGAAGAGAAGTGTTCGCAGAACATCGTCCGAATGAGATGCTGACCGTAGAAGGCGAAGACGTCGAGTTCAGCTATCGGGTAGCGCAAGATTGGCAACTTGTAGTTCTCGCCGACGCGCGTGTCTCACATACTGAGTCGCTGATGAATCGTCCCGACCGCGCGGAGTCAGCAGCGCGCGAGCTTTGGGTCCGACATCTTCGATGTAGCGATAGAACCGGCATACTCAAAATGCGCTGGTTCTGGATCGGCGTGTGCCTGCAACTGTTTCGCGCGCTGCTCACAGGCGTGGTCGTCTCGGAACAGCGATCAATAGCGCGCGGAACGCTTCGTGGAATCAGAAAAATCAGGGCTGCAGAATCAAGCTGATACGTCGATTGAGCGCGTCGAGAGTTGCGCGCGCAGCCCCGTCGATAGGACTCGATCCCGATGCCAAACCGTAACGTTCGTCGCCGTTTAAAATTAGACAGACGGCAGTCAACGAACTCGAATCGTTTCGATCGACTGGTCTGGCCCAAGCACAAGACACGTCTAGGTTTATGCCGAGCGACGCGACCGCTGCGAGGGTCGCGTTGGCCGCACCAACCAGGCCGTCTGCAGAAGCCGCACGCCCGATAGTTCGTCGATCGCCGAGCATGATGTGAACTTCTAGCTCATCAGAGTCTGGGAATGCGATGACTGCAAGCAACCGCGGCCGAGAAACTCGGGAGCCTGGTTCCGCTGTGACGTGGCGAGTTGGCTGTATGTCGTCGAACTGCGTGTCTAACGGAGACTCGATGTAAGTCGCTGAATCGGTGTCGCGCCAACGGATCACTTCGACTGCTACCGGTCGATCTGCGTGCCTAGCAGCTACACGCGTTGCCGATACAGGAATCGAGTCGTCACGCGCTGCGTCTGCCGTTACGTGTATCTGAACTAGCAGTAGCCCGTCGGAATCTTCAAAGCCGGCAGCGCGCACCCCCGGCAATCTTCTGAGTTCGAGTTCTAGGTCGTCGAGGTTCATCGCGTCTCTGCCTCTCCGTTCGCCCTCCGACGATTCTTTTCTTCGTACTGGCGGCTGTCAGCCAACCGGAACAACGACTCGACGTCTTCGGCATCTTCTGGGCACACAGCTATTCCATAGCTGAATTCCGCTACCTCAGTGTCGAACCCGGGAGCGGACCGAACGCGTTCGATAAGGGTAGCTACACCGGCTGTATCTGTTCCCGGCAGAATCATCGCGAATTCGTCGCCTCCGATTCGCGCGACATTGTCGCCGAAGCGCATCGCTGCACGAAAGCGTTCGCCAAGATCGCGAAGCATGTCGTCGCCTGCAGCGTGGCCACCCGTGTCGTTGATCCTTTTCAGTCCATCAAGGTCGATGATCACGAGCATGAAGGACCACCCATATCGCGTCGACCGTGCTACTGCCATCTCGAGTAGACGATCAAAGCTCCGACGGTCGTAGAGCGCTGTGAGCGGGTCGTGCCACGCGTCATAACGCAACAGGTCCATGCGAAGCGCGAGAGTGCAGAAACTAACGATTAGGTCGCGGTCGAACTCGTGATGCTCGAGAGGTGGCTCGGTATAGAGGCCGATCGGAGCATCGAGGAGAGCTTCGTCATCTTCATCTAGCGGCCTACGGCCAGCGCGAAACATTTGCTTGCCGATCAGAGGTTCTTCAAGGACGATTGCCGCGTCTTCAAGCGCGAACTCGTCGACGAGTGCATTTAGCGCTCGATACACGAGGCCGATCCCACTCTCATTTTGCGATAGTGCCGAGGCGAGTTCGCCGCTGAGGATCCGCATGTTGGAGGCGGCCGCGCTCTCGTGCGGCAACGCCTCTGGCTCTGGCGGTGCGAGGATCGCCGAGAGTCCGCGACCGAGGCCTTGTGGTTGTCTGCCCACTTGGTACCCCTTTCGCATGAGAATCGACCACGGAGTGCGATCATTGGCTACTAAGAGTAACCGACTTTAGCTCCGTGCAACTAGTGCTTGAGACTCAGATCTTTCGGTTCTATATATGAAATTTCCCGTATTGTTGCCCAACTAGCATCACAGATCCACTCCCCGAGGACCCCGAATTGATCCGAGAAGACCTAAGAACTGCGATTGCGACGGCAATAGGCGCCCTCGGACTTGTGGCTCCGGACGAAATATCTCTAGAAGTCCCGAAGGCCCGTCAGCATGGCGATTATTCGGCCAATGTTGCCTTGCAACTGGCAAAGCAGGCCGGAAGCCCACCTCGAGACGTTGCAGCGAAACTCCTAGACGCACTCTCAGGTCTTGGACTCAGGCATGTCGAGCGCATCGATATTGCTGGTCCAGGCTTCATCAACTTCGTTCTGTCACCGAGTTGGCTCCACGATCTCGCAGCTGAAGTTCTTGACGCGGGCGACACCTACGGGACCAATGCTCGCATGACTGGGCAGCACATCAACCTCGAGTTCGTCTCGGCTAACCCGACAGGACCACTGCATGCTGGCGGTGGCCGGTGGATCGCTACCGGCGACGCGATTGCGAACCTGCTTTCCTCTCAGGGAGCGCAGGTCCACCGCGAGTACTACCTGAATGATGTCGGTAATCAACTCATTATTTTGGCGGCCTCGCTATCGGCTCGGTACAACTCGAGGCCGTTTCCAGAAGACGGCTATGTCGGCGCGTACATCACCGATATCGCCGACGACATCCGCGCGCGCCACGGCGACGCCCTCTCTGACGAACAACTATGTGAGCTTGCACTCACCTCAATCATCGAAGGCATCAAACAAGATGTCGGGCGTGTAGGTGTCCGCTTCGATACATGGTTCAGCGAACGAACGCTTCACGAACGCGGAGACGTCGAGGGTGTGCTCAAACGGCTGCGCCTATCTGGCCACACTTATCTGAAGGACGAAGCCGAGTGGCTTGCGACCGAAGCGCTCGGAGACACGCGCGATCGCGTCTTGGTCAAAGCAGACGGAACTACTACTTACCTTTGCAACGATCTCGCGTACCACCGCGACAAATTCGACCGCGGGTACACCCACCTCATAAATATCTGGGGTTCAGATCATCACGGTCAGGTGAAGTCACTACGCGCCGGAGTCGAAGCGCTAACGGGCAAACCAGATGAGCCCGAAATCATTCTTGGCCAACTCGTGAAGCTCATGCGCGGTGGTGAAGAGGTCAAGATCTCAAAGCGGGCTGGCAACATGATCACTCTCGCAGACATCCTTGATGAGGTCGACGCCGATGTTGCTCGCATGACTTTTCTACTTCAGGGGCTAGACACCAAACAGACCTTCGATCTCGATTTAGTGACAAGCCAATCGATGGAGAACCCTGTGTATTACGTGCAGATGGCGCACGCTCGTATCGCTTCGATTGCGCGCAAGGCAGTCGAACTTGGTGAAGTGCAACTTCCGCTCAGCGATGTCGACTTGGGATTGCTCACCCACCACCGTGAAATCGAAGTGCTTCGCAAACTCAGCCTCTTTCCAGACGTTGTGGCCGACGCTGCGGACCAGCGCGCACCGCACAAGGTCGCTCACTGGGCGCACGAGTTCTCTGGGCTCTTCCACGGTTGGTATCACGATTGTCGGGTCATCGGTGTCGAAGCGCCTCTCGTGCAGGCGCGCCTCTGGTTCACGGAGATTTGCCGCATCGGTTTATCGAACGCTTTAGGAATACTGGGCGTTAACGCACCCGAGAGCATGGCGCGGATCGAGGATTCGCAATGACTTCAACAAAGAATGCGCCTCTTGACCTTGGGTTGTTAGGCCGTACTGCCGTGATCGACGAAGGCGGTCGACTATCGATTGGCGGCGTCGACATCGAAAGCCTTGCTCAACAATTCGGTACGCCGCTGTACGTGTACGACGAAGTCGAGTTGCGGGGGCGATGCGCCGAATACCGCACGATCTTCGCTGGAGGTGTCGCGTACGCGAGCAAAGCATTCTTATGCGGGGCTATGGCGAGAATCGTCGAAGAAGAGGGCCTCGATCTAGATGTGTCGACCTCTGGCGAGTTTGACTTAGCGCGCGCTTTCGGGTTCCCTGCCGCACGATTAGTCATTCACGGCAACAACAAATCCGCCGCCGAGTTGAGTGCAGCAATAGAGTCCGGGGTGAAGCACATCGTCGTCGACAGCGCGGACGAACTCGATCGCATCGAAACTCTCGTTAGCGATTCGTCAGACGCGTATCCAACGTTGCTGATCCGCGTGAATCCAGGAATTGATGCGCACACGCATGAGTACCTAGCGACAGGCGCTACCGACTCGAAGTTCGGCTTTTCGATCGAATCTCAAGATGCATTTGACATAGCGGCACGAATTATTCGGAACCCTGCGTTGCGTTTCGGCGGCCTTCACGCACACATCGGTTCGCAGATATTTGCACCTGCTAGCTATGCAGCGGCGCTCGAACGCCTCGTTGCGCTAATCGCAAGAATCGAGCGAGAACTAAGCCAAAGTATTGGAGAACTCAGCATCGGTGGCGGGCTTGGCGTGCGATATGTCGTGACCGATAACCCACCGACTATCGATCAACACGGCCAAGCCCTAGTCTCCAACTTCGATCGACTAATCAAAGAGCACGGTGTAACGAGTGAGCCACGACTTTCGACAGAGCCGGGCCGGTCGATCGCGGGGCCAGCGGGGCTAACTCTGTACACAGTCGGGACGATCAAGGACCTGCCCGGCATCAGGACCTATGTCTCTGTCGATGGCGGGATCTCCGACAACCCACGCCCTGCTCTTTACGGGGCCGAATACGAGACGTTTGTGCCAGCGCGCGCAGATTCAGATAGAGCGCGAGTCGTAACGATTGCCGGAAAGCATTGCGAGCAGGGAGACCTGCTTATCCGCGACGCTTACGTCCCATCAGACCTCGCTGTTGGCGACGTCATAGCCGTGCCATGCACTGGCGCATACGGCCATTCGATGGCGAGCAACTACAACGCGATGACACGACCTGCTGTTGTCTTCGTGAACGACGGTAAAGCGCGCCTTGTGGTTCGACGCGAGTCACTCGAAGATCTTCTGGCCCGTGATTTGTGCTCAGCACCTGACAAGATGGGCCTCGAATGACTCAACAGACACCGAAGAGTGGAACTTCTGGCGTGATACGAGTTGGCATTCTCGGTTGCGGCAATGTCGGTAGCGCGCTAGTCGGGCTTATCAATTCGAACCGGGACATCATCGATGGCCGATCGGGGGTGAAGCTCGAGATCGTTCGCGTTGCGGTGCGTGAAACAACGAAAGACCGCGGGAACGAGATTCTGCCAAATGTCCTCACGACGGACACTGTCGGCTTAGTGAACGACCCCAATGTCGACGTTGTTGTCGAACTTATCGGTGGGATCGAACCAGCGCGCACGCTCATCTTGTCTGCGCTAAAACTCGGCAAGCCCGTGATAACTGGCAACAAGGAACTGCTCGCTAGCGCTGGCGCCGAACTTTTTGAGGCTGCCGAGGCGGCTGGAGTCGACTTGTTGTTTGAAGCGAGTGTGGCTGGTGGCATTCCGCTCATCCGGCCGCTACGCGAGAGCCTTGCTGGCGAACGCATCAAGAGAGTTATCGGCATCGTCAACGGAACAACCAACTTCATCCTCACTTCGATGACTGAGGATGCAACAAGTTTCGCCGACGCACTTGCCGAAGCGCAACGTCTTGGGTTCGCAGAGGCCGACCCGACCGCAGACGTAGAAGGTTTCGATGCTGCCGCTAAGGCCGCGATCATCGCAAGCATCGCGTTCGGAGCGAAGGTCGTCGCGAGCGACGTTTACCGCGAAGGAATTACACAGGTCACGGCATCCGACATTTCGGCAGCGCGAGATCTTGGTTATGTAATCAAATTGCTTGCCGTCGCCGAAGCAGTGGGCGAAGGCGAAAATTCGTCTTTGGCCGCGCGAGTCCACCCCGTCATGGTCCCAGCCAACCATCCGCTTGCATCGGTGCGTGGCAGCTTCAACGCTGTGTTCGTGCAAGGCGACGCGATCGGCGACCTAATGCTCTACGGGCGTGGTGCTGGCGGTAATCCGACAGCGGTGGCAGTCCTCGGTGATCTCATCGACGCGGCGAAGAATCTTCATTCGGGCGCGCGCGGAGCGACTATCGGCAAACTCATCGACAAGCCCATTGTCCCAATCGACGATGTGCGAAGTCAGTACTACCTGACGCTCGATGTCGCAGATCAGCCCGGCGTTCTTGCCGCTATTGCAGGAGTTTTTGGCAAGCACATGGTGTCGATCCAGTCGATGCAACAAAAGGGCGAAGCTAGCGAGGCTCACCTGATCTTTGTGACCCACCTCGCGTGGGAAGCCGACATGATGGCAACTATCAGCGAAGTTAAAGACCTCGCAGTAGTTACACGAGTCGGTTCTTTCGTTCGCGTCATCGGCGAGGAAGCCTGATTCTGATGGCAGCTACAGCTTGGCGTGGTCTCATCGAGGAATATCGCGATCGTCTACCGGTTACAGAATCTTCTCCAGTTGTTACGTTGCTCGAAGGCAACACCCCCCTGATCAAAGCGCAAAAACTTTCTGAGCTCACCGGATGCGATGTGTTGTTGAAATGTGAAGGCCTGAATCCAACAGGGTCATTCAAAGATCGCGGAATGACGATGGCCATGAGCAATGCTGTCGAGACGGGCGCGAAGGTCGTGGTCTGCGCGAGCACAGGCAACACGAGCGCCTCGGCAGCGGCGTACGCGACGCGCGCTGGTCTCATGTGCGCAGTTCTGATTCCCGAAGGGCAAGTCGCACTCGGAAAACTCGCACAAGCGCTAATTCATGGGGCACGAACGGTGCAGATTCGTGGCAACTTCGACGACGCTCTCGATCTGGTCCGTGAGCTTGGTACTCGTGACGGCATCCAAATAGTCAACTCGATTAATCCGTTTCGCATTGAGGGACAAAAAACCGCAGCTTTTGAGATTGTTGACGTCCTCGGCGATGCACCAGACGTTCACTGCATCCCGGTCGGCAACGCTGGCAATATAACTGCGTACTGGAAGGGCTACTCCGAGTACCACAAGGATGGTCTAGCTGAGCGTTTGCCGAGAATGCTCGGCTGGCAAGCCGCAGGATCTGCCCCTCTCGTACATGGCGAGGTGGTTGCGCATCCAGAGACGATCGCGACTGCGATACGAATCGGCAACCCGGCAAGCTGGGATAGCGCGATCGCAGCCAGAGACGAAAGCGGTGGGCACATCGGTGCTGTCACCGACGCACAAATCATCGAGGCATACAAGTTCTTGGCCGCTCGTGAGGGCGTATTCGTAGAGCCGGCGAGCGCTGCATCTGTGGCCGGTCTTCTGGTCGCTCATGAACAAGGCCTAGTCACGGCTGGCGAACGCGTTGTCTGTACCGTGACAGGGCACGGCTTGAAGGACCCGAACAGAGCAATAGCTGAGGTCCAACTAGACGACACGGTCGATGCGAGCGCCGATGCAGTCCTGCACGCACTCGGCTTATAGCGAACTCGACTCGACGATTTGCACCGAGTGGTTTCCACGGCCTGAGCACTAGCGTTTGTGTGACACTCGCGAGCCTAAGGAGTCCTTGTCATGACTCGTCCCGTTGCTGTAGTAACAGGCGCCTCTGCTGGTATCGGCGATGCGTTTGCTCGACTTCTAGCGGCGCGCGCGTACGACGTCGTGGTCGTAGCACGCGATGTTGCACGTCTAGAAGCGCTTGCTAAGGAACTGCACGATCGCGAAAACGTCGATGTCGAAGTTATGGGTGCCGACCTGACAGATCCGGCGCCGCTAAAGCGTGTCGAGCAGAGGTTGTCTGATCCTATGAGGCCTATCGAAATTCTCATCAACAACGCTGGCTTTGGTGTATACGGAGCGTTTCATGAAAGCGATGTAGAGGCCGAGATGCGCGTGGTTCAACTCAATGTGCTCGCACTGACACGACTTACCCGCGTAGCACTCGGTCCGATGGTGCAGCGCGGCGAAGGAGCGATTCTCAACGTCAGTTCAATTGGCGGATTCCAGCCCACGCCGATGATGGCAACATACGGCGCTACTAAGGCTTACGTCACAAGTTTCACGCAATCGGTTCACGAAGAAGTCGCGAATAGCGGAGTGAAAGTGAGTTGTTTGTGCCCAGGGTTCACGCGCACCGAGTTTCAGCAACGATCCAACATCGAAGCAGACAATATGCCAGGGTTCGTATGGCAGACGGCAGAGGAAGTCGCTGCTGCGGGCCTTGCAGGTCTGCTCAAGAATCGCGCCCTGATTGTTCCCGGCGCTCTGAACAAGATGACAGCATCCGCTGTGGGAGTAATGCCGAACGTCGTAGCGCGAAAGACATCCGCGCTCATGGCGAAGTTCTATAAGTGAACGAGTTTGTGAATCGTTCCAGTTCGACTAAGTACGTACAGCTCAGCCGCATTGTCTTCGCCGAAACTTGAAACCTGATCGACATGCAAATCGAGGGCTACGGCTTCGGGCTTCGGTGACCGCATGTCGAGTGCGAGAAGATTGCCATTGCAGAAATCGGTGAAGACGTAGTTGCCGACAAGATCGGGAATTGAGCTACCGCGGTATACGAAGCCGCCGGTAATAGAACAATTGCCGGCGTCATGCCGAGTTTCGAAAACAGGATCGACGGCATCGGGCGCCTTTACGTCTGGGTTGTAGGCGTGAAAGCCTTCGCGAGCGTTCCAACCGAAGTTGGTACCGCTGTCGCCTGCACGCACGATGTCGATCTCCTCGTAGGTGTTCTGACCGACGTCGGCGATCCACATATCGCCGGTTGCCCTGTCGAAAGAGAATCGCCACGGGTTACGAAGTCCGTACGCCCAAATTTCGCCCGCTGTGGCCGAATGTCCCCGGAACGGATTGTCGCTCGGCACCGAATAAGCGAGTGAACCGAACTCTGTCGGATTTATTCGGAGGATTTTTCCTAGGCGCGAGCTCCGGTTCTGGCCATTCCCTGAAGGGTCGCCTGCACCTCCGCCGTCGCCAAGTGCGATGTACAGCATGCCGTCTGCGCCGACTTTGAGGTCCCCACCGTTGTGGTTGCTAGCTGGCTGTTCCACAAAAATTAATTCGCGTTCGGAACCATCGACGATGTTGTCACCTTTCATCGCATACTCGACAACATGCGTGTCGCCCGCTCGGTCTGTGAAGTTGACGTACGCATTCGAGCCATCGAGAGCGAATGCGAGTCCAAGAGCGCCCTGCTCGCTCCCGGTGCTCACCTTGCCTCGAAGGTCTAGGACAAGATCGCCTACTGTCCCGTCGGAATGCACCAGTCGGACTCCGACGTATTGCTCGACCACGAAGAGGTTCGGCGAACCTGGCCGCGCAGCGAATGCGACCGGCTTGTCTAGACCGGTTGCGAATGCCACCAGGGAGATGTCTGCGTTGTTCGGGTCCGGCGTGCTTGTCGTAGGTGCAGCGGTCGCGTGAGTCGTGGTTGACGCGACACTCGAGCCAAGTGTGATGGTGGATTCTGGGTCATGAGACGTCGGCGGACCGTTGCCATCGCTACATGCCGCAAATGCGCCGACCATTATGCCGGCGAGCAGTCTGAGCTTCATCTCAGTCTTAGCCTACGGCTCAGCTATCTCGGTCGGCAATGACTTGATTTCGGTTCGAACCACGGGAGGTGTACAGTGACGCCGTTCTCCTCCATCGTTCTGATGGCCCCCGTAGTTCACAAGTGAAAACCTGTGGATTGATCGCGGAAGGTCGATTAACTACAGAGTGGGTTCGACGCCTACCGGTGACCAAATCCCCGGCGAGGCGCCTCTTTGATTCCTTTTCCCCTTTATGCCCCAGATACGAAGGTGTCCGGGCACGGAGAGTGTGATGACTAGCCAGACCTCAGATCGTGCGACGCTCAACAGCAAAGACCGAGACGCGCTCGTGCAGATCGCGACCGGACTTGGAATTAAGTCTTTGTCTCGAATGAAAAAGACCGACCTCGTAGATGCCATCGTTGGTAGTGCCGCCGATAGCAACGGCAAGTCGGATGCCCCAGCGAAGCGCACGATTCGTTCGGCCAAAGCGAGCGACGCCGACCCACTCGCCAAGCTCGCATCGGAACAAGAGTCGATGGCAGGTTCTTCAACCCGAGATGCCGAAGAAGCTCCACTACCGATTTCGCGCCGCCGCAAACCAGCTAACGAATCTGTTGGTCCCGAATCTGGTTCTTCAGAGACAACCGCCGCGAATACCGAATCGACAGCGACCGAAAGTGTGTCGACATCAGCGAATGAATCGACGTCAGGGTCTAGTGAGGGAACCCAACAACAGGGGTACTCAAGACCCCAAGGTGGGCCACGCCAAGGTGGCCAAGGTGGCCAGGATCGCCAACGTCAGGGCGGGCAAGGGCAGCAGCAATTCCGAGACAACGACGCAAACAACAAGAACCGTCGTCGCAGGCGCGGTCGGAGCCGCGGTGGTGTCTCGGAGTTTGAGCAGGTCGAATCAGAATCGGCGCATCCGTTCACAGGTGAACTGATCGCGATCGCTGGACTTGTCGATCTTCGTGACGAGGGTTACGCGTTTTTGCGCACTACGGGCTACTTGCCTGGGCGCAACGATGCATACGTTTCGGCATCTCTAGTGCGTCGTCATGCACTTCGCAAGGGCGACTACGTACGTGGAGGAACGCGGCCAGCCACTAGTACTGAGAAGTACGCAGCCGTTGGCCGGATCGACGAAGTAAACGGCACTCCTGCAGAAGAACCACGCAACCGCCCGCGGTTCGAGGATCTCACTCCGCTGTTCCCGGACTCGCGACTCACTCTCGAACTTACGGATCAACCTCTTGACCTCACAGGCCGCATCGTCGACCTTGTCTCACCTATTGGCAAAGGCCAACGAGGAATGATCGTGTCGCCTCCGAAGGCGGGTAAGACAACGATCATCAAGCAGATCGTGGCGTCAATCGAGCGCAACAATCCCGAATGTCATGTCATGATCCTTCAGGTCGACGAACGACCCGAGGAAGTCACCGACATGAAGCGCCACGTGCTTCGGGCTGAAGTGATCTCATCGACGTTCGACCGACCAAGCGAAGAGCACTGCCATGTTGCCGAACTCGCGATCGAGCGAGCGAAACGATTGGTCGAACTCGGCAAGGATGTCGTCGTGATTCTCGATGGCATAACGCGACTTGCTCGGGCATACAACCTCGCGGCACCAGCATCTGGACGAATCATGTCAGGTGGTATAGACGCCGGAGCGTTGTACCCGCCAAAGAAGTTCTTCGGTGCTGCACGTAACGTCGAAGAAGGCGGATCGCTCACGATTATTGCGACTGCCTTGGTCGAGACGAATTCCAAGATGGACGAGCATATTTTCGAGGAGTTCAAAGGCACAGGCAACATGGAACTCCGCCTTGACAGACGGCTAAGTGAGCGCCGTATTTTCCCAGCAATCGATGTCGATGCGAGTAGCACTCGGCATGAAGAATTATTGTTTGATCGTCAGCAACTTTCGCAAGTCTGGAAATTACGTCGAGTGCTTCACGCCCTCGAAGGTGACAATGAGAAGTCAGGTAAAGGCCTCGAGTTGCTCATCGACAAGCTTCGCACCACCCGCAGTAACGACGAATTTCTCTCCGAAATCGCCAAAGCCCCTTCGAATACCTAGCCTGGACATAATTATGAAGATCGATACCCACCCCAACTACGTCGAATGCAAGGTTCACTGCTCATGTGGATCTGAGTTCACGACCCGGTCAACGGCAGATGTACTGCGCGTTGAGCTGTGCTCAGATTGCCACCCGTTCTATACCGGTAAGCAAAAACTTGTCGACACAGCAGGTCGGGTAGAGCGATTTGAACGTCGCTACGCCAAGACAAAAAAGAAGTAGCGCCCTGTGGGCCTGAGCCGGAAACGGCAAGTGGGCACGACGGATCCGCAGTACATGGGCGGACAAGCTGTTCTTGAGGGCGTGATGATGCGCGGCCCCGAAAACTGGGCCGTGTCCGTTCGGCTGCCTGACGGTTCGATCAGCACGAATGTCGAACCTGTCGCTAATTGGTCGGAGCGGTACAGACCATTCCCGTTGGTGCGTGGAGTAGCCGCGCTAGGTGAATCGCTCGCCCTCGGATACCGCGCGTTGCAGTGGTCAGCTAACCAACAATTGTCTGTAGAGCTAGAGCGCGAAGCCGCCGAACTTGATGCCATCGATAGGTCGACGCTGAGTGCGAGCCGATTACGCAAGCTCGACAAACAGTTAGCCAAGTCGGCAAGACAAGTCGCGTCGATGTCGGAAGGCGCTGTCGGTGCGACAATGGCAGTCGCGCTCGTCTTCTTCAGCGGCATTTTCCTAGTTTTGCCGGCGCTCGTAGGCAAGGGTCTCCACGGCTTGGCTGACCGAATCCCGGAGCAGGTCGGAGAAAGTCTTTTTCGACTCGGGTTTTTCGTTGGTTACCTCGCCCTGATCTCTTTGATGAAAGACATTCGCCGAGTGTTCGAATATCACGGAGCCGAACACAAAGCAATCGCTGCCTACGAGAGTGGCGTCGCCCTGACTCCGAAGTCGGCAGACCAATTCACAACTGCGCATGTTCGCTGCGGCACTAACTTTCTGCTCACCGTGATGGTCATCGCTATCGGCGTATATTCCTTCGTGCCGACCTCGAACATTTTCTTGTTGATCGGTTCGCGAATCATCTTGATTCCCCTGATTGCAGGGATTGCATACGAGGTCATCCGCCAGGCTGCAAAGAGAATGCACCTGCGTAGCGTGCGAGGTGTTATGCAACCGGGGCTGCTGCTGCAACGGCTGACCACTCGGCCTCCCGACCTCAATCAACTCGAAGTAGCGATCGCGAGTCTTAAGGCCTGCATGACACCCGACCAACTAGCCGAAGTCGAAGGGCGCGACCGCGCCAACAAAGCTGTCGCTTCTTAGTCAGACAGGGTCGTCTGAGTAGAGTGCGCCGACAACGAAGGGACCAAGCCTTGAGCGATCTGCAACTCAACTGGACCGAGCACGAACTCCTCGCAACTGCGCCTGTAGCGGAGCCACTGATCGCAGGTGGGCGCCTCTGCCATGGTGGCTTCGATGCCGACGGCACCTATGTCACTCCTCGGACGCTCGGTCGGAATCCCGCGGTTAGCGCTTGGCAGCAGAACCAACGCGAGATTTTTGGTACCGAGATCGTGTCTGTACCTCTCGACACTTGGCCGGAGACGTATCCGAATGTTGCTCAATCCAAGTACCTGCTGACCGAAGGCGTGTGCGAACCTGTCATCACGAACTTGACCCGAATCGGGACGGTCGAAGGCTTCGGCGCGGTGATCCGCTATGAAGACACTCGCAATCTGCAACGCTTTTTCGCCGACCCAATCGAAGGTACCGCCCTTGGTCACCTAGGGCCGTTGTTCGAAGCCCACGCTCGCGACGAAGCTGGGCATGAAGAAGTAGCGGGCCACAAGGACATGTGGTTCGCGGCGCGTGACATTGCATTTGAGTCGCCCGCCGTGGAAGATCAGATGGCAGTGATGCTCCAACGGATAGGGATTCCAGCCACCGCGCCAACTGCTAAAGAGATCGCGGCTAACAAACTTGCGATGCGGGTGCACGACGATCTCGATCCGACCTTCGAGTCAATGATTCGCCGCATGCTCAGTATCTTGTTCATAGAGATCAGCGCGTTCCATACCTTCGCCTGGGCTGAGGCCGTGCTCTCTGATGAGAATCTTGTGGCAGGGTCGGGCGAGGCAGCACGTCTAGTGAGCTATATCCGAGCAGACGAAACTCCACACGTCGAGTATCTGAAGACCGTGTTGACCGAAATTCGTGACCGCACGCTCATCACGGAGTCTGGCGGTCGTCGGCCAGGTAAAGAAGTGGTCGAGACCTTATGGAAAAACTCTCTATCTGAGTCGCTCGGAGCGCGACGTACCGCGTACCTAAAGACAGCTGTCGATGAGTTGCAAATTTCTCTCATGGGCAACCCACGTAGAGACTCGATCCTCGAAGGTTTTCACGAACTCGGTACTTTTCGGCCCGATGCCAGTGGCGAATTCGCCCCAATTGGCACCTACTAAAGGACGCGCAGCGTGAAGTTTGGAATTTTCTACGAGCACCAATTGCCGCGCCCATGGAACGACGACAGCGAGTACCAACTCATTTCAAATGCTTTGGAGCAGATCGAGTTCGCTGACTCACTTGGAATTCAGTACCTATGGGAAGTTGAACACCACTTCCTTGAGGAATACTCACATAGTTCCGCACCTGAAGTATTTCTTGCTGCCGCGAGCCAACGAACCAAGAATATGCGCCTCGGTCACGGAATCGTCCAGACACCACCACCGTTCAACCATCCTGCGCGCATCGCCGAACGCATGGCGATGCTCGATCTTGTGTCCGGCGGTCGGGCAGAATTCGGTACCGGCGAGTCAAGTAGCGAAGCCGAACTAGGCGGGTTCATGGTCGACCCGGAGAACAAGCGCGAAATGTGGGAGGAAGGTCTGCGCGTAGCGGTTCGATGCATGACCGAGAGCCCCTTTACAGGTGTACAAGGCAAGTACGTCACGATGCCACCTCGCAATGTTGTCCCAAAGCCACTTCAGAAACCTCACCCGCCACTTTGGGTTGCATGCAGTCGCAAAGACACGATCCACATGGCGGCGCAAAAGGCCATCGGAGCACTCGCGTTCGCATTTGTCGATCCAGAAGAAGCGAAGCACTGGGTCGACGACTATTACTCAACTCTCGCGACCGAGGGTGTGCCTATTGGCGACGCCGTAAATGCCAACGTCGCATGCGTGAGCACATTCATGTGTCACGAAGATGAACAGGTCGCGCTTGAGCGAGGTCTCGAAGGTGCGAACTTCTTTGGCTATTCGCTAGCGCACTACTACGTATTTGGTCGCCATCGGCCAGCAAACACAAGTGTCTGGGATGAGTACGAAGCTCGGCGCGCTGAGCACGGCTATGACCCTGTCGCAGTACAGCTAGCGGCACGGAACCAGGAACTGCTCGGAGCCAAAGTCGTAAGCGAAGGTTTCGGGGGATTGCGTGGGGCGATCGGCACTCCAGAGCAACTTCGGGAATATTTGTTGCGTTACGAAGAATGCGGCGTAGACCAAGTCATCTTCTGTTACCAATCTGGGAACAACAAGCACGAACACATAATGGAAGCGCTCGAATTGTTCGGTAAGGAAGTCCTCCCAGAGTTTCTCGACAGGGAACCGGCGGCCCAAGCCGCCAAAGATGCACGCATGGCTCCAATTATCGACACATTGATGGCCCGTAAGCCGTCGGAAGATCACCCACCTCTTCCAAACGACGATTATTCGTTCCCTGCAATTCCACGTCAGATGGCAGATCGACTTGAGAGCGACGCATTCCACGAGATGCTCGACAAGATCGCGGAGGGCGATGCCGATGCCCAGGCGCTTATGGAACAACTAATGCGCGGTAGTAGCTAGCGCGCTAGCGATCTAGAAAGACATGTAAGCGGCCTTCAGCGCTACTGCTGCGCGCTCAGCGGCTGCTGGTGGTGTGGCAGGCGGTGGCGAAACTGGCTTTTCTGCAATGTCCGAAGTCGGTGGGGGCACGGGCCGACCAGCACTGTCATACCAGGTCTCGCGGCCGGTTGCTAGATGACCGTCGCCGTCGCCGTCACCAATTAGGTAGCCATCGCCACCCATCATTGCTGAGGTGTTCTCTATCCGTCCGTCGCCATTTAGATCGAACCATGCGCGGCGCTCGATGCCTGAGAGAGCGGCGCTCTGACTGATCCCGCGTACTCGCGAACTCTCAACACGAGCGTGAACTTGCCGTTGATTCGGTTCGGCGTGTTGCGACGGCGCCTGTGGCCTGCCTCGCTGTACTGTAAGCGGTTCAACATCCATGTTGTGCCATCCCTGGCGAACAACCCAGCTAACCCACACTCGTATACGGCCTCTTTAGGTAACGACTTGAGTGGAAATTTTTCGAGGCCGGCGCACAAGGTGACGCGCGTCACGAACGTCGATATGCAGGGGGTGGCCGGTATCGTTAGCCGGGCCATGTTCGAACAACTCGATGACCTTGTTAACGAGCTCGCCAAGCTCGAGTTGCGACTTCCAGAGATTTATGCAACTGGCGATCGTCGCGCAGCGCGCGATGCGGGTCGACGCGAGAAAGAACTTCGGCCTGTGGTTGAGTGCTACAAGGCGTATCGGCTAGCGGAGGCCGATCTCGCTGATGCCCGCGAGATGATCGGAATTGAAACCGACGCGGAGCTCAAAGAGTACCTAGAGGCCGAAATCTCTGAAAAGACAGTCTCAATAGAGCGACTCGAAGAAGAGATCAAGGAACTTCTAGTTCCTACCGACCCAAATGATGGTCGCAACGTGATTATCGAAATTGCCGGAACCGAAGGCGGCGACGAAGCCAACCTTTGGGCTGGCGATCTCTTTCGGATGTATCAGCGGCTTGCTGATCGAGTCGGGTGGAAAATTGAAGTCATGTCCAGCCAGCCATCGGACCTAGGTGGCTATCGCGACATCACCTTCATGGTGAAAGGTGACACTGCTTGGTTGCGACTCAAATATGAGGGCGGGCCACACCGTGTGCAGCGTGTGCCATCGACCGAAAGCCAAGGTCGCATCCACACCAGCGCTGCGACGGTCGCCGTGTTGGCAGAAGCCGACGAGGTCGATGTAGAGATCGATGCGAGCACTCTGCAGATAGATGTTTACCGAGCAAGCGGTCCTGGCGGTCAGTCCGTGAATACGACCGACTCAGCGGTTCGAATCACTCACAAGCCAAGTGGTCTCGTCGTGGCTTGTCAGGACGAGCGGAGTCAGCTGCAGAACCGTGAAAGGGCGATGCAGATCTTGCGCTCGCGCTTGCTGAAGATGGAACAGGACAAGATCGACGCTGAGGTTTCTGCAACTCGCCGAAATCAGGTCGGCTCGGGCAGTCGTTCCGAAAAAATTCGTACCTACAACTTCAAAGACAATCGCATTACGGACCATCGCATTGGGCTGACCCTTTACTCATTGGACCGCGTGCTAACTGGTGAACTCGATGAAGTTATCGATGCACTCGCTGCCGATGAACGACGTCGTCAACTCGGCGGCGAATGACATATTCGCAAAACAAGTCGTGGGCCATGTGGCGACTCGATGTTGAAGCTTCGTTGCGCTCGGCTGGTGTAGCAAGTGCGAACGCTGAAGCGAGGTGGCTGACCGAGACAGTGAGTGGCTACGAAAGTGGTGAATGGTCCGAAATCGCCACGACCGAACCACGCGCAGCGCAGATCACGCGCCTGGAGTCTCTAGTTGGTCGACGGGTTGCAGGTGAGCCACTCCAATACGTGCTTGGTGAATGGCCCTTCCGATCTCTTGATCTCATGGTTGACGCTCGTGTCCTGATTCCACGGCAAGAGACTGAATACGTCGTGGATTTCGCCCTAGAACAAATAGACCTGTGCGCTGGATCGCAGCCGAACGTCGTGGACCTCGGGACCGGGTCTGGAGCGATCGCGTTGTCAATTGGTTTGGAGCGGCGTTCGGCGGTCGTCCACGCGACTGACCTATCGGAAGACTCACTCGAAGTCGCAAGACTGAACGGTGTCGGCAACGGAATATCGAACGTTGTTTTCCATCTAGGAAGCTGGTTCGAGGCATTACCAGAAAACCTGCGCGGCACGATCGACGTTCTTGTATCGAATCCTCCCTACGTAGCAGAAAACGACCGAGAAAATCTTGCCGTAGAGGTGCTCGACTACGAGCCTCGCCGCGCGCTCTTCAGTGGCCCAGACGGACTCGATGCGATTCGGGTGATCTTGCGTGATGCCCCGCAATGGTTACGCAAACCCGGATATGTGATAATCGAACACTCGCCGGAACAGGCAGAGGAAATCCGTTCGGTCGCTGCAGAGATTGGGTTCACAAATGTGCGTACAGAAATGGACTTAGCTGGTCGCGAAAGAGCGCTCATCGCTGAGTGGAGTTGAGCTATCGACCGGGCTGGTTGGTGCTGCCGAGGCGTTGCAAGAATCCGACGTCGATCGCGATCCAAAGTGTCTTGCTGAATGGATACCAGACCAAAGGGCCGACGACAGCGACCGGAATGAGAATCGCAAGCAGAGGGCCGACCGGGACGTCGGGGATAGTTGCTACGAGTAGACCGATGAGCAGCATGATCATGAGACCACCAGTGCAGACGAAGTTGATCGCTAACGCTCCGGTCCAGTATCCGGAGTCGCGTTCGAAGTGGGTACCGCAACCGGGACAGTCGGGCACCATCTTGAACCAGGCATGGAACAACTTGCCCGACCCGCATAGCGCGCATCTACGCGTTAGGCCTCGTAACAGGATTGTTGACCGTGAATTGTCTGTCACGCAAGCTCGCCGATCCTGTTGGTAGCGGCTACGCCACCATGGTTCACAACGTCGACGACGCGATTCTCCCAGCCGTCAGTGCACATTGACTTGAGTGCATCAGGCTCATGCACATTTGCCAAGACTCGCTCGCCTGCATCGGTGAGTGCGATGACGATGCCGAGTCTCGGTTCACCTTCGCGGGTAAATGGCACCGCTGTCGCTTCAACTGTCGCCTTGCCTGAATATTCGATAAGCGCATTTCGCATTGGCGTAGCGTCTACCAAGGCTTGAGTCTCGGATTCAGGTACACGAGTGAACCCATTCTTCGGAGGCGTGGTCGACCAAATGCCACAGGAATGTTTCGTTGCGTACCAGCCGAGGGCGGTTGTTAAACCGAAAGAACCCGGGTCTGCACGCAGGACCTCCGTCATCTGAGCGATTCCGTGGGTCGAATAGTTGTTGAGCGGACCGCCACCGAATGACAGACCTCCTGTGACAGTGAGTGGCCTTGTGTCGCCCGCCTTCAGCCCTGCTAGGCCAATGCTCTTCATCGCCAACTGAACTGCGGCGGGGAAGCACGAATAAAGGTCGAATCGAGCGATGTCGTCTAATCCGATGCTCGCCGCTGACAGTGCTGAGCGCACGACAACGCCGATGGCGACAGACTCACTGAGCGAGTCGCGGCTGGAGAAGTACCAATGATCGTGTGCGTCGGCGCCTGCGTGCAGGAAGACGAGTTGTTCGTCTGGGATTCCGGCCGCACGCGCTGTCCCATATGAACTCAGCAGTATCGCTGCACCTTGGTCCACATCGATGTTCGAGTTCATCAGTTTCGTGTACGGGAATGTAACGATGCGATTGTTGGGAGTGGCCTCGTAAATTTCCTTTGCAGAGTGTGCTTGGCGTGACCAGGCGTGAGGATTCTGGGATGCAACTGCCGAAAAATGCGCCCACAGATCGCCAATGAACTGTTGATGTTCTTCGACTGAACGGCCGGCACTTGCTCGCAATGCTGTTTCGAAGAGCGGATAAACCTGAGTCGGAGCGAACGCCCCGTGAGCATTCTCCGTCTCAGACGTTCCAGGCTTGTCCATTCCGTAGATCTCGTTGCATGACTCGTCATCAGATATTTCGAATTGAAGGTCGATCCCTGCCTTGCGGGCTTTGCGTTTCGCTTGTAGCGATTCACCGCCGCCAATCAGCACAACGTCGCGTTCGCCACGCTGAATCGCTGCAGCCATCTCGTTGGCTAGTAGCTGTGAAGAGTTGCCTCCGATGCTCGACATGATGTGGCTCTTCGGCTCTAGCCCGAGTTCACGTGCAACGATTCTTGCGGGATTCGCGTAACGCCATGATCCGATTTGCACGACAGCAATGGTGTCGCAACGCGACAAGAGACCACGTGATTCTGCGTCGGCTAGCCGTGCAGCATCAACAAGTAATCCGACAGGGGAACGCACAGCGGAGAGGTCGGCGATATCGACTGTTTGGTTGACCTGGCCAACTCCAGCGATAACCGGTGTGCGTGGGTCGATCATCCTTCGAGCCTCCAGAGATTGACGTGATGAAGGGACGTGAGGTTATGGACCGAAACTCAGAGAGGCCCAAATCGGCTCGCTCGGTGTTGCTGAATCGCGGCAGATTGAGCGGTAGGCGCACGAACCGCAAACAGCCGGTTCGTTTACACCCGTGAATTCTCCCTCGCTCGCCCACATTCTCTTGACTGCGTCTTTTAGTTCCTCTGTGATTGCAGCGAGATCCTGCGCGTCTGGCTCGAACGGTTCGGGGTCTTCGTCGACTTCGGGCGCCAAGTGTTCATAACGAACACGTAGACGCGTTGTTCCGACTCGGTCTAGATGCTTGGCGAGCACAAACGCCTGGACACGTGCCGCTGGATCGTCGCCGACATAGTTGAACTGAACCGCGCCGGTCTTGTAGTCACGCGCATCGAGGATTCCGTCATGTACCCAGATCGCGTCAATGCGAGCGTGAGCAAAGAAGACCGCTGGAGGAAGCGGCTGAAATCGCGAAAGGTCAACTTCGTGGCCGCAACGTTCCCATATGCGTGGGCATCGACGTGCGTGGCGTTGAACCATTTCGAATGTGATCTCGTCGTCGGCGCCATGCGCGGCGAGGACATCATGAACAAGATCTAAATCTGAACACACGCCCTGGTCGTGAATCATCTTCAACATCGCGTGAACAAGGAGTCCGCGATCGGGCGAGAACTGAGAGTCGCTTGCGGGCAAACGCAGCAAGTGTTTTTGCCAGTACAGCCGATCGCATCTCTTCAGGTTGGCGTACGACGAAGGCGTGAGAGTCGGAATGTCGCCTAGCAACGACCGCATTTGCGGCTTCATCGTTGGTGTGCCGGACAGCTTGTGACGAAAGGGCAACCGTTGCAGTCGCGGCCTGATTTGGGTCGAGCATCGGGGCCGAGACCGGTCCAGCGAGCCGCTCTCATCCGAGCCCACTGGGTTGCTTCGTCCCGAGTTTCGGAGTCGATCAGCACGGGTTGTAGGCGGTCTACGGAGAGCAACGATGCCGCGTCGACGACGACTGCGGTCGCCCAGTCCGCAGTTCGCAGAGCGATCATTGCCAAAGAAGTTTGATCGAGAGTTGCAGGGGCGTTCAAAATCTTTATGTCGCGGACATGCGCTGTTCCGGCTGAGTCGTGCCCAGTGATCGCAACAGGTGCGATCCACCGATTGCCGGTGTCCTGGTCGACGCTTTCCCAAGAATCGGCGAGCGCGACGGCGTTGAACGGTTCTGGAAATACTGTGACGTACCCATGCGCAGCGCCTTCATATGCGCGGCACTCCTCCACGCTTAGGTCGTGTGGTTTCGGGAAGTCCGAGAGCATCGCTGCACGCAGTTCGGTGTGTGCGAGACCGACGTCGCTAGCGATGCGTTGCGCGACATCGAACGCGCGGTTCGAACCTTTGCTCTTGTGGATTCCTCGATACTGGCGCATTTCATTGACGATGCGCCGTGCACAGGCGTCGTCATCGGCCCGGAGGTGGCGGGCCGTTACACGTGGACCATTGGGGAACGACTCCATCAGGCAACGGTACGCGCAACGGTGGTCGCTCGCGAGGAACTAGAGCAATAGATAGATCGCTCCTTGGGTCGGCGTACGATGCCGTGGATGCCGAAGCTCAGCCATAGGACAAACTTGCGCATAGCGATAGTCCTTCTCGGACTAAGTGTTTGGGCAGTAGCCGCAACCCTTTTGTTGCTTGACGCAAAAAGAAGTGCAGACGACGGTATCGAGATCTTGCGCACGACCCAGCGCGAGGTCACAAGCACCGACCTATTGCGTGGCGAAGGGCGCGATGCGTTTGTGGATGCCCAACATGAATTTGAGCAAGCACAATCGAGTGCGTCCAATCCCATGCTGTTCCCTCTGAAATGGCTTCCCGTAATTGGCAGGCAAGTCCGGTCGGTCGAAGCGCTTGCATCGGCCGCAAGTGACACGCTTGACGTTGGCATTCGTGCACTCGATGACACGAGCGACGTGATCGACAAGACGGGAACAAAAGGACCCGCGCGAGTAGCGCTTGCTGCCAGGCTGGGATCGATTGCGGCGAGCGCATCAATCGAACTTGATTCGGTAGATCTAGGCCCGGACAAGCACCTATTCGGCCCATTACAACGCGCGCACGATCACATGCGCGAAGAGTACGACAACATTCGCGATGCGATGGAGGGTCTGTCCGCCGCTGGGATTGGGCTCAGTGAATTCCTGGGTGGTCCATCTCGGTATCTCGTGTTCGCTGCGAATAACTCCGAGATGCGCATGGGCTCAGGAGCGTTTCTCTCCGTTGGGGTGCTCGAAGTTGAAGACGGCTCGTTCAGTCTTGGGAAGATGGAGTCGACTGAGGACCTCGCTGTTCCGAGAGGAGCGGTCGAATTTGCTGATGCAGATTTCAAGGCGAGATGGCAATTCGCCGAACCTACGGAGGACTTTCGCGAAGTCGCGACGACTACTCGTTTCGATGTCGTCGCTCCCCACGCCCTAGCGATGTGGGAAGAATTGCGCGGAGAGAAACTCGACGGCGTCTTAGTAATTGACCCGATAGCTCTTGAGTCGTTGCTCAAGGTGACTGGCTCTGTGAAGGTCGAAGGTAAGGAGTATTCAGAAGCCAACGTCGTACACGAAATCTTCCTTGAGCAGTACAAAGAACTCGAGGGCCAAGGACAGTCAGAGCAGATCCATCGCCGTGATCGACTCTCGAAGATTGCTCGTGCCGCTATCGACGCGCTTGAAACCCGTGACTGGGATGCCGTTGATCTTCTGCAAGCCTTACGGCCGACGGTCGCGGGACGACACTTTCTTGCATTCTCAGGCCACGACTTGCAACAGCGTGGCTGGATTGGTGCGGGGATATCTGGAATTACCGAACCAGATTCGATCACCTTTGGGCTACAAAACCGTGGCGGAAACAAGCTCGACCAATTCGTAGTCGCAGAGGCCAGAATCAACGCCGGGCGAATACATGGTCTGAGTCGCAATATGACAATCGATGTCACGCTGACAAATCTCGCGCCTCTCGAACTGCCCCGATATGTCGAAGGGCCGTACCCGACGACGCCGCGAGCAGCCGCTGGGAAGTACCAGGGCTGGCTGACCTTCGAATTGCCGAAGACTGCACGAAATAACTTCATTGAGGTGGATGGAGTGGCTGTGCCACTTGTGGCGGCGGGGAGCGACGGACCGAACCACAGAGTGGTCAGCGCTCTAGTCGAGTTCGAGAGAGGCACGACAGTTACTGCCTCTATTCATTTCGAACTAGCTTCTAGAGTCGAATCGATCTACATCAACCCGGGTGCTCGCGTACCAGCGGTTCAGTGGCTTGAGCCCGGTGGGCTTGTGCTTGACGACGCCAAGGGCCGTAGGGTAAATTTAGATAGTTCGTCCGACTAAGTGTTCGTTCCGCGCTGGACTCGCGCGTGAGCACGACGCTACAATGAGTGGCAATCACATCGCTTCGCCACATTTGGCTTGCGTTGGAGGGTTCATGGTGTTACCGTCAAATTTATTCTGAATTTGGTGTCAATTAGTGCAAAGGATGACACGTATGCGTAAGAACAAGATGGTTCGTTTTGCAACTGCGGGCGCCTTGGTAGTTGGTTCACTCATCCCCGCCGGTGTGGCTTTTGCTGAGTACGGCGACCCTGACACGGGCACTGAAGGCACCGATCCTGGCAACGAAGAAACCAGCGGCTCCGAGAGCGGCGGATTGCCCGTAACCGGTGGTGACATCTTCGTGATGACGACAATCGGTGGAGCGCTCGCAATTGGAGGAACTGTCTTGGTTCGCTCAGGTCGCCGCAAGTCAGTCGTATCCTGACACTGATTTAATTTTCTTCGACGGCGCCCTACGGGGCGCCGTTTTCGCGCCCGGGAATAGCGGTTCAGTGGAGATCAGTGATGGGAGATAGGACCAGCGGGCCTGACGGCGTGTCGACTATGGCGAATATCAGACAGGCGTGTCTTCAACGATGTCAGCGCACTCGTTGAGCGCGAGGTCTGTATTAGTAGCAGCGATGCCGAAGTGTTGTCTTTCGTTGCCGTCCGACGGCGAAGAGTGGTGGGGCAAACGGAACACGGCCACGACAGTTCTGAGCATAATTGTGAGGTCACGCCATAGCGACCAGTGCTCGATGTATTGGTTGTCGAACCGCACACGCTCCCGCAGGGATGTGTCGCCGCGGAGGCCGTGTACCTGTGCCCAACCAGTCAGTCCCATTGGAAGACGGTGTCGATCTCTGTAGCCGTGAATCGTTGTGTTGAACTCATCTACGAGGTAGCCGCGTTCGGGGCGAGGCCCAACGAGACTCATGTCCCCACGAAGGACGTTCCAGAGTTGCGGAAGTTCATCGATCGACAAGCGCCGCAGTAGCCGACCAATGGAGTCGTCGTAATCGTCGTCTTCGGAGTTCCAGGAGTCGTCGACGTGATCGGCTGGGAGAGTTCTGAACTTCAGAACCTCGAACTCAGAACCACTTTGGCCGATGCGTGGTTGACGGAACAAGATTGGGCCGGAACTAGAGACCCGGATAGCCACGGCAGCGAGGGCCATCACCGGCGCTGTAATCATGAGCAGACAACCGGCCACTGTGAACTCGATTGCGCGTTTGACGTGCCAGGTCCAAGCCGTGAACGCCGCTTGGCGTACTCGTAGCAAAGGGATACCCCAAATGTCGTCCCTGTCAATGCTTCGCGGTGCCGCGCCAATCTCAAAGAAACGCGGCACGACATAAACATGCACTGCGCGCAATACTGCAGTACGCAAGACTCCGACGAGGTCGACCTCGCGAGTCGGGCCGAACGCCACGAGCACGCGCCTGACATGAAGTTCTGTTACTAGCTCGTCTAGATGCGCAACCTCGCCGAGTAGTGGCGCAGGCAAGTTCGGGAATGGCGCCCCGACGAAGCCGGCTAGGTCAAGGCCGTACTCGGGATGCAACCGAATTAGGTGCGCAAGCTCGATTGCAACATGGCCGCTGCCTGCGATGATCGTTGGTTCTCGTCGCCCTGACCGACGCCGATGGCGAACTACTGCATAGGAAGCGCCACGCCCGATAACCACAGCGCCTATTGCTCCGATCGCGACACGCGCAAGGCTTGTGCCATCCGTGGCGAACGGGACGGTGAGAGTGCCTGCAATGGCTGCGGCCATCGCAAGGCGCGGCGTGTCCGCGAGAGCGGACAAACTGAATCTTGCTTCGTGCGTTCCGGAAGACCCGAGCACGGCCAGGTAAGCGAGCCCGAAAGCGATTCCAGCTTGGCTTGGATAAAGCGCGACGACGACTCCCGCTATTGCTAGAAGATCGGCCCCAGTGATGATCGCTCGCGCAGTCCACGTTCCTGCGCGTCTTGGCCTAGGTGTCGCTGCCACCACGCGGAACAACCCTTTGGAACGCCCCACCGTGTCAGTAATTGGCACTCGAGATCGGTCCTGACTCGTTCGCCGAGTCTGATTAGTTTCAGCCCTAGGTCCGATCAAGGCGCCCTGTCTTTGCCATTGAGGTCAGAGGTCCCCACGACCCCATCGACACGAAGGATTCCATTCTCACCGCGATTACGTGAAGACGCAACTGTTTGGCAACAATATGGACCAAAATTCCTATAAGACGCGCGCAATGCCTGCCGGGCGAGGTAGTGCCAGCGGTCAAATTAACTATGCGCGCCAAAGAGATTCGTAGAGCGACCTATACATCTCGCCGACCGCTTGGACGGAGTATCTCAGCGACTCGACGGCGGCAGCCTCTCCGAGAGATCGGCGTAACTCAGGATCAGTGACTAGGGACGAGATTGCCGTCGCGAGTTCGACTGCAGAATTGGTTTCCGGGACGATGCCGGTGCGTGAAGTGAGAATCTGGTCGCCGGAGGCCGAAATCGGCACGACACAAGCAAGACCCGTCGCCATCGCCTCTATGACACTGTTAGAAAGCCCCTCGCGTTCCGACGGCAACACGAAAATGTCTGCCGCATGCAAGTAACGCCGCACATCATCGACTTGGCCAACGAACTCGACTACGTCCTTGAGTCCGAGCGAAATGGATAGCGCCGTTAGTTGTTGGGTTCGGTCTTCGAGGTCATCGCGGCTTCCGCCAACGATGTACATACGTAGTCGTTGGTCGTTCGCGTATGAACTCGCAAAGCCTTCTATTAGGAGGTCGATGCGCTTCAATTCGCGAACGTGGCCAACGTAGATGACTGCGACTTCTTCGTCGCTCAGCCGGAGTGCGTCGCGTGTCGCCTCTCGTTCGGTGGGAGTCGGTGGGCGGAATTGATCGGAATCAACTTGAGTCGGAATCGGGTGAACGTGTTCTGTGATGCCGAGTGCCGATAGTTCTTGTGCGAGCGCGTCGGTTAGAACGACGTGCGACACATCGCGCAACAGTCGGCGCCGCATGCGAACCATCGTTCTCCGGAGGAAGTTGCCGCGCTCGCCGAGCGCGTCGGTCGCGTCACCTAGGCCAGCCCAACAAATGATCGTACGATGACGAAAACCTGCCAGACGGGCGCCCACAGCCAAATCTGGGTACATCACAGCGTTTACTAACGCGATCTGAGCACGATTGCGCCGCATCCAGATTGCTGAGTTGAAGACGAAGATCTTCATCGCGAGCTTGCCCCGCGAACTTGGTCCGATCCGTACAACTTCGACACCGTCAACGAGTTCTCTGCGCGGCCAAGAGCGGTCGATGCGCTGGGTGAGGATGATTGGCTTAATGCCCCACGCATCGCACGACTTCGCTTGGTTTTGCGATTGTCTCGTCGTGCCACCGAGCGAAGGTAGGTAGTCGGGAACAGCGATGACGATCGAGCCACCCTTTAGCCCATGTGATTTCATGCGCCTGCTGCAGTCTCAGTGACCGACTTAGAAAGTTTCTCGCGAAACACACTGCTGTCGAACCGTTCGGAGTTGGCTCGTATCGATGTCGGTTCAAAGGCGTCCGAATCGAAGTTAGTTAGGAGTTTGGCTAGTTCGCTGACGTGATCAGTTGCGGCTGTATAAAGAATCCCAGTCGTGCCTTGTACGACAGTGTCTTGACTGCCCCCTGCGTCGATAGCAATTACAGGAGCCGCGCATGCTTGGGCTTCTACTGGGACGATCCCGAAATCTTCGATGCCTGGATATAACACTGCACGGCATTTTCGAAATAGTTCGCGTTGAGCTTCTCGGTCGACCCACCCTAAGAACTCGGTATTGGGTCCGCTGAGCTGTTCACAATGCCTTCGCCAGCGGCCGTCGCCCGCAACTACTAGCCGAACCCCGGCCCGCTCTGCGGCAGAAATTGCGATGTCTGGCCGCTTGTACGGAACGAGTCGGCCAGCGAAAAGGAAAAAATCCTCTCGCGCTGAATCGTCTGGCGTGAAAAAGTCTGTGTCAACTGGAGGAGCGACAACCTGAGATTCTCTAGACCACCAACGTTTGATGCGGCTAGCGACCTCGTTTGAATTTGCCAATAGAACTTTCGGTCGTATTGCTGCGCGGCGGTCTGGGAGTCGTTGTGTCGCAGCAAACGCGCGCAAACCTGCTCGCCCGATACGGCCGCCGACCTCGTTTGCGATCATTGCCTGGTCCCACATCCATCGCGCCGGGCTGTGAATGTATCCAATTACGTTTGTGCTCGGGCTCGTGCGCACGCGGTTTGCAAACGCGTGGTGGCTTGTCAGCACGACATCGAAGTCGGAGAGATCATGGGCGGCGAGCGCGGCGGGGAACAACGGAAGTAAATGCGCATAGTTGTCTCCGCCGCGATACAGACGCTGGACGATCTTGCTAGGTCGGATGTCGGCTGATTTGAGTATTGGTCCTGTAGACGACGCATCGGAGACTGTGGTGAATATTGGCGCATCCGGCCAAAGCAAGTGCATTTGCTCTACGCACTTCTCGGAGCCGCCGTAGACCGTGAATTTTTCGTGGACGATCGCTAACCGAATTGGTTTGGATGTCGTGGTTGCGACCACGTCGGCCGAATTCGCGGCCGACTCAGACACGCTCGTAGGAGTCGCGCCGATTCGCCCTAGCGCCATTGACGACGACTCCGATTACCGATGCGCCAGTGCGTTCGAGACCTTCGAGCATTTGCTTCACTGCTCTACGTCGCGAAGTACGTGCATCGAGGACCAACAACGCGGCATCGCACTGCGCTGACACTGCGAGAGCATCAGCGTAGACAGCGCCCGCCGGTGTATCGACGAGCACAAGCTCAGCGTTGTTTAGCGCGTCGAGAATTTGTCGGAATGCTTTTCCGCCAAATACTCCAACGGTGTCGCTTACTGCGCTTCCGCTCGGCATAACGAGCAATGACGGCGAGCCTTCAACGGCGTGCAAGACCTCTGTGATCGGCATGCCTCGAAGCGCGTCCGAGAGGCCAGGCTCACGCGGCACGCTCAGGCGCTCGTGGAACACGGGTCGCCTTAGGTCAGCGTCGACAAGCACTACCGCTGCATCGACAGCAGCAGCGGCTTCGGCAAGATGTATCGCCGCGAAAGACTTTCCAGCACCAGGGTTAGGACTGACGAAGGCGATGGTCCGTGGCCTGCCGGAGCCTTCTAGGAACATCAGGTTGGTGCGCAATGTTCTGAATGCCTCGACGATCTCTGGGCCCCGGCCACGTGGAATCTGTGCGAGAACTGGCAGGCCCGTGAATGATGCTATGGCTTCGATGTCGTTTGTCCGTCCGAAGTGATCTGAAAGCGCTCTTCGCAGCACGAAGAGTTCCGCTGACAAGAAAAGCCCGAACAGCCCAGCAAAAATCGCGTAGGGGACTGGCTTAGGCGCCACGGGGTCGCCACCGACCGAGGCGGTTCCTGGTCCGACGAACCAAATCTCCACTACAGGTCGTTGTTGGATGCCAATCAGCGCTAGGCGGTCGGCATCGACGAAGTTTGTGTACGTATCGATAAGGCTTAGGTCGCGATCTGCCTCTGGCTTAGCGAGTTCGGCTTCGATCCCCTTTGTGAGTTCGGCGATCTTGTCTTCGAGAAGCAGAGCCTCTGCTGTCTTCATCGCCTGTTGTTCATCGGTGGCGTTGGTCTTGAGGGTAACGGCGAAAGCTTCGGCGAGATCCTTGGCTTCTTCTCGGGTAGATGCACGAGCCTTGATGAGGATGAGGCCGTTCATCTTGGTGGTAGAGGTCGAGATCTTCTCAAGGGCACGGCGAGGCGTGAGTCCGTACTGTTCGCGAAGCGAGTACTCCTGGGAGCGAAACGGGTCGCTACCAGGAGGTGAGATTCCGAGGCGCAGGTCTATGGCTTCTAGTGCGGTGCCTTCATTCTGTACAACGCTCGCAAAAAAACTAGATCTAAACGCGAGTTGCTGCTCGTTGAGTTGCGAGTTCGTGTAGATGTCCTTGGCTGCGACATTCAGCAAGATCTCTGCTTGATAAACGGGCGGTTGCGCGTTGGAATAGGCAAAAACACCACCGCTAACGGCGAGCGTTATCAGAAGAATTCGCCACCAGTTGGCGCCTATAACCCGAAGATGATCGGCAAGGTTCAAGGCGGCAGAGTGTAGGCCCATTCGCGTTCGCTCATGGTGCAAACATTTTGCGGAGAGTGTGACGCGTCGCATCTGTTTGCCGGGCGAGCGCTGAAGCTTGGGGCGCTCCGGTACTGTGGCCACGATGGTGCCGGCGCCGCGGGAGCCCCGCATAGTAGGTAGGGGCCAACTAATCGCTGTAGCTTCACTTGTCGCGGTTGCAATTGCTCTAGTCACGAGCCTCGCTGAGTCTGGTACTGCAACGGAAACTTTCAACGCCGGTCTCGACCTATTGCCATGGGCTCTGTTTGCCGTGTTGTGTTCGCCTGTACTCGTATTCATTGCACTTCGTCCCCAGCGTGGCATCTTGTTGCTGGTAGCACTCGTGCCATTCAACGGACTGTTGTTGCTGTTACCCGAGAGACCACCGTTTGTCGATGGCTGGAAGGAGGCGCTAGCCGTCTACTCGCTGTTATGGGCCGGACTCAATTTTGTCGGTTCAAAGAGGGTTAAGCGCGACCGTCCGAAGTTCGTCGGTCCGCTCGTTCTTTACGTCGGCGTCGGTATCGCATCGGCTGTTGTCGTCGCGACTAATGCCTCGCCGATCCAAGCAGCGGTCGGTCTGAAGGTCGGGTATTTTTGGCTTGCGTTAGCCCTCGCGGCGTGGCTCGCGCCACTTACGGTCAAGGACCGCGACCGCTTGGTCTCGCTGCTCATGGGTGCAGGGCTCGTGACCGCGTTATGGGGGATCGCGCAACAATTCATGGGCCATGAAAGTCTCGTAAAACTCGGCTATCAGTACGATGAAAATATTCGGTTCACGGGTGGCTTCATGCGCTCGATATCGAGTTTTCCTTCGCCCTTCAACTTCGCGTTTTTCCTGACTCTAGTGATACTTGTAGGACTACCGATTGCTCTCGAAGATCAACGCCGTCGACGGAGCCAGATTTTTCTGTGGACACTCCCGATTCAGTGCGCCGCGCTGGCTCTGACATTTGTTCGCGGTGCGTGGCTCGCTCTCGCGGTTGGGCTTTTCGTCCTCGCTATACGTAGGTATGGCGCGCTTTTCTTACCTGTTCCGGTCGCTCTTATCGGCCTTGCCGCGATGCCAGGCTCATTCAGCGCAACTGTGTTGCAAAGCGACAGTCTCGACGACCGCACAGTCGGTTGGGGTCAGAATCTGACACGCCTGCTCGAAGCACCTTTCGGTAGAGGAATCGGCACTACCGGCGCAGCAGCCGAGAAGTACGTTGAACTAAACGGTGCTGCTGGATTTGGTGCTCTCTATCAGCCAGATAATCAATATTTTAAGGCTCTTTATGAGATTGGAGTTCCCGGTTTCTTCTTCTACCTCATGCTCCTGATTGCGATTGTTGTTGCATTATTTGGAATCGAGAAACGCTTAGCCGGAGTCGACCTAGGTTTCGCGCTTGGCCTGTCTGCGACCGTCTACGGAGCGATGGCAGCGTCTCTAGTAGCTACATGGCTTGAAATATTCCCTAACGAGTTCTACCTATGGTCATTAGTCGTCGTAGCTCACACAGCGGTTTACCCAGAGTCGTCCTGAACGCGGTTGCCCTCACCGAAGGGGGTAGCGGTGTCCAGACGTACGTTCGGGAATTGGTTGCTGCTGTTGCCAATCGCGTGCCGGAACTTGACCTGGGAATCTCCGCGATCGTCGATCAGTCGCAAGTAAAGAACGTGCCGAACGGCATTCCCGTTCATGCGGTGCGCGCTCAGAGTGGAGTCACACGCAAGGTACAAAGCGCATTACCGGTAAGAGATGCCGAACTCGTCCATGGTCTCGACGTCGATATCCCGTGGTCGGGTCGGCAACGACGGGTCGCTACGGTGCACGACCTCGCGCAGCTTGACATGCCATGGGCGTTTTCGGGGGGCGGCAGGACCAAGCGGGCGCTAACGCGGTTTGCGTGCCGCAATGCTGACGAACTTATTGCTGTGTCGGCGTTTACCGCGGAGCGAATCCAGGCCCACTTCGGTCGCGAGGCAACAGTTGTATATGAGGCGCCTGGTGCCGTGTTTCGGCCTGCTACGCCAGAGGCAGTTGAGGCTCTGCGTAAGCGTTTCCAACTACCTGATCGATGCGTGCTGTATGTCGGCAACTTCGAACCTCGCAAGGACTTGACATCGCTCAGAGAGGCGTGTCGCCTTGCCGCGACTCAACTGGTAGTAGCTGGTGGTGCAATCGACTCGATCGATCTTGGTCCGGGAGTAATGCGCCTCGGGTATATCCAAGAAACGGATCTTCCGGCGCTGTACGGAGCTGCGACGGTGGTCGCGTACGTATCGCATTATGAGGGTTTCGGTCTCCCACCCGTTGAGGCGCTCGCCTGTGACGCAGTCGTGATGGCGACGAAGGTCGGCGCGTTAGCCGAAGTCTGCCCAAGCGGTATCGAGTTCGTGCCTATCGGCGACGCAACTGCACAAGCAGCTGTAGTCAAAGAGCTTCTCAACGATGCCGATAGGCGAGCAGAGCGAGTGGTTGCAGGGAGAGCAGAAGTAGCGAAGCTCTCATGGGTCAGGGCCGCAACCGAAACAGCTGACGTATGGGCTAGGGCGCTCGGATGATCGCTAGCGCGCAGCGACTATTCGAGTGGCGGGTAAGGACGCGTTCCTCTTCGTTCACGGTCGCTGCTCGGCAAAATGGAATCGAGGCGACTGTGGGATGCAACTACCGGATTGCGGCGGTGGCTGAGTAGCCAAGAAAGGATTCCAAGACTGAGTGCAGCTACGCCGAGCGCAGCAGTGTTAGTTGTGCCGGGACCGGTGTAGGCGAGGTCGGTGGCTGTGGTTGTAGGCAAAGGCGAGACCACTGGCAACTCAAGTCTCATTGATAGGTGGATCGCGCACGTTAAGGCGAAGTCTTCGTCTGGGACATCGAACTCGACTTGGTCGCCGGGACCGAGTAAATGGCCGGTGAGATCTAGACCCGGTCCGAGTATTCGATGAGTAGCAGTTCCAACATTCTCGAGCGTGACCATGTCGGCGGGTGCAAGCGCATCGCGATCGGTTTCAAAGAAGTAATTCTGTACTGACATGGTGACGTCACCGGGTTCGGCGCTTGCCGTGCTTGGCCAGAGTAGGGACAGTCCGACGATGCTGGTCGAGCCGATAAATTGACACTTCGACCGCACCGACACGACTCGCAGGCTATGTGGCTATTGGCCGTACACTTCGGCATTGGAGAAGGGGAGTTGCATGCGCATTGCAATTGGTGCAGACCACGCTGGATACGTGCTCAAGGAGTACTTCGTTCAGGTTCTAAAGGGCCGTGGGCACGACGTCATCGACCTCGGAACCCACACAGAAGAGTCAGTCGATTATCCGCCGATCTGCGCTGATGTCGCTCGTGCAGTCGTCAGTGGGAATGCTGAGGTCGGCATCGTTATTGGCGGTAGCGGCCAAGGGGAACAAATCGCGGCCAATAAGGTCCGCGGGGCGCGTGCAGCCTTATGCAACGACCTTTACACCGCACGCATGGCGCGCTCCCACAACGATGCAAATGTCTTGTCCATTGGCGGTCGCATAGTCGGTCTCGGTCTCGCTGAAGAGATTCTCGACGTATTTTTGAACACCACATTTGACGGCGGTCGACACGCAAGTCGCGTCGACCTGATCTCAGCAATAGAACAAGAAGAGAGCTGAAATGCAAACATTGCTAGAGCAGTCCGATCCCCAGATTTCAGACATCATCGATCGCGAGCGGATCCGACAGAACACAACCATCCAACTAATTGCATCAGAGAACTTCACCTCGCCCGCCGTCATTGCGGCGCAAGGCTCGGTGCTCACGAACAAGTACAGCGAGGGTTATCCGCACAAGCGCTACTACGGCGGAAACGTGGTTGTCGATGAAGCCGAAGACCTAGCAATCGAGCGCGCTTGCAATCTGTTCGGAGCGGAACACGCGAACGTGCAGCCACACTCTGGAGCCAACGCAAACATGGGCGTGTTCCTTGCGCTTTTGCACCCAGGCGACAAGGTTCTCGGTATGCGTCTCGACCAGGGTGGTCATCTCACTCACGGTTCGCCCGTCAACTTTTCGGGGCGATTCTATGACTTCTGCGCCTATGGGGTCCATGAAAGCACCGAACAACTCGACTACGAAGAGATCGCGAACCTGGCTAGGGAAGAGCGACCAAAGATGATCATCGCTGGTGCGACTGCATACCCGCGCGCAATCGATTTCGCTGCATTTCGAGAGATCGCAGACGAAGTTGGCGCGTTACTAATGGTCGACGCGGCACACATTGCTGGTCTCATCGCCGGGGGCGCGCATGCGAACCCTGTTCCATTCGCGGACATCGTGACATTCACTACGCACAAGACATTGCGTGGGCCGCGTGGTGGCGCAATTCTGTGTCGGGACCAGTACGCAACGGCGATCGACAAAGCAGTGTTTCCTGGAATGCAGGGCGGTCCGCTCATGCATGTTGTTGCGGCAAAAGCCGTCGCGTTCCACGAAGCGTCACGCCCGGAGTTCCGTGATTATGCAGCAAGTGTTGTTCTGAATGCGTCGGCGTTAGCTAACGCTCTCGCAGGTCACGGTTTTCGAATCATTAGCGGTGGGACAGATAACCACCTCATGCTCGTCGACCTTCGGCCATTCGAAGTAACAGGCAAGGTTGCTCAAGAGTGTCTAGATGTCGCTGGAATTACAACCAACAAGAACGCGATACCTAATGATCCAGCCAAGCCGTTCGTGACGAGCGGTCTTCGCTTAGGCACCGCAGCCGTTACTACTGCGGGAATGGGCGAGGAACAGATGGTCGAGATCGCAGAGTTGATTGCTACTGCGCTGCGGTCGGCAGACGACTCGAGCGTCCTCGCCGCTGTCAGAGAACAAGCCGGCGCGCTCTGCAGTAAGTTCACGCCGTATCCCTGATCGCCGATTGCGGCGCACGGATACGCGAGGCTGAGAGCACATGGTCGGTTATTTCTTAGTACTTGGCGTAGCAGCGGCCGTGACGGCAGTCGCGACCTGCTTCGCTGTCCCGATCGCTAAGCGCATCAAGTGGGTCGCGTACCCGAACGAGCGATCTATGCATGCGGGAGCGATCCCGAACATCGGTGGCTTGGCGATGCTGCTCGGGTTCGTAGCTGCGATCGCGACAGCGTCGCAGCTGGATCAGTTCACGGAAATGTTTCGACAGAACTCAGAGCCCACTGGTGTCGTAGTCGCTGCCGTTGTGATTGCGCTCGTAGGGATTCTTGACGACAGGTACATCGTTTCACCGCCAGCGAAAGTGGCAGGGATCGTGCTTGCCGCATCGGTGTTGGCACGCTTTGGCGTAACAATGTTCTTCTTCCGAGTCCCGTTCAATATCGGGAACCTCGAACTCGTTGTACTTTCAGCAGACATCGCGCCATTGGTCACCGTGCTATGGGTCGTGCTGTTGACCAACGCCATAAATCTGATCGATGGACTTGACGGCTTAGCAGCGGGAATTGCCGCGATCGCGGGAACAGCATTCTTTGTTTTCGCTGACAGGCTTTTCGACCAGGGCTTGCTCGATGGATCGAACATCGCGCCGTTAGTAGCCATCATCACAGTCGGAATTTGTGTTGGTTTCTTGCCATTCAATTTCAATCCGGCGCGAATAATCATGGGTGATAGCGGCGCATTGCTGCTCGGCCTGTTGTTGGCCGTGCCGACGATCACGGTCGGAGGCCGCACCGACTTCGCATTCTCAGGCAACACATACTTCTTCTTTGCTCCGCTCGTCGTGCCACTCGTCATCCTTGGGGTTCCAATAGTTGACACGGTCTTTTCGTTCGTTCGGAGGCTGGTTCGTCGCACGAAGTGGCACGAAGGAGACCGCGACCACATCCACCATCGCCTTGTCAGACTTGGGCATGGTCCTCGTAGAGCAGTAGCAATCTTGTGGGCATGGACGGCGTTACTGTCGGCAGTGGCGCTCGCTCCAACAATCGCCAAGGATCTAGATAGCGATGGCATAAACCTAAATACGTTCGTGCCGTTTGCGATAATCGCGTTAGGCCTCGTCCTTTACATCGTGTTGCACCCCGGCGCCCGCAATGCGCGCGAAGAGGCGGTTCGTGCGAGTCACACAGGCAATGCTTCTAGCGGCACTGGACAAATCGATGACGTTGACGATCAAACAGTTGTCTCTTTAGACGACCGCCGGCGATCGTCACAGATATAGAAACTCGGAAAATCGTTGCTTCGGTTTGTATCGCGGCGCGTTGCTCTCATATCTTTGCGAAACCGTTCACAAGGCACTTGGGACGGCGCGCCCCTAGGAGAAAAAGCCACCATGCAGAGCACTGATCGACCGAATAGCGAGACCAATTCTCGCCTTCGTCGTATCGGTTCACTAGTAGTGGGCAAGACCCGACCCATGGACAACGCCAGTCTGTATAACGGGTTCACGAATGCGCTCGCTGCGGCCGTCGAAATGGTGCTCACGCCTGCAATTTTTTTCCTTGCGGGGTTGTGGCTCGACAGTGCGGTTGGCACAAGTCCGATCTTCGCTGTGTGTTTCGCTGTACTCGCGTTCGCTGGGGTCATCGCCAAGACCTACTACGCATACCGCGCTGCAATCGCCGTCGAGGAAGCAGGTAAGCCGTGGACACGGTGAACCCGAACGTAGATGCGCCGCTTCCTGTTGAGCGCGAGATTGCTACCGACCTCATCAGGCGCGGGTTGCTCGTCGCCCCAGTTCTCATAGCAATTGCTGCTGGTTTTAAAGGCTTTTCTGGTGCTGTCGCGATGCTGCTAGCAGTCTTAGTAGTAGCTCTCAACTTCATGCTCGCCGCAGTAGGTCAAGACTTCGCAGTCAGAAGCGGTCGCGCTGCACTTATTGCCACTAACGCCCTCGGCGGTTTCGTCGTTCGCATGGGCGTCGTGCTCGTCGCTCTCGTGTTGTTGCGTAACCAAACCTGGATTCACTTCGGAATTTTTGCAATTGCAGTTGCTAGTACCCACCTTGGGTTGTTGTTCTGGGAGATGCGCTCGGTTTCTGCGAGTCTTGCGTTCCCAGGCCTCAAGCCCCGTCCGGCGAAAGCCTGAGTAAGGGACTCAAATGACACTTGGACTCGAGTTCCCACCGATTAGTCACCTAATCGTGTGGGGTACAGGCCCCGGCGGCGTCAACAAAGTCGCCGTCATCTACATGTTTGCCGCGTTTATGACGCTGCTCATCTTTGTAGTTGGTGGCGCCAAGCAGAAGCTTGTGCCTTCAGGCTTGCAGAACATCGCCGAAGTCGGAGTTGATTTCGTGCGCAACCAGGTGGTCATGCAGACGATGGGCGTAGACGGCCTGCGGTTCCTGCCGTACCTGACCTGCCTGTTCTTCTTCATTTTCTTTAGCAACATCACAGAGGTAATCCCCTTCGTGCAGTTCCCCGCGAACTCACGGATGGCAATGCCGATGGTATTCGCACTCATCACATGGGTGCTTTACAACGCAGTAGGTGTAGTGAAGCAAGGACCGATCCACTACCTCAAGAACTCCACGGTTCCACCGGGAGTCCCGAAGGCAATTCTTCCGCTCGTGTTCATCATCGAAATCGTGTCGCACTTCCTCGTGAAGCCGTTCTCGCTTGCAGTGCGACTTTTCGCGAACATGCTTGCGGGTCACCTCATTCTTGTGACCTTCGGCGTGATCTGCGCCTCGACATGGGCACTTGCACCATCGATAGTCATCACCCCCTTCTCGTTCCTGATGCTTGTTGCAATGACGGGCTTCGAGGTTCTAGTTGGTTTCTTGCAGGCGTTTATCTTCACAATTCTGACGGCCGTTTACATCGGCTCGACGTTGCACCCAGAGCACTAATCCATCAATTCACATGACCCAAGGAGTTACATTGCTGCGTTTTCTTGCAGAGACAGGTGCCGGCGAACTTGAAGCCGGACTTACAGCAGTAGGACGAGGAATCGTTTACGGTGGAGCGGCCATCGGCCCAGGCATCGGGATCGGCCTCGTTGTTGGTAACGCCATCGAGGCAATGGCACGTCAGCCAGAGTCGGCTGGGACCGTTCGCACCACGATGTTCCTCGGGATTGCGTTCACCGAAGCGCTCGCGCTCTTCGGTTTCGTTCTCTCATTCATTGTCACCGGCTAGATCCGACCTAGCGGACCACAGGAGTTTCAATATGGCGCACACGCGCAAGTTGTTTGCCTTGGCGGGTATCGCTACGGCCGCACTGTTCATTGGTGCTGCTGGCGCGACTGCTTCCGAAGGCGGCACAGAAGCCGACACAGAGGCCCACGTAGAGATCGCCCACGACGCGCACTTGTGCGTAGAGATTCTCGAAAAGGGTGGCGCTGTCGATGACTGTCAGGAGTCTCCGAGCCCGATCCTGCCGGAGACGAACGAGATCATCTGGGGTAGCGCATCGTTCGCTGTTCTCTTTGGCATCTTTTTGTGGAAGGGGTTCCCGGCAGTCAAGAAGGCCACCGAGGCTCGCCAAGACCGCATTCGCGGTGACCTCGAGGCAGCTGAGCGCAGCAAACTCGATGCAGAGGCTGTGCTCGGCGACTACCGCGCTCAACTTGCTGATGCCCGCGCTGAAGCAAACCGCATTATCGACGAGGCCCGTACTTCTGCTGAGTCGGTACGGCGCGACCTGATCGCTCGTGCTGAGCAAGAAGCAGCCGAAGTTCGCAGTCGCGCAGACGACGACATTCGTGTCGCCTCTGACCGTGCATTCGCTGACCTCAGCAGCCAGGTTGCAACCTTGTCTGTGGAGCTTGCAGGCAAAATTGTTGAGCGCAACCTTGATGCGGCTGCACAGCAGGATCTAATCAACTCATACATCAGCTCAGTCGGCCGGAACTAGAGGCCACTTCATGTCTGAACGGATTGATGCCTACGCCAGAGCGGTCCTAGCGATCGCGACCGCCGAGGGCTTCCTAGCCGAAACCGAAGATGAGCTGTTCAGGTTTGCTCGTGCCTTTGAGGGCAGCGACGACCTACGCATGGCACTTTCGGACCCGGCCTTGCCGGCCGAACGGCGTACTGCTGTAGTCGATCAACTCCTCGGCACCAAAGCGCTCCCAGTTAGCCGTTCGATCGCTGGCCTTGTCGTAGGAATCGGCCGTGGCGGCGACTTGCCTGCAATTATCGACCGGTTCATCGCTCTAGGCGCAGAGTCACGTAGCCATGAAGTTGCCGAGGTACGCACGGCGGTCGCACTGACCGACGCTCAGTCAACAGACCTTGCCGCCGCGCTCTCACGGGCGACAAACAAGCGGGTTGAGGTCAAGGTAGTTGTTGACCCAACAGTACTTGGTGGCATCGTCGCGCGAATCGGCGACACCGTGATCGATGGCTCTGTCCGCACACGTCTAGACCAGCTTCGTTCCACCCTTTGACCTTTCCCTCGAACCGCCCTCAACGGGCACAGGAGTTCTGATGGCAGAATTGACCATCAACGCAGATGAGATTGCAGCAGCGCTGCGGGACCATGTTGCGTCGTACACACCAGAGACCAAGAGCCAGCGCGTAGGCCGAGTGCTCTCAGTTGCCGACGGCGTTGCGCGTGTGCACGGCCTCGCCGAAGCAGCCGTCAACGAACTCCTTGAGTTCGAAGGAGGAGCTCGCGGCCTCGCTTTGAACCTCGACGAGGACTCAATCGGTGCTGTTGTGCTCGGCCACGCAGACCGCATCGAACAGGGCATGTCTGTTCAGGCAACCGGCGAGATTCTCTCTGTGCCAGTGGGCGATGGCCTCCTCGGGCGCGTTGTCAACGGTCTCGGTGACCCGATCGACGGCAAAGGTCCTCTGACCGGAGTCACGTTGCGACGCATGGAGATCCAAGCGCCCGGCATCGTCGGTCGGAAGCCAGTCCACGAACCACTCCAGACTGGCATCAAGGCAATTGACGCGATGACACCTGTTGGTCGTGGTCAGCGCGAGCTAATCATTGGCGACCGCAAGACCGGCAAAACCACTGTCGCTATCGACACGATCCTGAACCAGAAGGGCCAGGGCGTTAAGTGCATCTACGTCGCGATC
>SXGT01004012.1_pt1 | contig 44489 bp, 44 predicted proteins | sample 3176221 | NCBI WGS metagenome assembly SXGT01 (sample SAMN11356862, study PRJNA531348) | freshwater metagenome | isolation source: freshwater sample F1-120 | place: China: Fuxian Lake, Yuxi | collected 2017-12-25 | reverse complement strand
CGGCCCTCGCGCAGCGACGACAGCGCCGCCGGCACGCCGTGCATGCCCATGAACGACGTCAGCACCGGCTTGGTCGCGCCGGCGCCGCCGCGCTGGATCGCCGCCGCCACCGCCGCGGCCTCGGTGCCGACCGGCGGCACGAACAGCACGATCACCGCGTCGACGCCGGGATCGGCGAGCAAGAGCGGCAGCGCGCGCTCGTAGGCCGCGGGCGTGGCGCTGGCGATCATGTCGACCGGGTTCTTGACCGACGCCTCGGGCGGCAGGAACTCGCGCAGCGCGGCGGTGGTCGCGGCCGACAGCTCGGGGACGATCAGGCCGTGGCTCTCGCAGGCGTCGGCGGCCATGATGCCGGGGCCACCCGCGTTGGTGAGCAGCGCGACGCGGTTGCCGCGCGGCACCGGCTGGTTGGCCAGCACCATCGCGACGTCGAACAGCTCCTCGATGGTGTCGGTGCGGATCACGCCTGCCTGGGTGATCAGCGCCTCGACCGCGACCTCGTTGCCGGCCAGCGACCCGGTGTGCGAGCTGGCGGCGCGCGCGCCGGCGCCGGTGCGGCCGCTCTTCACGGCGACGATCGGCTTCTCGCGCGCGACCCGCTGGCAGGTGGCGAGGAACCGGGCCGGGTTGCCGAAGCTCTCGAGGTACAGCAGCACTACCTGCACCTGCGGATCGGCGCCCCAGTACTCGATGAGGTCGTTGCCCGAGACGTCGGCCTTGTTGCCGATCGACACGAACTGGTGGATGCCGATGCCCAGCTCCTTGGCGTAGTCGAGGATCGCCAGGCCGACCGCGCCCGACTGCGACGAGAACGCGACGTTGCCGTGGGGCGGCCGCCAGATTGGTATCCAGCCTGATGTCCTGCTCTGCCGCGCCGACCGGCCCATCCCGTCGGAAGAGCGGCGCAAGATCGCCCTGTTTTGTAATGTGATGCCGGAGGCGGTGATCGAGGCCCTGGATGCCTCGTCCATTTACAAGGTCCCTGGTCTGCTGCACGCCCAGATGCTGGACGAGATCGTGTGCCATAAACTTCATATTTTGGCTCGCGCCGCCGATTTGTCGGTTTGGCAGCGACTGGTCGATGCGATGGAGCATCCAGAGCGGGAAATCAACATCGCTTTCGTCGGAAAATATGTCGATCTGACCGAGTCATATAAATCCTTGACCGAAGCGATGGTGCATGCCGGCATGCACACTCGTAGTAAGGTTCGCATCCATTTCATGGATTCCGAGGATTTGGAGAAGAACGGTTGCGATGCCCTGAAGCCTATGGACGCCCTCCTGGTTCCCGGCGGTTTTGGTAAGCGCGGTACCGAGGGCAAGATCGCCGCAATTCGCTATGCGCGCGAGGGCCACGTGCCCTATCTGGGTATTTGCCTAGGCATGCAGATGGCTGTGGTTGAATATGCCCGCGATGTGGCCGGCATGATCGATGCCCATTCCACGGAATTTGAGCCGGAAACAAAGTACCCGGTTGTCGGCCTGATTACAGAATGGCAGACCGCTGACGGGAAGAAAGAGCATCGTAATGCCCATTCCGATTTGGGCGGGACCATGCGTCTGGGGGGGCAGTTATGTCAGCTGGCCGAGGGAAGCTTGGCGCGCGAGATTTATGGCACCGCCGAGATTGTCGAACGGCACCGTCACCGCTACGAGGTAAACAACCGTCTGCTGACTGAATTGGAAGGTAAGGGCCTGATTGTGTCTGGACGCGCACCGGGCACCAACCTGTGTGAAATGATTGAACTGCCGCGTGCGGTGCACCCTTGGTTTGTGGCCTGCCAGGTCCACCCGGAGTTCACCTCCAACCCGCGTGAAGGGCACCCGCTCTTTACTTCCTTTGTTAAAGCGGCGATTGCCCGCAAGGAAAAAACAACATGAAACTGTGCGGATTTGAAGTGGGTCTTGATCAGCCGCTGTTCTTGATTGCTGGCCCTTGCGTGATCGAATCGGAACAGATGGCGATGGATACCGCCGGGCAATTAAAGGGGATCTGTGCTGAACTGGGTATCCCGTTTATCTATAAATCGTCTTATGACAAGGCTAACCGTTCTAGCGGGAAGTCGTTCCGCGGTCTGGGCATGAACGAGGGCCTGCGTATCCTGGCCGAGGTCAAAAAACAGATTGGGGTGCCGGTGCTGACCGATGTCCATACCGAAGACGAGATCACCACGGTGGCATCGGTGGTTGATGTGTTGCAAACCCCGGCCTTCCTTTGTCGCCAAACCGATTTTATCAATGCCTGTGCCGCCAGCGGTAAACCGGTCAATATCAAGAAGGGTCAGTTTCTGGCTCCTTGGGATATGAAGAATGTGGTTGACAAGGCGCGTGCGGCGGCGGCGGAGGCCGGTGTCGCGAGCGATAACTTCATGGTGTGTGAACGCGGCGCTTCGTTTGGTTACAACACACTGGTCTCGGATATGCGTAGCTTGGCGATTCTCCGCGAGACGGGTTGCCCCGTGGTGTTTGATGCCACTCATTCGGTGCAACAGCCGGGCGGCCAAGGTACCGTTTCCGGCGGCCAGCGTGAATTCGTGCCGGTTTTGGCACGGGCGGCGGTGGCGGTTGGCGTAGCGGGCGTGTTTGCTGAAACCCATCCGAACCCGGCGTGTGCGGCTTCGGATGGCCCCAATGCCTGGCCGCTACCGCGTATGCGCGAGCTGCTGGAAACCCTGAAAGAGATTGATGCCTTGGTGAAGCAAAAAGGCTTCATCGAGGCGACGCTGTAATTTTATTTACTTTTGAAAGGTTCAATCATGTCTGCAATCGTTGATGTCATTGCCCGCGAGATATTGGATTCTCGAGGTAACCCGACTGTTGAGGCCGATGTTGTGTTGGAGTCTGGCGTCATGGGACGCACCGCCGTGCCGTCGGGCGCCTCCACCGGCTCACGCGAGGCCATTGAGTTGCGTGACGGGGATAAGGGCCGTTACCTCGGTAAGGGTGTGACTCAAGCCATGGATAATGTGAATACCGAGATTGCCGAGGCAATTCTGGGCCTGGATGCAGAAGATCAGGTTTTTATCGATCAGACCCTGATCGATTTGGATGGCACCGAAAACAAGTCCCGTTTGGGCGCGAATGCGACCTTGGCGATTTCGTTGGCCTGTGCACGCGCCGCGGCTGAAGAAGCGGGTCTGCCGCTGTATCGTTATTTGGGCGGTGCTGGCTCGATGCGCTTGCCGGTGCCGATGATGAATGTAATCAATGGGGGTGCCCATGCGGACAATAGCGTGGACATGCAGGAGTTCATGATCATTCCCCTGGGCCGCCCGACCTTTCGTGAAGCACTGCGCTGTGGCGCCGAGGTGTTCCATACCTTGCGCGGATTGCTCAACAAGGCCGGTTATTCGACGGGTGTGGGTGATGAGGGGGGCTTTGCGCCCAACCTGAAATCCAATGAGGAGGCCTTGTCCTTCATCATGCAGGCCATTGAGAAGGCGGGTTATCAGCCGGGCGTGGATGTCTGTATTGGTTTGGATTGTGCGGCTAGCGAATATTATGAAGATGGCCGTTATGCGTTGGCCTCGGAAGGTCGCTCCCTGACCTCCGCCGAGATGGTCGATTATCTCGCTGCTTGGGTTGATAAATACCCGATCATTACCATTGAAGATGGCTTTGCTGAGAATGACTGGGATGGATGGAAGTTGCAGACCGAAAAACTTGGTAGTCGTATTCAGTTGGTTGGCGATGACCTGTTTGTGACCAACCCCAAGATCCTGCGCGAAGGCATCGCCAAGGGCGTGGCCAATTCTATTCTGATCAAGGTGAACCAGATCGGGACGCTGAGCGAGACCTTTGAGGCCATCGATATGGCGCGCCGCGCTGGTTACAGCACCGTGATCTCGCACCGCTCGGGCGAGACGGAGGATTCTTTTATCGCTGACCTCGCCGTGGGCTGCAATGCTTGGCAGATCAAGACGGGTTCGTTGTCCCGTTCTGACCGGATCGCCAAATATAACCAGTTGCTGCGCATCGAGGAGGCGCTGGGCGATCAGGCCGTTTATGCGGGCCGCGATGCCTTCCCACGCATGGCGTGATGCGTCCACTCAGCTGGATACTCGTAGTTCTGTTGCTCGTCCTCCAATACCCGTTGTGGTTGGGGAAAGGTGGCTGGCTACGAGTATCCGAGCTGAAGAACGAGATGCGTGCACAAGAAAAACTCAATACAACCCTGGTGCAGCGCAATGTGCGCTTGGAGGCTGAGGTCAACGATTTGATACACGGACAGGCGGCCATTGAGGAGCGGGCTCGTTTTGAATTAGGTATGATCAAAAAAGACGAGATCTTTTTTCAAGTGATGGAACCGACCCCGAAGGATCTGACTTCCGGGACACCTCGCTAACCCTTTATGCGACAGGAGAAGCCATAGTGCAGGGCGAATTGCAGTGGACATTGATCGGCGTGGTGGGCTTGATCCTGTTTGCCGTGTTGATCTACAACCGCTGGCAGGAACGGCGTGCGAAAGACAGCGTCGATAAATGTTTTGATTCTCCGGCGCAGCTTGGTCGTGAGGGCAGTGGCGTTGGCGCTCTGGATCGGGAGACGGACCTTGGCCCGAACGGGGACGAGAGGCCTGATGCGCCCTTTGAGATTGAGCCGCCTTGGCGGACAGGGATTGAATTGGTGCCTGCGCAAACGGAACTGCCGATCGTGGATGAGACGGATGGAGATGCGGATGTACTCGGTGGACAGACTCCGGCCGCTGTTTCCTCTGTGTCTCCGGTACCCTCGCCTTTGAATGCCGATATCGAATTCATTATTCACCTCCCTTTCAGGCTTGTGGCAGATCGTGCCTTGGCCGACATGGTCGATCGTATGGGTTCGGGGCAAGGCTTGGTGCGTATCGTTGGTCAGCTTGAGGATGGCGGTGAATGGCAGCCGATTGATCACTATTCTACGGCCGTGTACGCGCGGGCGGCGGTCGGTATCCTGTTGGCCAATCGCAAAGGCCCTACCCGGCAGGATTTGCTGCAGAACGCATGTTCGTTGGCGACTCGCTATGCCACGAGCCATGGGTCTGCGGCCGAATATGTGGATGTTGTGCTGGCCGCCCGGCAGGCGATTGACCTGGATCGCTTCTGCATGGAGGTTGATAAACTGATCGATTTCAGTGTCGTGGTGCCGGATGGTTTTCCATTCAGCGGCGAAGTGTTGGCGCGTTTGGTGATGGAACAGGGGATGCAGTATCAACCTTCGGGTGGTTTTATCATGCCCGGCAAGACAGGTGAAACGCTGTTTTCCATTGTGAATATGGAGCATGCCCCGTTTCCGGCTAACGGCCAGGGTTTGCGCACGCATGGTGTGACCCTGATGTTGGAGGTTCCGCGGTGCGAGGATGGCCTGTTTGCCTTCGATAGCATGGTTACTTTGGGTGATTTCTTAGCTGACAAGCTGTCCGCGCGTCTAGTTGACAGCCAGGGACGGTCAATCAATACCGTGCGCCTACAGCAGGACCGTGCGGTTCTTAGCGAGGCCTGTCGGCGCCTGAATGAGCGAGGTATTCCTCCAGGGGGTGAGCAGGCACTGCGTCTGTTCGCTTAAGTCGGGGTGAAGGCCGTCCAGATGAATGCGACAGAACGCATGTGTGCCCTGCGTGCACAGATCGAGGCGGCTAATACTCAGTACTATGTCCTTGATGCACCAACCTTGCCGGACGCCGAGTACGACCGCCTGTTTCGTGAGTTGCAAACTTTGGAAGCGGAGTATCCTGATCTGGTCACGGCTGACTCACCGACGCAACGGGTTGGCGCTAAGGCCGCACGCGGTTTTTCTAGCGTCATCCATCGTGTTCCCATGCTGTCCCTGGCGAATGCCTTCAGTAATGCTGAGGTGATCGCCTTCGATCGACGCCTGAGCGAGGCGCTGGCGGGTGCTCGACTGGCGGATGCAGAGATTGAATATGTTTGCGAACCCAAGTTTGATGGTCTCGCCGTGTCCATTTTGTATCGCAATGGCTTACTGGTGCAGGGCGCGACGCGCGGTGATGGCGAGACGGGCGAGGATGTTACCGAGAATTTGCGCACGATCCGTGCCATTCCCCTACGCCTGCCGTTGGATAACCCTCCGGCAGAATTGGAGGTTCGTGGTGAGGTGTTGATGATGCGGCACGATTTTGAGCGCATCAATCAGGAGGCCTTGGCTCGTGGCGAAAAACCCTTCGTCAACCCGCGAAATGCCGCCGCCGGTAGCTTGCGTCAACTAGATTCACGCGTCACGGCTGCGCGGCGGCTATCCTTCTTCGCCTATGGCGTAGGAGTGGTACAGGGGACGGACTTGCCGGAGACCCAAGCCGGTCAGATGGCATGGTTGGCCAGTTTGCATTTTCCGCTGGCGCATGAACGCAGGGTTGTGCAGGGTGTGGATGGTTTGCTGGATTATTTTGTATGGCTGGGTGTACAGAGGGCATCCATGCCCTATGACATCGATGGTGCTGTGTACAAGGTCAATGCCATCGCGGCGCAGACGGTGCTGGGTTTTGTCTCCCGCGCCCCGCGTTTTGCCATCGCCCATAAATATCCGGCGCAGGAAGAATTGACGGTGGTGGAAGGCATCGACGTCCAAGTGGGCCGTACGGGTGTCCTGACCCCTGTGGCTCGGCTTAAACCGGTTTTCGTCGGTGGGGTGACGGTGACCAATGCCACCCTGCATAACGCAGACGAGGTGGCGAAGAAGGATGTCCGGGTGGGCGACACCGTGATCGTGCGCCGCGCCGGGGATGTTATTCCGGAGGTGGTCGGTGTGCTCCTGGAGCGGCGGCCCATGAGGGACCTGCTTGAAGCGATATCCCCTGCCTTTGTTATGCCCACCCAGTGTCCGGTATGTGCGGCGTCGGTGCTGCGTATTGAGGGAGAGGTTGCGGTGCGGTGCAGTAATGGCTTGGCCTGTCCGGCACAACGCAAGCAGGCCATCCGTCATTTTGCCCAGCGGCGGGCGATGGATATTGAGGGCCTGGGCGACAAGCTGATCGATCAACTGGTAGAGAGTGCTTATGTTGGCACGCCGGCAGACCTCTATCGATTGGATGTGGCCACGCTTGTTAGACTGGATCGCATCGGCGAGAAGTCGGCCGAGAACCTGATCGCAGCCATTGCAGCGAGTCGAGGTCGCCCGTTGTCGCGGTTTCTCTTCGCCTTGGGAATACGACATGTGGGCGAGGAAACGGCTAAAGCATTGGCGCGCCATTTTGGATCGTTGGATGCGCTTCTGACGGCATCGATTGAGCAGATGTCGGCCGTTGTGGATGTCGGGTCGGTGGTGGCCGCGTCTATCGCAGTATTTATGGTTGAACCGCATAATCGTGCGGTCATCGAGGCCCTGCGTGGGGTGTGGACGGATGGCGAACCTCAGGCCCGGAAGGCGGGGGGCTTGGCCAGAAAGGTCTTTGTGCTGACCGGAACCTTGCCCAATTTGAGTCGTGAAGAGGCAAAATCGCTTATTGAAGCGGCAGGTGGTAAAGTGACGGGGAGTGTGTCTAAGAAGACTGATTTCGTAGTGGTGGGTGCAGAGGCTGGCAGCAAGCTGTCCAAGGCGCATGAGTTAGGCCTCACGGTGCTGGATGAGCATGAATTGAAAAGAATGTTGGAGGAAACCGGATGAAAAAATTAGAAAATCTGCGTTTATCTACGGCAGCACCTTGGAGCGGCTTAACGCTCGCTACGGGGTTGGCTTACGATGAAGATAGTCTCCAGGTGTTTGGATGATGAGAAAAATCAGGAAGGCGGTCTTTCCCGCCGCTGGCATGGGGACTCGGTTTCTGCCGGCCACCAAGGTCAATCCCAAGGAGATGTTGCCGATTGTCGACAAGCCTTTGATCCAGTACGCGGCGGAGGAGGCGATTGAGGCAGGGATCACTGATTTGATCTTCATCATCGGCCGTACCAAGCGGGCGATTGCTGACCATTTCGACAAGGCTTACGAGTTGGAAGTGGAGCTGGAACAGCGCGGTAAGTTGCAGGCGCTGGAGTCCTTGCGTGGCATGCTACCTCCTGATGTGAATTGCATTTTCATTCGTCAGGCCGAGGCCTTGGGACTGGGCCATGCGGTGCTGTGTGCTCAGCCGGCAGTGGGTGACGAGCCTTTTGCGGTGATTTTGGCTGATGACCTGATCGATGCCCAGCCGGGCGCGATCAAGCAGATGTGTGATCAATTCGATTATTACCAATCTTCAGTGGTGGGCGTCGAGACTGTGCCGCCAGAGGACACGGGATCCTATGGCATCGTGTCGACCGATGTGATGAGCGATCGCGTCTCGCGTGTTAATCACATCGTCGAAAAGCCGAAGCCGACCGAAGCACCGTCCAACCTGGCGGTGGTGGGACGCTATATTCTCACGCCGCGGATCTTTCACCACTTAAAACATATCGAACGCGGTGCGGGCGGTGAACTACAACTTACGGACGGGATTGCGGCGTTGTTGAAGGAGCAGCAGGTGCTGGCCTACGCTTTTGACGGCCGGCGTTTCGATTGCGGCTCAAAGTTGGGTTACATGCAGGCGCAGGTGGATTTTGCCCTCAAACATCCCGAGATTTCCAGCGAATTTCAGACCTGGCTGGCCGACCGTTTTTGCGGATCCTGCAAGGGGGATTGACCCGTAAGGACAACCTGCGTGGTTGCCTTCAGCGTGTCCGCATCTTTTCAATTAACTCGTGGATTAGCGGCTGACAAATCACCTCGATGGCATGGTGCATTTTGCCGCCGGGGACAACCAGTGTATTAGGACGCGACATGAATGCGCCATCAATGCGTTGTGTAAAGTCTGGAAAGTTGAATCGTTTCGGTTCGCGGAAACGCACCACGACAAAGCTCTCATCGAGCGTCGGAACGGCCCGGGCGATGAATGGGTTGGAGGTGTCCACCGTCGGCACGCGTTGGAAATTGATGTCAGTGAGGGAAAACTGGGGCGTGATGTAGTGCGTATAGTCTTCTAGACGGCGCAGGATGGTGGCGACAACACCTTCGCGTGAGGCGCCTTTTTCGGCGCAGTCGCGCTGAATTTTTTGTATCCATTCCAGATTGATGATAGGGGTCACACCGATCAACAAGTCCACCCATTGGGCCACATCGACACCGCTGTCATGGGTCTGTTCTACCGTTTGACGTGCTTTGATTACCATGGGGTTATGTGAATCCGATAGGCGTCGGTGGCTCCAAGTGCTTTGGATGACACCACCATGCAGTCCCTCGTAGAACAACAGGTCAGTGCCGGATGGGATATCTTGCCAAGGTGTGAAGTTGCCACGCGGCACGCCGTATTTTTCACTATTTTGGTGGCTTTCAGCATAGTGACGGTAGATGCCGGTGCCGGTGCGGGAGTATTCGCGGAACAGGCCCTCAAGACGGTCAAACAGGTTGGTCTCCGGGCCGAAATGTGAGAGCGGATGTGGGGTCTTGCGCGATTCGGCCACTATCCGCTTCATGTCGTCGCGGTTATAGCGGCGGAAACTGTTGCCTTCGACAAAAAAGGCATTGATTGATTCGCGCCGGAAGATGTCGGCAAAGGCGGTGCGGACCATGGTGGTGCCGGCGGCAGAAGAACCGGTAATGGCGATAACGGGGTGTTTGTGGGACATGGTGTCAGCGTAGGGGTAGTTAGGATTTTAGGGTAAGCCTATCCTGATTTGCTTCCGTTTAGCAATGACCGTGCGCAATGAGCGACTTCGCTGGCGGTTAAACCCAAAGGACCGATGCCGTCCAAGACGCACTGATCGGCCGCACGGCCATGCAACCAGACGCCATGGCATGCCGCTTCTACGGGATGGATGCCTTGGGCGATGAGCGCGGCAATCATCCCGGAAAGCACATCGCCCATGCCTGCGGTGGCCATGCCGGGGTTGCCGCTGGCGTTTTGCCAAATACAGGGATCTCCCCTTCCTTCGGGGTCAGCCCATAGGACGCAGGACGCTGCTTGAGCGGCGGCCTCAGAGGAGTGGGCGAAGTTCTCAGGGGGAGCGGCAATCAAGGTGCCAGCGCCCTTGAGGATGACGATGGCGCGGCTGCGTCGCTGTAAGGCATGCACAGCGGTTTCGCGGTCGGTTTGTACGGTGGCGATTCCCAGCAGTCGCGCGGCCTCGCCCGGATGCGGGGTGAGCAAAGTAGTGGCTTCACGCCGGGCTACTTGGTGCATCAGCACCGGATGCGCGGCGATCAGGTTGAGCGCGTCAGCGTCAATCAGTAGAGGCAACGTGCTGTGTAACGCCTTTTTCAGTAAGGTTAGCGCTTCGGCACTTTTACCAAGGCCGGGGCCGATGATCAGACAACTGGGTGGCGAGAGGGATAATACGGCTTCCGGCGTGGTTAGCATGAGTTCTGGCGCAGCGGGATCCACAGCCACGCGGGTGTCGAGCAGTCCGCCATACACGCGCCCCGCGCCCAAGCACAATGCGGCGCGGGCCGCGAGCAGCACGGCGCCTGCCATGCCCGGCGCGCCGCCGATCACGCCAACGCTGCCAAAATCACCTTTGTGACTTTTGTCAGGTCGAGGTGACAGCGGAGTTTGCATCCATGCGGGAGGTATCGGTATCGTTGCCATATGTCAGAGTCTATTCGATATTTTGCTCGCAGGATTCTCAATCCGTTTCGTGGCGTAGCGCAGTTTGTAGAGGTTGAAGGTTCCAGCGCGGTATCGCGTGATGGTCTGACCTGGCATCTGTATGGTTACGATGCCCACGGCTGGATGCGGCCCATTGGGGTATGGGAGGCGGAACATGGCCAGACGCGTGGCATCGACTTGCCGCCGACTTTGCGCGCCGCGCTGAAAAACAGGCCGGCTTTGCCGTTTGCTGTAGACGATGTGGCTGAGTGCTGGCTTCTGGATGAGGAGGGCGAGCCGCTAGCCTTGCTCGCTAGCGCGCCGCAACCGGGCGAATTGGCGGTCGGTGATGCGATTGATCTTTTTTGGTGGCCCTTCGTCGAAACCTATACCGGCTTCGATTCTTTGGCATTGCGTGAGGTAGGCATACCCCAGGCGCAGCATGCCGACTGGCTGGCGCAGGCAATTAATGCCCGTGCCGGTATGCCACGACGCGTGCGCTGGTTCGTGTCGGCCCCCTTTTGGGTTACGCCGGTATTCTCCCGGGGGGATGTTATCCCTGCCTTGGGACTGCCGGGCGGCAAGGCGGCGAATGCCACACTCGTGGTGCCAGGCAATAACCTACTGGAACAGTCGGCTATTGCCGATTATCATGCGCATCTCGCGTCCTTGCTGTTGGCGTGCCATGGAATCGGAGATGCTGAACGCGCTGTGTTGGAACGCGCGGCATTCGTTACCTCAGAAGCCTGTGCACGCGCCTTCCGCCTTTGGCCCAAGGTGATGGATGCGGAAGGGCTGCAAGCCGCTCGGGTTGCAGCCCGCTTAACACAGGGATGACCATAAGGGTTGCCTCTATCTTTAACCCATAGGCGACCACAAGGATTGCCCCAACCATGCGCCCATCTCACATCGAAGCCATCCTAGACCGCGAATTCGTCAGTTGTGTTGCCGGGCATCACACCCCGGTGATGTTGTGGGGGCCGCCAGGTGTGGGCAAGTCGCAGATCATTGCGGGCATTGCGGAGCATCACGGCGTGTCGCTGATCGATATTCGCCTCTCGCAGATGGAGCCAACCGACTTGCGCGGCATTCCCTTTCGCTCTGAGCATGGCGTCGAATGGTCCGTTCCGGCGCTACTGCCCGATGCCAAACGGCACGGCCCGACCGGTATCCTGTTCCTCGATGAGATCAACGCCGCGCCGCCCACGGTGTCCGCCGCGGCTTACCAGTTGATCCTCGATCGCTGCCTGGGTGAGTACACCATCCCCGAGGGCTGGGTTATCTTCGCCGCCGGTAATCGTCAGGGTGACCGCGGCGTGACCTACGCCATGCCCGCGCCGTTGGCGAACCGATTTACCCATTATGAGGTTGAGGCGCATCTGGACGACTGGATTGACTGGGCGCTGGCGCACGGCGTCGATGCGGGCATTCTGGGCTTTTTGCGTTTCCGTCCCGATCTGCTGTTCAACTTCGACCCGGCGCACAACCCGGTTGCCTTTCCTAGTCCGCGTTCGTGGGAATACGCCCATCGGGCCCTGCAAAAATTTACTTATCGCCCCGATCTGCTGCTCGACGCTTTACAAGCCTGCGTCGGTAAGGCGACCGGGGTGGAACTGAAGGCTTACCTCGACAATATGACCAACCTGCCCGACATCGATGCCATCCTGGCCGGTCAGGAGGCTGAGGTGCCCAAGGGCATCGACTTGCAATATGGTGTCGCTGCAGCCTTGGTGCGTCGTGCCAAGCAGGTGTCAGGTGACCCGGCCATACTGGGAAATATTTTGCGCTATGCCAAACGCTTCCCGCAACGCGAGATGGGTGTCATGCTGGTTACCGACCTGCACCGTGCGGTGGGCAAGCCGCTGTTCGGTGTGCCCGAGTTTGTGGATTGGGCCAACAGCGTGGCGGAGTTGATGTTGTATGACTTCAAGCCGACGCAATGAGTGATACCGCGCAGATCGAAACCAAGCTCGCGGCGGCGCGCACGCGGTTGATTCTGGATCAGCCCTTTTTGGGTTCGCTGGTGATGCATCTGCTGTTGACCTCCGTGGACAAGGTGCGCTGCAAGACTACAGCGACCGATGCACGGGCGTTTTATTACAACGCGGATTACATCGCTGGCTTGACGTTGGCGCAGACCCAGTTTGTGCTGGCGCACGAGGCCATGCATTGTGCCCTGTCGCATTTTTCGCGGCGCAATCATCGTGACCGGCGTCGTTGGGATGTGGCCTGCGACTACGCGGTGAACATGATCCTCGATGCCGAAAATATGCGGGGTCCGGCCAATGCACTGACGGATGCCAAGTATCGCGGCCTGACCGCTGAGGAGATCTACCCCATCCTGCATCAGGATTCTGAAGAACAGCCGATGGATGACCACTTATTTGAGGGTGAAGGGCAGGGTGAAGATAAATCTTCGGGCGAGGGTGGTGCAGGCCAGCCCCCTTCTTCCCCCGGGAGCGGGGACGGGGGAGAGGGCGATGCGGAGAAACAGATGATGCAACCATCGTTGCAGCCGTCCCTCGATACGCAAGCCCTAGAACAGCAATGGCAGAGTCGACTCGCCGCCGCCGCGCAGTTGGCACGCCAGGCAGGAAAGCTGTCAGCTGGGATGTTGCGCATGGTGGATGAACTGATCGCGCCACAGATCTCCTGGCGAGCCTTGTTGGCGCAGTATTTGATCCAGGTGGCGCGCGACGATTACAGCTTCCAGCACCCGTCACGACGAGAGGCGGATGCGGTGCTGCCGCGCCTTCATAGTCAGGGGCTGAAGCTGGTGGTGGCGCTGGACACTAGCGGATCGATTCAGGCCGATGAATTGCGTGAGTTTTTGTCCGAGATTGATGCCATCAAGGGCCAGGTGCGTGCTGAGATTGATTTGCTGGCCTGCGACGATCGTCTTGCCGCCGGGGCGCCTTGGCATTTCGCCTCTTGGCAACCGATGCAGTTACCGGATGGGTTGTCCGGCGGTGGTACTGATTTTCGTCCAGTGTTCGATTGGGTCGAACGCAGCCAGGCTAACCCGGACGCGCTGCTTTATTTTACGGATGCCGAAGGGCCATTTCCAAAGATTGCACCGCCGTATCCGGTGATTTGGCTTGTGAAGGGGCGGGTGCCGGTGCCGTTTGGGATCCGGGTGCCCCTCAATTGAGCCGACATCAATTGATGTAGATCAATGTGCGCTGGTGTTGAGATCAGGACAATGCGTACTATTCCATTATCTATTTCAGGAGATTCGCATGAACATTCAAGATGCCTTTAACAAGAGTGAAAACAAGGCCGTTTTTTACATTGTGACCATCGCGGTGCTGCTGCATATCCTGTTTGTCTGGCTGATCCGGACGATCTGATCTTTTGTCTCTGGCTATAACCTGAAATTAGCCAATCTAGACAAGACCGCGTGATAGAATCCGCGGTCTTTTTTTATTGGAAGTGCCCCATGTCTCGCGCCTTACGCAATATCGCCATCATTGCCCATGTGGACCATGGCAAAACCACGCTGGTGGACCAGCTCCTGCGCCAGTCCGGCACCTTTGCAGCGCATCAGCAGATGACCGAACGGGTGATGGACTCCAATGACCTTGAAAAAGAACGCGGGATCACCATCCTCGCCAAGAACACGGCGGTGGATTATGAAGGCACCCACATCAACATCGTCGATACCCCAGGCCATGCCGATTGCGGCGGCGAGGTGGAGCGCGTGCTGGGCATGGTGGACGGCGTGCTGCTGCTGGTCGATGCGGTCGAAGGGCCGATGCCGCAGACGCGTTTCGTGACCAAGAAGGCGCTGGCGCTGGGTCTGCGTCCCATCGTTGTGGTCAATAAGGTGGATCGCGATGGTGCTGATGCTGAAAATGCGGTGAACCTGACCTTTGACTTGTTTGACAAATTAGGTGCGACCGACGAGCAGATGGACTTCCCTGTCATCTATGCCTCTGCCCTCAACGGCTGGGCGGTGTCAGATATGAACGCGCCGCGCGTCGATATGAAGTCCTTGTTCGAGATTGTGCTTAAACATGTGCCAGCGCCATCCATCATTGAAAACGCGCCGCTGCAACTGCAAATCTCGGCGCTCGATTATTCGTCCTATGTTGGCCGTATCGGCGTTGGTCGTATCAAGCAGGGCATCATTAAGACCGGCCAACAGGTGTTGGTTGGTTTTGGTACCGAAGAAGAAATGCGCGAACACGAGCGCACCCCGATTAAGGCTAAGGTGGGCCAAGTGTTTGGCTATCAGGGCCTGAATAAGATCGAGCTGGATGAAGGCCAGGCTGGTGATATTGTGCAGATCACCGGGATCGAAGACCTGGTGTTGGGCGCGACCATTACCGATCTTGAGCAGCCACAGATCCTGCCGCTGCTGAAAATTGATGAGCCGACCCTGTCAATGCAGTTCATGGTCAACTCTAGCCCGCTGGCCGGTACCGAGGGTAAGTTTGTCACCAGCCGTCAGATCCGCGACCGCCTGCACAAGGAACTCTTAACCAATATGGCGCTGCGCGTTCATGACACCGATGAATCCGATGTGTTTGATGTGTCGGGACGCGGTGAATTGCACTTGTCGATTCTGATTGAAACCATGCGTCGCGAAGGCTTTGAGATGGCCGCAGGGCGTCCGCGCGTGGTCAAAAAGATCGTTAATGGCGAAGAGTTTGAGCCGTTTGAACAGTTGACTGTCGATGTTGAAGAAGGCCATCAAGGCGCGGTTATGGAATCCTTGGGCTTGCGTCGTGGCGATTTGGTGGACATGGTTCCGGACGGCCGTGGCCGTGTGCGCATCGAATACCGCATCCCGGCGCGTGGCCTGATTGGTTTTCAGGGCGAATTTATGAACATGACGCGCGGCACCGGCCTGCTGAGTCATGTGTTTGACGAGTATGCCCCGGTGCGTGACGGTGGTGTGGCTGAACGGCGCAACGGCGTGCTGATTTCGCAGGAAAATGGTGAGGCCGTGGCCTATGCCTTGTGGAAGCTGCAAGATCGTGGCCGTATGTTCGTCAACCCCGGCGACAAGCTGTACGAGGGTATGGTGATTGGAATCCACTCGCGTGAGAACGATCTCGTCGTCAATCCGGTTAAGGGTAAGCAACTGACCAATGTGCGTGCATCCGGAACGGATGAGGCGGTGCGTCTGGTTCCGTCTATCGCCCTGACCTTGGAATCGGCCATTGAGTTTATCGCTGATGATGAATTGGTTGAGATCACACCAAAGACCATTCGTATCCGTAAGCGTTATCTGGACGAACACGAGCGCAAGCGGGCATCGCGAGGGGGTATTTGATGTTTTTGCAGCACCACGATCATGCACACATGCGTGCTGTGACAGATGCGCTGATTTTCGATACAGATCTTACGCATTTCGAGCGTGATGTGATCGAGGCCTCACACAACTACGCCGTGCTGGTTGATTTTTGGGCCGACTGGTGTGGCCCTTGCCACGCCCTGTCGCCGATCTTGCAACGCGTGGTCCCGGGCTACGAAGGACGGGTGCGTCTGGCCAAGGTGGAGACGGACGAGGATGAAAACATGAAGTTGGCGGGCCGCTATGGTTGCCGGGGTTTCCCGACAGTACTAATGTTCGTCAAGGGGGTCGAGGTGGCGCGGTTCCATAGCGCCAAACCGGAGACCTTTGTGCGCCAGTTCATCGAGGAACACCTTCCGGCCTAATCCTCAGCCGCAGGGTGGCCAGATTAGATCTGACTGCCGGTGCGTAAAAAGCGTGGCCCCTTGCGTGTTTTCAAAACCCTGCGCCAACGGGTTCCAGCGTCAGTCTGGGGGCAGGAATGACATCAGGTTCAATTAGACTCATGCCTCATTTCCAAAATAGCAGACGAGGCAGATAAAAGAGGCGAATGAGAAAGGTGCAGACGAAAAAACCGGCCCGAAGGCCGGTTTTTTATTGCTGTGTGCCGATATTACTTGGCAGCGGGAGCAGCAGCCGGGGCAGCAGCCGGAGCAGCAGCATCAGCGGGGGCAGCAGCCGGAGCAGCGGCATCAGCGGGGGCAGCAGCCGGAGCAGCAGCTTCTTCCTTCTTGCCACAAGCGGACAAGGACAGGGCCAGCAGGAGAGCGGCGAACAGAGCAGAGATCTTCATGAGTATTCCTTCTTACGGGGTTTTTAAAGTAAAGTCCGATCAGTTCACACTGATCTTGACGGCGTGATTTTAGCGTTTCTGGTTTGCTTTGCAAGGGTATTCAAGTGTTTTGCATGAATTTTTTCTTGCGTTAGGAGTAAGAGGGTTGTAAGGCCGGTTGCAATGGGCTCCAACGGCCGGAACGGGGCGTTGGAAAATCAGGAGAGATACTCCAGCCAGCCCGCGCAGAACCAGTCGTGCAGTCGGGGCATGGTCGTCCCAGTGATGGCGTCACCGGCGAGTGAGCGGTGATCGGCCAGAGCCACTAAAGTTGGGTATTCGGCCGGGCAGGGGCGGATCTGTTCGCCATTGATAAACAGATCTTTTTTGTGCCAGAGAAGGCGGCTTCCGGGGTGCAGCCGGACGCCTTGCCGCGCGGTTTTCTGCATGAAGGCGATGAGCGAAGGGCATCGTGCGGGCGGGGTGAAGAAGATGTTGGGCTTGGGTTCGCTGAGGTAGCGGGAAATGGAGGCCTTGAGATCCCCATCAGAGTGGGCTAGGGTCCGGGCAACCCGATGTGCGATGTTGTTCAGCATAGCATCTGGAATTTGGCCCGGGTGGCGGGTTGATGTCAGATCGGGATCGTTGTAATGACCGGGGGCATCGATGCTGTCGATGAGGTGATTGAGGAACTGGATGGTCATTTCCTGGTCACTGGGTGAACGGAAACCGACTGACAAGGTCATGCATTCGCTCAAGGCCACGCCGTTATGGGCGCAGTGTGGCGGCAGGTAAAGCAGGTCGCCGGGTTCGACCTCCCAGGATTGCTCGGGCTGGAAGTCGGCCAGGATACGCAGGGGGGCGTTGGGGATCAGGCTTTGGTCTTTTTGGGTGCTAATTTCCCAACGACGACGGCCAATGCCTTGGATGAGGAAGACATCATAGGGGTCAAAATGCGGGCCGACACCCCCGCCGGGGGGGGCGAGGCTGATCATTAGATCGTCGAGCCGCGCGTAGGGGACAAAATTGAAGTGGTTCAACAGGCGGTCAGCCCCCGGATCCAGGAGATTGACGCCCTGCACCAGCAAGGCCCAATCTTTGTTAGGCAGGTCGGCCAGATCGGCCTTCGAGAAGGGGCCGAAGTCCAGTGACCAGTGGCCACGGCGGCGTTGCACCAACCGACTTTCGCCGTCTTCATGATCGGCAAAGGCGCGTAGGCGCTCCGGCGAGATGAGCTTTTCCACGCCTGGCAGGGCGTTTTTAACGAGTAATGGCTTCTTTTGCCAGTAGTCGCGAAAAAATGCACGGGGCGTGAGACCTCCCAGTAAGCGCTTAAGAGGCGGTAACTCAAGGGGTGAAGTTTGTGTTTTGGACATGGGTTGAGCCCTATAATGCGTGCCAGTAAGAAGGATGAGCCCCGTAGAACGGGATGAAGAATTTAGGTTTGGAGAGATCTAGATGTTGAAAGTGGGCGAACACGCACCAGAGTTTGAGTTGCCGGATGCCGATATGAGTCTGGTGCGTTTGGGCGATTATCGGGGTCAATCTCTCGTGGTTCTGTATTTCTATGTACGGGATAATACGCCCGGTTGTACGGCTGAGGCGATTGAGTTTAGCGATCGCGAGGCGGATTTTTCTAAGGCCGGCTGTACGGTGCTGGGCGTGTCGCGCGACGACTGCATCCGTCATAGCGAATTCCGCGATAAGTACGGCATCACCGTGCGACTCTTGGCAGATCGCGAGAGCCAGGTCTGTCGTCGCTACGGGGTGTTGCAAAATCGTGATGTGGACGGTGTCATGCGCGAGTCCGTGCAACGGTCCACCTTCGTGATCGACAAGGATGGAGTCATTCGTTACGCCCTTTATGGTGTCATCGCGAAGGGGCATGCTGAAGAAATATTGGAATGGGTGAAGGAGTTGCCATGTTGATTACGCAGAATACGGTGGTGTCCCTGTCTTATCGTCTGGCGACGATGGATGACGCGTTGCTGGAGGAGGCGGAGGTCGACACGCCGGTGGAATATTTGCACGGCGGCTACGACGGCATCTTCCCTAAGGTGGAGGCAATGCTGGAAGGTCAAGGAATGGGGGCTGAGTTGGATGTTGTTCTCGAACCGGTTGATGCGTTTGGGGACTATGATGCCGACCTGCTGAGGCTTGAGGCCTTGAGTGAGTTCCCGGCCGAGGTTGAGGTAGGTATGCAGTTTGAGGCCCCTGTCGGCGACAGTGGGCATCTCGGTGTTTTTACCGTGACGGATATTGCAGACGACAAGGTGGTGGTGGATGGCAACCATCCATTGGCCGGGCAACGCTTGCATCTGAGTTGTCGCGTGATGGGGGTGCGAGCGGCACTTCCGGAAGAGGTTGCTCATGGTCATATTCATGGTCCTGACGGCCACCACAACGATCATTAATTAAGCGGGATCCGATGTATCATGAAAACCACTTATCTGGATTTTGAACAGCCCATCGCCGAACTGGATGCAAAGATTGAGTCGCTGACCGAGATGATCGGGAGTGGTGTGGATGTCTCCGGCGAGGTTGCGCAGTTGCGCAAGAAGAGCGCGGCCTTATCCAAGTCGATTTACAGCAAGCTCAGTGCTTGGCAGATCTCGCAGGTGGCGCGCCACGCGCAGCGTCCGTACACGCTGGACATCATCGCAGCCCTGTTCACGGAGTTCGAAGAGTTGCACGGAGATCGCGCCTATGCCGACGATCCGGCGATCGTCGGCGGTATGGCCCGTTTCGAGGGCGCGCCGGTGATGATTATCGGCCACCAGAAGGGTCGCGATACCAAGGAGCGCCAATACCGTAATTTTGGCATGCCGCGTCCGGAGGGCTATCGCAAGGCCCTGCGCCTGATGCGTCTGGCAGAAAAATTTCAGGTTCCGGTGTTGACCTTCATTGACACACCAGGCGCCTATCCCGGCATCGACGCTGAGGAGCTTGGCCAGTCCGAGGCTATCGCGCGCAACCTGTATGTCATGGCTGAATTGAAAACCCCCATTATCTGCACCGTGGTGGGCGAGGGTGGCTCCGGCGGTGCGCTGGCCATTGGTGTAGGTGATGTGGTGCAAATGCTGCAATACGCCACCTATTCGGTCATCTCGCCGGAGGGTTGCGCCTCGATCCTATGGAAGGATGCCGGCAAGGCCTCGATTGCAGCGGAGGCCCTCTCCATCACGGCCGCCAAACTGAAGCCCCTCGGTCTGGTCGATCAGATCGTGCCTGAGCCTTTGGGCGGCGCCCATCGCGATCTTGATTTGGCCATGGAGAACCTGCGCCAGTCCCTGCGCGCGGCCTTGGATCTCGCCGGTGAATCGTCTCTGCCGCAATTGCTCAATCGTCGCTACGAGCGTCTGATGAGCTACGGCAAGTTTAAGGAAACGCGGCGCGCCTGATGGGCCGGGCCGGGCCGGCGGATCGCATCGCCGCGTTCCTGCGCGCGCAGCATAACGGGCGTCCGGCGGAGGCGGCGTGGCGCCTTTGTGCGGCCTTCTCCGGTGGACTCGATTCCACTGTTTTGTTGCATTGTCTGGTGTCTCTGCGGGCTCAACTGGGCTTCGAACTCACCGCCCTCCATGTTCATCATGGGCTGCAGCCAAGCGCCGATGCATGGGCAGGCCATTGCACGGCGCTGTGCGCTGCCTGGGGCGTTCCCCTGACGCTTGAACGGGTGGCCGTTGTCTCGGCTGACAAGGGCCTTGAGGCCGCTGCCCGCGATGCCCGTCGCCATGCCTTTGCGGCGCAGCCGGCCGACGCCATCTTGCTGGCCCAACATCGCGACGATCAGGCCGAGACCTTCCTTTTCCGTCTTTTGCGCGGGGCCGGTACGCGAGGTCTCGCGGCCATGCGGCCGGTGACGCACAGCCCGGCCGGCCCGGACCTTTGGCGGCCCCTACTCGATACCCCGCGAACCGAAATCCTTGCCTATGCAAAAGCGCACGCTTTGTCCTGGGTCGATGATCCCAGCAACGACGATGTCGCCTATGCCCGCAACTTTTTGCGTCTTAGCATCCTGCCTGTTCTTACTGCCCGTTTTCCGGCAGCCAGCGCCATTCTTGCCCGTACCGCTGAGCAGATGGCCGAGGATGCTCAGCTGCTGGATGAACTCGCTGCGCTGGAGGCTGCGGACGCCTGCGATGCGGAAGGGGGTCTGTCCTGTGTTCGGCTCGCTGCCCTGAGCCCGGCCCGGGCCCGTAACCTGTTGCGATGGTGGTTGGCGCGCTCGGGTGTGTTCGTCGATCGGGCTCGCCTGGATGACCTGCTGAAACAAGCCCTTTCCATGCCGGACGCGCATCCGGAGATCCGTATTGCTGAACGACGCCTGCAGCGGAGTCGGGGTTTTTTACGCTGGGCGTGAGATCAAACCCGCGGTAACCCGTTCGGTAATGCCGGCCTCCAGGGTCTGCATGCCGGCCTCGCGTCCCGTTTGCAGGACACTCTCAATCTGATGGGTCTTGCCTTCACGAATCAGGTTGCGGATGGCGTTATTGCAGGTCATAACCTCAAAGGCCGCGATGCGGCCATTACCGTCGGCTCGCGCAAACAGTCGCTGGGTCAGGACGATGCGGAGCGATTGGGCGAGTTGGGCTCGGACCTGATTTTGTTGGCTGGCTGGAAACCCATCGATGATGCGGTTGACGCTATTGGCGGCTCCGGCCGTGTGCAGGGTAGTCAGAACCAGGTGACCCGTTTCGGCCGCTGTCAGGGCTAGTTGTATGGTTTCCGGGTCGCGCATCTCGCCGACCAAAATTACATCCGGATCTTCACGCAAGGCCGCCCGCAGACCCTCGGCAAAGGTGGCGGCATCGCGGCCAATCTGCCGTTGCGTTACCAGACTGCGGGCGCTGCTATGCAGGTATTCGATGGGGTCCTCGAGGGTCAGGATATGGCAGGCGCGCTGGCGATTGATTGCGCCCAGCAAGGCGGCAAGTGTGGTGGTTTTGCCTGATCCGGTGGGACCAGTGACGAGGATCAGACCTTGCGTTTCGTTGCTAACCCCGAGAGCTGCAGGCGGTAACTGCAGGCTGTGCGGATCGGGAACCTGATCGGCCAGACGGCGCAGGGCACAGCTGGACCCTGTGTTGGAGCGGTAAAAATTAGCCCTCAGGCGGATGCCGCCCAGATTGAAGGCCGTATCGGCATCACCCTGCGTAGCTAAGCGGGCCTGTTGTCGGGCATCCAGATAACGCAACTCCAGTTCGGCCAGAGCTTCTGGACTGACCGATTCCGCGAGATGGCGGATGGTTCCTTGCTCGCGAACGACAACGGTCTGTCCGGACTGCAGATGCAGGTCGGAGACCGATGCAGTAAGCCAGGTGGTAATGCGTTGCTCGATGTTCATGCTCGGTTTATAGCCGCCAAAGTATTGAATGGCAAGCCGTAATTCACCGCGAAAACGGCCATTTCTGCTATCATTCTGCGCCTTCCGAACCGAGTCGGTTCGGGTCTTTTTTATCCCTCAGGAGCTGTATTGTGGCTATCGAACGCACCTTTTCCATTATCAAACCCGACGCCGTTGCCAAAGATGTGATCGGCAAGATCTATTCCCGTTTTGAGACCAACGGTCTGAAGATTATTGCTTCCAAGATGAAGCACCTGTCGCGCCGCGAGGCCGAAGGCTTTTATGCCGTACACAAAGGCCGTCCGTTCTTTAACGATCTGGTCGAGTTCATGATCTCTGGCCCGGTGATGCTGCAAGTGCTGGAAGGCGAGGGTGCGATTGCCAAGAATCGCGAGTTGATGGGGGCGACTGACCCGAAGAAGGCGGATGCCGGAACCATTCGCGCTGACTTTGCTTCCAGCATCGACGCTAACGCGGTGCACGGTTCTGATGCACCGGAAACCGCAGCAGTCGAGATCGCCTATTTCTTCGCGGCGAGTGAGATCTACTCCCGTTAATGTCTGCTCTGGCCCCGGTCAATCTTTTAGATTTCGATCTACCTGGACTCGTCGCGTGGTTTGAGTCCATCGGCGAGAAGCCGTTTCGCGCCCGGCAGGTGATGCGTTGGTTGCATCACTTTGGCGCGGACGATTTCGGATCGATGACCGACCTGGCCAAGTCCTTGCGCGCCAAGCTGGACCAGGTGGCGTGCATTACGCCCCCCGTTTTGGTGGCGGGCCAAGATTCTGCAGACGGCACTCGCAAATGGGCCTTGCAGGTTGGCCCCAATAACCGTGTTGAGACGGTTTTCATTCCTGATGGCGAGCGCGGCACATTGTGCGTGTCTACGCAGGTGGGCTGCGCGTTGGAATGCCGTTTTTGTTCGACCGGCGCGCAGGGTTTTAACCGTAATCTCTCCACAGCCGAGATCATCGGCCAGGTGTGGTGGGCGAACCGGGCGATGGGCCGCGATCCCAAGAATGAAAGGTTAATCAGCAATGTGGTGCTGATGGGCATGGGCGAGCCGCTGCTCACTTACGACCATACGGTACGGGCGCTCAATCTCATGTTGGACGATCATGCCTATGGTCTGTCGCGGCGCCGGGTAACGGTATCCACCTCCGGCATCGTGCCGGCCATGGACCGTCTGAGTCAGGATTGTCCGGTGGCGCTGGCGGTGTCGCTGCATGCCCCCAATGACCGTCTGCGCGATGAACTCGTGCCGATTAACCGCAAATATCCACTCAAAGAATTGATGGCAGCCTGCCAGCGTTATCTTGAGTTTGCACCGCGCGATTTCATTACCTTTGAATATGTGATGCTGGACGGTATAAACGACAGCGATGTGCAGGCGTGGGAGTTAATTGCGCTGACCCGCGAGGTGCCGTGCAAGTTCAACCTGATCCCGTTCAACCCGTTTCCAGATACGGTGTACAAACGCTCACCGGCCCAGCGGGTGCGTGAGTTTGCGGCGCGTTTACAGGAAGCGGGTATCGTTACCACGACGCGCAAAACGCGCGGCGAGGATATTGACGCGGCCTGTGGACAGTTGGCGGGTAAGGTTGAAGACCGTTCGCGGCGCGTAGAACGCCGCCTGAGTGTGGCTTGAGTAGCGTTTGCGTGTGGATGAGGAGGGTGCATGACGAGTGACGCAATCATTGAGGGCTGTGGCAAACGGCTTGCCGAGGCGCGTGCCGCCAAGTCGTGGTCAGTGGTTGAAGTGGCCGGACAGCTCAAGTTTGGCAGTAGCCAGATCGAGGCCATGGAGGCCGAGGACTGGGACCGTTTTCCCTCTCGGGCGACGCTGCGTGGTTTCTTGCGTGTCTATGCACAGCATCTGAATCTGGATCCCGCCAGCCTGTTTGTTGCAACTGAGTCGCAGGTTGCCGCGGCTGATCCATTAACACCCACGACGACGGGGATTCGTTTTTCTGGAAGCGGGGCGCGTATCTGGTTGGTGGTGATCCCGCTGGTTGCGGTGGCCTTTTTTACGCTCGTCATCGGTTTGTATACATGGTTGTCGCAAGGTGCGGATGAGCCCTTGCGGACCGACCCCGGGCCTGAAGTGGTGGCACCCGATCGCGCCGCCGTCCCTGCTGTTACACCACCTCCGCCGGCGGCTCCTTCCGCTTCTTCCGCTGCAGGGGGTACGCCTGCGACCCCGCCTCCAATGTCGGCTGTCGCTCCGACTGCGGGGGCCACAACGGAGACCAGTGGATTACTTTTTACCACGACCGCTGATGCCTGGGTTGAGGTGACTGATGCGACGAATCAGCGGGTCCGTCGCCTTGCGCGGGCCGGTGAGAGTACGCGTATTGCCGGCACGCCGCCGTATAGACTGGTCGTGGGTAATGCGGTTCATGTCAGCCTGCAATACAACAACCGCTCCGTTGATCTCAAGCCGTTTATCGGTGAAAAGGTTGCACGGCTGACCTTGGAATAGTCCTGCATGAATTCACAGCCTCGCACCCGTGCCGTAAAAATTGGCCCCGTCACCGTGGGGGGGGGCGCGCCGGTCGTCGTGCAGTCGATGACAAATACTGATACGGCCGATGTGGCCGGTACGGTGACTCAGGTGGAGCAACTTTGGCGCGCGGGTTCCGAGTTGGTGCGCTTGACGGTCAATAGTCTGGAGGCCGCACGGGCGGTGCCGGCAATTCGCGCCCAGCTTGAGGCGCGGGGCTGCTCCGTGCCCTTGATTGGCGACTTTCATTTCAATGGCCACAAGCTGCTCAAAGAGGTTCCCGAGTGCGGCATTGCCCTGGCCAAGCTGCGCATCAACCCGGGAAATGTGGGGCATGGCAGTGCCGATCCCTTCGCGCAGATGATTGAGTTTGCCGCCCGCCACGACAAGGCGGTGCGCATCGGCGTCAACTGGGGCAGTCTCGACCAGCGGTTGCTGGCGCGCATGATGGACGAGAACAACGCTCGGCCCCAGCCTTTGCCAAATGCTGAGGTGATGCAGGAGGCGCTTTTGACCTCAGCTCTGGAATCGGCGCAACGCGCTGAAGTATTGGGTTTGGCTGCCGACCGCATCATCTTGTCGTGCAAATTATCGGTGGTGCAGGATCTGGTGCGCGCCTACCGCGAGCTGGCACGGCGCTGTGATTATGCGCTGCATCTTGGCTTGACCGAGGCCGGCATCGGTTCCAAGGGCATCGTCGCTTCTACCGCTGCGCTCGCTATCCTGTTGCAAGAGGGGATTGGCGATACCATTCGCGTCTCTCTGACCCCCAAGCCCGACGAGCCGCGCACCTTGGAGGTCCAGGTGGCGCAGGAGATTTTGCAAACCTTGGGTCTGCGCGCTTTTACGCCACTGGTCACGGCCTGCCCTGGGTGTGGCCGTACCACCAGTACGGTGTTCCAGTCGCTTGCCGATCAAATTCAATCCTGGCTGCGCGAGCAGATGCCGATCTGGCGTAACCGCTATCCCGGCGTCGAGGCGATGAGCGTCGCGGTGATGGGTTGTGTGGTTAATGGCCCGGGCGAATCGAAACACGCCAATATCGGTATTTCGCTGCCAGGCAGCAATGAAACCCCGGTCGCGCCGGTGTACGAAGACGGTATCAAGACCGTCACCCTCAAGGGCGAGCGCATCGCCGAGGAATTCCAAGCGCGGGTCGAACAGTATGTGAAGCGAACATATGGCTAATGAAACCCTGCGTGCCGTGCGTGGCATGAACGATATCCTGCCGAACGAGATCGGTACCTGGCAGCACTTCGAGGCGATGGTGCGGGCTTGGCTGACGAGCTATGGCTACCGCGAGTTGCGCACGCCCATCCTCGAACAAACGGCGCTGTTCAAGCGCGCTATTGGTGAGGTGACCGACATCGTCGAAAAGGAGATGTATACCTTCGTCGATGAACTCAACGGCGAGTCGCTGACGCTGCGTCCGGAAGGTACGGCCTCGTGCGTGCGGGCAGTCATCGAACACAATTTGGTTTATGACGGTGGCAAGCGGCTCTGGTACCAAGGCCCGATGTTCCGCCACGAACGGCCGCAGACAGGGCGCTATCGGCAGTTTCATCAGATTGGGGTCGAGGCGATGGGCTTTGCGGGCCCGGATACGGATATCGAACATCTGCTCATGACGGCGCGGCTCTGGCGTTTGTTGGGTATCGCCGACGCGGTGACGCTGGAGATCAACAGCTTGGGCGGGGCCGAGTCGCGTACCCGACATCGTGCCAAGTTGATTGCCTATTTTGAGGCGCACCAAGAGCAATTAGACGAGGATGCTAAACGCCGCCTTTACAGTAATCCGCTGCGCATTCTGGACACCAAAAACCCGGCGTTGCGTGACTTGGTAGAGGCTGCGCCACGGCTGATGGATGAATTAGACGATGCGGCGCGGGCGCATTTTGATGCCGTTTGTGCCGGGCTGGAGACGGCCGGCATCGCCTATCGCATCAATCCGCGCCTGGTGCGCGGCCTCGACTATTACAACTACACCGTGTTCGAGTGGGTGACCGATCGCTTGGGTGCGCAAGGCACGGTCTGCGCTGGGGGGCGTTTTGATAGTCTGATCGAACAATTGGGCGGCAAGCCCGCGCCGGCCTGCGGCTTTGCTATGGGTATCGAACGCTTATTGGCGTTGATGACCGAACTCGGCCAGACAGGTGCGGTTGACGGTCCCGATTGCTATCTGGTCAATGTGGGCGAGGCCGCAACGCGCATGGCGCAGACTGTGGCCGAGACCTTGCGTGATGGCGGCCTGTCGGTCGTCTTGCATAGCGGCGGTGGCAGTTTCAAATCGCAGATGAAAAAGGCCGATGCCAGTGCGGCGCGTTATGCCATCATTCTCGGTGATGATGAGGTGGCAGCCGGCGAGGTGAACCTGAAGGCTCTGCGCGGCATGGCTTGGGGTGATACGCAACAACAACGGGTGACGCTGCCAGTAGCGGTGGATCTGATCAAACAAGGAGTGATAAATGGCAACCTATGACCTCGAAGAGCAAGAACAGATCGCGGAATTTAAGGCGTGGTGGACGCAGTATGGCAAATGGGTGATTGCGGCGGTCGTCGTCTTCGTCCTGGGGGTTGGGGGGGTGCGGGGCTGGAACTGGTGGCAGGACAAGCAGTCTCGCGAATCGGCCGTGTTGTTCGAGCAGGCCGTGGCGGCGCGGGCGGCCAATAATCCGGCGGCCGTCAAACAGGCCACCGCCCAGATCATGGATCAGTATGCGGGCTCGGGTTATGCCACGCCGGCCGCCTGGATGGCCGCTCAGGTTAATCTTGAAGGCAATGATATGAAGAGTGCGCTGGCCCAGTTCCAGTTTGCTTTCGACCATGCGCGTGGCGCTGTGATGCAGGATCTTGCCCGGTTGCGCCTAGCCAGCCTCAAATTCCACAGTGGTGATAGCCAAGGCGCCTTGGACTTGCTTGAGACGGCACCGGCGCAGGCCTATGCGGGACTCTTCGGCCAGCTGCGCGGTGATGTGTTGGTGGCGCTGAAGCGCCCGTCCGAGGCGCGCCTGGCTTGGCAAGAAGCCCTGGCGGCGATGGAAAAGACGGATAAGACAGATCCGCTTCATGCCTTGCTGGAGATGAAGCTGGATGCTCTGGGAGAAGGGTCATGATGGGGAGCATCAACAACCTTTGGAACGGGTTCGCCATTACCCTTTTGAGCACTCTGCTGACGGGTTGCGGGACGCTGGATACGGTGAGCAGTTGGGTTGGCATGGGGGATAAGGCCAAGGTGCGCCCGACCGAATTGGTTGATTTCAAGCCGACCCTGAGCATTAAACGGGACTGGGAGGCGCAGATCGGTTCAGCAGGAAGCTATGTCTTTGCTCCGGACAGTGATGCAACGACTGTGTATGTCGCGGCGGCAGACGGTCAGGTGGCGGGTTTGGATCTGGCCAACGGTCAGGCGCGTTGGCGGGTAAGTCTGGGACAACGCTTGTCGGCGGGTGTTGCGGCCGGTGAGGGCTTGGTGCTGGTCGGGACGCCAAAGGGGCAAGTCCTGGCCTTGCGGGTGGCCGACGGTTCGTTGGCCTGGACGGCCGTGTTGTCAGGCGAGATCCTGGCGCGGCCGATGGTCCAAGCCGGCGTGGTTTATGCGCGTAGCAGTGATGGCCGGGTCTATAAGCTGGATGCCAAGGATGGCAAAGTCCTGTGGGCTTATAGTCGGACGCTGCCGGTCCTGACCCTGCGTGAGGCCGGTGGCCTGGCTGCTGATGCGCAAGCGGTTTACGCCGGGCACGCGGGCGGTCGCCTGACGGCCTTGGCGCAGACGAATGGCGCCCCGCTGTGGGAGGTTAATGTGGCCCTGCCGCGCGGTGCAACCGAATTGGAACGGATCGCTGATGTGCTGGGGACACCAGCCGTCAATGGCCGCCAAGTCTGTGCGGCGGCTTATCAGGGACGGGTCAGCTGCTTTGAGCGCAGCAACGGCAATTTGCTGTGGGCGCGTGAGTGGCCTGCGGGTCGCGGTGTCGCCATGGATGACCGCAGCGTGTACGGCGTCGATGCCGAATCGGTGGTGCAGGCCTTCGAGCGGCAGCGTGGCGTAAGCCCTTGGAAGCAGGATAAATTACAGCATCGTCAGGTCGGGACTCCCTTGGCCCTCAACGAGCAGGTGATCGTGGGCGATTATCAGGGTCAGATTCATGTGCTGAACCGCTTGGACGGGGCTTTTGCGGCCCGGGTGGCGACCGATGGCAGCCCTGTGCGGGGCGAATTGTTGCCCGTGCGGCAGGGTTTTTTAGCCCAGACGGCCCAGGGTGGCGTTTTCGCATTTAAATTGGATAAGTAGTGAAACCCACGATCGTTTTGGTCGGCCGGCCCAAAGTCGGCACGTCGACCCTGTTCAATCGTCTGACCCGATCGCGTGATGCCTTGGTGCACGATCTGCCGGGCCTGACCCGCGATCGTCATTATGGCCATGGACGGTTGGATAAGCCCTGCCTGATTGTCGATACCGGTGGTTTCGAGCCGGTGGTGGACAGCGGTATCCTGGCTGAGATGGCGCGCCAGACCCTGCAGGCGGTTGATGAGGCAGATGCCATTGTCTTTCTGGTCGATGGCCGCACGGGGGTCGCGCCGCAGGACAAGATGATTGCCGATCGCTTGCGCCGCAGTGGCCGCCCCATTTTTCTGGCCGTCAACAAGACCGAAGGCATGCCGGCTGAGGTGATTGCGGCCGAGTTTTTTGAGCTGTCGCTGGGTCAGCCTATCGCTATATCCGGGGCGCATGGCGAGGGGGTGCGCGAGTTGATGGCGCAGGTCCTAGCCAATTTTCCGGATGAACTCCCGGACGAGATGGTGAGCGATAACCACCCTCGCATCGCCATTATTGGTCGTCCCAATGTGGGCAAGTCCACCTTGGTGAATGCCTTGGTGGGCGAGGAGCGGGTCATTGCCTTCGATCAACCGGGCACAACGCGGGACTCCATCGAGGTTGAGTTTGAGCGGCAGGGCCGTCACTACACCCTGATCGATACGGCAGGGGTGCGGCGCAAGGGGCGTATTGATGGCGATGCCTTGGGGGCAATTGAAAAATACTCTGTAATTAAAACATTGCAGGCCATCGAGGAGGCTAATGTCTGTGTTTTGGTTCTTGATGCGCATCAGGAGATCTCCGACCAGGACGCCCATCTGGCGGGCTTTATCCTCGAGGCGGGGCGGGCCTTGGTCGTCGCGATCAACAAGTGGGATGGGCTGGATGGTTATGCCCGCGATCGGCTTAAGCTGGAGCTCGGCCGCCGGCTGGTATTTCTGAGTTTTGCCCGTTTTCACTATATCTCGGCCTTGCATGGCCAAGGTCTGGGTGGGGTGCTGAAGTCAGTCAATGAGGCCTATGCCGCAGCGATGGCCAAGTTGCCAACCCCGAAGCTGACCGACATCCTGCAGTCTGCGGTGGAACGCCACGCGCCACATAAGTCTGGCCTGTTCCGGCCCAAGCCCAAGTATGCGCACCAAGGGGGCAGCAATCCGCCTATCATCGTCGTGCACGGCAACCACCTTGAGGGCATCTCCAAAGATTATCAACGCTATCTGGAAAATACCTTCCGTGCGGCCTTTGATCTGCAGGGTACGCCGTTACGCGTGGAGTTCAAGGCGAACGAAAACCCCTACGAGGCGAAAAAACCCAAATCCATGACTCAGCGTGAGGCCAACAAAGCGCGTCGTGAGCGTCGCCATCGGCGCAAGACCTTCGGGTCTTGATGCGTTGGCTATGGCCCGGACGAATTTCAGATACAATGCTGGCTCGGCTTTATTGGTGTTGAGTTAAATCAAAAAATTATGAACAAAGGGCAGATCCTACAAGACCCGTTTCTCGCTGCGCTCGCACAGGAGCAGGTGCCGTGTTCCGTTTATCTGGTTAACGGTATCAAGTTGCAGGGCTATATTGAGTCCTTCGATGCCTATGTGGTCGTGCTGAAGAATGCGATAAGTCAGATGGTGTACAAGCACGCCATATCGACCATTGTGCCGTCGCGTCCCGTGCTGTTCCGTCAAGCGGACTCGGCAGGGCGTACCGAAATGTCTACTTCAGCTACAGAAGCCGAGCAGGACTGAGCGGATTCCCTTGATTCCGCGTCACAGGGACCCAGGCGGGTCTAGCTTTCATGTTTGAGCGGCCTGAAACAGGTACCCGTGCCGTGCTGGTGGGCGTCAATTTCGGTCGCCCAGAGCATGCAGAACTCTTGTCTGAATTGCTATTGTTGGCCAAGAGTGCCGGGATTACCGTTACTGAGGTGGTTGAGGGGCGGCGCGATCGGCCCGACCCCGCCCTCTTCGTTGGTTCTGGAAAGGCCGATCAGGTTGCCGAGGCAATGCGTGCTACGGAGGCACAGATTGTCATCTTCAACCATGACCTGTCCCCGGTTCAGGAGCGCAATCTGGAGCGCCGCTTGGGGTGCCATGTTCTGGATCGCACGGCCTTGATTCTGCACATTTTCTCGCAACGCGCCCGCTCGGGTGAGGGCAAGTTGCAGGTGGAATTGGCGCAGATGCGGCATCAGGCAACGCGGCTGGTGCGCGGCTGGACTCACTTGGAACGACAAAAAGGCGGTATCGGCGTGCGCGGCGGTCCGGGCGAGACTCAACTGGAACTGGACCGGCGCATCTTGGCGACCAAAATTCGCAATCTCGAAGGCCGTCTCGGCCGTCTGGAAAAGAGTCGTGGCCTGCAACGCCGCGCTCGACAACGCGGCGGGGTGCTGGCGGTTTCGCTGGTGGGGTACACCAACGCGGGCAAATCCACCTTGTTCAATGTCCTGACCGGGGCCGGGGCCTATGCGGCGGACCAGCTCTTTGCCACGCTCGATACCACCACACGGCGGCTGTGGCTGGCGGAGGCCGGTCAGGTGGTGCTCTCCGATACGGTCGGATTCATTAACCGTTTGCCCCATACCTTGGTAGCGGCCTTTCATGCCACATTGGAAGAGACGGTGCAGGCCGATCTGCTTCTCCATGTCATCGATTATGCCAGCCCCGTTCGCGATCGCCAGATGGCTGAGGTAGATAAGGTTTTGGAGGAGATTGGAGCCCAGGCGGTGCCGCAGATTCAGGTCTTCAACAAGATTGATTTGACCGAGCGGGAGCCGGGTTTGGTTCGGGATGAATATGGTAAGATCGAACGCGTTTTTTTGAGTGCCAGGACCGGTGTCGGGCTGGATGCGTTGCGCCTAGCTATGACTGAGGCGGCGCAAGTGGCCGCGATAAACCGTACCGGCGATATTCGGGCGGATGACGCCGACGGCAACGATAAACCCATAGACGAGACAGACGATGGCATGGAATGAACCGAATGGCGGTAAGGGCGATGGCGGTCCGCCGGATCTCGACGAGTTGTGGAAGGGTTTTAATGAGCGCTTGAACGGAATGTTCGGGCGCGGTGGTGCACCCAATACGCCCGGACCCGATGGCGATAATGATGGCAATGGGGGCGGGGGCGGTAATGGGGGTGGCAACAGGCCCCCGCCGCGTGGCCGACCGCAGCTGCCGCAATTCCGTCTGCCTGGGATGAGTATCATCATAGGACTGGTGGGCCTGCTTTGGCTGGCGTCCGGCTTTTACATTGTTAACGCCGGTGAGCGCGGAGTTGTCCTTCGCTTTGGTCAGTTTTCCGAATCGACGATGCCGGGGCCACGCTGGCACTTGCCTTACCCCTTCGAATCGGTTGAAAAGGTCAATATCGAACAAGTGCGTACGGTTGAGGTGGGTTTTCGGCGCAATGTGAAGTCCAAGACCCTGAGCGAGTCCTTGATGTTGACGGATGACGAGAACATCATCGACCTGCAATTCTCGGTGCAGTATGTCCTCAAAGATCCGGAAGACTTCCTGTTTTCCAACCGCAATCCGGACGAGACCGTCATGCAGGTGGCTGAATCGGCTATGCGTGAAGTGGTGGGCAAGAGCCGCATGGACTATGTTCTCTACGAGGGTCGGGCCGATGTCTCGGTGCGGGCCACGAAGTTGATGCAGGAGTTGCTGGATCGTTATCGGATCGGGGTGACGGTCAGTAAGGTCAACTTGCAAAATGCCCAGCCACCAGAGCAAGTTCAGGCGGCCTTCGACGATGCGGTCAAGGCGGGCCAGGACCGTGAACGGCTGAAGAACGAGGGGCAGGCTTACGCGAATGATGTGGTCCCCAAGGCGCGTGGTTTGGCGGCGCGCTTGATTGCCGAGGCCAATGGTCACAAGCAGCGCGTCATTGTGGCTGCCGAGGGTGACGCGGCGCGTTTCACCTCGATTGTGACCGAGTACAACAAGGCGCCGCAGGTGACGCGGGAGCGTCTCTACCAGGATGCGATGCAACAGGTTCTGAGCAGTACAACCAAGGTCATGGTCGATAGTAAGCAGGGCCAGCAACTACTCTATTTACCGCTCGACAAGATCATGCAGATGTCGGCGCCCAGTGGTGTGCCGGCCGCCCCCGCCGCTGCGGCTGCGGCTGCGGTACCCGAGGCCGCGCCGCTGCGGGCGGCTCCCCCGCTGGACGCGCGCAGCCGTGACGCATCGCGTAGCCGTGATCGCGAGGTTCGCTAATGAAAAACCTATCTAATCTGATCACCCTGTTGATCGGCGTCGCCCTGCTGGTCTCGATGAGCCTCTTTACGGTTGATCAGCGCCAGGCTGCGCTGGTTTTTCAACTCGGCGAGATCGTCGATACCAAGCTCAAACCCGGACTCTATTTCAAGGTCCCGTTGGTACAGAATGTGCGAAATTTTGACACTCGCATCATGACCCTCGACCCGGCCGATCCGGAGCGCTTCATCACCTCTGAAAAGAAGAATGTGCTGGTCGATTATTTTGTCAAATGGCGGATTACCAATGTGCGGACCTTTTATGTCAGCTTTGGCGGTGATGAGGCCCGCGCCATTAATCGCTTGGCTCAGACGGTCAACGATGGCATGCGTGCCGAATTCGGTAAGCGTACCGTACACGATGTGGTCTCCGGTGAACGCGACGATGTGATGGATGCCTTGCGCAAGTCGGCCAATGCTGACGCCAAGCGGTTTGGCGTTGAGGTCTTGGATGTGCGTGTCAAGCGGGTGGACCTGCCCTCTGAGGTCTCTGAGTCGGTTTACCGGCGCATGGAGGCCGAGCGCAAGCGGGTGGCCAACGAGCTGCGTTCAACCGGTACCGCCGAGGCCGAGAAGATCAAGGCTGAAGCCGACCGGGAGCGTGAGGTTATCCTCGCCGAGGCCTATCGTGATGCCCAGCGTATCAAGGGGCAGGGCGATGGCAAGGCGGCGGCTATTTACGCCAAAGCCTATGGTAAGCACGCCGAGTTCTACGCCTTCTATCGCAGCATGGAGTCGTACAAAGCCAGCTTCAAGGATAAACAGGATATGATGGTCCTGCAGCCAAACTCGGCCTTTTTCCGCTACATGAATGCACCCAAGGGCGGCAAGTGACACTGCAAGAGATCTTTTTGCCAGCGCTGGCGCTGATGCTGGTTATGGAAGGAATGATGCCTTTCCTGGCGCCTAGGGTTTGGCGCGAGACCTTTACTCGCTTGGCAACGCTGCGTGAGGGCCAGATTCGTTTCATGGGCCTCATCGCCATGGTCTTGGGTCTGATGCTGATGCAGGTGGCGTTATGACACATCCTGCGAATCTTTATTCTGCCCCGGCCTGGCTTCTTCCCGAGTATGTCGAGGATGTTTTGCCGCCTTACGCGGCTACTCTTGAGGGCCTGCGTGCCCGTTTACTCGCCTTATTGAATAGCCATGGCTACGATTATGTGCAGCCGCCCATGCTCGAATTTCTCGACTCGCTGCTTTCCGCTGCGGGTAACGAGCTGGATCTCAAAACCTTTAAGGTGATCGACAGCCTGTCGTGTCGACAGATGGGGGTGCGTGCCGATATCACGCCGCAGATCGCGCGGATTGACGCCCATTTGCTGGGCCGCAACGGGGCGGTTCGTCTCTGTTATGCCGGCCCGGTTCTGCATACGCGCCCGGATGGCATGGCCAACCGCCGCGAGCCATATCAGTTGGGCGCTGAGCTGTTTGGCCACGCAGGCATTGAGGCTGATCTGGAGATCCTCACCTTGCTACTGGCGGCGATGCAGACCTGTGACCTTGTTCACACGCGTGTCAGCCTTGGCCATGTCGGATTATTCCGCGCCTTGGTGCGGGCAGCGGGGCTGGATGCAGAGACTGAGGCTGCTTTGTTTACCGCTTTGCGCCACAAGGATGTGCCGGAGTTAACGGCGCGCGTGGTGGGGCTTGAGGTGAAATGGCGGGCAGCTTTCCTGGCTTTGACCGAGCTCTATGGTGGAGTGGAGGTAATCGATACCGCACGGGCGCAATTGCCGGCCGTGGATGGCGTTGTGCAGGCCTTGGATGAGCTCGCGATCTTGGCTCGGGGTGTTCATGGCGCGGATATCGGCATTGATCTCGCCGATCTGCGCGGCTATGGCTATCACAACGGCGTGGTGTTCGCGGGCTATGTGGGCGGGCAGGCGCAGGCTGTAGCCTTGGGTGGACGCTATGACGGGACAGGTGCGCGTTTCGGGCGCGCCCGACCGGCCACAGGATTTAGCCTCGATCTGCGCCGGGTTCTGGATGTCATGCCTGAACCGGTAGCCACATCCGGGATTTTGGCCCCGTATGGCAATGCGATCGGGCTGTTGGACGAAATAGCGCGCTTGCGAGCGGCAGGTGAGCGCGTGGTTGTGGAGTTGCCGGGCCAAGAGGTTTGGCGCGCCAACTCGGGTTGCGACCGTATCTTGATTCAGGCGGGGTCTGCATGGCAGATCCAGCCCCTTATTTGAACGAAGGAAATATTATGAAGAATGTGGTGGTAATTGGTACGCAATGGGGCGATGAAGGCAAGGGCAAGATTGTCGATTGGCTGACCGACCACGCCCAAGGCGTGGTGCGTTTTCAGGGGGGCCACAATGCCGGCCACACCTTGGTGATTGGCGGCAAGAAGACCGTGCTGCATCTGATTCCGTCGGGCATTCTGCGGGCCGGCGTTCGTTGCTTTATTGGTAATGGTGTGGTGGTTTCGCCCGAGGCGCTGATCGAAGAGGTCGAGATGCTGGAAAAGGGGGGTATTGATGTCGCCAGCCGCCTGATCATTTCCGAGGCCTGCCCGCTGATCCTGCCGCATCACATTGCCCTCGACCAGGCCCGCGAGGCGGCCAAGGGCGCTGGCAAAATTGGCACCACCGGGCGTGGCATCGGGCCGACCTATGAAGACAAGGTGGCGCGCCGTGCCCTGCGCGTGCAAGACTTGATGTATCGCGAGCGTTTTGCCGCCAAATTGGGCGAGATCCTCGACTATCACAACTTTGTCCTGAAGCACTATTTCAAGGCCGAGACGGTGGACTTTAATCAGTCGTTGGACCGCGCCATGGAACTGGCCGAGAAGATCAAGCCGATGATCGGCGATGTGCCGCGTATGCTTTACGAGGCCAACAAGCGTGGCGAAAACCTGCTGTTTGAGGGTGCGCAGGGCACGCTGCTGGATATTGACCACGGTACCTACCCGTTTGTCACCAGCTCCAACTGCACCGCTGGCGGCGCAGCAACTGGTTCAGGTATGGGACCCAATGGGATGCATTATGTATTGGGTATTACCAAGGCCTATACCACGCGCGTTGGCGGGGGTCCGTTCCCCACCGAGTTGTTCGACGACACCGGCAAGTGGCTGTCCGAGAAGGGCAACGAGGTTGGTGCGACCACCGGCCGTGCCCGCCGTTGTGGCTGGTTTGATGCTGCGGCGCTTAAGCGTTCGATTCAGATCAACGGCGTCACCGGCCTGTGCGTGACCAAACTTGATGTGCTGGACGGCATGGAAACCGTGCGTATCTGTACCGGCTACAAGCTGGCTAATACGGTGTGTGACATCCTGCCGGTGGGAGCTGAAAGTTTGACTGACTGCGAACCGGTGTACGAAGACTGGGCGGGCTGGAGTGATTCGACCGTGGGCAAGACCCGTTTTGAAGATCTGCCGGCCAACGCGCAAAAGTACCTTAACCGGATGCAGGAACTGTGTGGCGTGCCGGTGGATATCATCTCGACGGGTCCGGATCGCGCCGAGACCATCGTCGTGCGCCACCCCTTCCTTTGATGGGGTGGGTCGTCAAGAAAAGCAATAAAAAACGCATGAATCGGGGGATTCATGCGTTTGCATTTGGTGCCCAAGAGAGGACTCGAACCTCCACACCGTTGCCGGCGCTAGGACCTGAACCTAGTGCGTCTACCAAGTCCGCCACCTGGGCAATTCAGGAAGGCGAATTCTAGTGAATTTATCTGGAAGCTGTCAATGACAAATAGGAAAAATGCCGGTTCTTCGGCCGACCAGGGCAACAAACCGGCCCAGGCGCAGGGCGGCCATAAAGCGCGCAAAGGACAACAAAAGGCCTTGCGTTGGCAAGATCCGCACCTGGAGCGGGAACGGGCCAAGTACGATGAGCCCATGCCTAGCCGGGAGTTTTTGTTGCAGCTGGTCGAAGCGGCGGGAGAGCCGTTGGAGGTCGATGTCCTGGCGCAGCGTCTGGGGATGCTGGCTGAGGAGGAGGAGCCCTTCCGCCGGCGTTTGCAGGCGATGCAGCGCGATGGTCAGTTGATGTTTAACCGCCGGGGCCTGCTCTGTCTGCCGGAGAAGATCGAGGCCAAGGCTGGGCGTATCGAAGGTCATGCTGATGGCTACGGTTTCTTTATCCCCGACGATGCCTCCGGCGACCTGCGCCTGACTGAGAAGGAGATGCATCAGGTCTTGCACGGTGATCGTGTGATGGCGCGGGGCCACGGTGCGGATCATCGCGGTCGTCGTGAGGGCAAGATTATTGAGGTTCTGGAGCGCGGCATTACCCGTCCGGTGGTGGGGCGTTTTTACATTGAGCACGGCTATCAGTGGGTGATTGCCGAGAACCCGCGCATCAATCAGGACATCGTGGTGCCGAAGGGCAACGAGGGTAATGCGGGCTTCGGTCAAGTGGTTATGGTCGAGGTGGTGGAATATCCGACCAAGCATTCGCCGGTGATCGGTCGTATCACTGAGGTGCTGGGTGGCTATGCCGATTCTGGCATGGAGATTGAGATCGCCCTGCGCAAACATGATCTACCGTTTGAGTTTCCGGAAGCCGTTGCTGCCGAGGCTAAAAAGCTGCCCAAGACCGTGCGCAAGACCGATCTGGGCCAGACCCCGGAAGGCTTGGAACGCGAGGACGCGAGGGCTTTGCCGCTGGTGACCATTGATGGCGAGGACGCGCGTGATTTTGATGATGCCGTGTACTGTACGCCGGAAGGACGCGGTTTCCGTTTATTCGTAGCGATTGCTGATGTGTCGCACTATGTGCGGCCGGGCGCGCCGCTGGATGCTGAAGCCTATAGCCGCAGTACCTCGGTTTATTTCCCGCGCCGGGTAATTCCGATGTTGCCGGAGGAGTTATCGAACGGCCTCTGTTCACTCAATCCGGCAGTCGATCGCCTGTGCATGATGTGTGAGATGGAGATAACCTCGACCGGGCGGATCAAGAAACACCGTTTCTATCCAGCGGTGATGCATTCCAAAGCCCGTTTGACCTACAACCAGGTCTGGGACTGGCTATCGGGTAGCGTACCCGTGCCGGAGGATAAAACCACCTTGTTACCGGATCTGCAAAACTTGAACAAGTTGTTCAAGTTATTGTTGAAGGCCCGCGGCGAGCGGGGCGCGATTGAATTTGAGACGCTGGAAACCAAGATGTTCTTCAACGATGCCGGCAAGATCGAGCGCATCGTGCCGACCTCACGCAACGACGCGCATCGCATCATTGAAGAGTGCATGCTGGCCGCCAATGTCTGCGCCTCTGAGTTCCTGCAAAAGAAAAAGCACCCGACGCTTTACCGCGTTCACCAAGGTCCAACCCAAATCAAGCTGGAAAAGCTGCATGCCTTCTTGGCTGAATTTGGTTTGCACCTGGCCGGCGGCGACGAGCCCCACGCTAAGGATTACGCTGATCTGCTGGCTAAGGTCAAGGGTCGTCCGGATGAGCAATTGTTGCAAACGGTGATGTTGCGTTCGCTCCATCAGGCTGTGTACAGCCCGGAGAATGTTGGCCACTTCGGTCTCGCCTACGAGTCTTATACCCATTTCACCTCGCCCATCCGGCGCTATCCAGACTTGCTGGTGCATCGTTCGATTAAGGCCTGTTTGGCGGCGACGCAGTACAAGCCGGGTTCCTGGGAGGCCATCGGCGTCCATTGCTCGAGCAACGAGCGACGCGCCGATGAGGCCTCGCGTGATGTGACCGCGTGGTTGAAGTGTTTCTTCATGCAAGATCATATTGGCTTCGAGTATGAAGGGGTGATCAGCGGCGTGACCAGTTTTGGTATCTTCGTTGCGCTCAATGAGGTCTATGTCGAGGGTCTGGTACATGTCTCGGATTTGGGCACGGATTACTTCCACTTTGACGCCGCGCGCCACCAGATGTTGGGCGAACGCACGGCCAAACGCTACCGTTTGGGCGATCCCATCCGCATCAAGGTGGTGCGGGTCGATCTGGATGCCAGCAAGATTGATTTTGCGCTGGTTACAGAGTCGGCGGTGAAGGAACCCGAGCCGGCCAAGGCTCCGCCGCGCAAGGCTGGAAGTGGAACGACCAAGGCCAATAAGTCGGCACCCAAAGCGGTTGCTAAACCGGCTACAAAAGCGGCTACAAAAGCGGCGACCAAAGCGACGGGGGCTGGTCATGCTAAGGGTGGCCAAGCTAAGGGTGGGCGTCGGTGAGTTGTATTAAACGCCCCAATTACATAAGTCTAGCCTCTGATGGCGGGATAGGCCGTGTATGGCTAGGAGCGCAGCCCTCGGGGCAATTTTTGATCGGCCTGAAGGTTGATTTGCTAAAGGACATTAGTCGCGCCCAAGCCCTGCCGACGAGGGATGCGGCATGAGTCAACGCCAAGTGTTGCATGGCTTTCATGCGGTGGTGTCGCGGCTACGGCATCATGCGGAAAGCATTCAGGCGATTTATCTGGACAAAGATCGGCGTGACAAGCGGGCCCGTGACTTGATTCAACTGGCTGAGACGCGGGGAGTACGGCTCGTTTTGTCGGAAGGGGCGCGCTTATCCGAGATGGCCGGCGGCCACCTGGGTAATACCCAGGGTGTGATTGCCTTTGCCGAGCCGGTCAAGCTGGCCCTGAACCTCGCCGAGGTTTTGGACACGGCCACCGAGCCGCCGCTATTTCTGGTGCTCGATGGAGTGACCGATCCACATAATCTGGGTGCTTGTCTGCGCAGTGCGGACGCCTTTGCCGCCCATGCGGTGATTGCCCCCAAGGATCGTTCCGCTGGCCTCACGGCGGTGGCGATCAAGGCGTCATCTGGCGCAGCCGACCATGTTCCCTATCTGACCGTCACCAATCTGGCGCGTAGCCTGCGCGAGATGAAAGAGCATGGCATCCTCATCGTCGGTGCCGATGCCGAAGGAACGCTGGATCTGAACGAGGCCGACCTGTCCGGCGCAACGGCACTGGTCCTGGGCGCCGAAGGTGAGGGTTTGCGTCGTCTGACGCGCGAGCATTGTGATGTTTTGGTGAAGATTCCCATGCAGGGACAGGTTGAAAGCCTCAATGTCTCCGTCTCGGCGGGAGTTTGTCTCTACGAGGCGCGTCGGCAACGCGCCACAGTGGGTTTGTGAGAAGAGTCTGAATATGGATGTTCGGGCGGCCTGGACGATCTTTAATCGCAGCGAGCTGTTGTTCGGCCAGCAGGCCCTGGAGTCTGCGCTCGATCGCCTGGCGGGCGAGATCCGGGCCGTACTCGCGGATCGCTTGCCGCTGGTGTTGACGGTCATGAATGGCGCGGTGGTCTTCGCCGGGAAACTGTTGCCGCGTCTGGAATTTCCGCTGGAGTGTGATTATCTGCATGCCACCCGCTACCGGGATACGACAGCGGGTAGCGGCATCGACTGGCAGGCCCTGCCGAAGAAAGCGGTTGAGGGACGCTGTGTGCTGGTGCTGGACGATATCCTCGATGAGGGGATTACGCTGGCTGCCATTCGCGAGAAACTGCTGGATATGGGAGCAGCTGAGGTATGGATTGCGGTCCTTGCCGAGAAACGCTTGCCACGCACAAAGCCCGTCAGGGCGGATTTCGTGGGGCTGGAGGTGCCCGATCGCTATGTCTTTGGCATGGGCATGGATGCCTATGGGTTCTGGCGTAATTTGCCGGGTATCTATGCCGTGACTGAGGCATCAGTTACCGACGCATCCGTTACGGCCACGCTTTAAGGGGATCGAAGATGTTGGGAATTATCGGTGGATCCGGTCTGGGGCGGTTTCCGGATTTGGTGATCGAGCGACGCGAGGTGGTTCGCACGCCTTATGGTGCGCCTTCGGCAGCCTTGGTTTTTGGGCAACTGGCCCAGGAGCCGGTGGTCTTCCTTGCCCGCCATGGTTTGGGTCATACCATCCCGCCGCATCGTATCAATTACCGTGCCAACTTGTGGGCCCTTCGCGAGGTCGGGGTGGAGCAGGTGCTCGCCATCGCCACAGTGGGTGGTATCCATGCGGATTTGGCGCCGGGCCACTTCGCCGTGCCCGATCAACTTATCGATTACACCTGGGGTCGCGAAGCGACCTATGCCGAATACGGCGGTGATAATCCGGTTACGCACCTCGACTTTTCAAGGCCGTATTGTCCGGCACTGCGGGCGCTTTGCTTAACAGCTTTGGAGGCGGCGGGCGAGCCTTTCATGGCGCGCGGGACTTATGGCGTGACGCAGGGGCCACGCCTGGAGACCCCGGCCGAGATCGAACGCATGGCGCGAGATGGGGCGGATATGGTGGGTATGACCGGGATGCCGGAGGCCTATCTGGCTCGTGAACTGGATCTTTGTTATGCCACCCTCGCCGCGAGCGTCAACTGGGCCGCCGGGCGAAACGGGTCGGACAAGATCCGCATGGAGTCCATTGCCGAGATACAGGCGGGTTTGGTGGCTCGCATGCCCGGCATTCTGACTGGCATCATTCGGCGCTCGGGCGGCGCGAGCAAGCGCAATAAGTAAGCCCCGGCGTTCTAAACCGACACCTGGAGTTCTTTCAATAAGGCCCGCTCCAGCGCCATCCGCGGCTCAGCGTTAGCAAGCCTTTCTCCGTCCAAAACAAAGACATCTTCGGCTCGCCCGCCGAGGGTGTGGATGCGTGCCGTTCGAACCTCGACATGGTGGTCGGCCAGGGTCCGCGCCACGGCGTAGAGCAGCCCGGGGCGGTCGCCCGCAGTAAAGCTCAGGATGTAATCATTGCGCCCCTCGCTCCGAGTCAGTGATAGTTGCGGGGCGAGAGGGAAGGCCCGCAATTGACGAGTCATCCGTCCCGGGAGGGCCGAGGGGGTATGCCCCTGGATGATCTGCTCGGCCAACTCATGTTCAATGTAGTTGAGGATGTCGCGGTAGGAGTGGTGGGTGTGTGCGGGGTCCATGATCAGGAAGCTATCCAGCACATGGCCGTCGCGGGTGGTATGGATGCGTGCTTCAAGGACGGAATAACCGAGGTGCGCAAAAAAGCCGCAGATTAGGGCAAACAGTCCGTGTCGGTCCGCTGCATGAACTAGGACCTCGACCCCTTCGCCGATCGGCGACATGCGGGTACGCACGAGGGTTGATGGGCCTTGGCGCAGGGCGGCGAGCAGGGTGCGGGTCTGCCAAGCGATTTCTTGGGCCGCATTGCGCAGGAACCAGAGATCGTCGAGGCGTCCCCAGAGTACGGTTTCGGCACCGTCTGACCAGCCGTGCAGGCGCAGGAGGGTACGGGCCTGTTCCTGTCGTTCTTCGACGGAGTCGGTGGTAACCGTGTGGCCTTCCAGGCGGTTGCGGGTAGCGTAGTAAAGGGTCTTGAGCAGGTTGTCTTTCCAGGCGTTCCAGATGGCCGGATTAGTGGCGCGGATGTCACACAGGGTGAGGAGATAGAGCGCGTTGAGATGCCGCAGATCGCCGCAACGCTCGGCAAAGGCAGCGATGACCTCGGGGTCGGAGAGGTCCTGTTTTTGCGCCGTGGTGGACAGGGTCAGGTGTTCGCGTACCAGCCAAATCAATAGTTCGCTGGCCTCTTTCGGGAGGCTATGAGTGCGGCAGAAACGCTGCATCTCGATGGCTCCCAAGGTCGAGTGGTCACCGCCGCGGCCCTTGGCAATGTCGTGAAAGAGGGCCGCAAGATAGAGGATATAGGGCGCATCGAATCCCTGCATGATGCGGTGCGCGAGAGGGAATTCGTGGGCAAGTTCCGTCAAGGCCAGACGGCGTAGGTTGCGTAACAGCATCAGGCTGTGTTCGTCGACCGGGTGAATATGGTAGAGGTCATGCTGCATCTGCCCGGTGATCTTGGCGAAGGCGGGAATGTAGCGGCCGATAAGACCCAGTCGGTGCATCAGGCGCAGGGCTTGGGTGACGCCGCGGGGTTGCCGCAGAATGGCGATGAACTGGTTCTGGTGCAAGGGATTGCGACGATAGGTCGCGTCGATGTGAGTTCCCGCCCGAGCCAGCAGACGCAGGGCGCGCGGGCTGAATCCGGTCAGTTCTGAGTGATTTTGCAGGTGCAGGATGCATTCCAGAATCTGTTCCGGATGGGATTCAAAATCAGTAGATTCTGGCAGGTCGAAGGCCTGCGGATCGGCGTGACCCTCGATGACTTGCGCTAGGGCACCGAGCAAGATCTGGTTAGCCGTGGCCACAGCGTGGGCTGTGCGGAAGAAGCGTTGCATCAAGATCTCGGAGGCGCGCCGCGTCGGCGTGGCAGAGAGGCCGAGTTCGGCCGCGATGCGTTCCTGAAACTCGAACAACAATCGCTCTTCACGCCGGCCAGAGGCCAGATGCAGGCGGATGCGCAGGTGGGAGAGGAAATTGCGGCTACTGCGAATGCGGCGTATCTCGGCTCGAGAGAGGAGCCCATCTGGCAACATTGCGGTCAGGCTGTCCGAGCCCTGTCGGGCGAAACCGGCCGCCTGTCCAACCCAGTCGATCATGTGCAGATCACGCAGCCCACCAGGGCTGTCCTTAAGGTTGGGTTCCAGCATGAGGCCACGATCAGAGAAACGCCCATGGCGGTCGGTTTGTTCCATCCCCTTGCCGGCTAAAAAGGCGGCCGGATCCATGGCCGTCGTGAGGTGGGTTTGCAGTCGTGCCGCAAGTTCGCGATCCCCGCAGAGGTAGCGAGCCTCGAGCAGGTTGGTCTGGATGGTGATGTCTTTTCCTGCCTCCTCCACACATTCGGACAAGCGGCGCACACTATGGCCTACCGGCAGACCACAATCCCAAAACAAGCCAATCAGCGGCTCGAAGTGGGTTAGATCGGCCTCGGGTAGCGCATCGTCGAGCAGGATCAGCAGGTCGATGTCGGATTGAGGAAACTGCTCACCGCGCCCGTAACCTCCTACCGCGATCAGCGCTGCCGCAGCCGGGAGGTCATGGTGCTGCCAGATGGTCTGCAAGAGAAGATCAGCGGCACGGGTCAGGTCGCGCAGCAAGGGCGGAACGCGGGGGCGGGCGCGATAGCGGCCGATGGCTGCTTCACGCGCCAAGCGATAGGCATCGCGCCAGTCGTTCAGGGGTATCGCGTTCCGTGGCGAGGCAAGCATCAGCCTGTGATGAAGGTCGGCAGCGGTGGATTTCCAGCCGAGACGGTAAGAACCTCGTAACCCGTCTCGGTGACTAGTACGGTGTGTTCCCATTGCGCCGACAGGCTGCGATCTTTGGTAACCACGGTCCAGCCGTCGGGCGACATGCGGATATCGCGGCGGCCGGCATTGATCATCGGTTCGATCGTGAAGATCATGCCTGCCTCCAGGAGTGGGCCCTCGCTGGCGCGGCCGTAGTGCATGACCTGGGGATCTTCGTGGAAGGCACGGCCGATGCCGTGGCCGCAATATTCGCGCACCACCGCGTAGCCGCTGGACTCGGCGGATGGCTGGATGGGTGCGCCGATCAAACCACGATGGATGCCCGGGCGCACAACCTGGATACCTTTCCACAGGCATTCGGAGGTGATCTGGCAGAGGCGCTTGGCCTGAATGGAGGCATGGCCGACAATAAACATGCGACTGGTGTCGCCGT
>SXGT01630991.1_pt1 | contig 44492 bp, 32 predicted proteins | sample 3176221 | NCBI WGS metagenome assembly SXGT01 (sample SAMN11356862, study PRJNA531348) | freshwater metagenome | isolation source: freshwater sample F1-120 | place: China: Fuxian Lake, Yuxi | collected 2017-12-25 | reverse complement strand
TGGATGCGCTTCCCGACGATCGATCCTGCGTCGATGCCGCCAATGGACTTGCAGTAGATGAAGCCCTTGTCGTCGATGTGATTGACCATCAAACCGATTTCGTCGGCGTGCCCACAGACCGCAATTGTGGGCGCGTCCCTCGATCCAGGATGCAATTCTGCAAAGCAGTTTCCGTAGGCGTCGTTCCAAGTTCGCGTCGCGAAAGGCTTGACATAGTCGAGCCACACACGCTGGCCGGCGCGTTCAAAACCGGAGGGGCTTGGAGTGTCGAGGAGACGCTTGAGAAACGACAGTGACTCGGTCCGCATGGGTCGCGGATTTTAGCACTCAAGTCTGCTGTCGCATCGATGCGGTGGCGTCAACTCGGACGCTTTGGCTGGGCCTTAAGCCTTGGAGCGCCACCGTCAAACATCTCACTCGGCGTGCGCAGAGGGGGCGTCGATCCAGCGGAAGAACCCAAGTCGTTGTTTCGCGGGGTCAGTCGGGGAGCTGGCGTCGGAACTTGCGCGCGTTGCGGATGCGCGGGAGTGACTGCACTAGAGGTCGGCGCTGAGACCGCTGGTTCAGCGTGCGCCATCGGCGTTGCGTTCGCGGTCGGTGAACCCATGCGACGCGCGCGAGACTCTTCGATGGAGAGCGCGAGATTTGCAAGAATCGAGCGGACTTGGGTTGGATTGCGGATCGGGCGGCTCATGCGTCGTTCCAAAGCGTTTGTGACTCGTCTGCAATGCTTGCATCGGCATGCGCTACGGCGTGGTTTCGCGAAAGTTCGGATTTTCGCGGTCATGCCATCCCAAACCATCCGAGCCATCCACTTGTGTGGTTCCGCGCCCGGGTGGGTAAATAAGGCGATTGCCGTACGATTCGCACTCCATGCGACTCACCGACTCTTCGTGCATCTTCGCTTCCGGATCCCTGCTTCTCGTTTCGAGTGCGCTCTTTGCCGCAGATGTCGATCTTCCGCGATACCCCGCCCTTTCGCCGGACGGAACGACCCTCACCTTCAGTTGGCGTGGGGATCTTTGGCGCGCTCCAGTTGAGGGTGGAGGCGCGGTTCGGTTGACGAGCGACGCGGAGAACGACCTGCGTTCAGCGTGGACGCCTGATGGTGCGCGCATCGTCTTTGAGAGCGAGCGCGATGGCGCGCGAAATCTCTGGTCCATGCGAACGGATGGGAGCGATCTCACGCAACTTACCTTCGGTGATGTGTCGCTGACGCTGACGAGCGTCGGCATCCTGCAGGGCGAACTGTGTGCATTTGTCGACGCGAGCGTTGAAGGGGATTTCTACCGTTCCCCTCGTCCGTATGCGGTCCCTTTAACCGGCGGGGCGCTCGAGCGAGTGCACGACGCATTCGGCAGTGCGGTGGTGCCGTCGCCGTCAGGTGCGCGCGTCGTGTTCGAGCGAGGTGGAAGTGCGTGGACCCGCCGTGGGTACAACGGGCCCGACAATCGGGATCTCTGGTTGTGGACTTCGGCGGGCGACGCGTTTCGTCAAGTTTCGACCTATGACGGAAATGATGGATTCCCTCGATGGATTGGCGACGATGAGTTGTTGTTTGTCTCGGATCGAGGCCAAGCACCATTTGCTGGCACGATGAATCTGTTCCGAATGACGCTCGCGGGCCCCGACGCGAACGCCGTGCGACTTACCGAGTTCAATGGAACCGACGTGAACGCATTGACGACCGACGCGAGCGGCAGGGTTGCGGTCTTTGCGGTGATGGACCATCTCTACTCACTCGAACTCAAGTCGCCAACTGCGAAACCAGTTCAACTCGCGTTCACTGCGCCGGATGACGCACTACGAAATCGCGAGTTTCGAGCCATTGGTAAGGAAGTGACTGAGGCAGCGCTGTCGCCCGATGGACTCGCGCTCGCAGTTGTCGCCGGCGGCGATGTGTTCGTTCGCGCTACTGCAGAGAAGAGCCCAACGCACCGCGTCACCGAGGGCGAGTTCCGTGAGCGCGACATTGCGTGGAGTGCTGACGGATTGACGCTTTACTTCGTGAGTGACTCTGATGGCACCTATTCGATTTTCGGTGCGACTGTGGCGGAGACGCGTGCGGACTTGAAGAAGGAGATTGATGCCGCCGTCGCACCAGTGAAGCCAAGCAAGCCCGAAGAAACTCAAGCAGAGCCCGCCAAGGCAGACGCCGCCCAAGCGGCTGAGCCCGCGAAGGAAGCACCCACGCAGGCGCCCGTCGCAGAGGCGACAAAGCCAGTCGCGCAAGGCGAGAAGAAAGAGGAAAAGAGCGACGAAGCAAAGAAGAACCCGAAGTACGACTCGTCGCGCTGGGCGGACGCGATTCGGTTTGATGTACAACCGATCGTTGGGAGTGCCGACCACGACACGATGCCAATGCCATCTCCAGATGGCAAGCGCATTGCCTTCACGCGGAACCTTGGTGATCTCGCTGTTCTCGACATTGCGACGAAGGAAGTCAAGATCTTGCGGGCGGGCTTCGACCAAGAATTGGACTACACATGGAGCCCCGATGGGTCGTTCATCGCCTTTGCTGAGGATGATCAGGACTTCAACAAGGACATTTGGTTTATCGCCGCGGATGGCAGTGGTGCCGCGATTAATGTCACACAGCATCCGGATAGCGACTATCGACCGAGATTTTCCGCGGACGGAAAGGTGATGGCATTTCTCTCCGAGCGAACGAACGAAGAAGTCGATGTCTGGGTCGCGTTTCTCGACAAGAACCTCGAGGGCTTGCCGCCGAAAGATCTTGAGGAGTACTTCAAGAACGCCAACGAAGCGCTCAAGAAGCGGAAGCCCGTTGATGCGAGTAAGCAAGACTCCGCCAAGGCAGTGACGCCGGAGGCCGCCGCACTCTTCAGCGAACTCGAACTCGACGACGCGTATCGCCGCGTGCGCCGAGTGACAAGTATGCCAGGGAATGAAGGGAATCTTGAGCTGCTTCCCGCGGGCGACAAGATCTTGTTCTCCTCCGCAGATTCCGCGGCCTCGGCGAGTCCTGGTGACGGACCGCCGCGTCAGGGTTCGCTTTCACTCGTGAAGTACGATGGAACCGATCTCAAGAAGCTCGCCGCGAGTGGGCGCGTGCTTGGTCTCTCATTGCAGGGAGATAAGGCGACGCTCGTTGGATCTGGAGGCGCGCAAGTCATGGCGCTTCCTTCCGGTGAAGCGAAAGCCGCGGATGTTGCGTCGGTGAGTGAAGTGGACTTGGGAGAGCTCAACGGACAGAAGTTTGATGATGTTTCACGACTGATGGGGATGTGTTTCTATCACCACACGATGAAGGGTCTCGATTGGCCCGCGTTGACGGCGCAGTATCGCGTCCTCGCTCAGCGCGCGAGAACCAATGAGGAGTTCGACTGGGTCGCCAATCGCTTCATCGGACATCTTGACGCCTCGCACCTCGGCGTGCGATCACCCGAACCTACGAATGCGAATCGGCGAGCGCAGGGACGACTCGGCGTGGGGACCGTGCCCGCGAAGACGGGCCGCGAGGTCACCGATGTTCTTCCGGAATCCGCCGCAGCTCGCGCGCTGCTTCCTCTCCGAGTTGGCGATGTGATCACCAGTATCGATGCGGACAAAGTGGATCCATCGAAGCCGCTTGAATTGCTTCTCGCTGGAAAGGTCGGCGCGGAGTGCATTGTTCAGTTCCAACGCACGAGCGCGGATGGAACAACCAAGGAACTTCGCACGCTCATCGTTCCAGACTCTTCCATGGACGAGCGGCGTCAACGCTACCGTGCTGCCACGCTAGAAAAGGCAGCACTAGTTTCCGAGTGGTCCGCCGGCAAGCTTGGCTACATCCACATGCAAGGCATGGATCAACCGTCGCTCGATGATTTCGAGCGCGATCTCTATGCAGCCGCGCACGGCAAGCGCGGACTCATCGTGGATGTTCGCAACAACGGTGGCGGCTGGACCGCGGATCGATTCCTCGCCTCGGTGATGGTTCGTCCGTATGCCTACACGATGCCGCGCGACGGCGATCCGACCGACCTCGGTCATTACCCGCAGGACCGACTGTTCATTCAGCGCTACACGATGCCGATGAACATGCTCTGCAACGAGAAGAGTTTCTCGAATGCAGAGATCGTCTCGCACGCTTTCAAGTCACTCGGTCGCGGATCGCTCGTTGGACAACAGACCTACGGCGGCGTGATTTCTACGGGGTCGAGTTCGCTCGCGGACGGGACCACGGTTCGAATGCCGTTTCGAGGCTGGTATCTCATGAACGGCACCGATATGGAGGAGCACGGCGCGGAACCAGATATCCGTGTCGCGCAAACTCCAGAAGCCGAATCGAAGCGCGAGGACGCACAACTTCGCGCCGCGGTTGATGATCTTTTGCAGCGATGCGCGAAGGGCGATTGAAGCACGCGTCGTTCAGGTGTTCGCGTCGCGAGTCAGATCTGCTGCGTCAGAGTTCGAAGTCGGCGTTCCTTCTTCGTCGCGCAGCGTTTGTCCCTCGCGCGCGATCGATTCATAGATCGACGCGAGTAATCCAACGAGCGGAAACTTCCCGCCAAGCGGTGATTGGCCCAAGCGCTTCAACAGGGCGTGTGGCACGAAGGGCTCATTCAATGAGGGCGTTGAACCAACGATCGAATCGCCTTGTGGTCGCCAGAAGTTCGGAAGGCACGCGTCAATCGGCGGCGCGTGCGATGCGGATTGCGCAACGGGAGGCATCGAGTGCGCACGCGCAATGCCTCGAGTCGCAATCGCGCGAGCCTCTTGAAGGCGCTCAAGAAGCTTCTGTCCGTCAAGTCCGCGGAGCGTGAATGCGAGCAGGGGGTCGCCCGCGAGGCGCTCCGCGAGAAGCGCTGCAACGCAAAGCACATGCTTACACGATGCCGTGTGCGTGCAGGATCCACAGGTGCAAGAACAACGCACCTCTTGCATCGATTGCGGCACGAGCGTCAGCCCGAGTGACTGGAAGGGACTCTCTACTTGCGGCGGCATTTCGCCGGCGAGCAGTTTGGCGCTGTACAGCGCTTCTCGCGCCATGATCTGTACCACGCGATCCCAATCCGAGCTACTGAACACATCAGTGTCGATGCGCACTTGATAGGGGCGAGGCTCACGGCCTTGCACCGCAGCTTCGATGCCGTGCGGCGTCACGATCAACGATGCGGTCTGTCCCTGCCGCGCGTAGTCGAGCGCTTCGGGCAAGAGGTCAGCGCTGCCTGATGCGCACAGGAGAGTGGTCCACGGAGCCGCTGGCCACGGCAGGTCGTCAAGATTCTCCTTGCGGCGGAATCGTATGCCGTGCTTGAGTCGTCGCGGCGTTTCCTGTTTGCGTTGCGATCGGAAACTTGGTGAAAAGTTGCTCGACTGCTGAGTCGACTGCAAGGATCGCATCGAGATGGAAGTCGTGTTGATGACTTCAGGCTCGTCGGAAACGAACGGAGTCTTGTCCAACGATGCTTCGAGGTTGTCCTGCGCCTGCGCGCGCGAAGGAAAGCTCTGCGGTGGGCGCGGATCAGGAGTACTCAATCTTCATCCTCCACGCCGTCGCGCCTGAGTGTGAGAAGGTCGCGGAGTTGGCCGACGGAAAGTTCGGTGAGCCATTGCTCGCCTGTTCCGATGATCTGCTTGGCAAGCTCAGTCTTCTGCTCAATCATCGCGTCGATCTGTTGCTCGAGTGTGCCGGTGGACATCATCTTGTGCACATTGACCGTGCGATGCTGTCCGATACGGAATGCCCGGTCTGTCGCTTGGTTTTCGACGGCGGGGTTCCACCAGCGGTCAAAGTGGAAGACATGGTTGGCGGCGGTGAGATTCAAACCGACGCCACCGGCCTTGAGGGAGAGCACGAAGATCGGACACGCAGGATCGTTGGATTGGAATCGATCGACAAGCTGATCGCGCTTCGCTTGCGGCGTGCCCCCATGGAGGAAGAGCGCTTCGAGTCCGAGCTCGCGCCGAATCATCGACACGAGAATGTGGCCCATCTGACGGTACTGCGTGAAGATCAGCGCGCGGTCCTTGTTTGCAGCCAGCTCTTCAAGCATCTCGATGAGGCGTGTGGCCTTCCCGCTACGACGCGATGCGGCTGGACTCTCTGGCACTTCACCATCGTCGTCCTCGGACTCTTCGACCGTGCCGCGCTCCACCTGACGGAGGAAATGCGCCGGGTGATTGCAGATTTGCTTGAGCTTCACGAGTGCACTGAGCACGAGACCGCGCCGCTGAATGCCCTCGCTCGCTTCAACCTTGTGCAGCATCTCCGCGACGACGGCTTCATAGAGCTGCGCTTGTTCGACCGTGAGCGGGACGATCTGTCGCGACTCAATCAACGGCGGCAAATCCGAGATCACCGTCGGATCCGTCTTCACACGGCGAAGAATGAATGGGCGCACGAGGGACTTCAATCGCTCGCCTTGTCGGCGATCCTTATGCCGCTCGATCGGCATCGCAAATCGCCGACGGAAGTCGCCGTTGGTGCCGAGATAACTTGGCGTGCAGAACTCGAGGATCGACCACAACTCAGAAAGTCGATTCTCAACAGGTGTACCTGTGAGTGCGACTCGATGGCTCGTGCGCAGCGATCGAATCGATGCGGTTTGCTTCGTCGGTGGGTTCTTGATGTGCTGCGCTTCATCAAGCGCGATGCGACGCCAGTGCACTCGATTGAGTGACTCGAGATCGCGCACGACCAGTGCGTAGGTCGTAATGATGACATCGCTCGACATCGCAACGCGAACGAAACTCTCCTCGATCGGCCGCTCGGGTCCATGATGCACATGGACTTGCAACTCAGGTGCGAAGCGGTGGAGTTCGCGCGTCCAGTTGCCCACGACGGACATGGGACACACCAGCAGGGTTGGGCCCACCACGCGCTCGCCTGCAACTTGTCTTTCGTGCTGGAGGAGTGCGATGAGTTGCACGGTCTTTCCAAGACCCATGTCATCGGCGAGGCATCCACCGAGTCCGAACTTGTCGAGGAACGCAAGCCACGACACGCCGACGACCTGGTACGGACGAAGCGTGCCCTGAAACTTCGTAGGCTGCTCGACTTTGGAGAACGATTCGTTGCCCGTGAAACTGAGTAACTCAGTCACCCATCCCGAACTGTCAAGACCAAGAATGGGGAGCCCGCTGTCTGCACCGTCGAGACCGTTGGCAAGCCGAAGTGCTTGCATCACTGTCATCTTCCCGCCAGGGTGCTCTTTCAAGAATCGCATGGCGCCCACGAGATCCTCCGGACGAATCTCAACCCACTGCCCGCCTACGCGGAGCAACGGAGAGCCTTGCCCTGCGAGCCGCTGAAACTCTTCGATCGAAAGCGGTTGCTCGCCCAGTGCAATCTGCCACGAGTAGTCGACGAGTGAGTGAAGTCCGAGGTGCGATTGTTCGCCCGAGGCCGCAGCGCCTCCGACGAAGTCCGGTGCAGCAGCGCCTGAGTCAATCACAAGGCGTGCGCCCAGTCGGCTCGCAGCCTGACCCCACCAAGGTGGCGCGATCACCACAAACCCAGCCTCCGAGAGAATGGGTCGGAAGTCGCGGAGGAACGCATATGCTTCGTTCGTCGACAGCTCGAGCCCTTCAGGCTCGTTCTCTTCAAGCGCGCGCTCGATGCGAGGCCAGATTCGGGCCGCGCGCGCGAGCTCACTCAAGAATACATTTGCAGCCGGTTCGCCTTCGTCGCCCATTCGGGCAAGCAAGCCTTTCAGTCCATCGCGACCGTGCGCCCAAACTTGGGAAGCTTCAATGACGACTGGTGGATCGTCGGTCGTGATCAGTTTGAACTGGAGATTCCACCGCGCGTGACGGCCATCTTGCGCGACGGTCTCGGTTTCGTCTGACTCAGGCTCCTCGAGTTCGAGGCAGAGTCGGACCAACCGACCTTCACCAACATCATCGAGTTGCGCGAGCCATTGCCTCGCGCCGCGCATGAGATAGGTGTCACTGTGTTTGAGGCCTTGCACCGTGCGCTGTACGCCGAGCAATCCGGTCAGCCATGCGACATGCGCATCGTTCTCCGGTACTCGTTCATCGATCGCGTCGCCGAAACTCTCGCGCACGAGCATGCTTCGAATCTCGCCGTCGATCAAGCCAACGAGTGCGGCCTCAAAACAGTTCCACGGCTGGTTTCGACACTCATCCTCGCAGCAGCGCACGACGGGCGGCATGGCGCGAAGGAGCGCGTCCGCTCGTTGCGCCGGCTCGCCATCAGCGAGCCACGGCTGCCACATTGCGATGAATCGACCGGACTTCTCCTGCACGAGGCTCGGTACGACGCGCATATCTGCAAGCAAGTCCGTTGCGAGATCCGCGAGGGCGCGCCACCACTCAAGTTCATGGCCAAGCAGGTTTGCATCGTGCTCCGTCTCTTCGACCGCGAGAAGAAAACGCAGTGCCGCTGGAGCGTCAAGCGCGACTGCAGGAACTTCAATCGTGCTCGCGTGCAGAATGTCATCATCCACATCCATCCAGCCCAGCGCGAGCGCGAGTCGATCGCTCGGCATCGGCTCTGTTCCTCGTTCGGTGGCGCGTGAAGGCAACACGAGCTTGAGTCGCTCGCTCGCTGGATGGATGTCATCAAGCGCGAGGATGCTCGCGCCCCCTGCGAGCGTGCTCACAGTGCTCGCGAGGGCAGCTTGTTGCACCGCAAATGGATGGACATGAACCGCCGTGAGGACTTCCGTTGCGGCAGGTGGTGCATCATCGACACTTCGTCGGAGATTCTGGGCCGCAAGGGCGTCTTCGCCCCAGATGTGGAGGCGGTCCCTCGTCCAAACAGCGTGGATGACGAGCATGAGCAAAGTCCGTTCAGTCTGAGATACAGGGCAGGGAAGGATGATTGCGCTGGGACTTGAACCCAGGACCTAGCGGTTAAAAGCCGCTTGCTCTACCAACTGAGCTACGCAACCGCGAAGGGGAGAAATGATAGCCGAATCACCCCTTCTGCCGCAGCGTTTGCGCGTTCCTGCGGACCAATTCGCCGCTTGGCACGGCGATTGATCCTGTCCGGTGGCCTGACCGATGCACGGAGTGCTCGCTATGAAAACCGCACGGACGCAAACCATCTCGTTTCTGACCTCAATTCTCGCAATCGGCGCCGTTTCTGGTTGCTCGATGTTTGATTTTTCGTCGACTTCGACGCCACGCGCACCGACCAGCGCCCCCAAGCGCGCAGCCGCGCGGCCGACGCTTCCTGCCGCGGACCCTGCAGGAGATGCGCTCGTGTCGGCAGATCATGCCGTTGGGGGCGCAACCCCCAATGGAAACGCGCCCACTCCTCGACCCGTCGAGTTTGGTTCACCAACATCCGCTGCGGCAACTGGAAGCTCAACTCCTGCGGCTGCAGGACAGCGCCGATCCACCATGCCCGTTGGGATTTACGGCGACACGCGCCGCATGCAGGACTCGAACCTCTCCGAAGGTGGCGGCAATCTCTCGCAAGTTTCCTACGCGACCGAAGGCGGCGACTACAGCCCAGATGTCGAGCGACAGGGGCGGTTCGTCGTCTACGCTTCAACGCAGCACCGACCAACTTTCGATGTCTATCGCAAGGCGATCGACGGACGAACAACGACGCAACTCACAACGGATCCAGCGGATGATCTGATGCCTTCGGCTTCCCCGGATGGAAAGCAGATTGCGTTTGCCTCAAACCGAAATGGAAACTGGGACATCTTCGTGATGAGCGTGGATGGTGGTCCTCCGACGCAGGTGACGAGCGACGCGGACGACGAAGTGCAGCCGACTTGGGCTCCGGATAGCCGACGCCTTGGATTCAGCCGGAAGAATGGTCGCACGGAGACTTGGGAGATTTGGATTGTTGACACTTCCGCGCCAGCAGCGCGTACTTTCGTCTGCGAAGGATTCTTGCCTCGTTGGTCGCCAGAAGCATCGCAGGATCGACTCCTCTTTCAGCGCGCGCGCCAACGAGGATCGCGTCTGTATGGTCTTTGGACCATCGAACTTGAGCGAGGCGAAGGGAAGAACCCGACCGAGATTGTGAGCGCGAAGAATGCCGCGGTGCTGCAGCCCAATTGGTCGCCCGATGGAGAACAAATCGTGTTCACCACAGTGGTCAATCCCGATGGAAACAGCGAATGGCCCGCGCAATCCGACATTTGGACGGTCTATCGCGATGGCACGAATCGCGTGAGCCTCACGAATAGCCGCTTTCGCAATATGCAGCCTGCGTGGGGCGTTGATGGTCGGGTCTATTTTGTGAGCAACCGAGGCGGCGTGGAGAACATCTGGTCGGTCGCCGCGCCAAGCACGACTCCCATGAGTCCTCCGCCAGCAATGGCGCAGCGACCTGTTGCTGCTCCGACACTTCTTGCGCCAACAACGGTCGCGCCGACGACTGGATTTGCGCCGGCACTTGCGGATCCGCTCGCAGGCGCGGTCGATCCACTCGGAGTTGATCCAATGAGTCCAACGACACCTTGATGATCGATTGAACATTGCCCATGGATTGGGAACTCACGCGCATGGAGGCGCACGCAATGCAAACGCTTACGAACATCTTCCGCCATCCTCTTCTTCGCATCATCGCCACGACGGCGGTGTGCTTGGTTGCGTCGCTTGCGACTGTCGGATGTGCCGCGCCACGACTCTCGAGTCCCGTCATCTTGCAAAGTCCGTATCCGGAGGAGCGCGTGTGGGCGGTGGTTCCGTTTGGGAATGAGTCCGGTGTGAGCATTGTGGATGGTGCGGCAGTCGCGGATCGCTTCGTCGAAGAAGTGGAGGGCGTCGATGGCCTTCGATGCCTTCCCGTGAATCGCACAATTGCCGCGATGAAGTCGCTCGGCATGACTGGCGTGTTCGATCGTCAGCAAGCATTCACACTGATGCGAACACTGCAAGCGGATGGACTCGTCCTCGGGACCGTGACGACCTACGATCCGTACAAGCCGCTTCGCCTCGGCATCGCGGTTGAACTGATTTCGGGATCTCCTGAAGACAATCGGCGTCCGATCGACCTTCGCGAGCTCACCATGCCGACGAGTGAATCGGTGGGATCGGATACGAACGGCACACGCGTTGCAATGTCGCAGGCATCCCGACTCTTCGACGCCCGCGGCCACGACACCATGGCCGAACTCGACATCTACACGGTGGGGCGGACTGAGCAAGACGGAACCTTCGGCAACCGCGCCTACGAGACGCGCATGGACCTGTTCGCTCGCTTCGCCTCCTACGTGTTGATCCGCGACCTGCTCCACCAGGAGGGGTACCGCTGTAACCCGGTTGTCGCGAGCGAAGAGCCGGAATAACTCGGCGGGATGGTTGCCCACGAGCATCTGCGCCAGTGGGTCAAAAGGACGCAAATCCCCGTTCCGGCGCTCCAGAGCGGTAAATGTAGACAGGATAGGAAGATGCAGGGCGAAATCGGAAGTTCTGCTTTGTCCCGTTGAAGGGGGCACACCTACTATCGGTCTCTGTTGAACAGGTTTCCGGTCTGAATGATTCTCAGTCATATGACCGAAAAGCGTCAACTTCTCCGACCCGACATAGCCGATATCGAGTTTCACAAACATAGGAACGCAAGCGAGGCCGTCGCTGGTCCGCGCGTGCGTTCGGAAGGTTACCTGCCATGAACGAGAATCTCCCGATCGTCGATCGCTTCCTCAGTTACCTGACTGACGAGCGCCATTTCAGCCCCTACACCTCGCGCTGCTACGGCCTCGATCTTCGACAGTTCATCGAGCACCTGTCAGAGTCGACAGGCGTTCAATTCAATCTCGCGGCAGAGAAGCTCGCGTTTGAGCGCTCGACCGTTGATGCCAAGACGCTCACCGGCATGATTCTGCAACTCGATGTGGAGCGCGTGCGCGGGTTCCTCGCGAAGTTGAGCGAGGCGAAGTACTCGCCAGCAACGATGGCACGCAAGATTGCAACGCTTCGATCATTCCACAAGTGGATGGAGAAGCGGGGCATCGTGGCATCGAATCCGATGTCGCTCATCCGAACTCCAAAGCAAGCGCGCAGACTTCCCAAGGCTATCACGGTCGATGAAGTGGAGCGCTTGCTCTCTGCGCCTGACGATCGTGAAGTGCTCGGCGCGCGCGACCGCGCGATTCTCGAGACGCTTTACTCCACCGGTATTCGCGTCAGCGAAGTCGTCGCGATCAATCGCGGTGATCTGCGCGAGACGGAAGAGTGCATCGTGATCAAGGGCAAGGGGCGGCGCGAGCGCGTCGTTCCGCTTGGCCTTCCCGCATTGCGATCGCTCCGACACTATCTCGACATGCTTGACTCTGAAATGCGGGTCGCTGGCATTCGAACGGAAGATGTCGCGCCGCTCTTTGTGAACAAGCATGGTTCGCGCCTGTCGAGTCGATCGGTGCGCCGCAAGGTCGCGAAGTACCTCACGAAGGTCGGTCTCGATCCGGATATCAGCCCACACACCATTCGTCACAGCTTCGCGACGCACTTGCTCTCGAACGGCGCCGATCTGCGCCAAGTGCAAGAATTGTTGGGTCACCAGTCCCTCTCATCCACGCAGGTCTACACGCATCTCGCACAATCGCGTATGCGGCAGTCCTACGACAAGGCCCATCCTCGCGCAGAAGCCAGTTGATCGCTCGCGACCACTGAACTTCCCATGCCGCACGCTCTTCAAGTGTCAGTTCTCCTAGCGACGGCGCTGCTCTACGCTTGTAGCGGTAGTTCGAAGCATCAGGAGACCACGCTTGCTGGCGTTGCCGGAAGTAGCGCGAAGGATCCTGAGCGCGTCGTTGGCGTGTGGATGAGCGAACAAGATGGCGCGATGCTGACGATTTCCGAGGCTGGTCTCTTCGCGCTTGAGCGAGGTGAGGTGCGCACGCTTGGTACTTGGAAGTTGGAGGCGGTTGAAAACGGTGCTCAACTTTCGCTCACGAATGTGCACATGTCGAGCACATGCCCGGACCAAGAGGGAACCTACATCGTCGAAGTCGTTCGTGACACGATGCGCCTCGCGATGGTCAAGGACGCTTGCACTGGACGCGAGGAACTCATGAGCTGGCCTTGGACTCGGAAGAGCGCGGACGCAAAGCTCGACGATGGCAGTCGCTAAGCGAACGCAATTCGATGTGCGCTGCGGCGACTGCATAGACCTGTTCCCATCGGTCGCATCGGAGAGTGTTGATTTCATCTATCTCGATCCGCCCTTCAACACGGGGCGAACACATCGAAGCAAGCGCGGCGCGTTCCGCGATGTCTTTACGGGGCTTGATGGCTACCTCGAGTTTCTTCGTCCGCGCCTCGCGCAGGCGCGTCGAGTCTTGAAACCGAGGGGAAGCGTGCTCGTTCATTGCGATTGGCGTTCCTCCCATCGCGTGCGCATGCTGCTTGACGAGGTGTTCGGGAGCGAGCGGTTCTTGAATCACCTCATCTGGCAGTACGGTCTCGGTGGTTCAAGTCCGCGCTGTTTCGCGCGGAAACACGATGACTTGCTCTGGTACGCACGAGGTGACGCGTGGCACTTCACGGCCCCGCGAGTGCCCGCGCTGAGCCGACGCATGGCGGGTCAAACCAAGAAGGCCACGGATGTGCTCGACATTCCTTCGATCAACAACATGTCGAAGGAACGGTGCGGGTGGCCGACACAGAAACCACTTGCGCTCCTGGAGTTTCTCGTCGCCGCATGCTGTCCAGACGGAGGAACGGTGCTTGATCCATTCTGCGGATCGGGAACAACACTCGTTGCGGCTCGCCGCCTCAAACGGAACGCCATCGGATTCGATCTGTCCGCCAAGGCCGTCGCGATCGCGAAGTCGAGGTGCTAGACGCCCTCGGCGCGCGTGAGTGCAGCGCGCAACTCAGACTCACTCGACGCGTGCAAGTTGATGTGCCCAGTCTTTCGACCGGCGCGTGCTGCTTTCCCATACATGTGCAGCTTCGATTCTGAGTTTGTGAGCGCGTCGTCAAGCGTTGGTACGCGCCCGACGATGTTGAGCATTGCGTTCCACGCGCCGCGCGCCGCACAGGAGCCAAGGGGAAGCCCACAGATCGCGCGGATGTGATTTTCAAACTGGCTTGTGACCGCCCCATCCATCGTCCAGTGTCCAGAGTTGTGGACACGGGGCGCCATCTCGTTGGCAATGAGGACGCCATCGGCGACGAAGAACTCGATCGCGAACACCCCGATGTAGTCAAGTTCATCCGCGATCACTCGTGCGTGTGCACGCGCTGCGGAGACCAGCGCAGCATCGATGCGAGCCGGAACGACAGTCGTGTGGAGGATCCCATCACGGTGCACATTTTCGCCGAGTGGATAGGCGTCAAACTGCACCGTTCCGTGCACTTTGGAGCGAACAGCGACCACACTGACTTCGCGATCGAACGGGACGAACGCTTCGTAAATGCACGGAGTGGAACCGAGAGCTGACCATGCTTCGCTCGCGAGTCTCGCGTCGCGGATGACGCGTTGACCTTTGCCGTCGTATCCCAGGTTCCGAGTCTTGAGCACGCCAGGCGTGCCCACCGTTGCGACGGCGAGCGCGAGATCCGCAGCGGTTTGCACATCGGCAAACGGCTGCACCGCGAGGCCGCATCGCTGAAAGAACTGTTTCTCGTGGATGCGGTCCGAGGTTGTCGCGAGCGCGATGCGCGGCGGTTGGACTCGTGCGATGCTCTCGATCGCATCAAGGCTTGCCGTCGGCACATTTTCAAACTCGAAGGTGATGGCATCGCAACCGCGCGCGAATTGTCGAAGCGCGTCGCAGTCGGACCAACTTCCGACAGTCAGTGCGCCAACATCCTGCGCGCAAGCGTCTGGCGATGGGTCGAAGAACCGGAAGCGGAATCCCAACGGAATGCCGGCGAGCGCGAGCATTCGCCCGAGCTGACCGCCGCCGAGAATTCCGATGATGGGCGGCGTCATGCACGCACGCCCGGAATCGGCTGTGCGAGCACCGCGACGGTCTGCGCGGCTCGGAATGCTGCGAGCTTTGCTGCGATCGCTGCATCGTGGAGTGAGAGGATGCTTGCCGCGAGGAGCGCAGCATTCACCGCGCCCGCGCGTCCAATGGCGAGCGTGCCGACCGGAATTCCTGCGGGCATTTGTGCGATAGAAAGGAGTGAATCAAGACCTTGCAACGCCTTTGATTCGACAGGCACACCAAGAACCGGAAGATCCGTCTTTGATGCGGCCATACCAGGAAGATGTGCGGCGCCACCCGCGCCCGCGATGATGACTTGTATGCCCCGCGCACGCGCATTCGTGGCGTACTCAAAGAGGAGATCCGGTGTTCTGTGTGCGCTGACGACGCGTTGCTCGTATCGGATGCCAAGCTTGTCAAGCATCTCGGCGGCGTGCTGCATGGTTTCCCAATCGGATTGGGATCCCATGATGAGGCCTACTTGGCCCTCGGCGACTTCCGTGGTCATGCAAGCATCCTACGGGAACTCGGACGATTCAAGCGTCGCATGCGGTCGGGCCGTTGGGGGCTGCTACGATCTACGACCCATGTCAGCGACCATCAAAGTCAACGGTGAGTATTTTCCGCTCCGAGAAGTCACGAAGGACCACTTTGCGGCACTCGTGAAACTTGTGACACAACGCATTAGCTGGGACACGCCGATTTCCCAAGTTTTTGCCCAAGCAGCGGGACTCATCGCGAGCGAGAAGGGGACGACTGACCCGATGTACCACGCCGCTCTGCGCGCGTTGGCGGAGCTTGGGGCGCGATCGATTACGGTCGATCCTCAGCAGAAGATGTGCACGATCGTTGAGGAGAACCCAACGCCCGCCGCCAGTGGCGACGCGAGCGCAATTGGATTCAGCGCGATTGAGTCGGGCGTGGCGTACATCGCTGCAACGGTCAACACCTTCCGCCGCACGATCCGTGTGAACGACGAAGAGATTCGTTTGACCCGTCAGTCCGCGGAGATTGGTCAAAAGGTAACGGCGCAGCTCGGTCAGATGCGGCAGGTGAATGAACCGATCGTGATTGCTGCTGGTCGCGTCGCCGGCTCGATGCTCAAGGCTGGCAAGAAGTTTGACGATCCTGAATTGCACATGGCGCTGGTGATGCTTTCCGACCTCGGCGTGCGATTCCTGCAGATCGATGTCGAGAAGGGCACGCTCGGATACGGGCCTCTCGATGACGGCAACGCAATCGCCGCCGCGTGCATGCAAGGATTGAACGCCGAGCAAGTCGGAGAAGTGCGCAAGCGAGTGACCGATTGGAACGACCGCATGCGACAAAAGGCGACCGAAGCCGCGCAGTCGCAGCGCACGATGGTGCCCTCGTTCATGGGCGTGCGTCGCCGAAGAGCGTGAGTCGGACGCCACGCACGGCTCAGGACAACTCGCACTCGACTTCGATCGACGCGCATTCTGCCTGCACGGAAGCGACCAAGCTGCTCTGCACCATGTCGGCCTCGAGCGCACATGGGACGAGTGCGAAGTACGAAATCGCGCGGCCAGACTTCCCAACTTGCGTCCCCTTGATCTTGCAGCGCATTCGTTGCAGGCAGTCCGCAAGGAGCAACGCGACCTTTTGTCGATCTGCCCCATCGGGAATGCGAACTTTGATGCGCGCGGCGCGGCTGCGCTCGATCCACCAGAGAATCACCCAGCCGAGCAACGCAACGGCAATCGCGGTGACCCATTGCGTGAGGCCGCACGCGAGTCCGATCACGACAACAAGGATTGCTTTGCCAGTCGCACGAGGATTGTCGAGCACGGTTCGAAACCGAATGAGGCTTCCGATGCCGAAGACAACGAACGCCATGGTCTGATCGATGACGACTAGGATCGAAACGACGGATGCGAGTAGACCGAGGACGACGAAGGTCTTGCGCTCCTCGTGCGCTTCGAGCATGTCCGCTTGTCGGCGCCCTCGAGGGTGCCAAGCGATGAGTGAGGCAAGTCCAACGGCAAGCAACATGCCAGCGACGAGCTCAACCCAGGTATAGCCGTGAATGAACTGCTCGAATGCGTGCTCCATGCGAGCGCTCGCAGTCTCCTTCAAGGTTGAACGGAACATCGCCGCAGACTCTCCCTTGGATCCAACCTCAGGCATCACGGAGCTTGTGATCGGATCTTGCCAAAGTCCAGCCGTGAGGAAGAAAAACGACGCGAGGAAAAATCTCATCGCGATATGTTGACGGTTGCCGCGCGTCATTGCAAGCCGCGACGCGCGTGCGCTCAAGCGTTGTTTTCCGTGTTTTCTTTGTTCAGATTGCGTGTAGGGCGGCGACGCGATCGCGCGAATGCACGCGTGAAACATGGGGTTTCTGAGACATCCCGCGCCCGCATGAAGTATGACAAGACTTCGGAATGCGCCCGAGGAGGCATTTCCCCCTTGTCAGCGCGCGGCAAATCTACGACTGTTCCTTCCTTCGAAGCGCGATCGAGTTTCCAGGAAAACGCGGTTGCGTCCCACATGAAGTTCACTCCACATCAGGTCTCCCCTCATCATGCAATCACCATCCACTTTTCGCCTCTTCATTGCCTCATCCGCACTCTTCCTCTCGCCTCACGCGTTCTCCGCTGTCGAAGGAGGCAGCGATTCGCAGCGTCAATTGGTCGAACTCAAAGCGCAGAATGACGCGCTCGCAGCCAAGGTTGAGCGCCTTGAAGCAATTGCTTCGCAGGGAGGCAATTGGTTGACAGAAGCGCGCGCTGCGGAGATTCGCGGCATCGTGCAGGATGTGCTCGCGGATTCAAGTAGTCGCGAGAGTCTGCAGGCTTCGGGCGCGACTGCGGGATGGGCGAAGGACCAAGGCGGGTTCTTCCTCGCAAGTGCGGCAGGAGATTTCAAACTGAACATCAGGGGTCAGCTTCAAGTGCGATGGGCGTTTGATCATCGCGATACGGGAGGTGGCCCCGGGGCCTCGGGGACGAACACAGCTCCTGAGGACAATTGGGGGTTCGAACTCCGTCGGCTTAAGCTCACTTTTTCCGGCTTCGTTGTTGACCCGAGCTGGACCTTTGAGGTTCAGCCGGTTTGGGCGCGAAACGCCACGAGCGGAAGCAACGGATCACTCGACAACGCCTTCATTCAGAAGGACATCGGCAGCGGAGTGCTCTTTAGAGTTGGGCAGTTCAAAGCCCCATTCTCACAGGAAGAACTGGTTTCCTCCTCAACTCAACTTGCCGTGGAACGGTCTCTCGTGACCAGTTTCTTCACAACGAAGTACGACCAGGGCATGCAACTCGAGTGGTCGAATGACGCGTTCCGATTGCGTGCGTACTACGGCGATGGCTTGCAGGCGAACGGTGTGAATGTCGCAACGAATGCGGCGGCGAATGGTGCTTATCCGCAGTCAGCCAACTCGGGCTTCAATGTTGCCGAGACAAATTTCGCATTCGCTGGCCGCGCGGAGTACATGGGCGCTGGAAAATGGAAGCAGTTCGGCGATCTGAACAGCTATCGCGGTGACGCCTTCGGTTGGTTGGTTGGCGCTGCGGTGATGGGTCAGAATTTGCGGAACTCCGGCGTTGCGACGAACGCGAACAATATGTTCGGGGCAACGGCGGATCTCACCATGCACTTCGGTGGAGCGACCTTCTTCGCGGCAGGCTACTACCGAAATGTTGGACTGAGTGGGCAAGTCGCAGTGCAGGGCGGCGGAACGAGCGACACCATGCATCAGTGGGGAGCAGTCTTTCAGGGAGGTTACTTCGTGACGGACGATGTTGAGCCCTTTGCGCGCTGGGAGGTCGGCAACAGCGACTCGAACCAGTTCCGAACAGGAAATGCGGCTGATGGAAACTACGAGCAGTTGAACATGCTGACGGTTGGAGCGAATTGGTTCCCCGCTGGAGTTGCAAACAAGAACCTGAAGCTCACCACAGACCTCGGATATGCCTTCAGCCCACTCGTAGACTTCGCCAATGCCGGTGCAAACACGCTCGTCGATTTCACGCCAGCGAACGAAACCACCAACGATGGACAGTGGGTGCTCCGCACGCAGTTCCAGTTGCTCTTTTAAGCGCGTCGCATCCCGCGTCCTTTGAGCGCTCGTGTCAGGTTTCTTGCGGCGAAGCGCCGCAAAAACGCTGCACTCGCTTTGGACTCCGGCGGGCCGAGTGAATCGGCACCGCCGGAGATCGCGCTCAGTTCCGCTAACGAGCGCGATTCGCTTGCGGCGCGATTCGCGGCCGCCACGCGAGGAGGCGCAGACCATTGAGCGCAACGAGCACCGTCGATCCCTCGTGACAAACGACTGCGAGCCAGAGTGGGACGATGCCAAGAATCGTCAGTGGAATGAGCGCGAAAACCACGCTCATCGCGATGAGCACATTCTGTCGGATCATGGTGCGCGTTGCGCGACCGAGCGCAATCGCATCTGGCAAGCGCAGCAGCTCGTCGCTCATGAGGACGACATCCGCGGCTTCAAGCGCGACATCCGTCCCAGCTCGCCCCATGGCGATGCCAACGGTCGCTGCTGCGAGGGCAGGGGCATCGTTCACGCCGTCACCAATCATGGCGACCGCACGATATTTCGCGAGCATGCGGCGCACGCTCTCGATCTTCTGTTCAGGGAGGAGGTCAGACTCGATCTCCTCAACACCTGTCGCTTGCGCGATCGCGAGTGCCGTAGCGCGATTGTCGCCTGTGAGCATGGCGACTTCTACTCCCTCCGTTCGTAAGCGCGCAACGGCGTCGCGCGCCTCCGGCCGTGCGCAATCCGTAACGCCAAGAACGCCGAGTGTTTGGTCGTTGGCCACAACGATCATGCAGGTGAGTGCGCGCGCTTCAAGTGCATTGATTGCGTCGAAGACCTCGCGCCGAAGTGCCGGATGTCCGTCGACGCCGAAGAGGAGAGGACGACCGACGAGCACGGATTGCCCTTCAACCGTTGCCTTTACGCCTTTCCCCCGCACGAGTTCAGCATTCTCACACGCAGGGATCTTGATGTTGCGATTCCGCGCGCCAGCGACAACAGCCTGCGCGATCGGATGACTGCTTGCGATCTCGACGGCAGACGCGAGTGCGAGAAGTCTCTGCTCGTTGCAATCTCCGAGCGGAACAGTCGCAGCGAGCGCCGGTTTGCCAGTGGTGAGCGTGCCTGTCTTGTCCATCGCGATCGCTCGAATCGTGCCAAGCGCTTCGAGATGTGCGCCGCCCTTGATGAGGACTCCCATCCGAGCCGCGCGCGCGAGCCCGGCAAGGACGGCGGCTGGAGTCGAGATCGCGAGTGCGCATGGGGAGGCGCCGACAAGCATGCTCATCGCGCGCAAGAACGCGTCGCTCCAGTTGAGCCAACCGAGCAGCGGTGAGGCGATCCACACGAGCAGTGTCGCGATGACGACGCATGGCACATACGCGCGGACGAACTTCTCCGCAGCGCGTTCCGCTCGGGACTTCGACTTCTGCGCCTCTGCAACGAGTCGCACCATACGCTGCACGACAGTCTCGGAAGCGGTCGTCGTCACTCGCACGACGATTTGCGCATCACCATTGAGCGTGCCAGCAAAGACACCATCGCCAGAACTTTTCGACACTGGCATCGATTCGCCAGTGATCGGACTCTGGTCGACTTGCGTCGCGCCTTCGATGACGACGCCATCGGCCGCGATGCGTTCGGCGGGAAGGATGAGGATCTCGTCGTTGATTTCGAGCGCGGATGCCGCCACCCAACTCGTTGTTCCCTGCACGCGCCGGCGAGCGCGGTCGGGCGCAAGTTTGCTGAGCGCTGCAACTGCGCTGCGTGCACGACCGAGCGCGAAGTGTTCGAGCGCATGTCCTGTCGCGAAGAGGAAGAGCAGTAGTCCGCCCTCGGCGTACTCGCCAAGAGAAGCAGCGCCAAGCGCAGCGGCGATCATGAGGAAGTCAATGTCGAGGCGACCTTTGAGAAGCGCGCGCGTGCCTTCAAGGGCAGGTTCCCAGCCTCCTGCGACAAATGATCCGGAGTAGAACACGAGGGCGAGGCCATTCGCGCCCGAGGTTTGTGCGAGGTATCCGCTGAGGAGCAGCACTCCACAGAGCACCGCAGAACCCGCATCGCCGTACCTTGCGAGGAGGCTAGCGTGCTTGTGCTCTGCGTTTTCGCTCATGAATGCGTATATCTGAACGCAGATCGCCGCGCTCGTCCAACGACATGCGCTTTCTCAGAATGTGCTGTTCGCCCACATCGCGATATTGAGCACGGGCCATGAGAGGCGCCAGTGACGCGAGGGCTCATTCCGCACAAGCTCAAGCGCTGCCGGAGAAAGAATTGCGCGTGCTCCATCTCCATCGAGCACTCCGGTGCAGTCCGGCATCCACTCCTGAAATGGAAGGGGGAAACTTGCCTTTGGCCGCGCCACGATCGCAGGCGGAAGGACATCTGCGAACGCTGCCTTCAGAACTCGCTTTCCGACGAGCGTGCGAGTGCAAGTTGTTCCGCTGGCACGATCCTCAAAAAGAAGTGATGCGGGGATGGTCCGCGCGAGTTCGACAACCCGCACATCACTAAATGGCACTCGCCCTTCGACGGAGTGCAGCATCATGTTGGAATTCAATCTCTCAAGGAGGTTCAGAAGATTGAACTCTTGTTGGACCGCAAGATGTGTCTCGAGTGAAGCGGGATCGCCCGCGAGCTCGAATCGGAGTGCGAGTTCCTGTTCAAGAAGCGGCTCGATCCGAGCGGCGAGTCTCGCCTTTGGCGTGAGTAACTCAGGCACGGCCGCGCCGGGCGCCCATGAAAACGCATCGAGGTGAAACGCCGCCGCTTGCGCTGCACTCACTTCGGTTCCGTGGTGCTGCGCGTGGTCGAGGAAGCCCTGGATTGCAGCGATGGCCGGCTCATACCCGCCAAAGAGTTCATCTGCGCCCTCACCCGAGAGCGCGACTTTGGTGTGCGGATGAATGCTCTGCGCGAGCGCAGCGATCGCAATCTCGTTCGGTGTTGCGAGCGGGACTTTGAGTTGGTCGACCGCAGACTGCCAGCGCCTGAAGAACTCACTTCGATGCACCACGCATTCGTTGTGTGTGCTTCGAAGTTTCCGCGCAACCTGCCTCGCGTGGGAAAGATCCGTAGTTGCGGCGATGTCGTCTCCTTCAGCGCCCGCGGCAAAAGTCATCGCGCCGTGACCGTGTGCCCGTGCGATTGCCGCGATGATCGTGCTGTCGACTCCGCCGGAGAGGAGTGATGCGACGGGAACATCGGATTGCAGATGTGCGACGATGCTCGAAACAACCGCGTCTCGGACAGCGACCGCTGCATCCGCGAGACTGAGATCCTGTGCAGGCTGCGACGCTGAGAATGCATGGAACGCGAGCGTTTCGACCGTCGCACGCTCATCGCGCAAGTTGGCATGAAGGAGATGACCAGGTCGCAGCGAGCGGATGCCCTCAAAGTGTGTTCGTTCACCGAAGGAGCGTCGCGGCATCCGGAGATACGCGCCAATCGCGGCAAGATCAGGCGCCTTGCGCACTGAGGGATGTTGAAGGAGCGCGGGGATCTCGCTCGCAAAGATCAACTTTGTATCGGAGCCATCGCGTGCGATGGTCCAATGCAAGGGAACGATGCCGAGTGGATCGCGTGCGAGAAGGAGTTCGTTGCTCTCGGGGAACCATGCCGCGAGAGCGAACATCCCGCGGAGTCGAGGAAGGGCTTCCGCACCCCAAGCGCTCAGCGCGAGAGCCAGCGTTTCTGCGTCGCCGTGTGTCTGAAACTGCGCGCCGAGCGCGGTGAGTTCGCGTCGGATGTCAAGGTGGTTGTAGATTTCGCCGTTGAACGCGAGCGCGACTTCGCTGCCTTGAGGGCAATGCGCGCGAACGGGTTGTGTTCCTCTCGCGGGATCGAGAATGGCGAGGCGCGCGTGACCAAGTGTGAGCGCGCCATAGCAATCGACGCGTTGATCGTCAGGGCCTCGGTGCGTAATGGACGCGAGCATGCGTCGAACGGATTGGCACTCTCGTTCGCGATCGACCTCGCGTTGAGGTCCACTCCAAGATGCAATGCCGGCGACTCCACACATGCGAAACAGCTTTGGTTCAAAGAAACAGTCTTTCGCAATCGCGAAGCGCGATGCCTGACGCACTTGCATCGGCAGTTGGCTCTCCACGCTGAAGCTGTTCCCGCAGAAGTTGAGATCCATAGCCCGTTGGGGCGTCTTCCGCATCGTTCCTGCCGTAACCACGCCTTGCGCCCCGCTGCACCAGGCGGGAACATCCTCTGATGCTCGATCGAATCCCCACTTGGTGCGCGCTCCTCTCGTTGGCCCTCTCGTGCTCCGCTCAGGCGGAGTTGCGCCTCGGATCTCCCTTCTCCGAGTCGATGGTGCTGCAGCGCGGCATGGCCGTTCCGATCTGGGGGGTCGCGAACCCGAACGCTGTCGTGACGGCGCAGTTCGGCGCGCAGGCGGTGCAGGCACAATCGGGCGCCGACGGGAGATTCATGCTCGCGCTTGATCCACTTGAAGCAAGTCGCACACCCGGGATTCTGACGGTGTCGAGCGGAAGCGATGAAGTCGTGATTCACGATGTGCTCGTGGGTGAAGTTTGGATCGCATCTGGCCAATCGAATATGGAATGGGTCGTCGCACACTCCGATGACCCCGCGCGCGATCAGCGAGAAGCGACCAACAGCGAGATTCGCATCTTTAAGGGCGCACATGCCACGGCGTCCTCGCCGCTTGCGAGCGTCTCGGGCGCGTGGGTCGTTGCCAATCCCAACACGGTTGGATCGTTCACCGCGATTGGCTACGCATTCGCGCAGAAGCTTGCGGCGCAACTTGGCGTTCCTGTTGGCATTCTTGACCTCTCGTGGGGAGGTTCGCGCATTGAGCCGTGGATTCCGCGCGAGGGATTCGCAACGCTTCCGGGATGGACTCGCAAGATTGACGCGATGGATCGATCGATCAAGACATGGCGCGAACTTGACGGTGCCACGATCGCGCAACTTCTCAATCGAGCGGATGCATTCAATCGCCTCCAAGACGAGCAGTTTTTCACCGCGACGCTCGGTACGGAGCAGGGCATGATCGATGGCTACTTCAAGCCCACATTTGACGATGCAGCGTGGGCGACGTGCACACTGCCCAACATGTTCGCCGGTATCGATGCGTCGCTGAATGACTACGACGGGACGGTTTGGTTCCGCCGCTCGTTCAACATTCCTGCAGGGATGAGCGGCGTTCCCCTTCGCTTTGAGTTCCCTGCAATTGACGACAGCGATGTGACCTACCTCGATCAGACGCGGCTCGGTGACACAGTCGGCGAGTGGTCGACGCCCCGGGTGTATCGCATGGCAGCGGGACTAAGCGAAGGAACGCACACGCTTTCGATTTGCGTAATCGACATCGCGGCTGTCGGTGGATTTGCGGGCGGTCAACCGATGCGTGTGGTGCGAGAGGACGATCCTGCAAGGAATGTGTCACTCGCTGGCGCATGGAAGTGGCACAAGGGAAGTGTTGTTCCGCGCATCGCGTATCCAGAGCGCTCAGATCCATTGAAGGAACCAAATGTCGCGTTCGATTCTCCGATGGCGATGTACAACGCGATGATTGCGCCGTGTGTTCCTTTCGCCGTGCAAGGAGCGATTTGGTATCAAGGTGAATCGAATGCTGGACAACACGCTGAGTATGCTGCGCTGTTGAAGGCGCTCGTGGATGGTTGGCGCACCGTGTGGAAGTCGCCCAATCTCGCCTTTGGCAATGTGCAACTTGCTGGCTTCATGGCTCCCGCGCCGACAGAGCCGGTCCAACCAGGATGGGCATCGATCCGACAGGCGCAAGAGGATGGCGTGAGCCTGATTCAAGCAGAAGGGAATGGACGCGCAGGACTCGTCACGGCCATTGACATCGGTGCATCGGGCGACATCCACCCGAAGAACAAGCGAGAGGTTGGTAATCGACTTTCACGGTGGGCGCTTGAACAGGTCTATCACGCGTCGACGGGAGGCTGGGCAGGTCCTCTCTTCAAAAGCGCGAGTGTGCAGGGACAGACGGTGACGGTTCACTTCGATCACGCGCAGGGCCTCGCGGCGCGCGCGAATGGCATCCCCGGTGGTTTCGCGATTGCTGGGAAAGACGGCGTCTTTGTATGGGCCGATGCAGTGGTTTCCGGAGACACGGTGCTCTTAAGCGCATCAACTGTTGCACAGCCCATGAGCGTGGCGTACGCGAATCAGAATTTTCCAGAGACCGCGAACATGATCAACGCGGAAGGTCTTCCGATGTATCCATTTCGCGCTGATGTCGGTCGCGGATCGAACTAGCGCTGCGTTTCGTCGAGTTTCCGGAAGATGAAACAGTAGTTGAATCCGCGCATGAAGTAGTTGCCTTCTTCGGCGGCCTTGCGCCAATTTGCTTTCTCAAGTTTGCGGTTGCCTCGCACGACGGAGATGATGTCAACGGGCGACATGTACTTGCGCATGATCGAGAAGAGTTCGAATCCAATCGGCATAAACTCTCCGCCGCCGCCTCCCACTCGCCCCGTGCGCTTGCGCCAAGAGTCACTCACATACAAGGCCATGTAACGGCGCGGTTTCAGCACCCGCGTGATTTCGCGAATGACCTCTTCCATGGCGCGATAGTACGCAGCACCATGGTCCTCTCCACCTGAGTCAAGTCGACCGATGCATCGTGGGTCATCGGAGTAGTCAACATGTGTTGAGTACGGCGGATCGATGAAGGCGAAATCGACGCTCGCGGCTTCGAGCGGCAGTTTGCGGGAATCGTTCTTGCGAATCTCGTCGCGTTGTGGATTGAGATCGAAACCAATGCCATCACGATGAAGGTCTCGGCAGACATCAAGCGTGGTGCCTGACCCGCACATGGGGTCGAGCACCTTGTCGCCTTCGCGCGTGTAACGCGTGAGCAGTTGCCAGATCACCCACGATGGCGTCGCGCCAACATAGTCCTTGTCGCCCTGCATCCCCGCACCGACGACTGCATCGCCCTCAATTCTGAGCTCTCGCGTGCCGCTCGCGTGCCGCGATTGACGCAGGTGCACGCTGTCGTAGTGTTGACTTGGATACTCCCAGAGCGTGGTGGGAAACACCCTCAGTGGCGGCCGATCGATGCGCCGGCGCCCATCATCGTCATCGCCGCCCCTTCGGCGTGCGGGCATGTTGGGTTGATCACGGTCTCTCGGAGGCATGGCGCGGGATGTTACGGCTTCTCGATCGCAGCACGCCTCGCGAGTTCTGGTCGGACGCGTGCTGCGCAGAAAATGGAGTGTTCGGTCGCGAGCAATTCGCTTGAAACTGCGATACCGCGCTCGCGTTTGGAGCAGCGTGGGGTAAAGTCGGCGCAGGAGAATTCACCCCCGATGCAAGTGCGCATGGCCAACCGTCGACTCGCTTCTTTCGCTTCAGCCCTCGTCGCTACAGCATTCTGCGTGGAGGCACATGCGGTCGACTTGACCGTTGCCGCGGTTGAGGTGACGCAGGGTTACCAAGTTGCTGCGAATTCGACGACGCTTGTTGCGTTCAACCCGACGGCGATTCGAGTGAAGGTGTCACTGAACGGTGCAACGGCGCCACAGAGCGGCGTTGACGCCATGGTGCGGGTGTATTCGAACGGCGTCGAGATTGCCGGCTCGCCTCTCTACAGCACGAATGGACCGATCGCCGCGCCAGTCGTCCCCAACAGCGTAAACCTGAATGACACCTTGAACTTTTACTTCGTGCCTCCGCAGAGCACCAATGTAGATTTCGTCGTCACCGTAAATCCCTTTCGTACCGTCGCCGAGACGAACTACGCGAACAACAGTGGCTCCGTCATCGATCGAACTTTCGTCTGTCGCAAGATTGTCGAACTTGCGTATGTCCCGATCAATTACACGATCGGCGGGGGCTTGCCGTCCGCGACGATGATGAAGCCAGGCGATGGCGACAACTTCCTTCGGGGCATCTATCGCGTGCGGGATTGGAACTACCATCGCTCGCCGCTTGGAAATCTGACTTGGTCGACGGATGTCAATAGCTCGGCGACGACGCTGCTGAACACCCTGAACGACATTCGCCAGAATCAGATTCCTGCCGCTGGTTACACGAGGCCGGAGTTCATCTACGGTTGGCTCTTGGGCAATCCGTACAGCGGTAACGGTGTGGCGATCGGCATCCCAGGCGCGGCTGCTCTTGGCAATACGCAGCAGAACAAGTACCAGCGCACATTCGCGCATGAACTTGGGCACCTCTGGGGTCAACAGCACAACACGACGACCATCGGCGCGATCGCATTCGATGTCGAGAACCATCTGCGAGACCCCCTCGCGATCGGCCAACCGATGCCGACCACGAAGAAGGACATCATGTATGCAGGTCTCACCACAATCGAAGCGTGGGTGAACCAGTCCACCTATCTTGACGCCATCAATGATGCGCGTTCCGCGTGTACTTCCGCAAGTGGCGAAGAAGAGGAGGGCGGTGGGGCCTCAGACGCTGGCGAGCCAGCGATTCGGTTCGCGGGTACACATGATCATGTGCATCGACGCGTGGAGTTGCAGCCCGCGTTCGATCTTGTGTCGGGCATTGTCGACGCCGACGACCCAACAGGTAATGTGTGGATCGAGGCGTATGACTCAGACGGCGCGCTTGTCTATGCAGCGCGCCGAGACACGGCGCGCTGTCGTGAGCGTTGCGAGGAAGGGTGTTCGCAACATCAGTCCACTTCGTTCTATGCGGTCTTGCCTCGATTTCACGATGGAGAGGAGATCGCAAGCGTCGTACTGCGAGAAGTTTTCACGGGGCAGATTCTCTCGGAGATGAAGCGCAGCGCACACGCGCCGAGTGTGGAGGCGACCCGTATCGAGCCGGCGCTCAAGCGTCTTGCGATGCGATTCGATCCCGCGACCACTGCCTTGCGAGGTCTGGTGCGCGTTGGTTGGGAGGCGGTTGACTTGGACGGTGATGCGCTTTCCGCAAACTTGCTGTATTCGCCGGATGGAGGCGATGGATGGATCGCCATCGCGATCGGCGATGCAACCGGTGAGATGGAGTTCGATGCGGATGCGTTACCGCAAAGCCGCTCCGCTGAGGGGCGATTTCGGCTGCGCGTGAGCGACGGGTTCAATACGATTGACGCTGAGTTCGCCCAGGGCTTTACGGTTGGCGGAGGGACGCCACCGGATGTGCATCTTCTCTCGCCCAACACTGGGCTTTCGGTTGCGCAAGGCTCGACGGTGATCTTTCATGCAAGCGCGTGGGATCTTGACGACCAATACTTCAACGATGCTGGTGTTGCGTGGAGCAGCTCGATCGATGGCGCGATCGGCACCGGTCGCGTGCTTTCCAAACGAAACCTCTCTGTTGGTGCGCATGCGATGACACTTCGAGGCACCGATGGATCCGGCATGTTCACCGAGGTGAGTTTCTCGCTCATCGTCGCCGCTCGGGAGTTCCACTCGGGTGATCTCGACGCAGATGGTCTCGTGAACGCAGCCGATCTCGCGATCCTGCTGTCCGCTTGGAATACCAGTGGCATTTCGGACTTGAATCTTGATGGCATGACGGGCGCGGAAGATCTTGCGGTGTTGTTGAGTCGTTGGAGCCTGTGATTCACTCATGCAGTGGGACGCCGTCATCCTCGGTCTCGGCGGCATCGGTTCCTCTGTCCTCGCAGAGACTGCGACTCGTGGGTTGCGGGTGCTCGGAGTTGACCGCTTCGATCCCCCACATGCGATGGGCAGCTCACACGGCGGAAGCCGTGTCATAAGGCTCGCTTACTTTGAACATGAGGGGTATGTCCCGTTGCTTCGGGAGGCGTTCGAATCATTCGATCGACTCTCGCGTGACTCCGGCGTGTCCTTGATCCACCGCACAGGGCTGTTGCAAGGAGGAATCGAGGGGAACGAGATATCGCGTGGCACGCTCGCGTCCGCGCAGCGTCACGGGCTGCGTGTCGAATCATTGACGGGGCGCGATGCATCGAGGCGATTTCCTGCGTTTGACCTTCCTGACGCATGGGAGCTTGTGTACGAACACGACGCGGGATTCGTGCGACCAGAGGAGACGATTCGCGCGCAACTTCGCCGCGCGCGCGCAGCTGGAGCGACGATTCGGACGAACACAGAAGTGATCGACTTTGAGGACGATGGTCGAAAAGTTCGTGTTCGATTCGCAGACGGAAGTGTGGTGGAAGCTGGAGCACTCGTCGTCGCAGGAGGCGCGTGGGCGCCGAAACTCCTTGCGCAATACGCAAGCATGCGCGCGTTCAATCTCACCCCTACGCGTCAAGTCATTCTTTGGATAGGGAGGAGTGACGGCACAGATGGGCTTGCCGCTTTTGGCACAAGTGCGATGCCAGTGTGGCTGTTTGAAGATGGCGAAGGCGGTGCGCCATACGGAATCCCGGCATTTGCCGAGATGGGATCACCGAGCGGTCTCAAAGTTGGCGTGCATCAACATGGGGGAGATGCCGTCGATCCCGCGAGCATGAATCGCGAGGTGTCGAGCCGTGATGCGAGTGCCATCTTGGCTCGCGTCGCGCGACGAGTGAGAGCTGCGCGCGAGGCGACGGTTGTCTCGACCGCGACATGTCTCTACACCGAATCTCACGACGGACACTTTGTCATTGACGCGCTCGATCCCTTGGCACCGAATGTCCTCGTCGCGACCGCGTGCAATGGCCATGCATTCAAGTTCGTTCCCGTACTTGGGAAGGTGCTCGCGGAGGGGATTCAAGATCGATCCTCTCTCTTGTCTGGTCCGACGGCTTTTCTTCGGAAGACGGGAGTGGTCTGAGGACCTTCGTGCGCAGGTGGCACGAGGGCGAAATCAGCGTCCTCTAACCAAAGAAAAAGGGCCACTGTCTGATCGGCTAGACAGTAGCCCCATGGGGGAAAAGATCGAATGTAGGTCGGGCTGCTTTCGCAACTCGATACGAGAAATATAGCGTCGAGGTTCTTCTTGGGGAACTAGGCAGCGTGCAACTTTGGAGAATTTTCTTCAAAAATTTCTGTCCCGCGATCCGCTCCACCAATTGGCGGAATCATCGCTCCGCCGCAGGTGTAACCCGCTGGCACGACAGTGGAAACAAGGATCCGCAAGTCTATGACAGGATGAGGCGGGGACGCGTTCAAGGTCCGTTCGATGGGGCTCTCTGTACTTCATTGGATGAACTCGCGGCCCAGAGAATTCCGCCCTTGATGTGGTCGCGAAACAGCGGCTCTTTGTAGCTCTCTTTGGTATGCCCGCCACCGGTGTACCACGAGCGCCCGCCTTCGAATTCTTGATACCACGCGATTGGATGGTCGCCTCCCATGTTCGCACCGTCGATCGTTGCGTCGTCGAGCGCCGCGAGCACCTTGACGCGCGACCGCGGGTTGTCCTTGTAGACATACCACTCATCAAATCGCTCCCACTGATCTGGGAGCATCGAGGTTGAAGGATGCGATTTCGACTCCACTCGAATCATCGATTTTTGCGGTTTCGGATGGGTGAGAAAGTAGGCACCGACCAACTTCCCGTACCAGGGCCAGTCATGCTCGGTGTCGGCTGCCGCGTGGATGCCTGCGAATCCGCCTCCGCCGTGCACAAAGGACTCGAAGGCTCTCTGTTGAGAGGCGTCGAGGATGTCGCCGGTAGTTGAGAGGAAGACGACGACCTTGTAGCGAGCGAGGTTTTCCTGCGAGAACACAGTCGCATCTTCTGTGGCGTCGATCTGAAACTGTGCGCCCAGCAAGTCCCGAATACAAGCGATGCCGTCCGGGATCGAGTCATGCCTGAAACTAGCTGTTTTCGAGAAGAGCAGGAGCTTTGGGAGCGTACTTTTCTCTTGAGGAGCAGCCTGGGCTGGCTCAGTGCTGGGCGGGGTCTGACCGGCTCCTGCGAAGCAAGCGGCGATGACGACGAGAAAAGGGATGAGTGTGCGCCGCCGAGTGGAGTGGAGCTGCATGTACGCACCGTACCCGCCGAAACCGGCCCTTGGGCCTTCAGGCGCAGGTTTTTGGGCGTGGGGTGAAAACCCCAATTCCTACCTGAACCGTGGAAACCGACTTTGTATCGCGCCATCGGGTAGTACCTTCGCGCTATCGATGCGAACTCGCAATTGGTCGCCATCGACGCGTGGTTGAGGAGCCTCGCGACAGCACTGAGAGTGACCGACGCATGGTTGTCCCGCAAAGATCCAATTTCCCAGTGGATCCGAAGGTGAGTTTCGGTGCTGGAGACGATGAGCGCACCACTGGGGGGTGTGAGCATGACGGGAGGGAGGGCGTCAATCCGGGGGCGCCCTTCCAACCCGATTCCCTTGCACTTGCAGTAGAGCAGTTTGGAACGCGGCTCCTCGCTTCGCGATTTACACAAGACGCATTCGACCGAGCCTCTTCTGATCTCGCTCAGATGCTTGGAGTGGAGCGACTCTGGATAGAACATCCGAGCGAGCCGAGTTTGCGTATCAGCGGGGAGCGATTTCGGGTCGAGATCGCGCTTGAGGGAAGTTACTGGGGTGACTTGTGTGCGACGCGCCCCCAAGGCGCGGAGGAGTTTGACGCTGCGGCGAAGTCGGCGCTGTGTCGCGCTGCAACGCATGTCTCAACAGCATTGACGCGAGACTTGATCGAGGGTCGGGCGCAAGAGCAAGCCGCGCAAGGGAGAGTCGCGACGGCGAGCGCGGAGATCGCGCGTGAGTTTCGAAGTCTGCTTTGGCCGTTGCAGTTGAACGGAGAGATGCTCGAACGAAGTACGCAGTTGCAGAGCCGCGAGCGACAAATGGTCGCGGACATCATGCATGTCGCTGCCTCGGCCTCGGCGATTGTGTCAAGGTTGCTTGCGAGCGCCCCGCCGTCGCTTTCTGATTGCGCGCAGCCCATCGCGCAGGGGTCGACAGAGGCCTTGCCGCTCGCCCGCAAGGGCGAACGCGTCTTGTTCGTCGATGATGAGCAGGTCGTGCGTGAAGTCGCGAGTGAACTTCTCCGAGAGCTCGGATATGAGGTTCGAACGGTCGATTCCGCGGAGGCGGGCTTGCGCTTGCTTGAAACAGACAGCGCATTCTCGCTCGTTGTCACGGATCTATTGATGTACGAAATGGACGGCATCTCGTTCGCCGCAGAAGTGCATCGGCGCTGGCCCACGCTCGGCGTCGTCTGTTGCACCGGATATGGCGATGCCTCTGATCAGAGTCGAGCGGAGGCTGCCGGCATTCGACGACTGGTTCGCAAGCCTGTGCCGATGGAGTCGTTCGCTCAGATCATTCGTGCAGCGATCGACTGCGCGTAGCGACGGGCTATTGCGCGCCGGCGTACGTGATGAAGCCGAGATGCAGCTGGGAGTGGATGAGGTTTACATGCATCCAACGCGCGTGCGTCATCGCGCCGAGAAACGGGCTTCGTTTCGTCATCAACGCGCCGTCATCAAGTCGTTGCAACACGCGACGCATCCGCTGCATGCCCTGCTCGAAACTCACGCCAGCCGTCGGAAGGAGCTTCGCGCCCTTGGGTAACTGGTAACCAGGAGGCATGGACTTGGAGCGGAAAATCATGCCACGGAAAAGGAAACCGAAGGCGCGCGCGACGATCCCGAGGTTTTCATTCGTTCCATCAAGGCCGACCTCAAAGAGTTTCGCGCAGTGTTCCAAGATCTCGCCCTCCGTCCAGTTTCCCGTTGTCGCGGTGGAGCCTGCGTCGTGCGCGGCTTGGATGCGATCAAGTTCGCTCTTCAAGCACGCAGAGCAGTGAAAAGAAAGCATTCGACGCGGCGCGGTCTTCGTGTTGATTGGCATGGGCGAGTCCATTGGAAACGATACCGTTTCAGGAGTGATCCGCGAGACCGCGTCCGGTTAGTGTGTGCGTCATGCGAGTGATCACCATTCCCTCCGATCCATGGAGATGGCTCAAGAACCGGACCCTTCCACTGTTCGTGGTCCTCGTTGCGCTCCTTGCTTTGCACCCGCTGTTCATCGACGAAGCAGGGCATTCGATGCGCGTCTTTCCAGCGCTGATCGGCGTCATCCCGCTCGTGGGAATCTCTGTCCTTTCCACCTGGAAGCGAGCGGCGCCGCTGGTTTTCATATTTTGCACCGTGATGGCGTTCGCCGGTTTTGTTTATGGATTTGATCTCGACGCGATTGCGCACAGCCCCCTCGAGCTCTGTGTGTTTATCTACTACGCGTACGCGACGATTCTCATTGGCGCGACACTCCTTGGCAGCTCGGCGCAACTCGACGATCGCGTGTACGGAGGGTTTGTCGTTTATCTCTTGAGCGGTGTCGCCTTCGCCACGCTTCACCGTTACATCAGCGCAATCGATCCAAGCGCGTACTGGGGCAGCGTGCATGCTCAGAACACGGCACTCGAGTGGGACACGGCGTTGTACTTTTCGATGGTGACGCTGACGACGCTCGGATTCGGTGACATTGTGCCCGTCAACGCTTGGGCGCGCGCAGTGACGACACTTGAGTCAACAACAGGTCTGTTCATCACCGCCGTCGTCATCGCGCGCTTGGCATCGGCGCCCAGTGGTGGCGTGCGGCCGTCAAGGGGAAGCGATGAGAAACACTCGGGCTGAGCGCTGTCAACCCTGCAATTCTCGCGTCATTCGTGCGTGTGGGTCGGCGTAAGATGCGCGCTTCCATTGTTCGGAGATTTCTTTCACTATGACCGCAATTCCTCTCGCCGCGCCTGCTTCTTTCAAGACAAACGCCGGAACACCCGCTGGCACAGCCGCGATCGATGATCTCGCGATCAATGCGATTCGGACGCTATCGATGGATGGCGTGCAGGCTGCAGATTCTGGCCATCCGGGAACTCCGATGGCGCTCGCGCCAGTTGCGTACGCGCTTTGGCAGCATGAGCTGCAGTACGACCCTCAAGCGCCGCATTGGGCGAATCGCGATCGATTCGTGCTCTCCAATGGGCACGCATCCATGTTGCTCTACTCGCTCATTCATCTTGCGGGGATTCAAGCCCCCGCGGACGATGGGGGTTCGAAGCCTGCGTTGACACTTGATGATCTCAAGCAGTTTCGTCAACTCGGGAGCATGACACCAGGGCATCCGGAGTATCACCACACGGTTGGTGTTGAAACCACAACCGGACCGCTTGGGCAAGGCCTCGCAACGACCGTGGGTATGGCAATCGCGTCCTATGCACTCGCCGCGAGATACAACCGGCCTGGATATCCAATGTTCGACTATCGCGTGTGGTCGATCTGCGGCGATGGCTGCATGATGGAGGGAATCTCAGGCGAGGCAGCAAGCCTCGCGGGGCACCTCGGGCTTTCCAACCTGTGCTGGATCTATGACTTCAATCACATCACGATTGAGGGTAAGACTTCGCTTGCGTACTCCGATGATGTCGCGACTCGCTTCATTGGATACGGATGGAATGTGCTCCGAGTCGGTGACGCGAACGATCTTCCAGCGCTGCAGCGTGCGTACGCGCATGCGAAGAGTTGCACGGATCGTCCGACGCTCATCATTGTTGATAGCCACATCGGTTGGGGAAGTCCGAAGCGTCAAGACACCAAGGAGGCGCACGGAGAAGCGCTAGGAGCCGCGGAAATCGCTGCAACGAAGGCGGTTTATGGTTGGCCGACCGAGCCCGCGTTCTTCGTACCCGAAGGCGTGACCGCTCGATTCGATGCATTGCTTGGCGCTCGTGGAGGCGCTGCGCGCGCTGCGTGGGATGTTCTTTTCGCGTCGTACGCGAAGGCGTACCCGAATCTCGCTCGCGAGATTGAGCAGCTCACGAGTTCAAACCTGCCAGAGGATTGGGACGCAGAGATTCCAGTGTTTGCGACCGATGCCAAGGGCGATGCGTCTCGCAATACTGGAGGGAAGATTCTCAACGCGATCGCGAAGAAGGTTCCTTGGGTTGTGGGAGGCTCAGCCGATCTCGCGCCGAGCACGAAGACGACGCTGACCTTTGAAGAGAGCGGCGGAAGTTTCAGTCGCGAAAATCGCGCAGGCCGTAATCTGCATTTCGGTATTCGTGAACATGCGATGGCTGCTGCAATCAACGGCATGGCGCTTTGCGGACTTCGCGCGTACGGATCTGGATTCATGATCTTTAGCGATTACGCGAGAGGGAGCATTCGTCTTGGGGCATTGATGGGCTTGCCGGTGATGAACATCTTCACGCACGACTCGATTTATGTCGGTGAGGACGGTCCGACGCATGAGCCGATCGAGCAACTGATCGGCATGCGCGCAATTCCCAACTTGGATCTCTATCGCCCGTGCGACGCGAACGAGGTTGCGGAGTGCTTCAGAGCAATGATGCGGCACACGCATCACGCGGCCACGATCGCGCTCACGCGACAGAATCTCCCAACGCTCGACCGAACGAAGTATGCGGCCGCGAATCTCGCGCAGCGCGGCGGATACATCCTTGCGGATTGCGACGGAACTCCTGAAATCATGCTGATCGCGAGCGGAAGTGAAGTGCACCTTGCTCTCGGTGCACACGAACGGCTCTGCGCAGAAGGCGTTCGGAGCCGCGTCGTCAGCCTCCCGTGCTGGTCGCTCTTCGATCGGCAAGAGAGCGGATACCGAGCAAGCGTGCTGCCATTTAGCGTGCGGGCGCGAGTCACAGTGGAAGCCAGTTCGACGGTGGGCTGGGAGCGCTTCGCGGGACTTGATGGCGAGTCTGTCGGCATGCACTCGTATGGCGCGAGCGGAAAGGGCGCCGAGGTGGCGAAGCACTTTGGTTTCACCGTTGATGCGGTGTATGCGGCAGCCAAGCGCGTGCTCGCGCGAAGTGCTGCACAAGCGACAGCGGGAGCTCGATCATGAAGTTAGCGCTCGCCTCAGATCACGCGGGCTTTGTGCTGAAGGAGCAACTCAAACCATTCGTACTTGCGTTGGGTCATGAAGTTGTGGATCTCGGCACGGACTCCACCGCGAGCGTGGACTATCCAGACTTTGCGAAGAAACTCGCCATGGAAGTTGTGAGCGGGCGGGTCGAGCGAGGGATCTTGTTTTGTGGCTCTGGCATTGGCGCAAGTGTCGCGGCGAACAAGATCCCAGGTGTTCGCGCTGGGAATTGCGCGGATCACTACAGCGCGCATCAAGGCGTCGAGCACGATGCGATGAATGTGCTCGTGCTTGGAGGTCGTGTGATCGGAACCGCGGTCGCGGAGGAGATGGTGACTGCGTTCCTGAACGCTCACTACACGCATGAAGCGCGGCATCAGCGACGACTCGACAAAGTGCTCGCGATCGAAGCAGAGTTTTCCAAGCGCGCGTGATCAATGGCGCGCGCGATGACACCGGGCACAGCGAAGGACGCGCCCGTCTCTGCTGTGACACCCGAGCTGTGCGCACCGTGTTCCCCAGTACTCAGCGCGGCGAAAGGCGATGACAGTGCAGCGCATCTCATGTGAAGCGCGACAACGGGCGCTGCATTCGCGCCGCCCCCAGTATGTGTAATGAGAACGGGCGCTGCATTCGCAGCGCCCGTTATGTTTCTACCGTGTCCAACTTTCGTCGCACGCTCCGCGGCTTATCACGGAGCTGCCGAGCCAGGTGCCGGCGGGGCAACGGCGGGCTCGGTGATCTCGAGCAATTCAACATCGAAGATGAGTGTCGCTTTCGGTGGGATTGGTCCGCGGCCTCGCTCGCCGTAGGCAAGCGCCCATGGAATGATCAACTTCCGCTTGCCGCCAATTTTCATCGAACCAACGCCTTCGGTCCATCCCGGGATGACGCCGCCCAGCATGAACTGTGCCGGCTGATCTCGGTCGTAGCTTGAGTCGAACTTGGTCCCGTCGACGAGCCAGCCGGAGTAGTGAACCTTGACGGTCGACTGCTTCCCTTGCGGCATCGCGCCGGTGCCTTCTTTGATTTCGTAATACATCAAGCCATCGGGCAAGGTGGTCGCCTCGCCAGTCACTTCGACACCTGGGAACCGAGGGATCTCTCGATCGCTCACCGTGCTGCCGTCGACGGCGTTCAGCACAACCGTCCAGTGCTTGCCGTTGTCATACACCTCGACGATCGCGGTCGGCGGTTCGGCGGAGAAGTCGAAGGTTGTGCTGCGGACAGAACCAGGATGCAGTTTGATTGCGCTCGCGCCGGCCGCCATCGCGGTGAGTTTCGGGAAGACGCACGCGCCAGTCGCGCCGTCCACGATCACCTTCTTCGCGATGCCTCCAGTCGAGACCGTCACCTCATACTTCACTGGGCTACTGCCTGATCCAAGAATCGCACGCGCGTCGAGCGTGCTGCCACTCGTGGCCGCCTCGGCAGCGCTGATTGCATTGGCAAGAGTGACGGTTGCTGAGGTGAGTTGCTGCTCGACCTCCGCCGGTTCAGGGGGCAGCGTGGTGTAGTCCATGTTTGGGTTGAATTGCGCCGAAAGAGATGCGCTCAATGCGAAGGCACTGAGAGCGGCCGTGAGTGTGTTTGCGAGTGTGGTCATGTTTTGGGAGTGAGGGTTTTGGCGGGGAGATTGCGCGATCAGCTGCGCGGGGTGGTAGTATCGGTTCTTGCAGTAGGTTCGCTTCTATGGATGACCCTATGCTTCGATTGCAGAAAAACTTCGAATCGCGTCGTGCGCTGCAGCTGATTCTAGGTGTTGGAGTCGTCGCGGTGGGCCAAGCCCTGCTGGTTCCAACACTCGCCCTGACGACGGGTTGCGAAGAGTACACCGTCGCTTCCGCGCCGCCGCCGCCTCCTCCACCCAAGGACCCGAGTGATCCTGATGGCGATGGATTCAAGAGGAAGAGCGTCCTCGGTAAAGCGTATGAGACCGCGGAGAATCGTGTCGAGAACATGAATGAGTATCAGCGAAAGGTTGGCGAGTTCGCCGATGACCTCTTCGATCAGAAGAGGGGACCTTCACAGAAGCCGATGCCGAAGCCAGCTGAGTGAAAGCAGAATTCTGAGCCAAGCATGACGCGAAGCCAAGGGCATCCACTCGACGCTGCTGTGCAGGCGCTCCTCGCGGAGTATCGCAACGACCCGCCTCCAATCGGCGGACCTCCCGAGATGTCGGAACTCGCATGGTGCGTCGAGACACTTCGACTGACGCTCTTTCCTCGATTGCTCGGACGGGTCGAAGCGTCTGAGTGGCTTCGGCGCACGATGCCTGAGCTTGAATCGCGCTTCGCCGCACAAGTTGCAGCAGCATTCCGAGTTGGTGAAGCGCTTGATACCGAGACGGCGCGGGGGAGAGCACTCGCATGCACTGGCGAGTTGTTCGCCGCACTGCCGAGCGTCCGAGCGTTGTTGCTCGCAGATCTGCAAGCGGCGTATCAAGGGGACCCGGCGGCGCAGAGTACGGATGAAGTCTTGCTTTGCTATCCGGGGTTCTTCGCCTTGACAGCGCATCGGCTCGCGCATGCGTTACATCGCGGCAAGGTGCCATTGTTGCCACGCATGATCGGCGAATACGCGCACCGTCTGACTGGCATTGACATCCATCCTGGCGCCCAGATCGCGCGAGGGTTCTTCATCGATCACGGCACCGGAGTGGTGATCGGTGAAACCACGGTGATTGGCGAACACTGCAAGATTTATCAAGGCGTTACGCTCGGCGCAAAAAGTTTCGATCGAGAACCAGATGGTTCGCTACGCAAGGGGTACAAGCGACATCCAACGCTTGAGGCGGATGTGACGATCTACGCGGGCGCAACGATTCTCGGTGGAGAAACAGTCATCGGTCGCGGTGTCGTTGTCGCGGGCGGCGTGTTTCTGACGACGAGCGTGCCGGCGAATCATGCGGTGCATGGCCAGCGCGCCGAACTCTCGCTGCGCGCGAGAGGTGACGCGCTGTGATGCCGGAAGCGCGAGTGTCTATTGCGCGAGCCCGAACGGGAATTGGCGCGTGGTGAGTGCACAAAACGCCAATCAACAACGCACTCGCGCGAGCTTCTCTTGGCCGTTCGTGATCTCGGTGGGCGTTCTTGGTTTCGCCAGTGGATTGCCGAATGTCTTGCTCAACGACACACTCTCTGCTTGGCTCTCAGACATTGGGGTCGATCCGAAGTCGATCGGCTTGCTGGCATTTGCAACTTTGCCTTACGGGTTGAAATTGCTTTGGGCTCCGGTTCTCGATCGATTCCCCGCTCCGCTCTTTGGATTCCTTGGCATCCGCCGGAGTTGGATTGCGTTGCTGTGCGCGATGTTGTTCATTGCGGTGCTCGCGCTCGCATGGGTTGGACCATCCACGCAAGCCGCACCGGTTCTTCCTGTCGCGATCGTTGCGCTCGCGGTGGCGTGCCTCTCGGCGACGCTTGACGCTGCGATCGACGCGCATCGAACAGACGGCGCCGCTGGTGTTGCGGAGGGTGCTGCGGCGAGTGCGTTTGTGATGGGATATCGAGTCGCGTTCGTCTCGATCGGCGCGCTGATTCTGATGCTCGTGGCTCCGCTGGCACACTGGGTTGATCCCAACGGAGATGCTCACGCTCGCGAACTTGCATGGCGCGCGCTGATCGCGAGCGGCGGAGCCGTGATGCTGATCGGAATTGTTGCGGCTTGGCTCGCCCCCTCGCCGCCGGCACGCATTGCGGTGCAGAGCGTTGAGGCGGCAGTGATCGAGCCCTTGCGATCGTTTGTTCGCGCGTTCGGTTCGCGCATCGCAATTGTGTTGGTCGTCGCATTGCTTTTTCGATTACCCGATCTTCTTGGAAACCGGATGGTGATGCCGTTCCTGAAGCAAGAGATCGGATTCACGATCGACGAAATCGGCGCGGTTCGGCAGGGTTTCGGGTTCGTGATGACGATCGTCGGCGCTCTCGTCGGCGGGGTCTGCGTGCAGCGCTTCGGTTTGTTCCGTTCGTTGCTTGTGTTTGGTTGCTTTCAGGTCGCGTCAAACGCTGGTTACATCGTGCTTGCCGGCGCGGGCAAGTCGATGCCCACATTCGTCGGTGTGATTCTTGTTGAAAACCTGTGCAACGGGCTCGTGAGCGCGGCGTTCGTCGCGTATTTCATGGAACTGTGCGAACCAAGATTTGCCGCGGCGCAATACGCGATTCTGTCGGGATTGATGTACCTCGCAGGCGCGCTTGTCGGCGGCGTTTCTGGATGGCTCGTCGAAGAACTCGGATACGACAAGTTCTTCCTGCTTTCGATCCTTGTCGGCGTTCCGCCATTGGCGCTCTTGCCTTTCGCAATGCCGAAACGCGCCGAAGCCGCGGACTAGTTGGGGAGCCCACGAGTACGCGGCGCGGCCGCTCTGCCGTGGCATCCACTGCATCGGCTGCGCGACATGAAGTGTTCGGCGCGTAGGGAGCACGGACCGGCGAGAGGAATGTGCGGCGAGAGATGCAGTGTGATGCACGCAAGGCGAGGTCCAAGTTCCGCGAGACTACGACGCGATCGACGGAACTGTTCCTACGGCGATGCGTCGGAGAGTAGGCGAGGCGAACGGTGTTGAACCTCCTCAAACTCCAACGAGTCCCGAGCGGCGATGACAATTGCGTCGACTCGCGCAGCACCCGCGTCACGGAGGAGCGAAGCTGCCGATTGCAGCGTGCTGCCCGTCGTCCGCACATCGTCGACGAGACCAACGCGAAGGTCGCGCACCAGTGCTGTGCGGCGGTTCGCGCGAAATCGATTTGTGTTTCGCAGGCGTTTTGTTCGACTAGTTCCCATTTGCTGTCGAGCGAGCGACTGCGAAAGTGCGCGGCACACTGGGACATGAAGCGCGCGACTCATGGCGTCGGCGATCTCGCCCGTGTGGTCGATGCCGCGCATCTCGCGCCGAAGCAAGTGCATTGGAATTGGAACGATGAGATCGATGGGCGGCGCTCGCGCAGCGAGTTGAGACCCCAAGGTATGCGCCATCGCCTTCCATGCGCTCGACTTGATGAGCTTGATCCACGCGTCGAGTGGATCGCGGTAACTCCCGAGTCGCGTCACGGATTCGTAGGCGAATCTACGGCCGCGGCAATCGGCGCAGGCGCCGTCTGCCGACCTTGTCGCGCTCGCATTGGCGGCGCCGCATCTTGAACACCACGCGCCAATCGGGTCTGCCTCCCACTGGGCGAATGCGATGGCGTCTTCTGGCGTGGGAAGTCGCCACAGGAAGGCACTGTGGATCACATCAATGCATCGCTTCGCCAGGGAAGCATGCAGCCATCGGGGATGGTGGACGCGCTGAGAATTGCGCGCCGACGAATTCCTTTCCATGTGGCATGGTGTACCACGGGATTACGCCGTCGCCGTTTGTTGTTCCTTTTTTCCGGCGCTACGCGCGAGCCATCTTTCGAAGCACAGTATTGAGAATCCCGCCGTTGCGGTAGTACTCCACTTCCACTGGCGTGTCGACTCGGCAGTGCGTGTCGAACTCGCATTTTGATCCGTCGGCGCGCGTGGCGGTCACACGAATGAGTTGACGCGGCTTGAGATCAGCAGGGATTTCGATATCGAAGTGCTCGTCGCCCTTCAGCCCGAGGGTGTCGCGAGTCTGTCCAGCGAGGAACACCAGTGGAAGCACGCCCATGCCGACGAGATTGGATCGGTGAATGCGCTCGTAGCTTTCAGCGATGACGACCTTCACGCCGAGGAGGAAGGTGCCCTTCGCTGCCCAGTCGCGACTCGATCCCATGCCGTAGTCCTTGCCCGTCAGGACGATGAGCGGCGTTCCCTTTGCTCGGTACTGCATGCTGGCGTCAAAGATCGACTTCACGACTCCATCATTGAAGTCTGTCGTCAACCCGCCGGTTGTTCCTGGCGCGAGCTCGTTCTTGATGCGCGTATTTGCAAATGTGCCGCGGGTCATGACGCGGTCATTGCCTCGGCGTGAGCCAAAGCTATTGAACATCGACACCGCGACGCCTTGCTCAGTGAGATACCTTCCGGCAGGCCCATCCTTCTTGATATCTCCAGCGGGCGAGATGTGATCGGTTGTCACGGAGTCGCCTAGTCGCGCGAGACAACGCGCTCCACGAACGGACGCAATAGAGCCTGCCTCCCTTTTCATGTCGAGAAAGAACGGAGGTTCTTGAATGTAGGTCGAGGCGTCATCCCACGCGTACATCGCGCCTTCACTGACGGTGATCGCCTGCCATGCGGCCGATCCCTGAAAGACATTCGCGTACTGCTTTTCGAACTGGCCACGAGTCACGAACGCGTGGACCGCGTTCTCAACTTCAACATGGCTAGGCCAAATGTCTCTGAGGTAGACCGGCTTGTTGTCTGGTGTTGTCGCGATGACATCGTTTTGAATGTCGATATCGACAGTGCCGGCGATCGCGTAGGCGACACAGAGCGGCGGCGACGCGAGGTAGTTCGCGCGGACATCTTGATGGACGCGTGCTTCGAAATTGCGGTTTCCAGAGAGCACGCTCGTCACCGCAAGGTCGCCGTCCTTGATTGCCTTCGTAATGCAGTCGGAGAGTGGACCGGAATTGCCAATGCAAGTCGTGCACCCATAGCCGACCGTGTAGAAGCCAAGTGCCTCGAGCGGAGCAGTGAGTGATGCCGCATTGAGATAGTCCGTCACGACCTTCGAACCTGGCGCGAGCGAGGTCTTGACCCACGGTTTGCGGGTCAGTCCGAGCGCGGCTGCTTTCTTCGCAACCAACCCCGCGGCGATCATCACGCTAGGGTTGGATGTATTCGTGCAGCTTGTGATTGCGGCAATCACAACAGCACCGTGCTTGAGCTGGAACTCGTTGCCGCGTTCATCTCGCACGGCAACGCCATCAACCGCGGTCATCGTGGTTGGGTTCGGTGTCGCGGCGCTCGATCCCTTGTTGTAGACCTTCGCGAGGTCGCGCTGCCAGGCGGAGCGAGCGGTCGAGAGGGGGACGCGATCTTGTGGACGCGCGGGACCGGCGAGTGCGGGTTCGATCGTCGAAAGGTCAAAGATGATCTCGCTCGAATAGACAACCGAGGAGTCGTCTTCGCGCCAGAATCCGTTTGCCTTGCAGTACGCCTCCACGGTCTGCACAAGTCCTTCCGGTCGACCGGAAAGTCGCAGATAGGCAAGCGCTTGCTCGTCGACGGGGAAAAATCCGACCGTCGCGCCATACTCCGGAGCCAGGTTCGCGATCGTTGCGCGATTCGCGAGTGGCATCTGCGCAAGGCCGGGCCCGAAAAACTCGACGAACTTGTTGACAACGCCGTGCTTGCGAAGCAGTTCAGTCGCGCGCAACACCATGTCGGTTGCAGTCACGCCATCAGGCAACTTGCCAACCAGTTTCACGCCGACAACCTCAGGAATCAGCATGTAAATCGGTTGGCCGAGCATGACCGCTTCGGCTTCAATTCCACCGACGCCCCATCCGACGACGCCGAGGCCGTTGATCATGGTCGTGTGGCTGTCGGTTCCGACGAGCGAATCTGGGTAGAGCACCCCGTCCTTCTCCCAGACGACCTTCGCGAGATACTCAAGATTGACTTGATGCACGATGCCAGTTGCTGGCGGCACTACGCTGAAGTTCGTGAACGCGCCTTGTCCCCACTTCAAGAACTCATAGCGCTCGCGATTGCGTTCAAACTCATGTTCGCCGTTGATGGTGAGCGCTGCGCCCGAAGCGAATGCATCCACTTGGACGGAGTGGTCGATCACAAGGTCGCAAGGGACAAGTGGATTGACCTTCGTTGGGTCGCCGCCGAGGCGCTGCATCGCGGCGCGCATCGCCGCGAGATCCACCACACACGGGACACCCGTGAAATCTTGGAGCACAACGCGGCCAGGCATGAAGGGGATCTCGTGCTCACCCACGCGCTTCGCGTCGTATTGCATCAGTGCCTTGAGATGCGCCTCGGTCACGATGAAGTTGTCAAAGTTCCGAAGGCAACTTTCAAGGAGCACGCGAATCGAGATAGGAAGCTTGCGGAAGTCACCGAGCGTCGAAAGCGCGTCGAGGCGAAAGTAAGATTTCTCGCCATAAGGAGTCGCAAGTGTGGCGCGAGCATGGAACGGATCTGCAGCGTGTGAACTCGTACTCATAGAAATAGGTATTAGGTAGGTGGTGTGTGCTGGCAGCCATCAGGCTTCCGAAAGTCGAGGCTTGGCAGTCTAGGCTTTGCGCCTGCGTGCACTTCCGCTCGGGGTGCTTGTGTGGGAGAAGTGGTTCCTCGAACCGCACGCGATAGCCGGTCTGCGTGCGCTGCAGCGGCTGTCGGCGCAGGAAGCCTCGAGGTGTGAAGACCGGCAATCCATGTGGAAAACTCGTGCCCTCGTAGCGCTGACCCCGTTTTTCTCAGAGATTCGGTTGATAACGAAAAAGTTATCCGCCGACTCGCGGGTGATTGAAGGGATTGAGCGCATCCATCAACGATTTTTGTTGTCGAACCGACTCACCCTCTTGACAGCAACGGTGACCTCGCTAAACTGCCCGACCCTCAACTGAGGGACGCGACTTCGGTCGCGCTTTCTTTGACAAGTCAGCAGTTGGAACGCCGCGAGAATGTGTCGCTCTGCGAAGACCGGTTTACGGCCGGATTTGCAGACGAAATCCCGCTGTCCTTAAGGTTCTGCACGAAGCAATTCGTGACGGAAACTTGAGAGATGGCAGGACCAACATTCTCTCGTAATGCCAAAGACAATTGGTCAATTCAGATTGATCGTTTGCCGTGGGATCCGTCCCAGGGCAGCGAATGTTGGTCCAAAACCATCGGGTTTGCCGCCTGATGGAGATGCTCTGAAGCATCGAAGACCGACCGAGAGCAGACGCAAGTTTGTTGTCGGTTCAGTCAGGCAAACTTCTCCTCGAAGTCGTGCAGACGCAAGTCTGCTCAATCCTTCATTGAAGAGTTTGATCCTGGCTCAGAT
>SXGT01061277.1_pt1 | contig 44529 bp, 42 predicted proteins | sample 3176221 | NCBI WGS metagenome assembly SXGT01 (sample SAMN11356862, study PRJNA531348) | freshwater metagenome | isolation source: freshwater sample F1-120 | place: China: Fuxian Lake, Yuxi | collected 2017-12-25 | reverse complement strand
GGGGTCGGGGTGACTTTGCCGGTTTTCGTGACCAAGGCCGGTGGCGGTGTTCTCGTTGACGTCGACGGTAACTCGATGATCGACCTGGGATCTGGGATCGCGGTGACCACGGTCGGGAATGCCAATCCATATGTGGTCGCAAATGTTCAGCGACAGGTGGCGGCATTCACCCACACCTGCTTCATGGTGACCCCTTACGCAGGTTATGTAGAGGTCTGCGAGGCTCTCAATCGCCTGACTCCGGGTGACCATGCCAAGCGCTCGGCACTTTTCAACTCCGGTGCCGAGGCAATTGAAAATGCGGTCAAGATCGCGCGGTCTTATACCAACAGAGCCGCAGTTGTCGTCGTCGAACACGGCTATCACGGCCGCACCAACCTGACCATGGCGATGACCGCAAAGAACATGCCCTACAAGGATGGCTTCGGCCCATTTGCCTCCGAGGTGTACCGCGTCCCCACCTCCTATCCCTTCCGCGATGCCCCCCTTTCTGGCCTGGACATCGCCAAGCGGGCCATCAGCCGCATCGAGAAGGAGATCGGCGGCGCCAATGTGGCCGCCATCGTCATCGAACCGATCCAAGGTGAAGGCGGCTTCATCGTCCCAGGTGCTGGCTACTTCGCCGCGATGTCGCAGTTCGCCAAGGAAAACGGCATCGTGTTCGTGGCCGATGAAATCCAAAGTGGTTTTTGCCGCACCGGTGACTGGTTCGCCAGCAGTTATGAAGGCGTCATCCCAGATCTCGTAACGACCGCCAAGGGGATTGCCGGTGGCCTGCCACTTGCCGGGGTTACCGGGCGGGCCGAGATCATGGATTCGGTGCAAGCCGGCGGCCTGGGCGGCACCTACGGCGGTAGCCCGGTTGCTTGCGCCGCCGCCCTCGGGGCGATTAGGTGGATGGAAGAAGAGGATGCATGTGGGCGGGCGAAGGCCATCGAGTCGGTAATGCTCCCCGCGCTGGCAGCCATCAAAGTCAATCACCCAACCATCGGCGAGATCCGCGGTCGCGGGGCGATGCTCGCGATTGAGTTAATTCGCCCAGGCACCATGGACCCAGACCCCGAGCGCACCAGCGCGATCGCAAAGTACTGCCACGGTGAAGGAGTCATGGTGCTAACTACCGGCACCTACTCCAATGTCATGCGGTTCCTGCCGCCGTTGACAATGCCAATGCACCTGCTTGAAGAGGCATTGGGCATCATCGAACGCGGCTTTGAAGCCACCGGTTGATTACTGGTTATCGACCCGGAGCCCATGTTTTTGGCCGTAGCCAGCATCCATCAGCTCCAAGAACGGCACGGCATCAAAGGCCTCCGGGCCTAGTACTCCAGTGCCCTGCCATGCCTTCGACGCAAGCAGCTCAAGGGCTATAACCGGATTCATGGCGGTTTGCCAAACCACCGCCTGCACCCCGTACTCGCGCATCGACCAGTCATTGTCGAGGACGTGGTACAGGTAGACAGACTTCGGTTCACCCGCAATTCCGGCGCCCGTGACCCAAGTGCCGGCACAGGTCTTGCCCGTCATCTTGTCACCTAAGGTGGTCGGGTCTGGCAATGCAGCCGAGACTAGATCCCGCGGACTCACCATGACCCCTCTAACGCTAACCGGAGTCGTGCTGTCGAGACCCAGCTTATGCAAAGTCTTCAGCACTTCGATGAACTCATCGCCGAGACCATACTTAAAGGTGACCCGTTTGCACTTGATCCATCGCGGTACCAAGAGGACTTCCTCGTGCTCTACGTTGACACATTCAACCGGCCCGATACCTTCGGGGAAATCGAAGATCTCAGGTTCGCTGAACGGGGCGGTGGTATACCAGCCACGACCCGCCTCCCAGATCACCGGTGGATTGAGGCACTCCTCGATCGTGGTCCAGATTGAAAACGAAGGCGCGAAGTCGTAGCCCGAGACCGTCAAATTCGCACCATCACGGACCCCGATCTCGTCAATCTCGCTAAACAGGTGGTCTGCGGCATACCTCGCGAAAACATCCGAGAGCCCCGGCTCCACCCCCACTCCGCACAAGGCCAAGAGTCCGGCCTCCTGCCACTTCGGTTCCTTCGCAAACTGCTCAGCGCCGAGCATGACACCTACCTGCTCGTGGGGCAGGATCGGATGCGGGCGCGAAAGGCTCATTGCGGTGTCGAGGTAATTGGCACCAGCGGCGAAGGCGCCATCGAAAATCGCCATAACGTACCGCGGATCAATGACGTTGAGCACGTGGGTGATTCCGTGAACCTGACACAGCTCGGTGATCTCTGCGGCATTTGCCGCGTCAATTCGGGCCGCCACGAATCGCGGATCGCCGACTCGGGCTGCCAGCGCACTAGCTCGATTCATGTCGTAGTCGGCACAAACCCACAATTCGAAAAAATCTCGCCGCTTCGCTATCAGGGCTGCCGAAGTGCCGACACCCCCAGCGCCAACTGCGAGCACCCGCACGGCTACTCCCCCGGGATTCGGTCGGCGAGCAGTGGCTGCCGCGGATCCCAAGTCGTGCCGGCACGATCATCTTGCCGGCGTCGGGCGATTGCCGATAGGGCCTCCAGGACCACCCGGTTACCAAGCATCACCGTGATATCGGCATGATCAAATGGTGGTGCAACTTCAACCACGTCCATGCCTACAACGGGCAGCTCGTAGCAGATACGTCGAACCGCATCCAATAACTCGCGCGCGGTGAGACCGCCGGGCTCTGGTGTGCCGGTACCAGGTGCATGGCCCGGGTCGCAGACATCAATATCGACACTTAGGAACACCCCGTCACATTCATCCAGGGCAATCGCAAAAGCCTCGGTCAAGACCTCGCCTAGCCCGCGTTCGACAATCTCAGTCATCTCATACGATCGCATACCCTGCTCGGCCATCCATTGCAAGGTTTCCGGCTCGGGCCAATAACCTCGAAGCCCGATCTGCAAGAACCGATCGCCACGAGCCGCCCCGGACTCGATCAGCCTGCGCATTGGTTGGCCGTGACCGATCAGTGAGCCAAAGCAGGTGTCGCCGGTGTCAGCGTGCGCATCGAAATGAATGATCGCAACCTTGCCCCACCCGCGGGCACGGGCCACTCCGGTCACATCTGGCCAAGTGATGGTGTGATCACCACCCAAGATAATGGGGATAGCGCCAGCCTTGGCCACCTTCTCAACTACCGCCTCCAGGGAAGCACATGCCGTGGCAGCATCACCGCTGTACATCTCGACGTCGCCGGCGTCTACCACTCGCAGATCGGCCAGGCCGTCAACCCTCATCGCCAGGGATGGCCGGCTACCGTCGTGTGGCAGGTAGCAGGTTGCTCGAATTGCCTGTGGGCCGAAGCGGGCGCCGCTTCGAAAGGACGTCCCGCCATCAAATGGCGCGCCCAAAATCACGATATCCGCGCTGTCATAGGAGCTCGGGTCGTCTAGATCACAGCGATCCACGCCAAGAAAGGTGATATCCGGCCCAAATTGTGCTCCGTAGCGCGTCATCCCCTGACCTTAATACTGGGTACTTACGAGTCGAACCCCAACCCAAGCCGATCCAAGGTGCGCAGCCACAAATTCCGGCGTCCGAAGTTTCGGTCGGCCGACTTCAGCGACCTAGTTGTCCAATCAATACCGATGGACCGAAGTGGCTCTGGCGGGAACGGCTTAGGTTTCCGCCTTACCATCTGCAATTTCGTCCGCGCCGTTTCGCGCCCCGCCAATAGGTCGAGCATGACCTGCGCACCGAACCTGGATGCGCCAACGCCTAACCCGGTGTACCCGGTTACGTAGACGGTCTTACCGCCATGCGCCTTACCCCAAAAAGCGCTAAACCGCGAGCAGGTGTCAATTGCCCCGCCCCATGCATGGGTGAACTCAAGGCCGGCTAATTGCGGGAAAGTCTGGAAGAAGTGCGCGGCCAACCGCTGGAAGGAGGCATCATCAACCTCGTGCTCCTTACCAAAGCCGTTACCGCTGTGATAGATCGCGTCATAGCCGCCCCAAAGAATTCGTCCCTCTTCGGTTATTCGGTAGTAGTGAAATTGATTCCCACTGTCGGACAACCCCTCGCGACCATCCCAGCCCACTAACGAGCGCTGCTCGTTGCTTAGCGGCTCCGACATCAGAACATAGTCATAGACGGGAACCACGTAGTTGCTGATACGACGCAATAGCGGCGGATACGCGTTAGTTGCAAGCGCCACTCTCGAAGCAGCCACACTCCCCGAAATCGTGAAGACACTGACGGTTGCCAATTTGTCTGACATGGTCGATACCGGCGAGTGCTCATGGATTTCGACGCCCAAGTCAGTCGCAACCCGCGCCAAGCCCCAGGCCAATCGCGCCGGATTCACCATCGCGGTCCCGGCTCCATCGAATAACCCGGCAAGGTAGGTGGGTGAATCAACGCGACTTTTCAAGGACTCGTCAGCTAGGAACTCCAACGACAGCCCTAGTGCGTTACCCGCCTCGCAGTGCTCAATGAGATCTGCGACTTGGTATGCCTCGGTTGCAATCGCTAAATCCCCGGATCGAACAAACTCGCAGTCGATCCCGTGGTCGGCAACGAAAACCTCAATCGCGTCCAGGTTCTCCCGGCCCAATTGCAGCAGGATCGGCATCTCACCGGGCCACCGGCTCATCCCATTTGCCAGCCCGTGGGTAAGGGAGGCCGCGCAGAATCCACCGTTGCGGCCCGTTGCGCCACTGGCGACCTGATCCCCTTCGAGTAGGACCACCCGCCAGTTGGGATGCTGCTGCTTGGCAAGCACCGCCGTCCAAAGACCGCTAAACCCGCCGCCAACAACACAAAGGTCGGCGGTGATATGCGCCTGCAGTGGCGGCCGCGCCACCGGGCGCGTCGGATCATCAAGCCAAAAAACTTCATGGCGGACATTCGCCAGTGACCTCATCGAGGTTTCAGTCTGCGTGTCGACGAACACGGGTTTGGCCTTTCGGTAGCGGGACCATCGGAAACCTGGGCCAACGCCCAGGGGATCCCACCAGTCCCTTCAACCAAATCGCGGCTGCCTACAGCCTGCCCGTCAGAACCCCAACCGTACCAAGAAATCGATCAGGCCGACATCAGCTTGCGGCGCCGACGATAGTTCACCACTTGACTACCGAGAACTATGAGCAGTGCAATGGCAAATACAAGGGTGGCCAAGGCATTTACCTGCACCGGGATACCCCGTTGCGCAGCGCCCCAGATGAAGATCGGGAAAGTCACCAAGGTTCCCGCATTGAAATAGCTGATGATGAAGTCATCAAAGGACAGTGAGAACCCAAGTAGGGCAGCACCGGCGATCCCAGGCGCGACCAGCGGCAAGGTGACGTATCGAAATGTCGCCCGTGGATTCGCATAAAGATCTCGAGCCGCCTCTTCAAGCCTGGGGTCAAGGCCTTGCAATCTGGCTTTCACCGTGACTACCACAAAAGAGATGATGAACATGATGTGAGCGATGATCACCGTCCACTGGCCCAGTGGGAAGCGCAGGTTCAAGAACAGGGCGAGCAAACTCGAACCCATGACAACCTCAGGTGTCGCCATCGGCAAGAAGATCAATAGGTTTGTCGTGCTACGGCCCCGAAAACGATAGCGCACCAAGGCGAATGCGATCATGGTTCCGAGCGCGGTTGCCACGATGGTCGCAATGAGACCAATTTGGATACTGGTGACAAACGAGGAGCAAACACCGGGGACACCGCAGAGATTGGTCCAGGCATCCGTCGAGAACGCGTTCCAGCTGATATTGAACTTGCCGCTCGGTTTATTGAAACTCAAAATCGCCACGACCGCGATCGGGATAAACAGATAAACCAAGACAAGGATCGCAACTACGCGAAGTAGGTTCCGGCGAACAAAGCGCATCAGACGAGTTCCTCCGTCCCGGCTCTTCGGATGTAGGTGAATACCATCACCAAGATCACGGCCATCAGCACAAAGGAGAGGGCACTTGCCGTCGGATAGTCACGAAACTCGATAAAGTTCGTCTGGATCACATTGCCGATCATGCGATCCTTGGTTGAGCCCAATAGTTCCGCGTTGATGTAATCACCAGCGGCCGGAATGAATGTCAGTAATGTTCCGGCCACCACCCCCGGCAGGGAGAGCGGCCAGGTTACTTTGCGGAAGGTCGTCGATGCCGATGCATAGAGGTCGCTCGATGCCTCGATCAACCGTGGGTCGATTTTTTCAATAGCCGCATAGAGCGGCAAGATCATGAACGGCAAGAAGTTGTATGTCAGCCCTGCGACCACGGCGATGCCCGTGTTCAGAATTCGATCATCTGGCAGCAGGTGCAGCGCGTTGAAAAAAGAAGTGATCGGGCCTTCATCGGACAAGATCGTGCGCCACGCATAGGTGCGAAGCAAGAATGAGGCAAAAGACGGCGCGATTACCAGCACCAGCAACAGTGGTCGCCACCTTCCGCCCTTCATCGCAATGAAGTATGCAAGGGGGAAGGCGATAACTAACGCGAGCAGGGTTGCGATGCCTGCGTAGATGAAGGATCGAAGGAATTGTGGCCAATACTCGGCCATCGCATTGGCGTAGTTACTAAGTTCAAACCCCGCTTGATACTTGCCCATCTTGCCCGGCACGGGCTGTTGCAAACTCGTCATGAACAAGGTGATGAACGGGATTGCGAAGAAGATTGCCAGCCAAGTCAGGCCGGGGAACAGCAAAATGTAGCCGGTTCGGGAGCGGCGCTGGGCCACGACAACCGGCTTTGCCGGCTCCGCTACAAGTATCGGTGACACGATTAGGCGCCGCGACTCTCAAGTGCACTGGCAGCCTCGAGGTCCAATAGCTCCGGTGAGACCCCCGCGCGCACATCCTGCGCACCGTCTAGACCGAATGTGTGCTCGCTGGCCCAATGCAGCAGGACTTCATCACCGACCGAGCACCGATCCCCCACGATGACATTTTGTTCGAACACTGTGAGTTCTTGATCCCATGGCGTGCGCACTAGGTATTGGGTTGACACCCCGGCATATGAAACATCGATTACCCGACCCGAAACCTTGTTATGGGCATCAGGGGCTCGGTGGCCATCCACGGCGTCGAGCACCGTCATTTTCTCGGGGCGCACGCCAACGATGACCGAAGACCCCGGAGCCGATGATCGAGCCGCGGGGACGACATAGCTCTGGCCATACGCCGACACCAAGATGTCGTCACCATTTCGGCCTTGGGCGGTGCCGGTAATCAGATTAGATTGCCCCAAGAAGTTTGCGACGAAGACTGTTTCTGGGAGTTCGTATATCGCGGCCGGGTTGCCCATCTGCTCTATTCGCCCGGCATTCATGATAGCCACGGTGTCGGCCATCGTCATGGCCTCTTCTTGATCGTGCGTTACATGCACAAACGTGGTGCCGACCTCATTTTGAATGCGTTTGAGTTCAATTTGCATCTGCCGCCGCAATTTCAAGTCCAAGGCACCAAGGGGTTCGTCCAGAAGCAAGACATCCGGCTCATTTATCAATGCGCGAGCAACCGCCACCCGCTGCTGCTGGCCACCTGATAGCTGGGTTGGCTTCCGCCTGGCCATGGCGCTCAGTTCTACTAAATCCAACATCTGGTTGACCGGGGTCTTCACGTCCTTGATTCCCCGGCGACGCAGCCCAAAGGCCACATTCTCGAAAATATCTAGATGTGGGAATAATGCGTAGGACTGAAACACCGTATTCACCGGTCGCTGGAAGGCCCGCAGGCTGGTGATGTCCTGTGCGCCGATCTTGATGGTGCCGGCCGTCGGATCCTCCAAGCCCGCCACCATTCGCAAGGTGGTGGTCTTGCCGCAGCCGGATGCACCGAGCAGCGCGAAAAACGAGCCAGCGGGAATAGTCAATGTGAGGTCATCGACCGCAGCAACATCGCCGAACTTCTTGGTGAGATTAAGCAGGTGCAGATCCTCGACCTGCCGAAGGGCCCCAGCCACGTCGCTAGTTGCCGATCGCGGTCTGGAATTCGCGCTCGTACTTGTCGCCCTCTTCAGGAGTCAGTGCCTTGAACACATAGGTGCGATCAAGGGTGGCGGCGGACGGGAAAATGAACTCACTGGCGGCTAGCGCCGGATCGATCTTCTCCATTTCAGCCTTCGCCCCTTCAACCGGGCAGATGTAATTCACGTACGCGGCAACCTCGGCCGCGACCTTCGGATCGTAGTAGTAGTTCATGATGAGTTCGGCGTTCTTCTTGTGTGCAGCGAGGGCCGGGATGAGCATATTGTCGGTCCAGAGCATGCCACCTGACTCCGGGATCTCGAAGCCGAATTCCTCGCCGAGGGCAAAGAGGTCACCGGACCATCCGATGACTGCAATGACATCACCGGACTCAAGCGAGGCGATGTAGTCGTTACCTGTCACCTGTCGAATCTGGCCGCTGTCGACTTGCTGCGCAAGTGCCTCAATGGCCTGACTGAACTGATCGTCGGTGAAATTCGCCGGGTCATTGCCCTGCCACGCCATGATGCAGCCCATGGTGTCGCGCATCTCGGACAACACCGTGATGCGGCCTTTCAACTTTGGGTCAAATAGCTGATCAAGGGTGGTGATCTTGTCGGTTCCCAAGGTTTCCTTGACGGCCAACTTGTTAAAGCCAAGGCCACCAAAGCCTGACTGCCACGGTAGTGAGTAATCACGTGGCTTGTCGAATGCGACGTCAGCAAGTCTCGGGATCAGATTCTTGCCATTTGGGATCAGGGCCTTATCCAGCTTTTGCGCGTATCCATTTTGAATCCACAGCGCTGCCATCCAGTCGGTTAGCACCACGAGGTCGCGACCGATGTCTTGGCCCTGCTCTAGCTGGGTACGCACCTTGGCGTAGAACTCGTTGTTGTCGTTCACGTCTTCGGTGTAGGTAACGGCAATCCCATTGGCATCCTGGAACGCCTTGAGGGTTGGGTACTCACCGGTGTCGTCATTGATATCCAAGTAAAGGGGCCAGTTCGACCAGTTTGCGGTCTTTTCGGAATCAGAGAGGTCCGCGGCAGTAGCGGCCGACGGCGCACCGGTTGCGGTGCCGGCATCACTGCCCGATGCACCGCATGCGGTGGCCACCATCGCGACCCCGCCGATCCCTGCAGCCTGAATCACCCGCCGGCGTGACAATGAGCTCTTGGCCAGCTCGACGATCCCTGCAGCGGCCTCGGAGACTTGATGCGACATTTGGTTCCTCTCATGTTACGAATCACTGACGGGTGGTCGCCCAGTCACTTCTTGGCCCATTATTGCCGAAACCGCACTATTTGGAGCCCCCAAGTGGCATTTCACTCACAATCGGGATGTGATTGTTAATCCAGACGCATCCGGCCTTGATTTCCCGGGAGGCTCGCAGGGCCCGGAGCAAGCTGGTTGGCTAGGCCGTGGCCGCCTGCACTGCGTGATCAACGTCGGCCGCACCGGCAAATTCGATGGTCGCGACCACCGGGCTATCGGCCGGGATAGTAACCGCGCCCAACGCCTCAGAGGTGCCGAGGTGAGTCTGCCCATCAGCAACCAAACCCATGGACTCGCCCAATACCTTCATTGAACCGTTAGGTTTTTCGTGCCGGCTTCACGTGTTGGGCATATTCGCATCAAGGGGAGAAAATTTGGATATAAAAACTACCTCGTATCTCCTGCACCACAATGAAACTGCATTTGCTGTCTAAAAGGACGATTACCAACTAAACTTGATAGGGCCTGTGTATATTTCGAATTTGCGACAACAGAGAGAGTTAATTACATGGCTAGATATGTGTTGATCTATTCGGGCGATCAAACTTCACCGTCTCGCGTTGAGCAAGATGCGATTGTTGCTGATTGGGAAGCTTGGTACGAGAAGATGGGCGATGCAATTGCCGAAGGTGGAGACCCTCTCGGTGCCTCGAAACACATCTCAGCAGTCGGTGCGCCCGCGGCCAATGGGGACGGTGGAATGCCTGCGTCCGGTTACACGGTCGTCGATGCTGCTTCGCTCGACGCAGCCGCAGCCGCATGTGCCGACCATCCGCACTTGAACCGTGGTGGAAAAGTTCACATCTTCGAAGCAATCGACCTGCACTAGATGCTCTCGGAGAATCAGTTCGAGATCGTAATTTTGACACTCACTCCCGCGAAGAGGGACTTAAAAACCCAAACGCGTCCGTTTTTACCTGCCGCATAAAGGATGCTTAGGCTCCTTACTAAGCATCCGAGAGCAGTAATGATCGCCCTGGCGCGCGACTCTTTATTGTGACCGACGAGCCAGATTGCGCACTTTTTTCAATTGCGGCCATGACTTCAAGAACATGCAAGCCAAGTTCGCCGCCCAACCGTGGCGCGATACCTTGGCGGATCGCTTGCGCCAGATCGACAACACCCAACCCTCGGAGATCGACCTCTTCCTCACCTGGAGTTGAGATCTCTTCCCAATGTTCGTCAGCTGTACGGCGCACTCGCACCGCACCTGCGAAACGATTCGGATCAGGAACAGAAATTGAGCCGAGAGTTCCGTGCACCTCGAGATGCGGGGTTTGCGAATGCCAGACATCAAAACTGGTAACTATGGTCGCGAGCGCACCATCTTCAAAAGTAAGGACTCCAACAATATGTGTTGGAACTTCTACCTCAATTGAGGTTCCACGAAGTGGGCGGCTTTGAATTTCCCGCTGAGGAAAAGTCTTCTGCGCTGATCCTTGCACTGACACCACTGATCCCATCAGTCCGATCATCGCGGTGAGGTAGTAGGGCCCCATATCCATCAATGGCCCAGCCCCAGCCGCATAAAAGAATCCCGGATTCGGATGCCAGCTCTCATGTCCATGGCATAGCATGAAGGCGTTACTCGCAACGGGTTTACCTATTTCTCCTGATTTAAGAACTCTTAAGCTTATTTGTTGTGCGCTGCCGAAACATGTGTCTGGTGCAGAGCTGACCAACACATTGAATAATTGGGCCTGTTCGAGTAACGCACGAGCTTGTGAAGGCGTTGCGCATAATGGCTTTTCAACATACACGTGTTTTCCAGCACGAACCGCCTCTAGGCACACGTCAAAATGACTCACCGGATTTGTAAGCACCACAACCGCTTCGATCACAGAATCACTCAGCAAGTCCGCAACAGACGTATACGTATTCGGCAAGTTCCACCGTTCCGCCGCCTCAACGGATCGGCCTGTGACAATGTCCGCACACCCTCGAACCGCAATGGAATCAGAATACAACGTAGTCAGATTGCGTAAATAGGTCTCACTAATATTGCCGATTCCAATGATCCCTATGGTGAGTAGTGATCCGTAGCTATTCTTTGACATTTGCGCTTCTAGTTTGCAAGGAATCCGCCGTCAACAGGTAAAATCACGCCGTTGACGTAGCGAGAAGAGTCGGAGGCAAGGAATAAGACAGGACCGACAATGTCCTCGGGCACCCCCCACCGACCTGCGGGAATTCGAGAATCTATTTCAGCCTTGAGCTTAACATCCTCCAAGAGTCTTCTGGTGTTTTCCGTCACGATGTATCCAGGGGCAATGGCATTGACACAGATACCGGCGGACGCCCATTCAACAGCAAGAGCTTTGGTTATACCTGCAAGTGCGCTCTTGCTAGCGGTATAGGCAACGACCGAGTGCCCGCCAAGGAAAGAAAGGAGTGAGGCGATGTTAATGATTCGCCCAGCAACCCCCCGAGATTGAAACGAGACACCTGCTGTTCGGGCAACAAGAAAGGCGCTCGTGAGATTCACCCGCAGTACCCGATCCCATTCCTCCATTGGATATTTGGTCGCGGCAGACACATGAATCGTGCCCGCATTGTTTACGATAATGTCGAGGCCAGAGAAATCACTGATGACAGAAGAAAATATGGAAGATACTTCTTGCTCAGTGGCTGCGCCAAGATCACATTGATAGGAGCGAGCCTCAACCGGGTATTCCTTTAAGGCTTCGAGGGTTGCGCTGACATTGGTTCGATACACAAGCGCCACGTTGGCTCCTGCTTTAGCTAGGCTGAGTGCAATTGCCTGACCTATGCCGGTGCCGGCGCCGGTAACGAGGGCAACCTTGCCACTCAAATCAAAACTGTTAAGCACCTGCGAAGCTTCATTCATATCAAGATTCCTCTCGGTTCGATTCCGTCGCCAGCATGGACGGCAGCAGATATGGCTTTCCGGAGGTTGCCTTGATCGCATCCCAGTGTGCAAGAAGGTGAATGCCCTCCAGCACGGTTCGGAAAACTTCATCGGATCCTGCACCAACTACCAATTCGCTTCGGGGGGTGCTATTTACAACAGCGTTTACTGCGCAACCTCGCAAGCCAAAGAGGCTGCTCATTACATAAATAATTGATGTTTCACGTTCGAAATTTAAGATTCCAGCTTGCTTCCAATACTCGGGTATCGCCTTGCTGTCTTGTTGGTGGTATCCAAGAACGGGACGGCCTTGACCCGCCTGACACGAATCAGTCGAACGGGTGATTCCAAGGTGGTGTCGCACACCCAAATCGTCTGCTGCTTGAAGCATGGCCAGCATGACCTCATAGTTAGCAATTGCTGGGTACGTAGGCACCACGTAGGCGTGTGAAGTTCCCTCGTCGCGAACAGCGCCTGTAGCAATAACGATGTCTCCAACGGCAACATCTTCAAGGTATGTTCCTGATGTTCCCGCCCGAATAAATGTGTCGGCCTTGGAAAAGCGGAAGAAGTCAACGAGAGCGATTTCTGTCTCCGGCGCTCCGCTGCCTGTTGAGCACACGGTAACCTTTGTCCCCCTATAGAAACCGGTATATGTAACAAACATGTGGGTGTCTGCCACAAGATAGGCATCGTCAAGATAACCGGCAATCACGGCTGCGACATCTTCTTCATAGCCAAGTGGATCGTGTACCGACAGGATGACATAACGACCAACATCCTGCTCAGTAATTTTCGTCATGACCGAAATGCCATCAACATCAAAAAGTGGAGGTGTATTTTTCTTCTCTGACATATTTATCTCCTTTTTCTATTCTATGCTGCGGCTACTCTTGGTGACTTCATCCAGATATTTAATGCGTTGCGTGTTTTCATGTGGATCCCATTCATTGCAGTAAGGCAAGTAATGTCACGCTGCCAACCATGATGATGAGTCCTGCAATTTGACCTTTGCCCAGCCGCTCTCGGAACAAGAAGAAGGCCAAAATCGCTGCGAGAGGTGCCATCTGAGAAGCGAGCACTGCTGTCACCGGTAGATTCTGCGCGGCACCAATTGTGTACATCCCAATACCCAGCAGGTCTGCCGCGGCTAGGAGCAATACCCAGAGAAAGGATTGCCGAGTCACCCGAAACCTACCTGATAAAAGAAGTGGCAATGTGAACAAGAGAACACCAACTATGCGAGCGGGAAGTAATACCCAGGAAAGCGGTAACTCGCCGCTCAATAATCCAGTGCTGACTAATCCGATGGCGAACAAAAAGGCTCCTAGGCTTGCAAAGCCTGCCGCTAAGACTGGTCGCTCTTCCGGAAAAGGATCAGGATCCTTGGCTCGGGCGGCGATCAAGATGCCGATCACGATCAGCAGGAGAACAAGGCCAATCAGCGGCTCAACACTTCTGCCGAGGAACGATGCAATTACCGCAGCGATTCCGCCTTCTGTCGCAACAATCGGTGCGACCAGTCCTACTTTTCCGTGCTTAAACGCAACATAGACACACAGGAAGCCGAAAATGTTGCCCACCCCAGAGACCAGCATGAGAAGGAGTTGGAAGGTCTCTAATTGCGGGACACCCTGGATTGCCGCCAATGGCACGACGACTACTGCAGCAATGGCTGCGGACAAGGCCACAACATGTGGCGCAGGTAGAATCCGACTTGCACGGGACGCGGCGATGGTTCCCACTGCAAAAAATACTGCCGTTGCCATCCCGGCTATGAGACTGGTCAATTCGCTCTTTTCAGATGCACTCAGAGCACCCCTCTACCAGTCTTACCACTCCAAGGTACCCGTGCCCTCTACTGTCAGAGATAGCGCAACCATAGTTCAATTGTCTTGAAGTTTTGGCAGAATAAATGATCAATACATTATTTATGGCCTGATATTTACTATGCTCGCGGCATGTCGACTGTTGTAGCCATGGGTGACACGATGGTTGAGATCAGTTTGCAAGTACACGATGCATGGCACGCCTCGCCTGATGTTGCGGTTTCTGAGAGCACGGTCAGCGTTGGCGGCTCTGCTGCGAATTTTGCGGTTTACGCTGCCGCCCTTGGGGTCACATCATTTATCGCCACGAATGTGGGTAAGGATTCCTTTAGCTCACTACTCATTGATGACCTCACTAACTACGGAGTTACCACCGAACTGGTTCAACGTGAGTCAGAGCGCAATTCCATGTGCGTGATAACAATTGGCGCGGACGGGGACCGGCGGTTCCACTCCTACCGGGCCCCTGAAGATTCCTGGAACCAGGATTTTGAGGAGGCCTACCTTCGTCTAGTTATCGCCCGGATCGAAACTGCAGATTGGCTGCATATTTCAGGTTTCTGGCTGCAAAGGGATCGAACCGCGGCTTTGGTAGAAGTTGCGATCAATGCTGCGGCGCATCGAGGAATCCCCATTTCGCTTGATCCAAGCCCGCTGCTCATGGAGACTCCTACTCCTCTTTTGGCCCTGGTGCTGAGTAAAGCTGAAGTTATGTTCCCGAACACATATGAGGCTTGCGCCTTCACGAAAACGTCAAGCGCATATGCCGCCGCTCAGGCCCTAAGCACAATGCCACCTAAATATTCAGTTGTCACCGATGGCGCCGCCGGCTCATTTCTCATATCGGATGGTGAGATACACGCAGTGGCTGCTGCGCCTGGACCGGTCGTCGATACCACTGGAGCGGGTGATGCCCTCGCAGCAGGATTTGTTGCAGCTCGACTCGCTGGAGCAGACGCATTGGAGGCATTGCAAGTTGGAGCCAGAGTCGCTGCATGTGCGATTCGTTTTGTTGGTGGGCACGCAGGTGGCGACAGCATGCGCGAATCATTGGCGTTAGAATTTTCAACACAATAGATATGAATTTTCAGTGTAGAACTTTATACGTGCGACTCTGAACTGTGCTTCAATTTGAATCTCCCATGAGAAAGGCTTCGGAAATGCGGATACACGAAGAGGTACGTCAGGCATTGGCGGAGGGTCGTCCCGTGGTGGCGCTGGAATCCACCATCGTGGCGCATGGCATGCCTCGTCCCACCAACATTGAGACAGCCATAGCTGTCGAGTCGATTATCCGTAATGAAGGCGTCATTCCCGCATCCGTTGGACTCATCAAAGGTGAAATTGTGTGCGGGCTGACTCAAGATGAATTGACTTTCCTTGCCTACGCCGATGATGTGGTGAAAGCGCAAGAACGTGACTTAGCACGAGCGAGTTTTCTCGGTAAGAGTGGTGCCACCACCGTGGGGGCAACCCTGTTCGTGGCTAATCACTTTGGTATCCCCGTGCACGTCACTGGTGGAATTGGCGGTGTTGCACCTGACTTCAGCGACACTTTGGATATTTCAGCGGATCTCCTCGCGATTCAAAAGTACGCCTGCATCACAGTTGCTTCAGGAACAAAAGCCTTTATGGACGTGAAGGCGACGCTTGAATACCTGGAGACCATCGGTGCACCCGTCGCAGTATGGTCACAGAAGACATTTCCTTGGTTCTACAGTCGCGATAGCGGTGTAGCAATTGAGTGGTCCGTTAACGACCCAACTGAAATCGCAAAGGCATTTCTTGCAGATCAAGATCTGCGTGGATCTTCGGGGATGCTCCTTGGAGTACCGCTACCTGAGGCAGATGCGCTTCCTGAGCACCAAACCCGAGCATTAATTGAAGAAGCTCTAGCACGTGCGAACTCGGAGGGTATAAATGGCAAGCGGCTAACACCGTATCTCCTTTCGGCCATCTATGAAATTTCCGAGGGCGCGAGCCTCGTGGCAAACGTCGCATTGATCAAGAACAATGCTTACGTTGGCGCACAGGTGGCACGGGCGTTGTCTGACTCCTAATGACCGGCGACGATCTTGACATAATCAATGCCCACCTGGTGACCATGGATGGTGAGTGGACGGAAATCCATTCCGGGTTCATGCGATTGCGCGGGGGGCGGATAACGTCACTGGGACCAATGTCCGAGTACCAGAAGAGCTCGGCAGCGCAACATGACTGCAGCGGCAGTTTTGTCTTCCCAGGCCTGATCAATACACATACGCACTCCTTTCAAACTTTGACCAGGGGCATTGGGGAAGGTCTCGGTGTCTGGGACTGGTTCTCGCAGGCCATTGACCGGGTAGTTGGACACCTAACGGTTACGGATGCGAGGACCGCTGGCCAACTTACAGCCCTTGAAGCGGTGTTGAGTGGCACCACCACAGTTGTGGATTACAACTATCCCCACCCTCGACCTGGAATGGCGGAGGCGACCATTGCGGGCATGCGAGAAGTAGGCGTTCGGACTGTCCTCGCACGCGGAATCCTCGACACTGGAACTGTGCACGCCGAAATCGTGCACTCCACCTCGGCTGAAATTGCCGCCTGCCGTGAACTGGCAACTGCTTATCATCAATCTGACGAGGACCGCATTCGCATCTGGTTCGCCCCGTACACAATTTTTAGTGCCTCGCGAGACGCACTGATTGCGTCTCGAGATCTTGCAAAGGAATTTGATACCGGTGTCACGATACACGCTACGACACCTTCAACTCTCGAAGCTGCGCTAGACATGTATGGAACGACAGATATCGTCTTTGAGAATTCGATCGATTTTCTCGGACCACGTACTCTTCTTGTGCACTGTACGCATCCAAGTCGCGAAGACCTCACATTGATTGCAGGTACCGGTTCATCGATCTCACACAATCCAGCCAGTAACGCTTATCTGGGCGAAGGGGTGGCTCCAGTGGTTGAAATGATGCGGCTCGGAATCAATACCTCGTTGGGTTCAGACGGCCCATCAAGCAACAATAATCAAGATATGTTGCAAGTCATGAAACTCACCGGTCTCCTACAAAAACTTGAGCACCGAGATCCTTCTGTGATCATGGCGCGCAACATTGTTCGGATGGCAACCATGGGTGGCGCGCTGGCACTTGATTGGGGGGAAGACATTGGGTCACTTGAGGTCGGAAAGTCCGCAGATCTATTCGTACTGAATCCTTGGCATCCCAATACCGTGACCTTCGGTGATCCCTACTCGACGCTGGTGTACAGCGCAACCGCGGAAACTATTGACGCCGTATTCGTGCAGGGCGAAGCGGTAATGCTGAATCGGAAGCCAACCCGGGTAGCAGTTCAGCCAATACTTGAAGCCGGCCAACAAGCAGGTAAAGCGCTCAGGCAGCGGGCTGGGCTAGATCCCTAACAGTTCAGCAATAGCGAGTTCAATTCGCCCATTGTTAAAGACATTGAGGGCGATTGCCTGAGGTGTCAAGTCCGCCGGGTGGCGCAAGGTAGCCACACTCACTAACGGCCCGATTCGCAACCGGTTCGTCACATGTGCGAGCACCGCAATTTCCATCCAGGCAAGAAAGCCCTAACGGTTCATAACCCCATCGAAGCCGAGTGAGTTGGGAGATCCCTCGCGAGGCTCGCCTGAACTAAGAAATCCCACCCCTGACGCTGGGCTGGGCCTTGGCCGCAATAACGAAATTCTCATAAACTCGAGTCAACCGCACTTCATCGTCAGGAAGAAGGCCAGCGGTCACCCGCAAGTGACTACTAGTTGATGAGGCGACCATGAAAGGTCCACCTGGAGCTACGTGAATTCCTGCTGCAGCAAGCGTTATAAGGGCACTTCTCTCATCGTTAACCTGAACCCAGACATTAATTCCGTCCCCCGCACTAACTTGAATGCCATTGGCCGACAAGAACGCACAGAATTTAGTACTTCTGCGACGATAAGTCTCACGCGCCAAGTCAACCGATGAAATTGCTTCCGGCGAAGTCAACAATTGCACCAACACACCTTGGAGGATCCTGCTGGTCCAGCCGGGACCAAGCATTCTGCGCGCCATCAGCGGGTCAATCACATCGGCGGCACCACCAATTGCCGCGATACGCAAGTCTGGCCCGTGGGATTTTGAATAACTTCTAATCCGAATAGTGCGCTCGGGCAGATAAGACCCGACACTGACATCCGCCCCGCTTGCAATTGCACCTGAATGGTCGGCTTCAATTATCCACGCGGCAGCCGCACGCATAACATTTGAAAGGTCTCGCACCCGAGCCTCCGTCATGCTGGATCCCGTGGGGTTCTGCGCCCTAGGGTGAATGAATACCGCTACCGGCTGCTCCCGAACCGCAGCGGCTAGCGAGTCAGCCGTGACACCTCGCTCGTCCATTTCAAGGGCTATCACTTCAGCGCCGCGTGATTCCAATAAATCCATCAGCGCCGGGAACCCAGGGTTTTCGATTGCAACCCGGTCGCCGAGCCGCACCACCTGCTCCACAACCCGCGCCAATCCATCGAGCGCACCGTCGACCAACCCAATTCGCTGTGGCTCAAAAGGCCAATCTTGCCTAAGAATCTCTTCGAGGCTCGGCAATAATGGATTATCAAGATAACTCGTTGTCCAGCGAAGTGAAGGGCCAGCGACTTCAGCTAATGCAGCATTCATGGGTGGCAGCAGTGCTGGATCAGGCATACTCGTGGATAGGTCTAAGGCAGTCAGAGCGCCACTTTGCACGCCGATACCTTGGTACCTGACCGGGCGACTAGGTTCGCGGGTGTCTTGGACAAAAGTGCCTGCCCGCCCCCGCGATTTCGTGGCGCCGACCGCCGAAAGTGCCTGCCAAGCCTCGCTGACGGTAGCCGGACTAACGTCTATACTGAGCGCCAACTCTCGAACGGTAGGTAGGCGATCGCCGGTGACTAAGCGGCCCGCGCGGATTAAGCGGTGCACAGCGGCAGCAATCCCCCTGGGCGAAGAATCTGTTATTGCCTCCCTGACAATGTTCCCCACATCCCGTAATTCATCGCCAGTTACCTCAACGAGTGTGGTCAAGACTTCACCTCATAGCCCTAGCCTAAAGGAATATTCAACACAAATCGAAATGGGTATTTACCATTCCTACCACAAATTGAACTGTTATGCTACCTAATGAACATTTCAAGGCCCTTTGATTTACCAGGCTGGTGCCCACTATTGCATCAGTACACATAGACATCAGCAGATTGCCGAACCACACAGGAGGAAAAGTCCATGTCCATCATTCGAGCGGCGTTGGTTCAAACTGATTGGACCGGCGACAAAGAATCTATGATCGCAGCGCATGAGGATTACGCCCGAAAGGCCGCGGCCCAAGGGGCGCAGGTGATCTGCTTCCAAGAGTTGTTCTACGGCCCGTACTTTTGCCAGGTCCAAGATGCCAAGTTCTACGGATACGCCGAGGCCATCCCCGGCCCAACCACCGAGAGATTTCAGAAGTTAGCCAAAGAACTGAACATGGTCATGGTGCTGCCAATGTATGAAGAGGAGCAGCCAGGTGTTCTCTACAACACCGCGGCCGTTGTTGATGCAGATGGCACTTATCTTGGAAAGTACCGCAAGCAGCACATTCCGCACGTCAGTGGTTTTTGGGAGAAGTTCTACTTCCGCCCAGGCAATGGCGGCTATCCGGTCTTCGACACGGCGGTTGGCAAGATCGGCGTCTACATCTGCTACGACCGACATTTCCCCGAAGGCTGGCGTGCGCTCGGACTCAATGGTGCGCAGATTGTCTTCAATCCCTCCGCAACTTCACGTGGACTTTCTCAGTACCTATGGAGTATCGAGCAGCCAGCCGCTGCGGTTGCCAACGAGTACTACGTAGGTGCGATTAATCGAGTTGGCATCGAGGACCTTGGGGATGATGATTTCTACGGCCAGTCCTACTTCATTGACCCTGAAGGACAGTATGTTGGCGAAAAGGGTGACCCCTACCAGCCCGAATTAATCGTTCGCGACCTTGACATGGACTTGATCGCAACAGTCCGAAACCGGTGGGCTTTCTACCGCGACCGCCGTCCAGAGGCATACGACGACTTAGTCCGCAGATAACACCGCAACGGGGAGAACGCATGACGATCTTGATTAAGAATGGCAGCGTTGTTTCGCCCGTTGGCATCACCAATGCTGATGTGTTGATCGATGGCGAGCGCATCGTGGCAGTTCTGGCCCCGGGCGACAACAGCCTTGGAGCAGGTCTTATGGGCAGCGTTGATCGAGTGATCGATGCCGCCGGGAAGTATGTAATTCCCGGCGGTGTCGATTGCCACACCCACATGGAGCTGCCCTTCGGGGGCACTGCCGCTTCGGATACCTTCGAGACTGGCACCCGTGCGGCAGCATGGGGTGGCACCACAACCATTATCGATTTCTCCGTGCAGACCTACGGCTCACGTGTTCAGGATTCACTACAAGCTTGGTTTGAAAAAGCTGCCGGCAATTGCCATATTGACTACGGGTTCCATCAGATAATCGGCGGAGTCGATGATGACTCCCTAAAGGCGATGGATGAACTAGTTGAGGAAGGCATCACTAGCTTTAAATTGTTCATGGCCTATCCAGGCGTTTTTCTAAGTGATGACGGCCAAATCGTGCGGGCCATGCAAACCGCCGCAAACAACGGATCCATGATCATGATGCATGCCGAAAATGGCACCGCCATTGATGTTTTAGTGAGCCAGGCGCTCGCCGCAGGCAATACCGACCCGAAGTATCACTCCCTCACTCGCCCCTGGCAAACCGAATCCGAAGCTACCAATCGCGCAGTGATGCTCGCGCACATGACGGGCGCTCCGCTATATGTAGTTCACATGTCTGCGAAGCAAGCAGTCGAGGTGGTTCAGCGGGCGCGCGATGGCGGCCAAAATGTCTTCGGTGAAACCTGCCCCCAGTATCTGTATCTATCCCTTGAAGATCAATTGATGCAGCCTGGCTTCGAAGGTGCGAAGTGGGTTTGCTCCACGCCACTTCGCTCAAAAGCCGAAGGCCACCAAGAGGAACTTTGGCGCTACCTGCGCACCAACGACCTCTCCGTGGTGAGCACCGACCATTGCCCATTTTGCTTCAAGGAGCAAAAGGAACTCGGCGTCGGTAATTTTTCCAAGATTCCCAACGGAATTGGTTCGGTCGAACACCGAATGGATCTCATCTACCAAGGCGTAGTCGATGGGCAGATCTCAGTTGAGCGCTGGGTGGAGCTGTGCTCAACAACCCCCGCTCGCATGTTCGGCCTTTACCCGCGCAAGGGAGTTATAGCTCCTGGCTCAGATGCCGACATCGTCATCTACGATCCGGTTGGCCGAACTGAAATTGGCTTCCACAAAACCCACCACATGAACATGGACCACTCGGCTTGGGAGGGTTTCGTGATCGACGGCCACGTAGACACCGTGCTCTCCCGCGGCAAAGTTGTCGTTGAGAATAATGAGTACAAAGGCGTTAAAGGCCACGGCCAATATCTAAAGCGCGGCCTATCGCAATACCTGATCTGAGCTCTAAACCACGCAAGACTAAATATCGAAAAAGAAGCGGAGAATTACTGTGCGTGTCATTGACCACTGGATCAACGGAGCTCTGGTTCCATCAACTTCTGGGCGCACCAGCCCGGTCTACAACCCTGCCACCGGCAAGCAGCAGGCCAGTGTCGGCTTAGCGTCGGTTCCCGAGGTTGATGCCGCAGTTGCGTCCGCAAAGAAAGCATTCAAGTCATGGCGGCTCGCGTCCCTGTCGAAGCGCTCCGAGATCATGTTCGCTTTCCGTGAGCTGGCCAACGCTAACCGAGCCAAAATCGTTGAATTGATATCAATCGAGCACGGCAAAGTCCCGAGTGATGCTGCCGGTGAACTCGCTCGAGGCATGGAGAATATTGAGTTTGCCTGTGGCATCCCCGCCCTTCTCAAAGGTGGTTTCAGCGAGCAGGTTTCCGGTGGTGTTGACGTCTATTCGATAAAGCAGCCACTTGGGGTCGTTGCCGGTATCACCCCGTTTAACGTCCCGGCGATGGTCCCCATGTGGATGTTTGCCAACGCAATCGCGACTGGCAACTGCTTTATTCTTAAACCGAGCGAGAAGGATCCGTCCGTGGCACTGTTCCTAGCCGAGTTGTTTTCTCAGGCCGGGCTCCCACCAGGTGTATTCACCGTTCTACAAGGTGACAAAGTTGCAGTTGACGCCATTTTGGAGCACCCAGATATCGCCGCCGTAAGTTTTGTCGGTTCCACCCCCATTGCGAAGTACATTTACACCACTGGCACAGCAAACGGTAAGCGCGTTCAAGCACTCGGCGGGGCCAAGAATCACATGATCGTGCTGCCCGATGCTGATATCAACATGGCCGCAGATGCAGCAGTTAGCGCCGCCTACGGCTCAGCTGGTGAGCGCTGCATGGCAGTGTCTGTGGTAGTCGCCGTAGGTAATGTCGGAGACGCAATAGTCGAGGCAATTGCTGCCCGGTTACCAAAACTGCGGGTTGGGCCAGGCACCGACCCTGATGCCGAGATGGGCCCACTTATCACCGGCGAGCACCGCGACAAGGTGGCTTCCTATCTGGCCGGTGCGGCAGGTGAGGGCGCGATCATGGTCGTTGATGGCCGCGACGATGACCTACCAACCGAAGGATTCTTCCTCGGCGCTTCGCTGGTTGACAATGTTACGCCAGGCATGAAGGTATATGACGATGAGATTTTTGGCCCCGTCTTGGTGGTGACCCGCGTCGATACCTACGAAGAAGCAGTAGACCTAATAAATAATCACCAGTACGGCAACGGAACTGCGATCTTTACCCGCGATGGTGGTGCGGCCCGGCAATTCCAATTCGATATCAATGTCGGCATGGTCGGTATCAATGTGCCGATTCCAGTGCCGGTGGCTTACTACAGCTTTGGCGGCTGGAAAGCCTCGCTCTTTGGCGACAGCAATATGTATGGGCCTGCGGGTATTGAGTTCTACACCCGAACTAAGACCGTCACGTCGAGGTGGCCAGACCCGGCCACCTCGTCAGTTGACCTCGGCTTTCCACGTACGCGATAACGAAAGGGACTCACATGGATATCGGTGTAGTACTGCAGTGCACTCCCCCAGCGGCTCGAGTTATCGATCTAGCGCGCCGCGCTGACACGTACGGATTCAGTCACGTATGGACTTTCGACTCGCATATCTTGTGGGAGGAGCCGTACGTCATTTACAGCAAGATTCTTAATGAAACCCGCAACATAACTATCGGCCCGATGGTCACCAACCCGGCCACCCGCGATGTCACCGTGACAGCATCTGTCTTCGCAACGCTAAATGAAATGTACGGCAATCGCACTGTCATCGGAATTGGACGCGGTGACTCTGCGGTTCGGGTTACCAATGGTAAGCCAGTTTCTGTGGCCGACCTTCGGCAAGCGGTGATTGACCTCAAGGGCCTAGTGAACGGTGAGGCGATCGAATACAACGGCAATAGCCTGCGACTACCTTGGGCTGGCGCCAGTCGCACGGATGTGTACGTCGCCGCTTACGGGCCAAAAGTACTAGCTTTGACCGGAGAAGTCGGAGACGGCTTCATTCTTCAACTTGCCGACCCATCAATTGCCGAGTGGACCATCAAAGCGGTACGCGATGCCGCTTCTGCTGCTGGACGCAACCCAGACGATATTTATATCTGCGTTGCGGCGCCCGCGTATGTAACCGATGGGTCCCCAGAGGAGCTGGCTCATGCCCGCGACCAACTGCGTTGGTTCGGCGGCATGGTCGGTAACCACGTTGCCGACATCGTAGAGCGCTACGGTGAAACCGGAAGTGGTGTGCCACAAGCACTCACCGACTACATCAAGGACCGCAAGGGTTACGACTACAACCATCACGGCAAGGCTAGCAATGACCACACCGATTTCGTCCCCGATGAGATCATCGATCGATTCTGCATTATCGGGACCCCTGAAGAACACCTTCGCCGCATCGAAGAGCTCGAAGCCCTAGGAGTCCACCAGTTCGCCGTGTACTTGCAACACGACGACAAAGATGCCACGCTGACCGCATACGGGGAGAAAATCATCCCCGCTGTTCAGGAGCACCACCTAGCAACCTCGTAGTCAGGACAGAACCTTCGGTGAGCAAAGTTCCGACCGCAAGTACTAGATCGCGAAAATAGACCTGACTCAATTGGTATCGATATCTACGGTCATGCCAATACGACGAACTCACGTAAGCCAGAATCGGCTACCGTGGCAATTGATCTTGTTTTTCCCGTACCCAGATAACCCGAAAATCACCACATCTAATCGTGGGTCACGCCTACAATCGAGTGTCGCGTCGAGACTTCGAAAGGACCAAACCATGACTAGTTACTTCGAAGAATTTACCAATGCCGAGGCAGTGCTTTGGAATAAATACCTTAATCATCCTTGGATGAATGGCATTCGAGAAGGTTCTTTAACTCCTGATCAGTTTCAATTCTTCCTTGTTCAAGATATGCCTTATCAACGGGATTTTCTAAATGCACTTCTAATAACCTCAACTCGCGTCGTGGACCCACAAGCCTTCTTGACCTTAAGGGATTTCATTGCCGCTGAGGTTGATTTTGAAGCAGACTTGCTGGATTCGGCTGGAGTACCCTGGACATTTGAACGATGGGCAGCCGGGCCCTCGCGCGAGGCATACATGAACCATCTAACGCGCGTGGCCATGGAAGGTACACCTGGGCAAGTATGCGCAGCGCTACTCCCTTGTGCTGCCGGATTTACCGGCGCAATGGCCGAGCCTTCGCCTAAGTCTTCCTATCCAGTCATCTATCAAAAATGGTTAGAGTTCTATGAACGCCCAGAGCAATTTTCGTTCTCAAGCGCCCTTGTCAGAACTTTCGAAAATGAGATGGCAGAGGCGCCCGCGACAGAGATTGCCCACTGCAAGATGATCTTTACCAGAAGTGTCCAGCATCAAATATCTGTCTTGGACGCCGCTTGGAGCACTGAAGACCGATGGCAATAACTACGCCGTGACCGGAACACTCGAGTAGCCGCGAACCACAAAAGTATTTTGCGGTACAGGATCCCCGCTCAGCCTCAAGGCCGGGAACTTATCGAAAAGCATTGGCAAAGCAGTTTGTATCTCGAGCCTGGCAAGCGGCGCTCCAAGGCAGAAATGGGTTCCCGCACTAAATGTCAGATGCTGATTGCGAGTTCGAGAAATGTCGAAGCCATTTGCATCGTCAAAGATCTCCGAATCCCTATTTGCTGAGCCGAAGAGTAACCCCACCTTACTTCCTTTGGCTAATGACCTGTCCCACAATGTTACGTCTTCCAGAACTGTTCTTTCGAAAAGTTGGAGGGGTGCTTCAAAGCGCAAAAACTCCTCGACAGCAGTATCTGTATAAGCCATTGGGTCGCTTAAGTATAAATCTAGCTGATCACCCCTGGAGAGCAACTCCGTGACTCCGTTACCTAGCGCATTGATAGTGGCTCCGGTACCACCATTAAACAGCAGGACGCAGTTTGCAATTAACTCCCTTTCTGACTCAATCCCCTCTGGGTTAGCAATTAGAACGGATACCACGTCATCTTGCGCTGAGGTCCTTCGATCTGAAGCTAAATTCGAGATAAGAGCCGCGAAGTCCCTTGCCCCTCCAAGCCCCTGCACGTTTTCAGCATCCGTACGAACGTATTCATACAGATTTACCATCGCCAATGACCAATCGCGGGTGCGATCCCAATATTGCCTGGGGATTCCCAGTAGCTCACAAATTACATGTACGGGCAAGGGTTTGGCGAAGTCCTTCACCAAGTCAAAAGAACCAAATTTGGTGATCTTGGCTTCGATATCGCCAATGAGGCCCTCGCAGGCGCCCTTGACCATCTCTTCCATCCTGCCAACACCGCCGCGGGAGAATATCGGTGCCAAAGATCGCCTCATCCGCGTATGCGAAGGGGGCTCTGAATCCAAAAGCGACTCAGTATTGAGCCAGTTGAAGACTTCCCACTCGCCCAACGGCTGCCTCTCGGCAAATACCCGGCCCAATTTTTGGCTTCTCAATAGATCATTGGCGCAACTGTACCGAGATGCGAGCCACATCGAGAGTTCATCACACCAAACCAAAGGGGGGCCTGCGCGCATTTTTTCGTACACCGGATAGGGGTTACTCACAAAGTCCAGAGAGGAAGTGTCAAACCCATAGTCTTTTGCATCTATCTCCATCAAGACGATCACCTCTTTCTTATCCCACCTACTATTGATCAATTCTAAAAAGAAACCCCTAGATTACTAGAAGCCTTATTGTAGGAAACTCAATACTGTCACTCCGGATAGAATTACAACTAACCCGACAATTTGGCCTTTGCCTAGCCGTTCACCGAAAATATAGAACGCTAGGACAGCCGCCATTGGAGCTATTTGCGATGCCACGACAGCGGTAACTGCTATGTTTTGCTGTTCGCCAATCGCATAAATTGATATTCCGGCTATGTCACAAATACCAACGAGGGCCAGCAACGGAGCCGTTGCCTTAGTGACTCTCAATCTGAACGCAACGATTAAGGGCACCGCTAAAGCAAAAACTCCAACCGCGCGACCAGGCAGTAGCAGCCACGCGAGTGGAAGCAAGCCACTTAGCATTCCGACCGCGAAGAGACTCAGCCCAAAAAATAACGCTCCTGCGCTCGCGAATAACGCCGCCCTCAGATTGTTTTCATTAGGGATTGGCGCTGGGTCCCGCGATTTCGCCGCAATTATGATGCCTACCACAATTGCAAGTAGTACAAACGCAATTAACGGCTCTATACTCTTTCCGCCAACGGCAGCTAATACCGCTGCGAAGACACCTTGAGTCGCCACTATGGGCGACACGACGCCAATTTTACCGACTCTTAATGCCAAGAATACTGAGGTGAAACCTAATACGTTTCCGACGCCGGCAACTGTGAGCAGTAACCATGCGTTGCGATCTAAATTCGTGGGAATACCATCGCGCAATACAAAAGGCCCAACCACGACAAGTCCAACAAGCGACGACCATGCGACAACTTGTGGCGCACCCAAAGTGCGGCTGCAGCGGGCCGAAGCCAGGGTTCCGATCGCAAAGATTATGGCCGTGCTGAATCCACAGACAATACTCAGCATGTACAGCCCACTTGAATTCCGCCACCTATCGCTGTCAATAATTGTAAGGACCGGGTTGCGCCAAAGTGTCTTTCGAGTACCTCTAGAGTGATTTTAGGTTGCCCTTTGTCCAAGCGTTAGCTTTCCCTTTTGATCAACACATAGTTTGCTATTTGTCCGGGGTTAAATTGAGTACGATCGCCGCCCGCTCACGCAGCTCGGCCGGACTCACCGGGGGGGGTCACATAGATGAACAAGAAATCTTGCGTGCAGCCCAGGCGGCAAGCATCACGCTGCCCACTAAATCTGGACTCTGAAGCTACTGGGAAATAAGCGCTTCGGCGGTGAGCTCCAGTACATCGACATCATCAACATTTAGGTGTTCGAAAATGATTTTATTCAAGCCGAAGTTGCGCAATTTGCTGATTTGGCTCCGCACCTGATCGACACTACCGCCGACCATCCCGCTGGCCTGCCAACTAGACAAATCTGCCGGTAAGCCAGGGAAAACTGCGTGGTTTAAGTCGATTCTCGAGCTTACTTCCGCCTCGCTATTTCCGATCATTAAAGGTGTCATCAATGAACGCTTCAAGTCATCGGGGTTCCGCCCCAGGCCCATGCACGCATTTGAAACTTGACTGGAAAGCGACCCAAACTCATCAATACTCTTATAGAAGCAATTCCATTCGATCGCATATTTCGCCGCTAGGCCAAGGAGCTTAGGCCCGGCGCCTCCGAGGATTAGCGGCGCACGCTTTGATACTGGAACTGGATTTAATTTTGCGGAGCGCAAAGGGAAATACTCCCCAGATCTGTTACAGGTTTCTCCCGACCAAAGCTGGGTTATCACCTCAAGGCTTGCAGCTAACTTTGCCGCTCTGGCCTTTGGCTCCGGGAAATCAATACCAAACATTTCATGCTCACCACCATGCCACCCAGCGCCGATGCCTAGATCCACACGAGGGCCGGCCAGGTGTTCTAGCGACGAAAACGTTTTCGCTAACTCAACCGGATGCCGAATCGTAATTGGGCTGACTAGCGTTCCGACATTTATGCTTGTGGTCGCCATCGCAAGGGCTGACAATGCCGATAGTGCAGGAAGTACCTCTCGGTCGGTGCTGAGATCAACTGGTGCAAGGTGATCTGAAAGATACAAAGCCGAGAATCCCAAGCGCTCAGCATTTCGCGCAACCTCGAACAGCTGACTCCAAGTCAGCCCTTCTTGCGACTCCAGAAGCAATGCAACTTCGAGTCCCTTATTTGGTTGCATACCCACCGTCAACTAGAATCGTCTGTCCCGTCACGTAATCAGCTGCATCGCTAGCCAAAAAGGCTACAGTCTCAGCAATTTGGTCTGGCCTCGCGTAGGAACCATTTGGTATCGACTTAAGCGTCGCATCACTTCCACTTTCAAGTTCACTTCGATCATGACTCTTTAAAAACTCGTCAACATAAAGAGAGGTCGCAACTACCCCGGGAGCCACACAATTAACTCGGATTCCAAAAGGCGCCAATTCCAGGGCCATAGTTAGCGAAAGACCAACTACCGCCGCCTTAGATGCGCCATAAATGGCATGACCTTCCATACCGAGTCGGTAACCGACCATCGAGGCCGTGTTGACAATAGAACCTTTGCCCCTTGATTTCAAAAAAGGAAGCGCCGCCCTTGAGAATTCAAAGACCGCTTTTACGTTTACGTCAAACGTCTCCTCATATTGCTTATCAGTTGTCAATTCGAAAGAGTCGGCTAGCCTTAGCACTCCCGCGTTATTGCAAAGAATGTCCAGTCCGCCAAAGGCTCGGACCGTATCGGCAAAAACACTCGCTACAAATTCTGAGTCAGTGACATTACCTTGCAGGAAAAGGGCTTTGCCACCGGCATCATGAATTTCCGCTAGCGTTGCTGAGCCCTCAGACGAAAGATCCACGATCGCTACAGCAGCACCGCGTGCAGCTAGCAGTAAGGCGATAGCTCGGCCAATGCCACTTCCGGCACCGGTTACAATAGCGACCTTCCCTTGGAAGGTTCCTTTAGTGTCAGCACTCATTTGACTCTCAAAACTGTAGTCAATCAATCGGAATTTGCACTTGGTAGGAATAGGGATATCTCATCAACCGCAGGCCACTCTTCCATTTCGTAATACGCTGACCAAGCTACAGTCTCGAAGTACTCACTCGTCCGAAATATCTCCGTCAGTTGATCGCGCCTTTCACTGGTCACACCTTGCACTAACTTGTTAAGCAGGAAAAGCAACGCGTTAACGTGATTATCAAGCCCTAGGTCACTTCCATAGGTGTCAAACCACCATCGATAGGGGTTATCTGCCGCAATCTGTTCACGCTGAAGAATTCTCTTCGACAGTATTTGCCAACCTACCAAGCAAGGCATTATCGCTGTTAGGATTTCGGGCAATTCGCCTTTACTCGCCGAAGCAAATTCATGTTGCGAGTATGCATACTTGGTTGGCCCCATTTTTTGAGTCTCAAGTTCGCGCAGCGAGATGCCACAACTTTCAGCGAATCTTTCATGTGATGCCATCTCTTCGTCGACAATATAATTCAAGTACCTTTGGATAGTTCTCATCGAATCCAGATCGGGTGCGCGCAGCACTCCCATAGCCAAAATCCGCGAGAAATTTATCAAATACGGGTAGTCGACCCGCACCCAATACTGCAATCTCTTGCTCTCTAAAGTGCCATCTATCATGCCTTGCATGAATCTGGTATTCGCCTGAACTTCAAGGTACGGTTCGGCAATAGCAAGCAATTCATCTGTGAATGTCACTAGATCTCCTTAACTCTTCGCGCATCGAAAGCCCGGACCGCCAGCTAGTTCATACCCAGAAAAAGTTGGCAGCGCACCGCGCCGAAAACTACATCTAGTAAATTCATTTGTGTAAAACCATGATCCGCCCCGTAAAACTCGGCATTCTGAACCCAGGGACGCAGACGAAGCCAAACTGCCCGGGTATGGGAGCGAAAGGTCTTCCACCCACTCCTCGACATTGCCAACCATGTCAACGCAGCCGTACGGGCTCAAATTACCCGGGGTGCTGCCATTGGGTAGCGTCATACGATTCATAGGTTTGGCTGAGTCCCAAACATTGGCCATGGTTTCGAGGAACTCGTTCCCCCACGGCCAAATGCGTCCATCAGTCCCGCGAGCGGCCTTTTCCCACTCTGCCTCCGTGGGCAGGCGCTTTCCGCGCCATTTAGCGTAGGAGTTGGCTTCAACCCACGTCACCCGCTCAACCGGGCTTGCAAGCAGGTGAGGTGGTGGCCCATCCACGGGCCAGTCAGGAACCCATGGTGCCCCGGTCGCTACTACATATTCGTAGAACTCAGCGTGTGTCACTGGGTGCACGTCAATCCAGTAATCAGGAATACTGATATTCCTAACTGGGGATTCACAGTCAAACCATTCACTTCCCATGATGAATTCACCCTCGGGGACAAACACCATGCCTTCAGTGTGAATCATGCCATCGGTGCCACTTGCGCTAGCAGGCCTGCTCATTTTTCTCCCCCGCGGATAACACACCTGAAGCCAGGCCCACCAAGTTGTGTGAATCCAGAAGTATCCAGGTCTGGGGATTCAAAACACCTGTACGAGCAGCGGGCGTGTGTCTGGGGGAATATCCATGAACCACCCCGCAAAACTCGGAGGCCAGCGTCATAACCAACACTTTCGTAGTTACTTCCTGGATAAGTGTCGTAGATATCCTCGCACCACTCCTCGCACAACCCCACCATCTGCTCGCAGCCATACGGGCTCGCTCCTTCAGGACGCGCCGTCACAGGCTCAGAGTGCATTCCGGTAACCGCCGAAGTTTCCCATGTCAGAGTTCTAAACGCTTCGAATTTATTCCCCCAAGGAAAAATGCGGCCGTCAGTACCCCGCGCCGCCTTCTCCCATTCAATTTCGGTTGGCAATGATTTCCCATGCGCCTTTGCGTAAGCGTCAGCTTGCACCCAATTAACTTCTGCGGGGTGGCTATCTTGGCCAATTGGCGGCTTACCTTGGGACCAGTGAACAGGCACCGGGAAACCGCTACTGTCCACAAAGTCTAGAAACTCTGCGTTTGTGACCAAGAATTTGTCAATCCAAAATTCTTCTGTGGATATTTCACGGACCGGCCGCTCTCTTTCAAAACGCGAGTCACCCATGGTGAACTTTCCCGCAGGAATCTTGATCATATTTGATGTTGCTGAACCTGATTCCGAGTCACTTTTCATAAGCAAGGCCTCTCAACGCACATCTACAGATGCATGCCAAGGAATCAGTTTTCGTTCAGCCAAAGTCACTAGCCCATAAAAGACAAGGGCAATCGTTGCGGAGACGGCAACGGCGGCCCAAATTCGTGCCGTATTGTTTGTGTAAGCCGCGGTCAGGATCAAGTACCCGATGCCGGCATTAGCTTGAATAAACTCGGCTACTACTGCCGCGAGCACTGAAGCGGCCGCAGCCACTCTCAGGGCAGCGAACACGAAAGGTAACGACGAAGGTAGACGAAGGCGCCACAATTCTTGGAATCGTGAGGCACTCATGACACTAAATAGGTCAACCTCTCGACGATCAGCCGCTTTTAAACCTTTAAGCGTATAAATAACCACTGGGAAAAATGTCAAGATCGCCGCTACCACGACCTTTGATGCCATCCCAAACCCAAACCAGATAATGACGGCGGGAGCAATCGCCACAATCGGGATGTTGAGCCCGATGACCATGTATGGCGACGCCCCTTTTTCCAAGAAACGCCAAGAATCTAATAACAATGCACAAAAAAGAGCCGCGAAAACACCAATTGCGAAACCAGCCGCAGCCTCAAGTAACGTTACCCAGCCATTGCGCAGTAGCGAACCAGGGTTTCCTATTGCCTCAAGCAAAATTAAGTGCGGCGAGGGCAAAATGTACTTCGGAAGACCGAATACATTCGAGGCAAGTAACCAAATAACGAGGACGACTACTGCCACCAAAATGGCGGGCCAGATCTTGTGAAAAATGCTTGAGGACTTTGACTTACGAGTCTTAGTGGTCATGGCATTTCCTCTTCCTTATGGCTTGAGGCACCGAACAGCGCCTGCTCAGCCTTTTGCCTTAAGTCGTTAAACTCCTGCGAAAACATCTGCTCGCTCTCCCGCGGGCGCGGCAGGTCCACTTCAAGTTCACTAATTATTCGGCCGGGCCGAGTTGCCATCACAATGACTCGATCCGACATCATAATTGCTTCACGAATATTATGCGTTACGAACAAAATAGTTGTTTTGCTCTTTGCACAAACTTCCATGAGCCATCTATTCATGTTTTCTCGAGTAATTTCATCCAGTGCCGCAAATGGCTCATCCATTAAAATGATGTCTGGCTCCATCACTAGCGACCGGGCTATAGCTACTCGCTGCTGCATGCCGCCTGAAAGTTGGCGCGGAAAATGCTTCTGGAAATCCGAGAGTCCGACCCTGGCGATCATGGCTTCAGCTCGGCTCTTCGCCTCAGCGGAGTTCACACCAGATATCTCGAGTGGGAGAAGCACATTTTTAAGAACATTGCGCCATTCCAGGAGAGTGGCCGACTGGAATACATAACCAATATCGCGCTTCTTAATGGCGTCCTTCGGATCCATTCCATTAACTGAAACGGTTCCACTTGTTGGCTCAATCAAATTAGCTACGCATCGCAAAACAGTTGTTTTGCCGCAACCGGAAGGTCCGATTAGTGAGACGAATTCGTTCTGCTTCACGACAAGGTTAAAATTATCAAGTACCTGCAGCGAACCGCCGACAGATTCGAATGAAACACATAGATCATTTGCATCCACCGCGGCTGTCATCCATGCCCTCTTAACTCTCGCAATGCTTCGTTCTTACGGTTCATAGCCTACAAATTTTGGCATTTTTTTCAACGCTATTGGAGCGATGCCCGATCCTTCCAAACAGAACTTCAGCTGGAAAACTGTTGGGGGCGGCACGAGTACCACCCCCAACAGAGTCAATCAATTCACTATCCAGTAACTCGACTTTTGCTTACCACGTGATCTTGCGATAGTCGGCAGGCACCGCGTCAATGAACTGAGTGGTAAGTGCCGAAGGAACGTCTGCCGGCTCTTTAAGCTGACCAGCGCCGAGAGTGGCGTCAGCTGATTGCTGCCAACTGTCAACCACAAGAGCACCAATTGCTCCTTCGGCTTCTGCTGGACCCTGGGCCATCAACGAGCACATCTCGTCAACCTGAATGATCTGTAGACCTAAATCCAGGTCAGGAGCTGCATCGACCGTGTACTGGGCACCAGCTTTGCGATTTTCTGGGCTTGAACAAACCCACTGCCAACCACGAAGCGTCGCGTTGACCATACCTTGAACGAGCTCTGGTTGATCCGCCACAGTGCTCTCCAAGGTTGCGATGGAATCACCAGGAAGAAAAAGGCCAACATCGGAAGGCCGGAGCTCAACCACATCTACACCCGCTTTGTAGCCTTCTTTGTACACGATGTGCTTTTCGTTCCATTCCGTTGCACTCGCGCAGTCAAATGCGTCGTTGAAGAACTCCTCCATGGAGAACTTTTGTGGCAGCCACTCGACATCTGCAACTGCCAAGCCTGACTTAACGGCAGCAGCCTGGATCCCAGCCTCACCACCACCGAGCCACACCCCAACCTTCTTGCCCTTTAGATCACCATAGGACTTGATACCGGTCGAAGTTTTGCACATGATAAACAAGCCATCTGCTTGATTGATACCACCGACACCAATAACAGGGATGCCTTCAGCGCGGTTCGTGTAAATACCTGCTGGGTTCATGACCGCAAACTGAACGGAACCTGAGGCCAACAGTGCGCCCGCGCGAGCATCTGGACCGCCGGGCACAATCTCAACCTCAATACCTTCATCAGTGAAGAAGCCTTGCGCCACCGCTGCGAACTGGCCTGCTTCCTCACCTTGGATAACCCATGGCATCAGGTAAGCCACTTTGGTGAGCTCAGCTGGCGGCGCTTCAGATGCAGCAGCACTTGGTGCTGCCGCAGTTACTTCTGCTTCCGGTGCAGTGGGAGACGCCGCGGAGCCCGCCGTGTCATTTGAGCCGCTGCTGCAAGCTGCCATCAACACCATCGTGCTGGTGATCAAACCCGCGACCAGAGTTGACTTAATCAATCCTCTGTTTCTGCTGAGTGACACTTTTGCCCCTTTCGAATTTCGGTTCGTCATTGTTCAATTTGGATTTCCCAAGTTGATACCCGGATATGACACTAATTAACTGCTCATGTCAAGCAATTTAATCGAATTGTTCAACTTCTTTTTGTACAAAACATAACTATATTTTTCGAAACCTTCAAAGTTGCGATCGAAATGACTACGGTCCCTCTTGCGCATACAGCGAAAGTGCTGCTCCCGCTAGCACGCAAGCAGCAGCATCACCACCAAATGCCTCTCGGATCGCCTCGATATTTGTGGCCGGGTCTGAGATTGAAAAGGGGTGATCGGTTCCGAACATTAAGTGCTCTACCCCAACTAGATCCGCGGCCGCTAATAGCGCGCGGGGGTGATAAAGAACCGCATCAAGAAATAATCGATCCAGCACCTCACTCGGCGGGATCGGCATCGCATCCACTAACGAAGGGTCAGAACGCCAACCAGCATCAAGCCTGCCCGCCAAAAACGGGATGGTCCCGCCGCCATGTGAGCCCACGACGCGCACCCCGGGGTAACGGTGAAGTACCCCTGCAAACACTAATCGTGCTAATGCAATAGTTGTTTCAAGTGGGAAGCCAACGGCAACCGGCATGGCATGCCCGAAACCTTCCAGCTCATCCATAGCCGCGCCCCTGTGCGGGTGCGCCAAAAGTGGAACTCCAGTCTCTTCCAACGCCGCCCACACTACATTCAGTTCCGGGTCATCAAAAGTCTTTCCGGCAATTAATGTGCCAGTGATTGCTCCATAAATATCGCCTTGGCTCTCAATTTCCCGAATCACAGTCGCCACGTTGCTTGGGCTGTGTGGAGGTAATGCGCCCATGCCCAAAACTCGGCCACCGGTCTGGCTTGCGAGTTTTGCGAAATCTTCATTGAGATATCGCGCCGTGGCTAGTCCATCCTCCTCATCAAATGGATCTAGCCAAGGGTTGCCAAGTGACAGGATGGTTTGGTCAATCCCGTGCTTATCCATGAAACCCAATTTCGCCTCGAGCGACCAATAATCAGCGGTGATAGGGCGCCCAACATTTCCAGGCAACTCCTCTTCCGCGAAGATAACGAACTTCTCACCGTTACTGTCTTCAGAAACCCGAGGTATCGTCTCTCGCTTTTTGAGTTTCTCTATATACCAGCGTGGGTAAAAATGAGAATGCACGTCGACTATTTCCGCTCGATCATTCAGCACAACTAAGACCTTCCTGGCGATCGGTGGGCGCCGATTCGAATGTTCAAATTATTTTAGGGCTACTTCTTGTTACTTCAAGCACAAAACATATCTTGTCCATGGTTATTTTGCCAGAGTATTTGCCAGATATCGTTGTTGGCCAACGTGCAGACACGTACACTAGTGACTTGGAACTCCCTAATAGAAAATAGAAAGTAGTGAACATTTTGATACGCGCGATGCATCCAGAGATTGTCGCAATGCTCGGCTCCGATCCGCTGCCTATGTTCATTTGCGGAACTTGGGCAAGTGACTCCAGCGACGCTCCGATACCTATCTACGACCCAGCAAACGGAGAAGAACTCTGCAAGGTCGTTTCATCTGACCTTCCAATGCTCGATAGCGCGATCAAAGCTGCATTCGCGGCATTCAACGATGGGTGCTGGTCGGGGCTTACTCCCGAAGAGCGCTCGCGCGGCTTAGCTGTTTGGGCAGATCTAGTCGACCGCGATTCAGATATACTTGCCGAACTTGAGACACTTCAAACTGGAAAGCCGATTTATGAATCGCGAGGGGATGTTTCGCGCGCGCTAGACGGCATTCGCTTCTACAGCGCAGCCGCTCGCAATATTCGCGGCGAAGTTATCACAGTCAGTAGCGAGCACCACTCGTACATCGAACGATCCCCAGTAGGTGTAGTCGCCGCCATAGTTCCTTGGAACGTCCCAATCGTGTTAACAATCTCGAAGTCTGCCCCAGCCCTAGCCGCAGGAAACACTGTCATCGTGAAACCAAGCCAAACCACGCCGCTAACTGCACTGCACTTAGCAAAACTGTGGCAGGAGGCAGGTTTGCCGCAAGGTGTGCTCTCAGTGGTAAACGGACCCGGACGAACAATCGGCGAGGCGCTCTGCCTAGATCCACGCGTTACCGCGATAACTTTCACCGGTAGTACCGAAGTCGGATTACGATTAAGTGAATTGGCAGCGAGGCAGAATAAGCGAATCATGCTCGAGCTCGGCGGCAAATCCCCGAATATCGTTTTAGCCGATGCTGACCTTTCACGAGCGATACCAGGTGCGGCCCAAGCGATTTTCTATGGCCAGGGGCAAATCTGTGCAGCTGGATCGCGTCTGCTTATCGAAGAACCGGTGTTTGAAGAAGTGGTAGCCGGGGTTGTGGCCCACGCAAATTCCCTCCGCATAGGAGACCCGCTTGACCCCGAAACACAATTCGGCTGCCTTACCTCCCGCCCTCACAGAGACGAAGTCCAATCCTGGATTGACAGGGCGGTCGCTGACGGCGCAAGGATCGTTACGGATCAAAGCCCGATTACCGTTCCCGGGCTTCCCGGAGGCGCATTCATGAGGCCTACGGTTCTTCTAGACGCCAAGGTGACCGATGCGGTTTCTTGCGAGGAGGTATTTGGCCCGGTACTAGTAGTTCATAAAGTGCGCGACGCGGAGCACGCGATTGAATTGGCAAATAATTCTGCGTTTGGTCTGAGCGCGGGGGTCTGGAGCCGAGACACCCCTAAAGCAAGATGCATCGCATCTCGACTTCAAGCAGGGGTTGTTTGGATAAATGACTACGGGAAATTCAACCCGGCTATGCCATTTGGCGGTGTTAAATTAAGCGGTAGCGCCCACCGTGAATGGAGTCACTTGGCCTTGGATGCCTATTTGGAGTCAAAATCAATCTGGGAGTGGAATCGATGACAGATTGCTCAGGACGAACAGTTTTAATAACTGGCGCAGGTCAAGGAATTGGCCGATCATACGCCGAGGCTTTTGCGCGAGATGGGGCAAACGTGGTGGCAGCGGATATTAACCCGCCAACTGAGACCTTAGCTTTATTGAGGCAATACAAAGGCCCATCTATTGGCGTCACACTCGATGTAACTGACGAAAATTCGATCAATGCCGCGGTCCAAGATGTAACTAAGTCATTCGGTACCATCGATGTCTTGGTCAACAACGCAGCCTTCTATGGGGGTTTGGTTCTAACGCCTTTTGACAAGGTTTCCGAAGCTGACTGGGATCGATCCATGAACGTGAACGTCAAAGGCACATGGCTAATGTGCCGGGCAGTGGCTCCAATAATGAGATCGAACAACTTTGGGCGAATCATAAATATCACCAGCAATGTGATATTCATGGGCAAGCCGAACTTCTTGCACTACGTAACTTCTAAAGGAGCGGTTTGGGCTCTGACGAACGCTCTGTCTCGTGAACTTGCCGATACCGGGATTACCGTTAACTGCGTGGCACCTGGCTACACCATCACCCCAGCGACTAGAAACATGGGCGATGCCGCCGAAATCGCGAAGCTGGAGTCAGAAATACTCGGAGCCCAAAGCGTGAAACGCCTGCTCGAACCAATGGATATGGTCGGCGCCGTGCAGTTCCTCGCCTCAGGCGATGCATCAATGGTTACGGGCCAGACCATCGTTGTCGATGGGGGGGTAATTGTCGGCTAACAGGGCACCTGCCCTTGAACAGATTCAGACAGTCCTCGGCCCCATTTCGGCAAGCGATCTCGGTTGGACGCTCGCCCACGAGCATTTCTTCACCAAAACATATGACGCCCCTGGAATGTATTTAGCTGACGAGGAAATTGCGGCACTTGAGCTCACCGAAGCAGTCCAATGTGGGACCAAATCAGTGATCGATCTAACCACGCCAGACCTCGGGCGCCAGCCCGAGGCACTTCGCCGCTTATCTGAGAGAACTAATGCAAACATCGTCATGGGGTGTGGTTGGTATATTCACAAGACGTACCCGGAAGAAATTGCATTTACTTCAACGAACGAACTTACCTCGATACTCCTGCAGGAAATAGATGCTGGCGTTAGCGGCATCAAACCCGGAGTAATTGGTGAAATTGGGGTTGCAGGCGACCGAGTCGAGGCACGTGAGGAGCGGGTTCTTCGCGCGGTAGCGCGCGCTCACCTTGAAAGCCACTTAACAATCTTTATCCATCAACAGCGAGTTTTTTCTGGTCCGGCAGCCTTAGAAATTTTGATGGATGAAGGTGTCCAACCGAATCGTGTCGTGTTTTGCCACATGGATTCGATTCGCGATTTTGAGGCGCATGACAAGGCAATTGAGCTTGGGGTTTGGCTGTCTTATGATCGAATTCAAGGCTGGGATTTAGTCCACCAGCTACGGCCCTGGGAAGTTAAATACCGCGTGGATTTGCTTTCTCGGGCACAAAGTTCAGGTGACCTGAATCGGTTGCTACTAAGTACCGACTGCTGCGTATTAGGCGATCTATCGAGATATGGAGGCCCGGGATATGCATATACCCATGGCGCATTTGCACAGAGCCTCAGGAACATCGGTTTCACGGCCGCCGACCTCGAAATATTATTTAGAGACAATCCAAGGCGGGCATTGACCGGTGGCTAATTGGGGTTACTTATGTACTCCCAAGATGACCGTGTTAGTCAAGGGTTGGCCCGAATCAAGCGCGTTTACAACGGCGGCTGCGTCAGTGACCCAGCCGAAATGGGTCCCTATGTCGTAAAGAGTTGAGTTCTGCTCGGAAGGGGTCATGGACCCTACGCAATCTTCTGGCACTACAACGTCGTAGCCTTGGAAGAAAGCGTCGTGAGCAGTTGCCCTTACGCAGATATTCGCGAGAACTCCCATCAATACAACTGAGGTAATTAGCCTATCTCTAAGAATTAAGTCTAGGTCAGTCTGGAAAAACCCCGAATACCTGCGCTTCACCACGGCTAGATCGGCGTCTTCAATCGTAAGATCACTTATCACCGCGGCGCCCCAGGTGCCTTCAATGGTATGGGTCATACGTTTTCCGAACTCGCGCTGTGGCTTTAGCATTTCCCTATGCTGTTCATTTACAAAAATGACAAGGCCGCCCGACGCTCTCACTTTGTCCATAACTCGGTTCTGATTTTCGCAAAGACTAAGAGCTGCAGGGTTTCCAAGTAAACCTTCGTTAGTGCAAAAGTCATTGAGCATGTCAATAACAATTACGGCGGTTCGGGCCCCCTCTAGCTTGAGTGTTCGTCCAAATAATTGTCGGTCTGAATATGGGTCCATGCAGATACTTTACCTGCCCCAGGTCCTGCCTGCGGCAAATTACTGTGTTGAACAAAAAAGGAATGCTAAGACTTTCCACTAACCACCATGTAGCGCTTCGGCCGTGCCATTTGCAGCAGTGATAACAGCCGACAGGTCGATCAAAACAAATTTGCCTTGGCGCAAAACAATACGTTCGCCCACTATGAGGTCGCGGACCGGAGCTCCGGCATAAACCTTCATTAATAACTCCGCCGGTTTTGCTCTTTCACCCAATGGGATACCCGCGTAATCGATTGACCCAAAGTCGACAATGGCAAGGTCGGCCGGGCGACCAACTGCGAGGCCACCTAGTTCAGGCCAATTTATCGCGCGCGCACCCCCAGCAGAAGTTAAGCCCATAGCCTGATTCGCACTCAGTAAGTTTGGTGCCCCGCCAAAACGCGCCCGTTGCGCCTGCCATGCCAGCTGGGACTCAAGCAACATTGAACCCCGATCATTTGACGCTGCGCCGTCAACACTGACGGCTAATCGGTCATTGGCCGCCGCCCAGTCTGCTAACGGGGGAATGTCATACCCCAGTTGCAGGCTGCAACTTGGGCAGTGAACCACACCAACCCCGGCACCGCCCAAGGCAGCAACATCGTTGGAACTTAATCGCGACCCGTGGGCGAACCAATTCCCATGTCGAATTAGTCCAAGACGGCTAGCAAAGTCAAAGGCCGACTCCCCGTTCGCCGCCTGCCCTGGCAGAGGATGGAAATGCGTATGAATCCCAACCTCAAACTCGTCTGCGATCTTATTTAGTTCGCGCTGAAATGATCCCCCATCATCAATGATAGGCGTAGTCGGGCCGCAGGCCCAACGAAGTCGGTCACTTTGGGGTCGGCTGACAACTTCCCGAGTCCGTGCTAAGGCCACATCTTCTGGCTCACGCAACCGGGTCAGGTCCACCCCGACTGACTCCAATTGGTTCGCCAACTCACCTTCAAGTCTGGGCGCGCAGCCACGCACGTACAACAATCGCAGACCAATTTTTTCCGCGGCTGAAACCACTGGCGTTACAAAATCAGAACCAACAGGATGGATGTACTCAAATGAGGCCACTGTCGTGCACCCACCAAGTGCTAAAAGGCTAAGCGATGCAAGTGCTGCTGACTCAACATCTGCGGGTGTTAGCCGAGCCCAAGCTCGATACTGTGTCCCAAGCCAGCCCAGCAGGCCGCCAGGTGAAGATACTCCCCTTGATGTGCCCTGAAACAAATGATGATGAGCCGCAACCGCACCTGGGTAAACTAAGCAGCCATCTGCATCAATCGTCTCCGGAGCATTTGGCGAAGCACCAGTTCCGATTTTACTAACTTTCCCATCCGAAATAGCTATCCAGCCATCAAGAATCGGAGCACTTGACCAATCCGTCACAATGACTGCAGCCTTTTGAACAACCAACTGAACCAATTTCGCCTCTTTCACTGTCGCGTGGTGAAGACTTAATTCGCGCCGCCTGCTCCGCACTGTGAATTATAGCTGCTGACGGTTGGCACAATGCCGAGTTCCGCTGGAGCAATGATCAGCACTTCATCAGGGCCTTCGTCACAGCCTGCCTTTGCATCATTGTCAGCTCGATAGAAACGGGCGTAGCCCACATTCACCAGTTTACTCAAAAGCAACACCGAAGCGGAGGGTTCTTATGAGTCAACGCGCATCCTTGACCGGTAACGAGCGGAATCGTATGCTATCAACTATTGGACCGGTCCAATCAATTGAGATCCTCGGAATGGAGATTTCGGATGGACCGCACTGAGCGGCACGAGAGACTAGCAATGTACGCCCTAGACAGCCCAGCGGCGGACCGCGCCAACGAGATCGGACTGGCCAACGCGGAGTGGTTCCACTCCGCCATTCCACGTAAGCGGATGAAGGAGTTGATGCGGCGCGAGGACATGCCGGCGATCCGCTGGACGGCCTTATGGCTCGGAGTGATGCTCGTGTCTGCGGGGCTCGCTATCGCCACCTGGGGAACGTGGTACGCAATCGTTTTCCTGTTGGTTTACGGCATCCTCTACGGGTCGGGAGGTGACTCGCGTTGGCACGAGACGGGCCATGGCACTCCGTTCGAAACACGCTGGATGAACACGGTCGTCTACCAGATCGCCTCCTTCATGATGATGCGCGAGCCTACGGTTTGGCGATGGAATCACACCCTTCACCACACCGACACGATCATTGTGGGAATGGATCCGGAGATCCAGGCTATGCGGCCCGCTCGGCTCGCTCGAATCATCGTGAATTTCGCCGGACTTTATGACGTTCCGATGTCATTTAAATTGATGTTCATGCATGCGTTCGGCAGGCTCACTCGCGATGAAGAGATTGCGGTGCCGTCGCAAGAGCAGCACAAGGTGTATCGAACCGCGCGCATTTGGCTGCTGATCTACGCGGCAGCGATAGCAACGAGCCTTTTCACTTGGTCGATTCTGCCTTTGCTACTCATCGGAGGGCCCCGAATCTACGCCACCTTCATGCACGTCATATATGCACTTACGCAGCATGCCGGGCTGCAGGAGAACGCCCTAGATCACCGTCTCAACTGCCGCACTATCAAAATGTGCTGGGTCAACAGATTCATCTACTGGAACATGAACTACCACGTGGAGCACCACATGTTTCCTATGGTTCCTTCGCACAAGCTGCCAGACCTCCACGCGGATATCAAGCACGACCTTCCCACCATGTACCCGTCGATCTGGGCGGCCTATAAAGAAATTATTCCGGCAGTCTTGCGGCAATTGAAGGACCCGACCTATGGCGTTCGTCGCGAGCTTCCACCGGGCGCGGCGCCATACTACGAGCCGATCCAAACGCCCGCGCTGTAGGTTCTCCACACTCTGAGTTCGAACCCTAGGGAGTAGTGCCATGCCGACCTGGATAGATGCTTGCAGTCTCGAGGACATAGATGTAGAGGACGTCATTCCCTTCGAGTACGGGGGCATGAAATACGCCCTGTATCGCTCTGAAAACAACGAGTACTTCGCTACAGATGGGCACTGCACCCATGGGAGGCAGTTGCTTTGCGACGGCCTCGTCATGGGAAATATCATCGAGTGCCCCAAGCACCACGGGCGGTTCGACTACCGCACCGGGGCGCCGATGGGTCCACCGGTGCTGGAGGCTGTGCGCACCTACCCGACCAGGGTCGAAGACGGCCACGTTCTTATCGACATCGAGTGATCGCGGAGTTGCTCGCCTTAACTCTCCAGGCTAGCCATCACATGCTTGATGCGGGTGTAATCCTCAAACCCGTACATGGATAGATCCTTGCCATAGCCGGAATGCCGGAAACCGCCATGGGGCATCTCGGCAACTATTGGGATATGGGTGTTGATCCAGACGCAACCAAAGTTCAGGCCCTTGGCCATGCGCATTGCGCGACCGAAATCCTTGGTCCAAACCGAAGACGCCAGGCCGTAAGGAACTCCATTGGCCCAGCGCAAGGCTTCGGCCTCATCGGAGAACTTCTGCACGGTGATAACCGGTCCAAAGATCTCGTTCTGGATCATCTCATCGTCTTGCTTGAGGTTTGCGATCACCGTGGGCTCGATGTAGTAGCCACGGTCACCTTGACGCTTGCCACCGGCCACCACCGAGGCATGGCCCGGTGTGCGCTCGAGGAAGCCGAGTACCCGCTCCATCTGACCGGCGTTATTCACCGGCGGCACCATGGCATCTCCACCGGGGCCGTCGGCAAATGTGGTTGATGTGCCCTTGGCCTGCTCGGCCAACGCGGCGACAAAGTCGTCGTAGATGCGGGGGCCGACGATCATGCGAGTTGCCGCGGTGCAGTCCTGGCCAGCATTGAAGTAACCGGCCACCGCGAGCCACTCCGCGGCCGCTTCCACATCCGCATCGTCAAAGATCACCACGGGAGCCTTGCCGCCCAGCTCAAGATGCACACGCTTCACATCACGCGCCGCCGACTCGGCAACCTGCATGCCGGCGCGCACCGAGCCGGTGATCGAGACCATCTGCGGGGTCTTGTGCTCGACGATCGCACGGCCGGTATCGCGGTCACCGCAAATCACGTTCAGGACACCCGGGGGAAGTGCCCCAGACTCCGCGATGATTTCGGCCATCCGCACGGTGCTTACCGGGGTGGTATCACTCGGCTTGAGTACCACGGTGTTACCGGCCGCAATGGCCGGCACGTACTTCCAGACCGCCATCAGCATTGGGTAGTTCCAAGGTGTTACTTGTCCAATTACCCCGATCGGCTCGCGGCGAATGATTGAGGTGAAACCCTTCGCGTACTCCCCTGCCGCCCGGCCTTCGAGAACTCGAGCCGCTCCGGCGAAGAACCGGATCTGGTCGATCATCGGTGGGATCTCCTCGGCGGCGGTAACGGCCACCGGCTTACCGGTGTTCTCGCTTTCAAGAGCCACCAATTCGTCCGCGTGGGCTTCGAATGCATCGGCGATAGTCAGAAGCGCCTTTTGCCGCTCGGACGGAGTCGAATTACTCCAGATCTCAAATGCGGCGTCCGCCGCGACATACGCGCGATCAACATCGGTGGCGCTCGAGACTGGGGCCGATGCGAAAACCTGGCCGGTTGACGGGTTGATCAACTCGCTGGTGCGGCCATCGGCTGCCTCGACACTTTCACCATTTACAAAATTTCGCAGAACCCGATTGCCGCTCACGTGAACTCCAATTTTCGAAAGGGAATTATGGAAACTCCAAAGTGCCCGAAGCGTATCGCCTCACCGCCGGTTTCGTTAGCCCCATCGGCAAACGGGTGCGGATTTCGCACTTTTAGTGCCCCCTATCAACTAAATCACTTGCCAACTACCCGATATTGGGCCAATATGGCGACCATGTCGATCCGTGAACGGGCACCTGTCGCCCTTGATGACGTCTCGAAAGCGATCATCGAGCAATTGCAGCAGGACGGCCGGCGTCCCTACGCGACTATCGGCAAGGCGGTGGGCTTATCCGAGGCTGCCGTGCGGCAACGGGTGCAACGCCTGCAAGATGGCGGCGTCATGGCGATTGTGGCCATCACCGATCCAGTGCAACTGGGGTTCACCAGCGCGGCAATGATCGGGGTTCGCGTTGATGGTGACATTGAAGCCGTTGCC
>SXGT01147479.1_pt1 | contig 44574 bp, 38 predicted proteins | sample 3176221 | NCBI WGS metagenome assembly SXGT01 (sample SAMN11356862, study PRJNA531348) | freshwater metagenome | isolation source: freshwater sample F1-120 | place: China: Fuxian Lake, Yuxi | collected 2017-12-25 | reverse complement strand
CGATAAAGTATGGGGATTTACTGTTTTGAGTTTAGGTGACGCTTTGTTTGCCAAAATATCCCAAGAATTTAAATGGCCTGTAAGGCAAACAAGACCAAAAAAACTCTCAAAAAACACAGTATAGAGGGCCAGGTATATAAAGCATCATAGTTTTAATTACGATTAACCATGTCCGCCCATCAAGAAGGGTTGCCCATCATCAATTTTAGGCATCTCAGTAATGCTCTCAAAATAGTTATTTGCATGATCCCTTAAAGCGTCAATATCTTCCAATTGAAATAGTTCAAATCTAAATTTTCCGGAGTTCGGAAAGCCAGCTGCATACCAAGCCAAAAATTTTTTTAACGATAGAAAAGCTCGATGGCGATCTTTTTTCTCTACAGCAAGATCGAAATGCCGGTGAATCAACGGTAAAAACTGCTTGGACTCTATTTTTTCACCTAAAATCTCTCTAAAGATCCAGGGATTTTTTAAAGCTCCTCGACCGATCATTACAGCGTGAGCATATCCTTCATCAATTCTTTTTCTAGCCATTTTTGAGTCCGTAATATCCCCATTCCCCACAATAGGAATTCGACTATGTATAGCGACCTCTCGAATTAATTCCCAATCTGCATATCCACAATAGCCCTGAGCTCGAGTTCGACCATGAATTGCGACCCAGGAGACTCCACTCTCTGCGGCCACATGAACGACCTCTTTTACATTCCTGGAATTTTCATCCCATCCCGTTCGTACTTTAATCGTTAGAGGAATTCTTAAACCCCTCTTTACGGTCTGCAAAAGTTCTCCAAGCTTAACTGGATCTTTTAACCATGCAGCGCCCCCGCCATCACAAACCACCTTTTTCACAGGACATCCAAAATTGAGATCCACAAAATCGGCTCCGGAAGCCTCTACAATTTTTGCGGCTTCAGCGAGTGATGAAATTTGGTGCCCAAAGATCTGAATGCCTACGGGTCGCTCCCGTTCATCAAAATGCATCATATCTCGGGTTCTTTGTCCGCCCCGGATAAGCCCCTCCGCCGAAAGAAGCTCTGAAACCACACACTGGGCCCCTAGTTCTCGCATAAGAAGACGAAAGACAGTGTCGGAGATACCCGCCATAGGGGCAAAGAAGTACCTTAAATCTCCGTGTCTCTCTTTAAATAGGGAAATAGGATCCAGCATGGGCGGCAAGATACTCTAAATCGACATTTGAAATCCAGAGAAGAATCCTCTTTTTTTTATTTCTAAAACCCAAAATAAGGCATTAATTTTAGTATTGAAATTCAATTGCTTACGGTGTTTTTTTATGGGGTCTAGTTCGCTTAGAGTTTATTTAAATACTTTTTCTATCGTATTGATCTATCTCATACTTCCAAACTGGAAGACCACAGAATCTATCCCCTTCTGGGCAATAAGGGGTCACCCCCGCCCTCTGTCTCAAATAACAAGGGGCCTTTAAGTGCTGTGCAATTTTGGGGAAAAGCTCTCTCACTTGAGTGATCTCATCGATAGTAGCTCTAAAGATCTCTTCTTGGGCATTGTAACAGGATCTCATTTTCCATTTATGCTGATATCCTTGAAGATCACCCGTTGAGACCATTCGAATACTTAAAGAATTGGGAAGAAGATAATAAGCATATTCCTCTTTCACCCCCAGATCCAGAAGCTGGTTCACACTATCAAAAGTTCGATCCATACTGCGTGTATAGAGCTCTAAAGCTTCAGGGCAGTGTTCAATTCCATAGGGAGTTATGTAATCTGGCTTTCCACTGTAATGGCAAAGTAAAACAGGTCGACTCGCTAGAACAGCTCTATGACGTTGGTCTTGAGAATCTGCAGTATGGCTTATTTTCTTTTGAAAAGTGAAATGCACATGGTGGAACAATTGACTCAATTTATCGAAGGTTCCCGCATTTAGAGTATCAGCTAGAATTGAATTGTTTTTAGGGTCCAATAATAATTCCAAAGCCTGATCATTAGACAATTCACTTTTCAGCTGACCTAAGGAAGTTCTTAGTGCATTAGCTAATAACTCCTCTGCTCCATGAGTGTAGTTGATAAGCTTAGAGGTCTTCCCTTCGAGCTGACAATCAAACTCTCTAATAAAAGTTTCACGTTGATTACGAGATCTACTTTTGAACTGATTTAACAATTCATATTCAATCGTCTTTTCAATAGGGAGTGGATCAGGAATCTCTTTTTCAAATAGAGGATCAACCGCCTTCACACAATCAAGCATTTTTTTGATGACCTGTTTTTGTTCATCAGGGGTTTCAAAAAGTTCGCAAAGTTTAGCATAACGTAACAACGTCAAAGCACTTACAGTATGGTAAAGATAGGCTGTGGTTCCCACTCCTAAAACATAACGAGCTACTTCGTAACAACGTTTATCAACTGAACCATCCCATTTATCAGCGTATTTCTTTCTCGACTTAAATCTATCGTAGTACTCGATAGAAATGGGCCCTTTCAAAATTTTAATTAAATTTTCATAGTCCTCAGTCTGAGCTGAAATAGTTTTCAAATAAATTTCCTGCGCCTTAGCTTCCAATGGAGGCATAAGAAAATTACCTGGCTTGACTCTTACATACCGCTGACTCACCTGCTCCGAGTTATAAAAAGGATGGCTATGAAGAAAGCTCCAAATAAACTGTCTAGAAACACCCGAAAGAGCAAAAACAAAATGAGCATGTTGTCTCGTCGTTAAGTGACCTGCATGCATTGTAGAGGAGGCAATTTTGTCTCGAAGAGCCACCATTTTATCACTCGTAGAAACATCAGAGGGATAGACAATTCCTTTTCCAGAGTAACAGGTTCTGGCAGAGGCCACGGCAACTTCATAGGGTTGAGCAACAGCTCCCACTAAACTAACTTCAATATCCTGAAATGAACGTAGCGTTTCCACTTTTAATACTCTTTCTCTTTTTTACGTCTCTCAAGTTCTTTAGGGTGCGCTTTACGATAAGATGCCTTTAGACGTTCAGTATCTACTTGAGTATATTTTTGAGTTGTAACCAATGAATCATGACCCAAAAGCTCCTGAATCTCTCGAAGCCCTGCTCCCCTTGAAAGCAGATGGGTCGCACAGGAATGGCGAAGTGTATGGGGAGTGACTTCAAGGCCTATCGGGCCCAAAGTTTGAACAGCAAACTCCCGAATATTTCGCTGAATACTTCTTACCGAAATGGCCTCTCCATCTTGATTCATAAAAAGAGGAGTTTGCGGCCCTTGTTTTTGAGTAGCAGGAATCGAGTCCACATAATCTCGAATAGCTACCATACAGTGACGCCCCATAGGCACCATTCGCTCTTTATTTCCTTTACCCAAAACCCTAACAACGCCCATTTTGAAATCCACCTTCTCATAAGTGATTCCAGCCAACTCAGAAACCCGAATTCCTGTCGAATAGAGAAGCTCTATCACTGCTCGAATTCTTTTTTCACGTAAAGTAGCTCCGGGGGTTCCCTCAATAAGCCGAATAACTTCCTCCGGTTTTAAAATCTTAGGCAACTTTTCAGCCATTTTGGGCTGAGCAATGAGTTTGGCTACATTTTTCTCTATGTACCCTTCTCGATGAAGAAACTTTAAAAATCCCTTAATCACGGACAGACGACGGCAAAGAGTCGCTTTAGAGTATTTTTCCCCTTGATTAGCCAAGTAACTTCTAAGAAGTTTTAAATTGGTAAAGCTCTCTATCGAGAACTTTCCAGGGGCCTCATCAAAAATAAATGTAAACCAATGGCGTAAATCTATCTCGTAGTTAAGTAACGTATATTTACTAGCGCTTTTCTCCGCTTTTAAGTAATTAAAAAACTCATCTGAGAGTTCTTTTGGAGAAGGACTTTGAGACTGATCAAAAAGGTTGCTTTGGCCCATCGGTTTGGAGTTTGCTAGAGATTATACGACTTGGCAATCCGAATACTTCAGTGAATAACAGTTTTTTACTAAAAGCCTGTTAATCCCAGGCCTAACAACACGTTCCATAACTTCAGTCTCTCTAGTTAGTTTTTATATCGCCTCTTATAGTTAGATGTTTTAAATTAACTTAAGTGATCAATCTCTTTAAATTACTTTTTTTTATCATTGCTCTTATTAGCCAACCCATATTTGCAATTAAACTCCCCGTAGGGCTAACTAAAACTGAACTAAAAACACTCATTGAAACTCTAGCCTTTGGAAATGTAACGCGAGTAATGAGATCCGCAGAGGCCTATCCCATTTTCCCTGGAGTTAAAATTTCATTTGAAACCACTCTAGTTCATTCCGGAAATCTAAATGACCTAGGAAATGGATCTGCAAGTTTTCCAATAGTTATTCCATCTCCCAGACTTAATATCACTAAGGGATTAGGAATGGGACTCGAGACTGCCATTAACCTTTCTAGTCAAGAGGTGTTACAAACAATGGCAACTCTAGGATTTCTAGGAAAATGGACATACTTAGAAGAGCGAGACTCGTTTGCTACAAGTGCAGTCTTTATTAATTACACTCGTCTTAATGGATTTAATGATTCCTTTAGTGGTGATGAATTTGAGATAGGAGTGATGGCTAGTAAGGATTTTGTTAGGTTAAAGCCCTATATAGGATTAGGACTTCTCTTTGCGACAGCTACGGTCTCAAAGACCGTTTCCCCCTTAGAGCAAAGTGGCTCATCTCTCGCACCTCATCTCTTAATAGGAACCGAAATCGAACTCCCCATGAATATAGCCTTTCAAATAGACTTTACCCAACAGGTTCCCTCAGGATCTTTCTCTTTAGGTTATCGTTTTTAAAAAGGCTTTAAATACCGAGTTTCTGTGGAAAAAATGAAAAGAAGATCATGCAAAAGGCACAGGCTAAAATTCCCAGAAATACCAACCTGTTTTTAGTCGTAAGAACTATTCTTTGAGACGGTTCGGTCATATAGAGAGCCACAAGAACTCTCAGATAGTAATAGACTCCAATCACACTGCTTAGCACCGCCAAAACTACCAAAGTCGTATGGCCAGTTCTAACGGCATCGGCAAACAGAAGATACTTCCCTAAAAATCCAGCTGTAGGTGGAATTCCAGCTGCCGACAAGACCAAAACTAAAAAACACAAACCTAAAAAGGGATGTGAAAAACCGATTCCTTCTACGTTAGAAAGATCAGTACTTCCAGTTTGCTTTTCGATAACTGCCAAAATTCCAAAGATCCCCAAAAACATAAAACCGTAAACTACCAAGTAATAGAAGAGGTTCTGTACGCCAAGTTGACTGCCTACTTTAGAAATCGAGATCAACCCCAAAATTAAATACCCTGCATGAGAGATACTCGAGTAGGCAAATAACCGTTTTAAATTTTTCTGCTTTAAAGCCCCCAGATTTCCCACAAACATCGTGAGAACTGAAAGGACTCCCAGAATTTCTGTCCAATGGCTTGAAATAGGGGCTAACATTCCCCACCATAATCTAAGGGCCATGCCGAATCCCGCAAGCTTAATGGCACTTCCCATAAAACCGGTAATGGGCGTAGAGGCACCTTCATAGGCATCTGGAAGCCACATATGAAATGGCGCCATCCCCAACTTAAAACCTACCGAAATAATAAAAAGAGCCGAGGCCGCAAGAACCATAAGACCACTTGGATTTTCTCCTCCCACAGGCACTCTTAAAAAATTTGAAATCTGTGTAAACTGTAAACTTCCCGTGTAGGCATAAAGAAGCGCTATTGAAAACAACAATAGAACTGTAGCAAATGAACCAAAAAGAAAATATTTCAAGGAGGCTTCAGCTCCAAAATGCTTCTCTCTCTCGATTCCGACTAGCACATAAGTCGGTAACGACATGAGTTCAAGAGCCATGAAAACCATAAGAAGATTACTAGCCGAAATAAGTAGCATCATCGCTGCAGCAATAAACTCAAGAAGAATTAAAATCTCAGGAAGCTCTTCTAAATCCGCAAAATAGGCCTCAATAAAAATAAAGGAGACAAAAGATAGGGCTCCAATCGCCCAATACCAAACCATGGTAATCGAGTCTAACTGATAAGATTGAATAAACTCATTCAACCAGGCTTCATAAGAACCTGCCATGGCTGTCGAATAGGCCAGAGGTTGAGATTTAAATAAATACCAGGTCGCCCCCATCGCTCCCACGGGCCCCAAAAATCCCAACAATTTTGTGAAGGGCCTAAGACTTGGACGTTTAAAACACTGAACTAAAATAAGAAGTAGCCCTGCAAAGATAAAGGCCATTACCGGTAATAACGGAATTAAAAAGTAATCCACTACCGTATTCATACTTTCCTATCTCGCTTTCCAGAGAGTACTGTATCCACATGGGTCTTTTTGAGAGCCGCTTTCCAAAAAGCATCAAGTGCCGGATCAATTTTCTTCAAAAGAAAATTAGGGCTTATCCCTAGCATCAAAATCATGACTGTAATTGAAACTAAGCTTACCCAATCCCTAAGGGATAAATCCTTCAAATTCTTATTCTCTCCAGAGGTAATCGGCCCAAAGAGAACCCGTCTCAACATCTCTAAAAGATAAACAGCCCCAAAAAGTGCGGCCGTCACTGCGACATAAGCCCACATGGGTTTAGCTTTAAATGCGCCTAGAAGAATTAAAAACTCTCCCACAAAACCATTGAGACCAGGAACCGCCATACTTGAACAAACCACAAAGACTAGAAAAAAGGCGTACCGAGGCATCACAGAGGCAAGTCCACCCAAATCTTCAAACTGTCGACTGTGACGTCGTTCATAAAGAATTCCCACAAGAAGAAATAAAGCTCCGCTTGATATGCCGTGATTAATCATCTGAAGAACACTTCCTGTGAGCCCCTCACGATTTAAGGCACAAAGTCCTAAGACCACAAAACCTAGATGGCTTACAGAAGAATAGGCTACCAATTTTTTCATGTCACTTTGATGAAAAGCAACCCAAGCTCCGTACACAATTCCGACTAAACTCAAGAAAGAAAGTACAGGAATCGCTTTTATGAAAGAATCAGGACAAAAAGGAATAGAGAATCTCATCAGCCCATAAGTTCCCATTTTTAGAAGAATCGCAGCTAGAAGAACACTGCCCCCGGTAGGCGCCTGAACATGGGCATCGGGTAGCCAAGTGTGAAAAGGAAAAAGTGGAACCTTAATTAAGAAGGCAACCGTGAACCCCCAAAAAATCAGATCCTGAACTGTTAAGCTCCAAAATACCGGTTCTGGCGAAAAGACCAATTTCGAATACTGAGAGATCTCTCCAGTAAACGAATCCAATTGACTGTAATGGGCACCAAAAATCCAGAGGATCGAAACCAACATCAAAACACTACCCGTAAACGTAAAAAGGAAAAACTTAAGTGCCGCGTAAACCCGATTCTGACCTCCCCATACACCGATAAGTAGGACCATCGGAATCAGCATTAATTCCCAAAAAACATAAAAGAGAAAGAGATCAGTTGCTAGAAAAGTTCCTGTCATCGCAAAATCAAGAAATAAAAAGCAACTCATAAAAGCTCGAAGTCTTCGAGCTTCGCCCCAGCTAGCTAAAAGTGCTATCGGCATCATGACTTTGGTCAAAAGAATGAGAGGAAAACTCAACCCATCAACAGCTAAACCAAACTTAATTCCGTAACTTGAAATCCAAGGAAACGACCATGCCATCTGCAAATTTGCTGAATCGGCCGCATTAAAATTTTGATAGAGGATTCCCGCTAAAACAACTCCAACCAAAGAGGTTAAAAGTGCTATCCACTTAGTAAGCTCCTGAGACAAAGGTATACATAGAACAACTCCAACTAAGGGGACAAAAAGCAATAGGGCTAATAGTGAGTCTGTCACTTTAAATTACCCACCCTTTCAACGAATGCCACAACACCCACAATCCTCCGAGAAGAAAAATCATCAGATAAAACTGAACCAATCCTGATTGAATTACACTTAAAAATACAGATCCCACCGAGGAAACTCTCGCTGGTAAAAGAGCCAATCCATCAATTACAAAGGAATCAATAAATCTCGAAAAAAACCGACAGCCCCACTTGAATGGAGTTACAAAAACTAGATCATAGAGTTCATCAATCCAGAATTTATTCGCAAATATAATTTGAAAAGGTCTCAACCCTTTTTGAACTGCCTCGGCGCGAGAAAGTTTTCCATAGAAAAACCAGGCCACAAGAATTCCCGACAGAGCTAATCCAGTTGCGATAAACATCGCAGAGTGCTCCGATACTATAGTCACCTCTTCTGGAAACTCTACAAGAACAGTTGAAAGATAGGATTCTAAAAAATTGGGCATGAGATGTAACCCATGTGGAACTCCTAGAAATCCACTCAACGCACTTCCCACCGCAAGAAGCATCAACGGCAGTAACATAACCCAAGGACTTTCATGGGGATGAACCTCTCCTCGATATTCTCCTAAGAAAACCAGTACAAACATTCGAGTCATGTAGAAAGCAGTTAAAGTTGAAGCCACAAGCGCTAAGACCCAAAGTGTAGTGGCTTGAGTAGATTCCGAAGCCAAGGCACTAAAGAGAATCGTATCTTTACTAAAAAATCCAGACAGTGGGGGGATTCCGCAGATCGCCGCAGTTGCAATCAAACAGGTTAGAAAGGTTCCGGGCATTTTCTTTCGGAGCCCCCCCATATGACAAATATTTTGCTCTCCATGTAGGCCGTGAATAACGCTTCCAGCCCCTAAGAAGAGAAGAGCTTTAAAAAAGGCATGAGTCATCAAATGAAAAATAGCTGCGAAATAGGCCTTACATCCTACAGCTAAAAACATGAGACCTAGCTGACTGACCGTTGAATAGGCCAATACTTTTTTAATGTCTCTTTGTGCCGTAGCAATTAAAGCAGCAAACAAAGCCGTTCCCACACCGATCCAGGCTATAATGGCATTGGTATCGGGAGTCAGCATGTACAAGAAATTCATTCGACAGATTAAATAGACACCCGCCGTCACCATGGTGGCAGCGTGAATAAGCGCACTCACGGGAGTAGGACCCGCCATCGCATCAGGCAACCACACATACAACGGAATCTGAGCCGATTTCCCAGTGGCCCCTACAAACAAAAAGAAGGCAGCAATATTTAATAGATGAAGATCAAACTGACTTGAGGTCGCAAGCAACCTCTCAATTTCATCAAAACGGATCGTATGAAACATTTGGTAACAGTAAAAAAGGCCAATTAAAAATCCAGCATCACCAATACGATTCACAAGAAAAGCCTTCATTCCAGCTTTAGCTTTATCTAGATCCTCGTACCAATATCCAATAAGAAGATAGGAACAGAGCCCTACCCCGTCCCAGCCCACAAATAATCCTAAAAGATTATCGGAAGTAATCAGAAGAAGCATGTTGAATAAAAATAGATTGAGATAGGCGAAGTAACGGCTTGGACCCCGCTCCTCAGCCATGTAGCCAATTGAATAGAGATGAATAAGAGAACCAATGCCGGTTACAACCAAAGCCATGATCGCAGTTAAAGCATCAAATTTAAGTCCCCACTTCTGATGGAAATCACCTACATCAAACCAATCCATTGCCCAGGTAATACTTTGCAATTCATGGCTTAAATTAGAAAAAAGAAAAAGAGCACAAGAAAAAGAGCTCACCGCAAAAAAGCTAGCTATGACCCCGGCGCGTTTTGGAAATGCAGGGCGTATCACAAGGCCATTCAAAATACTTCCCACTAGGGGTAATACGATCATCGCAACTAAAATGTGAGATACCGACACCATAACTATCCTTGCAAACTCTTAAAGTGATCTAAATTTACCGAACCCTTCATCCGATACAGATTCAATACAATGGCTAAGCCTACAGCCACTTCCGCTGCAGCCACGGTCACCACAAATACAACTAAAATAATTCCCTCAGAAGTATGGGTTCGCATCGAGGTCTCAATTAACAATAGATTCACTGCATTGAGCATGAGTTCAATGGACATTAAAACTACAATAGTGTTCTTTCTTAAAAGAAATCCTAAAAGACCCAGCGCAAACATCGCCACCACTACAAAGTGAGACCAGTAGGTCATTGAAAGAGGAAAATTCATACTTTTTCTCCCCCGTGCGAAATCTCCTGCGCCCGAGTAATAGCGAAAATTGCCACAATCATAACAAGTAGAAATAGGGAAAGAACTTCAAAAGGCCACAAATAACGGGTGAATAACAATTTTGAAATAGTTCGTAATTGATTAGTTGGAATCTCTGTCACATTAGTTGGAATGGCTCGAGTCAAAACCCTAAGAATGATCAAAGAAAAAAACCAAACTGTAGCCGATACAACTCCAACAAATAATAAATTCGGTGAGTTTTCTCGAATCACCTGAAGATTCAAAAGCATAACCACAAACACAAAAAGAACTACAATAGCTCCAGTGTAGATTAAGATCTGTATCATCGCCATAAAGGTAGAGCCCCAGAGCAAATATAGGCCAGACAATCCAAAGAAGGAGAGTATAAGACTAAAAGCGCTATACACTGGGTTTTTAGAAAGAACGACCCCACTAGCTGCGGCAATCGTAAAAAGGCTAAAAGCTATAAAGAGCCCTTCTCTCATATGGCCCCCTTAAAATAAAAGATTAGGGCGGTGATCACCAAATTAATAAGTCCGAGTGGAATCAAATTTTTCCAAGCGAGACGCATCAACTGGTCGAAACGAAATCGAGGGATAGTCCATCGAACCCATACAAATACCAACATGAAAAATGAAATTTTAACTATGACAGTAAGAACTTGAAGAAGAGCTAGAAGATTTCGAGATCCTAATCCTTCAAGTAAAGTGGCATCTGAAATCCAGGGTAAATGCCATCCCCCAAAATAGATCGATACCATGAGAGCTGACATGGTTGCCATGTTCATGTACTCGGCCATAAAGAAAGTTCCGAAATCCATGGGACCATACTCAGTGTGAAATCCGGCAACTAGCTCCGCCTCGGTTTCTGGAAGATCGAAAGGTAGACGATTAGTCTCTGCAAAGGCCGCTATAAAAAAAAGTAAAAATCCTAAAGGCTGATAAAAGATTCCCCAATGGGGAAGAGCCCCCAAAAGAGTTCCCTCTTGAGCCATTACCATCTCCCTCAGACTGAAACTGCCATAGGAAAGAACGGCACCACAAGCTGCTAGGCCCAATGGAATTTCATAACTGATAATTTGAGAAGTGGCTCTCATCGCTCCAATGAGAGAAAACTTATTATTTGAAGCCCAGCCTCCAAACAAAATTCCGTAAATTCCAAGAGAGCCAATGGCTAACACATAGAGAATTCCAACATCCAGGTTGGCGATCTGAATCATGTAGCTCTTATCAAAGAGAGTAAAAAAATCTCCAAAGGGAAGGGCTGCAACAATTAAAGAGGCCGGTAAAAGAACTAAAAAAGGGCCAAGAAGATAGAGGGCCTTGTTCACTTGCCGAGGACTGATAACCTCTTTCATCATCATTTTAATGACATCGGCAATAGGCTGAAAAAGCCCAAAAGGGCCCACTCTATTTGGACCCGGACGATCTTGAATAAAAGCAGCCCCTCTTCGCTCCACAATCAACATGATAGGAACAACCTGGACCATCCCCAAATAGATAATCGCTGTCTTAACTGCAATTACAATGAGATCTGTCCACTCCATACTAATTCAGCCTCAAGCAGTCTTTTCTAAAGATATAAACAAGCCCTAAAACCAAAAATCCCATATAAACGAGCATTGCAATTAAAAGTGCAGGCCCCTGAGCTAAGGATTCCTTATAAACTAAGGCCCAAGGAAAAAAGAAGGCCGCCTCAACGTCAAAGAGAAGAAAAAGAACTGCGATTAAATAGAAATGGGTCTTAAACGGTGCCCGGGCATTCCCCTCTGGTGCAACACCACATTCATAGACAGAAAGTTTTGAGGCTATAGGATTTCTAGGCCCTAATAACCGCTTAACCGTAAATAAACCGATACAAAGAAGAAGGGCAAAAATAAAAAGGAAACCTACAGGTAGAAATGCTTCCATCAGTATTTTCCTTTCTATCTTTAAAAGTTTCTATAACAGATTTGAGAGAGTTCTTTCAGCAAACTCCAAAATCGGAGTGAAATACAATCCAAGCACAACAGTGGGGATGGCAAGTCCTACTAAGCCCACTGCATGGTAAGTAGACAGCTTAAGTGATTCTGGGCTCTCAGGCCTATCTAACCACATCGATTTCAAAATTTTAATGTAGTAATAGAGAGAGACCACACTGTTCATCACACCTAAGAGAACTAACCATAAGTAGCCTCCTGATTTAATGATAGAGCCAAAAATAAGGAACTTTCCAATAAATCCAGAAAACATTGGAATCCCAGTCAGAGAAAAGATGAAAATACCCATACAGATTCCAAGAACTGGCATCGACCAGCCGAGACCTCGGAAAGCATCAAGATCTTCTCTACCCCGAAGGTTTGCAACCACACCCACAACCCAAAAGGCCCCAAGGTTCATCGCACAGTAAGCAATGAGATAAAAGAGGATCGCTGTAAGACCAGAACGATCCAAGGTTACAAGTCCCATCAACATGTAACCTACATGAGCAATACTTGAGTAAGCTAAAATTCGCTTCACATTGGTTTGACCAATAGCTGAGAGGTTTCCTACTACCATAGTAAGAGCAGAGATAACTGCAATGACATGAGTTAAGGAGATGCCGTTGATCATCTGCCAATTTCCCTCAGCTGTTTTCACTGCAAAAACTGTAAGGAGCATTCGCAATAAAGCGGCAAATCCAGCAGCTTTAGGACCTACACTGAAAAAGGTCGCAATAGGTGTTGGAGCACCTTCATAGACGTCAGGGGCCCAGAAGTGCATAGGAAATGCGGATATCTTATAAGCAAGTCCACCGTAGATAAGCACTAAAGCTAACCAAAATACCAATCCAAAATTACCTTGAGCCGCAGTTAAATAGGCCGCCATCTGAGGGTAGTTTAATGAACCAGTTAAACCATACATCAAACTAAAGCCGTAGATCATGAAGCCAGAAGCCACTCCTCCAAAAACTAAATATTTAAATGAAGCTTCATTGGATTTTAAATTATCTCGCTTAAATCCAGCCATCACAAACGAGATAATACTGACCATTTCAATTCCCATGTAGAGAACTAAAAGGTTGGAGGCAGCTGCCATAATTGACATACCAATGGTTGTACAAAGTAATAGAAGTGAGAACTCCATGCGGCTTCGGGTTTCGATCTCTTTAGAACCAAAAGCAACATAGCTGCTCACTGCCGCTGTAAAGAAGAAGAAATATCGGAAGAACTTTGTAAATCCATCGTTCACTACAAGTCCACCGAAATAGGCCTCAGGTGTTTTTCCCACTTTACAGGTTAGTAAGATCCCAGCGATGCAGGCCACTACTGTAGTAATCATTGAAAACTTATTGGTCCGAGTTTTAGGAAAAAGGCCATCGACTACAAAGAGGAAGCAGAGAAAAAAAGTGAGGCAGACTTCAGGAGCCAGCAACTTGATATTATGTAAAGTTTCAGCCGTCACAAACACCTCTTAACTTAAGAGAATAGCGTTAATAGTTTAGCAAGGGTACTGCCCATAAGATTCAACACTGGCATGGGGTAAACACCTAAAACAATCACTAAAACGCAAAGCGGAATCAGAGTAAAAGTCTCTCTCCAATTCATGTCCTTGAGATCTTTATGCTCTTCATTAAGAGGTCCTAAGAAGACTCTCATGAACATCCACAAAAGATAGGCAGCTCCTAGTAAAATGCCAAGCGAACCAATCACTACATAGGTTTGAAATTTGGGATTGGAAAAAGCACCTAAGAACACCAAAGCTTCACTGATAAATCCGCTCAATCCCGGAAGACCTAAAGAGGCGAAAAGAGCGATAGCCATAACCCCTGTGTAGACAGGAACGACCGAAGCAATTCCACCAAAGCCCTTGGAACCATCAGGTTTAACAATCCAACGATGATGAACACGATCGTAAATAATCCCTACGAGCAAGAACAGCATGGCGGTTGAAGTTCCGTGATTAAACATTTGAAGAACAGCGCCATTCACACCCGCAGTGGTGAAACTTGCCATCCCTACAATCACGTATCCCATATGAGATACTGAAGAATAGGCCACAAGTTTCTTAAGATCTTTCTGAGCCATTGCACAGAAAGCGCCGTAAAGAATATTGATCACTCCAAGAATCATCATGAAATTAGAGGCCCACAGAGTAGCCTCTGGAAGAATAGGATAGTTCATCCTAAGAATTCCGTAAGTTCCCATTTTTAGAAGAACACCGGCCAAGATCACAGAAACAGCTGTAGGAGCTTCCACATGCGCCCAAGGCAACCAAGTGTGGAAAGGCCATACGGGAACTTTAATCGCAAACCCAATAAAAAGACCTATCCAAAAAAGTTTATCTAAAGGTAATGAGTAGCCGAATAGAGCTATTGTTTTCCCTACAAACTGATGACCTTGAGCTAACTGCAACAGGTTAAATGTATGCGGTTCGGAGTAATAATACATACCCACCATCACAAGCAGCATCAGCACGGAACCAAATAAAGTGTACAAAAAGAATTTGATAGCTGCGTAAACCTTCTCTTTACCTCCCCAGATACCAATCAAGAAGTACATGGGAAGAAGCATAATTTCCCAGAAGAGGAAGAAGAGGAAGAAATCTAAAGCACAGAATACTCCCATCATTCCTGTCTCTAAAAACAGGAACATTGCGTAGTACCCTTTAACTCCATTTTCAATTCCCCAAGATGCAATGATACAAAGGAAAGAGAGAAGTACTGTTAATAGAACCATCGGAATACTAAGTCCGTCTATTCCCATGTAGTACTGAATATTGAAAGGTTTGATCCAATCAAACTGCTCGACAAACTGCATACTGGCAGTCGTTCTGTCGAAATGCATATACAGATAGACACCCAAGGCTAGTGGAAGCGCTGTGGCCACCACCGCAACCCATCTCACGAGATTTGGATTATTGCGAGGCAAAGCTAAGATAACGATCATGCCCAACAAGGGGATATAGGTCATTACTGATAGAATCGGAAACATACTCTCCCTTTCAAAAAACCTTGGACTCTACTTCAAGCCCAAATTTGCATAAAACAAAGCCACAATGATTACCATCACTGTCAAAACTAAATAATGTTGAACTTTTCCGGTCTGAAATTGACGTAACACCCATCCGCCACCCGCAGTGACATCGGCAGTCCCATCCACCATAATTCGATCAACAACCACATCATCAAATCTTCCAATGATACTTTTTACACCCATGGTAATATCGCGCCATCCATCCACACAAATTCGATCGATAACTTTATCGTCAAACACGGCTAGAAAGTGATTGAATTTGAGAAGCCCTTTTTGGATTAGAATTCCAATGTAAAACTCATCAAAGAAATACTTATTCCACAACAGAGGGTAGACCGGTCCTGCCATCTTCTTTAAGGTCTCTGCTTTGAGAATGTGCTTCAAGTAAGTGATGGAGGAGATAAAAATCCCCAGACCTGCAACAGCCAAAGAGAGTATCAAGGCTAACCCATGAGCATGGTGATGAATGGCTTCAGCTTCAGGAGACAAGTGTTCTGCAATTCCCATTTCATGTTGAGCACCTTCTAAAGCGTGATCAAACCATTTCACAGGCATCATATGATCAATCGATTCAATGCCAGTAGGTCCCGCAAATACAATCGCAAAGGATAAACAGGCCAAGATCATGAGTGGAATAGTCATTGTTACGGGCTGTTCGTGAGCATGATGATGTTTGTGTTCATCACGAGCATGACCAAAGAAGGTCATGTAAATCATACGGAACATATAGAAAGCAGTAATGCCGGCAGTAGCAAATCCTAATAATGGAATTAGGTAATGCCCTTGATGTTCCATGCTATAGGCCAAAGCCCCCCCAAGAATTCGGTCTTTACTTACAAACCCAGAAAATCCTGGAACGCCACTGATAGCCAATGTAGCGATAAACATGGTCGCAAACGTAATCGGCATTTTGGATTTTAGACCGCCCATTTCTCTCATGTCCTGAGTATGAACAGAGTGAATAACCGAACCTGAGCACAAAAATAAACAGGCTTTAAAACAGGCATGGGTTATCAGATGCATGAAACCAGGGGCGAAAGCCCCCACACCTACCCCCATCACCATGTAACCCAATTGACTGATAGTAGAGTAAGCAAGAACTTTTTTGATATCGACTTGAACAATCGCTATCAAGGCTGCCAAGAACGCTGTAATCGCACCTATGTAGGCCACGATTGGAAGTATCGTATGAGAAGCTTCTAAAAGCGGAAACATACGAATCAAAAGAAATACACCCGCAGCCACCATAGTTGCAGCATGGATAAGAGCACTTACAGGTGTGGGACCTTCCATCGCATCGGGTAACCAAACATGAAGTGGAAATTGAGCCGATTTACCAATAGTTCCCATCAGAACCATAAAACCAATAAAGGTTAAAGCTGGAAAACCTGCAATCATGACATCGTGACCCGCACCCTGTTGAAGAGCTTTGTAGAGCTCCATGAAGTTGCTGGTGCCGAAAACATAATAAAGAGCCGCAATACCTAAAAAGAACATGGTATCGCCCACACGAGTGGTCATAAAAGCTTTGATACTAGCGTTAATCGCCGATGGCTTTTTGTAATAGAACCCAATCAACAGATAAGAACAAAGCCCCATCAACTCCCAGCACATAAAAAATGTTAAGAGATTATCCGAAAGAACAAGTCCCAACATTCCAGCAGAAAACAGAGAAATATAAGCAAAAAATAGATGGTAACGTTCTTCTCCATGCATGTAACCGACTGAGAAGAGGTGAATCAAAGAGGCACATAAGGTAACCATGATCAGCATGATCGCGGTCAAGTTATTGATAAGAACCCCAATAACAATGTTCGCTGCACTATTAAGTTTACCACTAGCTTCAACTCCAGGAAGTGCCATCCAGGTGACTTGGAAGGTCTCAAAGACATGTCCTTGAGTTAGTAACTTCGTGAAGATTGGAACCGCTACTACAAACGATCCGAAAATCGCAAGCACAGAGACAAAATCTCCGTGGCGGGGGAGTTTTTTTCCAAAGAGCGCTTGAATGACAAACGCACATAACGGAAATAAAGCAATTAATAATGCTTGCTGTGCCATCTTAGTTCCTCATGATGCTTGCTTCATCTGCATCAATGGTTTGTTTAAGCCGATAAAAACGTAAGATCACGGCAAGTGCCACCGCAGCCTCAGCTGCTGCAATCAGCATGATGAAGAGAGCGACGATCTGACCGTCAATCAAACCGGTTCTAAATTTACTAAAAGCGACAAAATTTATGGCTGCAGCGTTCAGGATAAGTTCAATCCCCAGCAAAATTCCGATGGCATTTTTTCGTGTCAAAACACAAAAAATTCCAAGAGAAAAAAGCATAGCTCCTACAGCTAAGTACCCCTGCAAACTTGAACTAAATTGCATGAGATGATTCATTCAGGCCTCGCTAACCAAACAGCTCCAACCATTGCCCCTAAAAGAAGAATGGTAATAGCTTCAAAAGGAAGTAAGTAACTGCCTAAAAGCGCATGACCCATGAGGGCTGTTTTAGGAGTCGAAGTGAATTTTTCCAAAGCTTCAGGTGTTTGAAGCGGCAATGTTGCCACCATCTGATGAAGAGCACGATATAAAAAAACAGCCACAGCCACAGATAATATCGCAGGCAGAATCATCTTATTTCTTAGATCCGCGAGTTTGATTTTGTAAAGCCATTGGGTCAACATAATGGCGAACAGAATCAGAATAGTCACACCACCTACATAGATAATAATTTGAGCACCCGCTAAAAAATCGGCCCCTGCATACAGGAACATGACTGCCACTCCACAGAAAGTGAAGAGCAAGAAAACTGAAGCGTAAAGAATATTGGGATGAAACCCAACCACTAAAGCTGAGGCGACGGTTAAAATTTCAGCTAAAAGCAAAACTTTATTCATAAATCACCCATGCCCCGCCAAAAGCTGCATGAGAGACTGACCTTTAAATACCCACATCCAAAGTGCAGTTCCCAAAATATTAAAGAAAGCAAGAGGAAGAAGACCTTTCCAACACATACCCATCAATTGGTCGACACGCAACCTAGGAAGGGTCCATCGTAGCCACATAACTACGAACACCACTAATAAGGTCTTAATCATAAACATATGAAACTGAACAAAAGCGACAAGAGCCGTGGGTAACGCAAACCCTAGCTTTTCAATGTCTAAAAAGGGAATGTGCCAACCCCCTAAATACAGTGCTGTAACCATCGCTGACATTACGAAAACATCGCAGAACTCACCCAGTGCATATAAACCAAATCTCATTCCAGAAAACTCGGTGTTAAATCCAGAGACCAATTCTGATTCAGCCTCCGGTAAATCAAAGGGAATACGGTTGGTTTCAGCAAGCCCCCCTATAAACAACAGAAACATAGAGAAGAAGGTAAAGGGATTATGAAAAGCATTCCAGAAGTGATAACTAGCTTGATTTTCACCAAAAACTGTCCATCCCTGTTGCTCTACAATCGAGCCAATTTGAAGACTCCCCGAAATCAAAACGATAGGCAGAATTGAAAGGGCCACTGGAATCTCATAACTCACGATTTGAGAAGCCGCTCTCAGTCCTCCTAATAAAGACCATTTATTTTCAGAGGCCCACGAACCCAAAAGAAGTCCGGGAGCAATTAAAGTGGTTACCGCAAGAATAAAGACAACCCCGATATTAAGATCAGCACCTATTAAGTACTTACTTAAAGGAAGAACCGCAAAGGCTGTACAAGAACCCACCACAACAAATAAAGGGGCTAGATTAAATAGAAAACGGTCGCCACCTTTAGGAATAAAGTCCTCTTTAGCCAACATTTTAACAGCATCAGCCGCAAACTGAAAAAGTCCGATAGGGCCTACGCGATTAGGGCCAATGCGGTCTTGCATGTCGGCCGCAATCTTTCTTTCAATGTAAGTGGCTAACCCACCAAAAGGTAAAGCTAAAAAGTAAATAACGATAAAAGCTGATACAGCAGCCCATCCCCATAAAGGAAGTAAGCCAAACCAACCTTCTAACGAATGTGCAAATTGAGCCGATTGAACCATTATTTATTGGGGGCGAACTTAGTTACGCCTTTTACCCACTCCAAGTCTCCACGGACCCAACAGTAAATCAAACCAATTAAAAGAAGGGCCACAAAAAGAAAAATTTCACTAAAGACTAAAGCCACAGTTCCATTTGCAATGGACTCTTTAAAAACAGTGGCCACTGGAAAAATAGCTGCCATCTCTACATCAAAAATAATAAAAACAATCGCAACCATATAAAATCGAATATTGAACTTAACCCAGGCCGAACCTACCGGCTCTTCACCACACTCATAGGAGGTCATTTTTCTACGGGTAACCTTACTCTTAGGACGAAGCAGATAACCCACTCCCAACATTAAGGGAACGGTTAATGCGGATATGATGATAAACCAAAAAGCTGTGATGTATCCCGTCTCCACGGTAGCAGTAACCTCTATCTATTTCCTGTGACAGTAAAAATGTTACTCGTCTTTCGTTGTTGTTTTTCGCCGTTTAAAACGACAAAAAAGTCACATAAGTATTTGAAATTATAAAATGTCGACGCAAAAATTATTGTCGAATAGCTTAATTGTCAAGAAAGTAAGTGGCCGAAAAATGAGGATCTTACCTTCGTCGTTCCAAAATTTTCATAAAAGATCGACTTTGGATCTCTTCAATAGAAAGCCCCGTCTTTAAAGCCTCTTCAGAGGTGATGGCCCCACAGCTTAAAGCTCTTAAAAAAAAGTTTAAAAGCCCCTGACCCGTCGCGGCATCATCAAAGACATCTCCTAACAAAGTGGCTTTAGCTGCTTTTTCCACAAATCCTTTAAGTCGATCTGAAGCCGAATTGAGAGTTTCTAAGAAAAAGGCATAAGTTGCAGCATATCGAACGGGAAGTTGTGCTGGATGAAGATCCCATCCTTGGTAAAAACCGGTCGCTAAGGAATGACGAATATGATCATAGCTTAACTTCCAGGCTCGATGGACAACCGCTTGGTTTTCTTGGATCTGATCTAAACTCAAAGGCTTACCTTCTAAAGCTCGATGAGGCCCCACCGGCATCACATTAGTCGCTCCATCCGAGAGTAAAACTGGCGTTCCCATTAATGAAACTTGCATTACATGTTTGGCAAAATCACAAACTGGGTTAATCATCGTTTGATAGTGCGCTGTTATCCCACACCCAGCCGTATAATCGTAAGTTCCAAAATGAGCCCCTGTACATCGCCCTTTTCCAGCCTCTACAAAACTTCTTAAAGGGGAACTCCCTTCGGCATTTAAAATTGATTGGGTCGTTTCGACCATAAATTCAAATTTTAAAGTTCCTATAGGTAACTTATATTGTTTTTCCAAGACCTCAAAAAGCTGAACTAAAGCTGCACATTGCTCTTGATGAGTAACTTTAGGAAGTGTCACCACAAACTTAAGCGGTAACTTCCCGGAAGTTTGACTCAATAAAGTAGAGAGAAAAATATCTAGAGTTCGAATACTTCGTGCATAGCATTCTTCAGAAAAAGGCTTAATCCGAATTCCAATAAAAGGGGGCAACGAACCTTGAGCTATCCCTTTGGCAACCTCTAAAGCCCCACTTTCAGCGTGTCCATCCTCTTCAGCATCTGGACGGGTTCCGTAACCGTCCTCATAATCAATGCGAAAATCTTCAACTGCCTCGTCCTCTAACTTTTTAATGACTCGAAAGTATATCTTAGACCACAGTTCAATGTCGGCCTTTTCTTCGCCTAAGGCTTTCATAAGAGATTTAGCATTGGGCGCATACTCTTTAAGATTTCTAACTGCAACACCACTCATCTTTTTTGCCGTATCACTCGAAAAGATCTGAGCCCCCCCATAGACCGTATGAACCGGCTGGCGATCATGAGTCATTCCAGGATACAACTTTAAAAACCTCTGATTTGCCGAATGTAAACTAGAGGTAATGGGGCCAAGAGAGTCTTGAGTGAATGTAGTTTTCATAAGTATCAGCTTCCTCGATAAGTTGAATAGCCATAAGGACTTAAAAGTAAGGGAACATGATAGTGCTCTTCGGGTGAGACAATCTCAAAATGAACCGTCACCGAAGGATAAAATGAATTTGTTTTTTTCTGCTCGAAATAAGGTTTTGTTAAAAACTCAATCCGATAAATCCCTTTATTAATAGGTGAAGACAGCAAAGTGTCTACTCTTCCATCTTGATTAGTGACCCCCTCACCGATCTTTTCCCACTGAGATTGTGAGTTCAATCTCTCGAGCTTACAGGAAATATTAGCTGCAGGTTTTCCACAACTCACATCAAGTACATGAGTGGTAATAGGGCTCAGTTTATTCATGAATTAACTTCTCCAATCGAATCTTAGTGATCTTTTCCTGTTCTTTTGCTGCAAGGGTAATTTCAAGCTTCGGATCATTTTTAAGTCTCCCCTCAAGAAGGCTTAGCATCTCATTAGCCGATTTTCCAGTCGCACAAACGATAAAAATATATCCGAATCGATTCTCGTAGGTTTGGTTCCCCAAAGCAAGTGCTTGCAATACAGAAATAGAAGCTCCTTGGCTTGCTTGCTGCTCTTGCTGAGCCCAATCTCGAGTAGAGGCAAATGTTTTCTTTAAAGATTCTAAATCCCCAATTTTAGGGTGATGAGTAAAAGCCTCTTTCCAGTCTTTTTCTGAAAGTTCACTCCAAATTCTCGCAGAATTCTCTACAAGGCTCTTTATACTTTTAAAGGGGCGAAGCCTCTCGATTTTAGAGGCCCAATGAGATGCCCCACAACAGTAAGTTAGAGCTTCAATAGCCTCTTCTTTAGAAAGACAATTAAATTGTTGCAGTGTTAATGGGTTCATTTTTAGGCAAATCCATAGACTCTAAGTCGACTCACCCCTCCATCAGGGAAAATATTAAGTCGAAGATAATCAAAACTTCCCTCTTTAGCTGCCGCTGTCAAAACTTTATCAAAAAAATGGCTGTGATGCGCCTTAAGTTTTGTTTGCGGCAAAAGCTCAACCCATTTGAGATCTCGAGACTTAGAGAAATCTTCTGGTTTCAAATCTCTTTTGGGATAATAACATCCCTCAATTGAGCAGGTATCGGGATAATTTCCTTTGAAAAACTGGGTATCAACTTCAATCTTTCGAACCGATCCCGTAGCTCCTAACTTAACAATAATCCAATCGTGTCCGGGGACTCTTTTTCTTTTTGTTTCCCACCCATCTCCCATATTGAGAGCTTTCCCAGGAAGAATTAAGTTCTCCATTCGACCGTAATGATTATCATTACAAGTAATGACTTGAGCCCCATGAGAAATCGCCGCAAGATCAATTGGAGTTTTAGATTTTTTTAATCTCTCCCAATTGGGCGTCACAGTTCCGTAAACTCGAAGTCTTGCAACTCCTCCATCCGGAAAAATATTGAGTCGAACATGGGTCCAAGCCTTATCATTAGTGGCTGGAAAAAAATTATGGCTATCTCCTTTAAGAGAGGTCTTTGGAATGAGTTCCACCCATTGGACTTTTGATTTAGTTAGGCTCGTAGGCGTTTCAACTTTGGGGCAATAGAGAGCTTCTAAAGAAAAATGTTCAGGATAATTCCCAGTGAAAAAGGCTGTATTCAAGTTAACGCCTTGAATCTTACCCGGCACTCCCAATTTCACAATACACCAGTCATATCCAGGGACTCTTCTTCTTCGTGACTCCCAGCCATCCATCCATTTTCCTTTAAGAGTGTATTTGCCTGGAATAAAAATGGGCTCAATAGCTTTAACCAAATTACTTTTAGGAGCAAAAAAATCATCGTTTGTAAGAAGGGCTTTTCCGCCTAACCGCTCAGAAGCGAGATCAATCAAATGCTGAAATGGGTTTGTTGAATTTGTATGTGATTCCATTTTTCTCTCCAACTCTTTCTATATAGCACTAATCAGTTAATCTCGCACCCGCTGGGCGGTTGCTTTTGTAGCAAAGCTTTGTTGCGCCTCCTACGAGTACCAAGAGTACACGGTTGTCGGCGCATCTCGCTTTGCCACCCAAAATCAACTCACCGATCTGGTACGGGATTAACTGATGAGTGCTATAATCGTGAAACCTCTTGGCCTAAGGGGCCTGTGAATTTTCCCAAATCGTAAACACATTGACCACGAACAAAGGTCTTCTTCACTATGCCTTGTAATTTTTTTCCTAGATACGGGGTCACCTTATGACGATGATAAATCTGCGATTCATTGAAAGTAAAGAGTGCTTCAGGATCCCAAACCACAAGATCCGCATCCATTCCCACTTCAATCTTTCCACTCTTCCCTTTTATTTTAAGAAATTGAGTCGTCGATTGAGCCATCAAGTTAGATAAATATTCTAAAGTGAGCCCTCGACTTACCATCTCGGTCCAGATCACAGGCAGACTAAACTGAAGACCTGCAATCCCCCCCCAAGCCTCTTTGAAATTTCCTAACTCCATCTTTTTTAATTGAGGGGTACAGGGTGAGTGATCAGAAACTATAAAATTAATAGTTCCACGATTTAACCCTTCCCAAAGTTTCTCTCGATTATCATTTTCACGAATGGGAGGAGCACACTTAAAGTGGGTTGCTCCATCGGAAATCTCTTCCGATTTAAGTGTAAGATAATGAGGACAGGTCTCTGCTGAAATTAAAATCTTCTTAGCCTTGGCCTTTTCAATTTCACTTAAAGCCTCAGCTGCTGACAAATGCACGATATGAACATGAGCACCGTATTCTTCAGCTAACTGAATCATCAATCGAATCGCATCGACCTCCCACTTCTGAGGCCTTGAAGCTAAATAATTGGAATAACTCCGAACAGAAGAGTTTTTCATCTGAACTGGACTCTCAAGTTCCGCATGAACCAAAAGAGGAACTCCGTATTTAGCCAAAATAGGGAGACTTTCTCGAATCACCTTTTCAGAGGCCATCGGAAATTCGGGAACGCCTGAATCGATCATAAAAGCTTTAAAACCTAAAATTCCTTTTTCAATAAGTGGTTCTAGCTCTTGTTTGTTTCCGGAAATGACCCCACCCCAAAATCCATAATCCACAAAAGCAGTTTTTTTAGCTAAAGCACGCTTTAACTGAAGAGCCTCCACCGTGGTGGTCGGGGGAATAGAATTTAAAGGCATATCCACCAAGGTCGTAATTCCACCCGCAGCAGCAGCTCTCGTTGCAGTCTCAATTCCCTCCCATTCCGTTCGCCCCGGCTCATTCATGTGCACATGAGTGTCACAAAGGCCTGGCATCACTACATCACTTGCGACATCAATCACTTCACCAGTAAATTTTGGATCAAGTTCACCTGAAATTTGTTCTATCTTTCCATTCTTAATATAGAGAACAGCCGGCCTCAAAGAGGATAAGGAAATTCCCTCTTGAGGTAAAAGAACAGATCGACTTTTAATCGCTAATCTCATTTCGCTAAACACCTCTTTAGGGAAAAGAAAACTCCACATTCACATTTCCCTTGGCAGAAACTTCTAATTCCTGGGTCTTAATTCCCAGGGTTTCATGCCAGGCGGATACCGTATAAGAACCCGCAGGAACTTGAACTAAAGTCACTTCCCCTTTTTCATGGGTAACGCCAAAATAGGGATGAGAAACCACACCGATATATCCCATCATCCACGGATGGATATCGCATTTAGATCTCAGCATGATTTCAGGCTTCATGAGTTTGCGTGTAATTCTCTGGCTCTTGTTGACGAGACTGACATTAAATTTATCATTCTCCTTGGCCATCGAGTGAATATTGTGAAGAAAAGCGTCGCTATTTAAAAAGGTAACGGGCTGCCCCACCTGAACCCCAATCACATGGGGTCGATAGGCGCATTCTCTTTGATCGATAATGACCTCCTTAGTAGGAGTTGGAAATGTTTTCGCTTCAAGCCCTCGACTAATCCAAATAAATACATTTTGAAGACGCCCATTTTGAGCTATGAGTGTTTCAGTCATGAGCGGTTTGCTATTCGCTGCTACACACTCAGGGGTTACAAAGATCTTTTTAGCAAGAGGAACAGTTCCTGTGAATTTAACCCCCGCATGAATCGTTCCGGTTTGAGATAGTTCTACGAAACTAGTAGGTACTGATTCAACTTGAGAAGGGATCAAATCAGAAGATTTCTCAAGGGATGGTTTTCTCTCAAGAGTTAAATAGGCCAAGGCCGCAAGAGATCCCACAATTAAAAGAGGGGGTAAAAATCCCACTTTTTCCTTAGTGATCTTATAGTGTCTAATAGCTGCGCCAAGAACAAAAAGAAGAAGAAGAATCGCTACACTTTTTTCACTTCCGTAGGTCATCGGGTAGTGGTTACTCAGCATTAAAAAAAGAACAGGAAGGGTTAGATAACTATTGTGAATAGAACGAAGCTTAGCTTTTCCGCTTAAAGTAAAGTCAGGTTGTCTTCCCTCTTGAGTCGCATCGATCATCTTCTGCTGAGCAGGCAAAATTCTCATCCATACATTAGCCACCATAATAGTGCCAAAGACAGCTCCCACGTGCATGTAAGCTGCACGCCCGCCAAAAAATTTTGAAAGGCCGTAAACTAATCCCATCATCAACACAAAAGAGATACTAGTGGCAGCTTTTGTGTTTTTTCCCAATGAAGAATTCCAAAGCCCATCGTAAATAAGCCAAGACAAAGGTAAAACCAAAAGCGAGAAACCTATCGCTTGAGAAACATTTGAAAAGTTGTCACCCGCATCAAACAGAAGGGCTCCACCGCCGGCATAATAAACAACTGCCATAAGCAACACACCCGTAATCCAAGTGAAAGCAGCTTCCCACTTAAACCAATGAAGGGTCTGAGGCATTTGACCGGGAGCTATTTTTCGACGCTCTACTTGGTAAAATCCCCCACTATGAACCATCCACACCTCCCCCTCGACCCCCTCTTTAGGTTTTTCAGGAAGAGTAAGGGCTCTATCTAACCAAACAAAATAGAAAGAACTTCCTATCCAGGAGATTCCGGCAATCAGATGGCCCCAACGTAAAAAATAACTTACCCAACCATGCAACGAGTCAAACATTAAGAGATCATAAGCTCAACTTTTGGCAACGCCAACTGATTGATTGAAGTTTTTGAGGTGGGGCTTTTAAAGACGATTTTTTTATCTTTTGGAGTTAAGATACCTCGCAATGAAAACAACCGAGAAAATTGCTGTTGTGGGGGCCGGAAGCTGGGGAACAGGGCTTGCTAACGTTTTTGCTGATGCAGGCCACGATGTTACCCTTTGGGGACGAGATAGTGAAATTATCAAAGCTATTAACGTCCAACACGAAAACCCGAAATATTTAAAAGGAATTCAATTAAATCCAAAACTTAAAGCCTCATCCGATCTTTCACTAATCCTTAAAGAATCTCACTGGATTGTTTGCGCAATTCCCACGCAACAGATTCGAACTGTTTTTAAACCCTTAGCCTCTTTGATTAAAAATAAACTTATCATCAATACTTCCAAAGGAATCGAAGTAGGAACTCTCCTTCGTGTGAGTGAAATTTTTAATGAAATTGCCCCTGAGGCCATCTACTCCATCCTCTCGGGACCGAGCTTTGCCTTAGAGGTAGCTAAAAGACTTCCTACAGCTGTAACTTTAGCCAGCCAAAAACTTGAAGAGGCAGTTAAGGTTCAACAGGCCTCAGCCACCCCCTATTTTCGCAGTTATACCTCGAGAGATGTTGTGGGTGTGGAGTTTGCGGGGGCTCTTAAGAATGTCATAGCCATCGCCTCCGGCATAGTGACAGGACTTAATTTGGGTTATAACGCTCAAGCAGCCCTCATCAATCGAGGCATTACTGAAATCATGAGAATTGCCAAAGCTTTCCATGCCGATCCCTTTACTTTCTTAGGATTAGCGGGAACCGGGGATCTTATCCTCACCTGTACGGGCCCCTTAAGCCGCAATCGAAAAGTAGGAGTTCTTCTAGGAGAGGGTAAAAAACTAGATCAGATTCAAAAGGAATTGGGTGGAGTCGCTGAAGGGGTCTACACTGCAAAATCGGCTTATGAATTGTCTCAAAAAGCAGGTATTGAACTCCCGATTACTGAACAGGTTTATCAGATCTTATATGAGAACAGCACCCCTACCACAGCTCTACAGTCTCTTATGGGACGAGAATTAAAGGAAGAATGGTAGGGTTTAACGACAGTCTCTCCTCTCAATCCATTTTGGAGAATTGGTTAACCCATCATGGAGATTCACCCTCTCCAGGGACCCAATTAGTGGGACTAGATCCCATTGCTCAAGGTTTAGTTATTCTAAAATGTCATGAAAGCTCGACCCCACCTATAGTGGTTGTGTTTTCATCAAGTGCAAACGCACGTAATGCGATTGATCATTTCAGTTTCTTTGGTGGTAAAGAGGCCGCTCAACGGATTCACTTCATTCCTCCTTTAGAATTCGATTTTCATCGAAGCCTCTTGCCCAATTCTGAAGTTTTAGCTGAGCGAAATGTAGCTTTATTTCATGCTATCAATGATCCTGAGAAACGGGTTTTTGTTACAACTCTAAGAGCTTTGCTTCAAAAAACTTTACTCCCTGAAAAGTTCCTCGGGGCCACTTTAATTTTTGAGCCCAACCAGGAAGTAGATCGAGATCAGTTGATTTTAAATCTTATCGAGGCTGGGTATCAACGCCAACCCACAGCTTATGACCCTGGTATTTTTTCTGTCCGAGGTGGAGTCGTTGATATTTTCTCCCCCCTTTATTCCCATCCATTTCGAATTGAATTTTTTGGAGATCTTATTGAAGAGATTCGATTTTTTGATGCCATTTCTCAGCGCTCTTTAGGAAAACTTGAAAAAGGATTTGTGCTTCCGGTAAGTCTGTCTTTAGTTCCTCATGGCGACAACCTGAGGAAAGTTTCCTCCTCGGTAAAAGAGCGGCTCGATTCACTAGGAGTTCCAAAAATAAAACGGGATGAAATTTTAGAAAACCTAAAAATGGGCATTTTGGCTCAGGAAAATATGTTTCTTTTTCCCCTGCTTTCAGAGGGCTCTAGTTCGATTCTTGATTACTTTCCAAAAGAACGAACCTGCATTTGGGAAGGGAAAGAACAGCTTACTCAAATTGCCCGTGAAGAGGAATATCCCAAACTTCTAAAAAATCTTGAGCTCTTCGAAAAAAATCTTTTACCCATTAGTTCTGCCGAACACCTCTTTCTAAAAACAGAAGAGATAAGCTCACAAATCCGCTCTGAGCAGGACTATTTTTTTGAGCCCTTTCAACAAAAAAAAACCGATAAAGTCGCCACCTTAAAAAGCCAAGAGGTTTCCCTAAGCCATGAGAGAACTACAGCTCATCAAAGGGGCACCTCCCATCCCTCGTTAGAGGCCTTTGCTAAAAGATTTCACGATTGGATAGATGAGGGCTATCGAATTCACATTGTTTCTCACACTCAAGTTCACTCGGATCGAATCAACCTTCTTTTCTCACCTTATAGTTTTAATATTTTTCAACATGCTGAAACCGAAACGCCTTGGAAACAGATGCCTAGCCAGGACTTTAATTCAATTCACGTTTGGCAAGGGTTCTTAAGAGAAAGTCGAATCTACCCCTCATTAAAAACAGTTATTCTAAGTGAAGAAGAGATTTTCGGGATTAAAAAGAGAAGTTCCCGTTCAGGTCAAAAGATTTCACAAGCTGAACACGGGAAACTGATTTCAGCCTTTAGAGATCTCAAGGTTAACGATTTTGTAGTTCATAAAGATTTTGGAGTGGGAAGATATTTAGGTCTCAAGTCTATGGACTTTGTTGGAGTCCCTAACGACTATGTTCTCTTAGAGTATCGTGATGGAGATAAGCTTTATATTCCAGTTTATCGACTCAATGTTTTACAAAAATATGTAGGAGGTGAGGGAGCTTCGGTTGCCCTTGATAAGCTCGGAGGAGAGGCCTGGAGCAAAACCAAGAAAAAAGCTGAAAAAGCGATTGCAGAACTCGCGGCTCAATTTCTTTATATTCAGGCCCAAAGAAAGCTTCTCTCGGCTCCAGCCTTTTCTGCTCAAGGGGCAGATTATCTTCAGTTTGAAATGGAGTTTCCATTCGATGAAACTCCCGATCAGATGCGGGCCATCGAAGATGTAATGCAGGATTTAAGTCAGAAACATCCGATGGACCGATTGGTTTGTGGTGACGTAGGCTATGGAAAAACTGAAGTTGCCATGAGAGCTGCTTATCGAGCTGTATTAGATAATAAACAAGTTGCAGTTTTAGTTCCCACTACTGTTTTAGCGTTTCAGCATTATGAAAACTTTAAATCCCGCTTTAAAAACACCCCTGTAAAGATCGAGATGGTTTCACGTTTCAGAACAACTTCTGAGGTTAAAAAAATATTAAACGATCTTCGCGATGGAAAAATAGATATTTTAATCGGAACCCATCGCCTTATTTCACCCGACATTCAATTTAAAGACTTAGCCCTTTTAATTATCGATGAGGAACATCGATTTGGAGTCATTCATAAAGAACGCCTAAAACAGATGGCCGCCTCAATTCATGTTCTCTCTATGACAGCGACCCCCATTCCAAGAACTCTTAATATGGCTATGACTGGAATCAAGGAGATCTCTGTTATTGCAACGCCCCCTCCCGATCGTTTAAGTGTTAGAACCTTTGTGTGTCGTGATTCAGATGAGGTCATTACTGAAGCGATTCAAAATGAACTATTAAGAGATGGACAGGTCTTTTTTGTTCACAATCGAATTGAAACTATTTTTGAAGTTGAAAAAAATCTACGCCAACTTTTACCTAAAATCAAAGTAGCGGTTGTTCATGGCCAAATGGATGCCGATGAACTTGAGAAAAAAATGCTGGGATTTTACAAGGGCGATTTTCAGATTCTTTTGACCACCTCGATTATAGAATCGGGCTTAGACATTCCAAGAGCTAATACCATTATTATAGATAAGGCCAATTATTTTGGACTGGCGCAGCTTTACCAATTAAGAGGTCGAGTAGGGCGTTCCTCTCAAAGAGCTTACTGTTATTTACTGGCTCCAATTGAAAGTAGTCTTACAGGCGATGCTAAAGAACGGCTTCAGGTTATCCAACGCTACTCAGAGCTGGGTAGCGGTTTTAATATTGCAAGCCATGACTTAGAGATCCGAGGAGCAGGTGACCTATTGGGCAAAGATCAGTCAGGACACATCAATGCGATTGGAGTGGATCTCTACTTTGAACTTTTAGAAGAAAGTATTCGAGCCTTAAGGGGACAAGAAAAGAAAATTGAAATAGAGCCGGAGATCACTCTTAAAGTTGCAGCCTACTTTCCCAATGACTACTTACCCGATGTAGGTGAAAGGGTCTCTCTATATCGACGATTGTCTAGTGCTGAGAATGAAGAGAGTATTTCACAGATTGAAACTGAGGTTCGAGATCGCCTAGGCCCATTACCCGAAGAGGTTACTAACCTTATTGGACTCATGGTGATTAAACTCTATTTAAAACAACTCCATGTTCTCAGAATGAGTTGTGGCCCGAAAAGAACCTCGCTTCAATTTGCACCCACAACTCCAGCCAGCCCAGAAAAACTGGTTAAACTTATCCAATCTAACCCGCAGCGCTATTCTTTAACTCCTGACCAAAAATTTATCTTTAGCGTGGAGAACACTGATTGGCGGGCCCAACTCAAAGAGGTCCAGGAACTTTGCCGAAGACTTGATGTCACTATCGAAGCAAGTTAGACTAAATTCGAATACATAATACCGCCAGCGGGTACAAGGTTAACGGATTAGCGCTATAGGTAGGAATAACGGGGAGAAACTCTTGGAACAAGAAAATCATATCGGTTCAAAAAAGCAGCCCTCAAACAGATCAAATGCTGAACAGCAGATCCATGTTAGTTCTCTGCTAGACCTTCAGGATTTTTTAAGCGTTGAACTCATCGAACAGGGAACCTCCTATCGAAGAGCCTTTGTTCCCCTAACCGAGGGTTTGGGACTAGAAAGCCCTCGAAATCTGACCCCTAAAATTGAAATAAAAGAAACGAAGTTAGTATCCGCAGAGACTGAGATTAAAGCTTCTATTGAGCCCTCCAAAGCTGAAGAGATCAGAACTCTTTTAGAACCTGCAACTAAGCCCTTTAAGATTGAGGCCACGACGCTTAGAAATATCGCCCTCATGCCAAAAGCTGACAATCGCTCAAACGAAAATCGACTTGCTGAGGTCATGGATTCATCTCCGCCAACTCCCGAGATTCATTTTTTCGAATCCAAAGTTGATCCCCAAAAATTTGAGATGAAGGCATCAAATCACACTCAACCCCCTCCCCTTCCTCGCCCTTCGGTTTTTAAACGCCTGTTAGCTAGTGTCATTGACCAGGTTTTTGTACTTTTTATCTGGACTGGAATGATTATTTTAACATCAAACCTGTTGAATGATTTCACCACTGGTTTTTCAATTGAGATTATTACAGATTTTGGCCATCCCAAATTTCAAAGAGTCGCAGTTTTAGAGTTTGCGGCTGCTTGGTTGGGCTATTTAGGTTTTTCTCTACTTATTTTCAAACGAACTTTCGGTATGTGGGTGTGGTCACTAGGAATGTCATATGGAGATAAACGGGAAGAAAACTACACCCTAAGAAAAGCCATGAGGATTTTTTGGACCTTCATTTTCTCAGCCCCCATCGTTCCTTCAGTTATGCTAATCATACAAAAGAATGGAAGAAATATTCTTGATGTTCTCTCCGGAACAAATGTCTATGAGGCGAACTAAATGAAGCTCCGTAGTCTTGAGGAGAAGATTATTCCCAGAGAGAAGATCTCCGAGCTATGTAACAAGTTACGCGCCTCCGGAAAAAGAATCATTAGTACCAATGGCTGCTTTGATCTTATTCACCTGGGTCATATTTCTTATCTTTTAGAGGCCAGAAATCTTGGCGACATTCTAATTGTTGGAATCAATTGCGATAGCTCAGTCAAAAAACTTAAAGGGGACTCCAGGCCTCTTCAATCTGAGTCTACTAGAGCTAAACAAATGGCCGGGCTAGAGTCCGTAGATTTTGTAACTATTTTCACGGAAGACACTCCGGAAACATTATTAGGCCTCATCAAACCCGAGATCCACGTTAAAGGGGGAGATTATCTTCCGGAAAATTTACCCGAAAAAAAGATTGTTGAATCTTCGGGGGGTAAAGTTGTTTGCGTTTCTATGATCAAGGGTTACTCAACAACACAAATGATCGAAAAGATGAAATCTAATCTCTAGTTCCATGTAAAAATGACATTTTGTGGGCTAGATCCATTTGATAAAAAAATCGAGTTTGTTTCAGGGCTAATGAAACCCGTCTCTTCTGGGCGAGATTTCTTTTTAATTTTCGAAAAAACATTTTCGCATAAATACTGGCATCTAAATATCTTTGCCTTTGAATTTCATTTAAAGAATTGGCTAAACGAAAGTTGATAAAAAGCCGTTCGAAAAGCTCTTCGAATTTACTCTCTCCACTTTTCCCACTAAAAGATTCACAAAAAAACAACAAAAGAAACTTATCAATTTCACCCTGTAGTTCAATTTCGAATTCACTCACGGACCTATTTCGTTCCAAATTAAATACGAGATAATGGAAATGACTAATCTCCTCACTGGCTACAGAAAATGCCTTTACCTGTTCAAGAGTCCAGGGACTCTGCCAAGAGGGAAAGCTTTTCAATTCTCTTCTAACCCGCTCACTCAAATAGATACCTAAGTCTACAGAGGGCTCCTCGCTCTCTTGGGTTACGGAACTCTGTTGAATATAGAGAGCTCCCTCCAAATCTTTTGAAGCAATTTGTTTTTTTGTACCGATTGGGAAATAGTTAACCAGGAACTTCTCAGCGCAAAGAGGGGTCTCAATATTATATAAGCGTTTAAGAGCTCTATCAATTTGCCTAACTGCGCTCATCGACACCTCTTTATTGGCTTGATTTAATATTTACTTTAATAGGCACCGGGATGCCTTTATCGTTTAAAAGATCTCTCAATCTATCACTCCCCGTTGTGATCCAGCGCTCATAAAGGCGCAATACATCTTTGTTGGATTGCAAACCACTACGTTCACTCATTTCTCCGAGAACATTTGAAAAAGATTCAAATTTAGTCGAAAGCTCATCGAATGTTCCTTTGGGCTCGGACTCTTGGACCATAGTAGATAGGTTGTAGTAGGCAATACCTCCCATTCCAAAATAAAATCCAAGATCGACAACTTTTCGCCGAATACTCTCAGCGAAGTAACCGCTAATCATTAGACAAATATCCCCAAGTCGCTGGAGGATCACCTTTTTTTCTTCAGTCTTGGCTTGTAAGTATTGAATATAGAGGTCGGTGAGCAATGTGTCTTCCGGTTTTCCATTAGCACCCCAACAGAAAAACCTCTCGGATTCAATGTGGCGAGATAATAGGGAGGCTAGATAAAGAATTGAGGTGTCGCGGGCGGATAGCCTATGCTTTTCCATAACCGCCTTTAACTCAAGGGTAAAATAATCCCTGAGATCCGAATAGGTTGCCGGCTTTACTCGATCCATAATTCCTCCCAAAGTAATCCAAGAGAGATTTATGTTTTCAAGGCACTCAGCAAATCACTGCAGAATCAAGCTGTGAACAGGTTGTAAGCTCAAGATGTAACTTCCCCCTGCCTTAATATTTTAACATTTTCAGCAAGTCTCAGCTAATTTATCGGCTTTTTCGTCGATTTACTCTGTCTATTTTTTTCACACCCCTCTAACCCATTGAAATAACGTGATTAAAAAATGCATCTAGTGTCACTAAAAGCTTCATGCCAATATCGTCGGGTGAATTTTTTAGAGTTCCTTAAAAGCAAATTAAAGATTCTTGGACTTCTTGAAATAGCTATTTGTAGTTCTGCATTTGCACTACCCAAAGTTATCACCACAAGTCCTGCCATTACTGAACTCGTATTTCAATTAGGATACGGAAACCAAATTTTAGCAGTAAGCCATTTCAGCGACTATCCAGAACAGGCTAAATCACTTCCAAGGATTGGCTCATTATTTCTACCCAGCATCGAAAAAGTTCTCATCTTCTCTCCGGACTGGGTTCTTATCGACCATCAATCTACCCCATTATCGTTTAGTGAAAAACTAACAACTCTTAACATTAAACATGTTCAGATCTCTGTTTTTTCAGTTTCTAGCTTATTCGAACAGGCCAGAAAAATTCTAACTGAAGTATTTCAACAAACAGAGACAACCGCCATTGAAAACCGGCTTCGAAATTATCAAACTATTCAAAAACAATTATTACGGAAATTTACTTTCATCGCCTTAGCCTGGCCTTCACCCACAACTCTTATTGGACGCAGAACCTTTTTATCTGATCTACTAACTCAGGTCGGAGGAGAGAATTTATTAAAGGACTCAGTTCTAACCCCATATCCTCAAGTAGCTACCGATTGGCTAATAAAAAACGAGCCAGATATTTTATTTGTTTTAGGAGATTCTAAAGAGCAACTTTCACAAACTGAGAAACTTGCTTCAAAGTGGTGGAAAACAAAGAAAACCAAGGTTATCTTGTTACATTCAGATCTGTTTGCAAGAACCACTTTCACTCCTCTTGAGCACTTAATTGAAATCTTAGGTCCCCAGCCATGAAAACTAATAACAAAATTTTAATTGGGCTTTTGTTGGGAATCTTAATCTTACTTCTTCTTCCGTTTTTAGGTGGTGAGCTACTTTCGATTTCTGCTCTTTGGAACTCGACCGGACCTAATGAAATTGACCATCGGATTCTCTGGTCATTAAGAATCCCTAGGTTTTTACTTGTGATTGCTGTGGGGGGGTCATTAGCCATATTGGGAGCGACATATCAGATCATTTTCAACAACACCTTAGCTGAGCCCTACATATTAGGAGTTTCTAGTGCTGTGACTTTGGGTGTAGTTACAGCAGAGACCTTATTAAATATACCCACCGGATCCCCTAAGAGCTTGGGATTTGGTCTTCTTTTCGCAATGGTTGTGATTGTTCTTTTAATTCTTAGCTACCATTGGAAAACTGGAAAGGAGCTCGAACGGATTGTTCTCTTTGGAATGGGTTTAAACTTTATATTCTCTTCTGCTCTGTTTTTAATTTTATCCTATCGATCTCAATCTCCTGGCGCCGGATCTCTAAGATGGCTTTTTGGAAATATTCCTTGGATAAACTTTAATGAATCTCTAATCTTTCTGGGACTTAACTTATTTTTATGTGCAATTCTTTGGGTTTCAGGTCGATTTCTTGATGGTTTAAGTCTTGGGGATTCCGTCGCAAGAACTTTAGGGTTCCCTCCCTCTAAAGTAAGAAGTTTTATTTTATTTCTGACCTCAGTTCACCTGACCTTAATTACCTCAGCCACGGGAGCTATTGGGTTTTTAGGCCTTGTGGTCCCGCACTGTATTCGATTGGCCTTAAGGCCCTCATCAACTCGACTTCTCTTTGCAGGTTCATTTATAGGGGGTGCCTTATTCTTAGGTCTCTCTGATTCTTTATCTAGAATGCTTTTGCCTCCGATTGAATTTCCTGTTGGAATTATTACTACACTTTTAGGTGGGCCACTCTTTCTGTACTTATTATGGAAAAAATAAATTCATCCTTTTTTATGGAGGCTAGAGACATTTGCCTTGGTTATGAAAAGGGGCGCCCCTTATCGCAAGCCCCAATCTCCTTTCAAATACCTCAAGGGGCAATAACTGCTTTAATGGGTCCCAATGGTTCAGGAAAATCAACTCTGATTAACACGTTGATTGGTGATAAATCGGTACTTAAAGGAAATCTGTACTGTTATGGAATGGAAGTTAAAACCATTTCTGCTAGAAAGCTTTCGACTTTAGTCTCAATAGTGCCCCAAGAACATAGCTTTCCATTAGAATTAAGAGTTAAACATTTACTTGAGTTGGCCTTTTTACCCAAGGGAGGACTTCTCAAACCCATTCCCTCGATTGAATCAGCTGAATTCAAACCTATGATTGAGTCTCTTCATTTAACCCCTTTGTTACCCAAAGTTTTGAAAAATTTGAGTTCTGGAGAGAGGCAGAGAATTTTTTTAGCTCGAGCCCTTTTTCAAGATCCCAAACTTCTAATCTTAGATGAGCCCACAAACCATTTAGATCCCAAGGCATCTTCCGATTTTTGGCAGGCGGTAATGACTTATAAAGCTCTTAAGAATATCGATATTTTGATGAGCTCTCACGACTTAGCCTTCGTAGAACGAGAGTGTAATTGGATCTTGGCCCTTAAAAACGGTAGCCTTTTCTTTAATGGCCCTAAACAGGAATTCTTCAGGTCTCATTTTAGCAAAACGTTGTTTAGCTAAGAACGGCCGATCGGAAATTACTTCAGACCCCAATTTATCCTCAGAGCTTTCGCGCAATCTTGTGAGAAGCTGGCCACCACATCTCTCACGCCATACCGACATTCCTGCAAGCATCGTCCCGAGTCATCTCCGGCGTTCCTGCACTTCGTCGAACATAGACTATTCATCAGCTCCTGAACGTTGTTGCACTTGTTATAGTTGCTGGAATCGGTTCCAAATTTACCTTTCGTCTGTACCCTACCCCAGTAGTAGCATTCTCTAATCTGTTTGGGATATTGCTCTGTGCCGACAACATCACAGATTCCTTCACCAAAGAATCTTTCTAATGAGCTACCAAAACCGCAGGTCGAGAATTGAGTAATGACAAATACCTCAGAATATCTTGAAGCATCTGTTCCGTTTCAAAATTCCAAGGTGCCACTTTTAGCAAGGATTTATCTTCAATCTTATTAATAGTGAGATAGTGTTTATTTTCGAAAGATAAAACTCCGTTAGAAAAGTTCTGAATCGAAATAGATTCAGGAAAACTAATTTCCCCCTTTTGACTTAAATCTGTACAGAATTTAACAAGCTTAGCGGTCATCTGTTTTTTATCTACCTCCTCACCTGGATTATCTTTCATATATTTCATCAAATTTGAGTAACTCTCTAATAGTTCACCTACCAAACACCCATAAACAGTGGCCTCATCCCAATCTTTAAAGAACTGATGAAACCCTTGAATCCACTGCTCATCTGTCGCGTTTTCCCAAGAACACTCTTTAGAAAAATAGTTCAAGGTTTGAATAAGATCTTGGGAAAACAAGATGCGAGGACTGAAAAAGAACTCAAACTTCAAAATATTTCGAAGCCTCAATGCGCTCTGAATAAAATCACTGTAGAAAGAGATTTCCGATTTCGGATTGGACTTCCGCTTCTGAACCACATCAAAAAAAGCCAGGACACAAATTGAAGGAAGAATAAAACAATGAATCGCATTGTTCTTATAAAAATTTAAGACCAATCTTCTCTTTTGATCTACTGCATAGGCCCTAGGGGTTCCCTCAATAACGTTAACAAAGTTCTTTTTCTGAAGAGTTCGTATAGTGGTTTCAACTGCGGCTCGAAAGCTGGACTTCTGAGGAGCACTCAATATCATTCCAGAATAAGTGACATAGTCGGCCATTCTATCAGCAATACGCAAAATTTCACTTAGGGATAAAGAGGGGTCACGATGAGCTAATAAAATACTACTTACGATGGACTTTGGAGTTATTGAACTCACATCATTAATCTTTTTACATAACTGGAAGGCTGTTTTTTGAAGAGTAAGTTTTGCGTCACTTTTTTGTTTATCCGAATTTTGAATAATCTCTTTAATAGAAAGAGGCTCTGCAAATCTCACGTAAACCTTACCGAAATTTCCCTTAGTAATTTTGCGAGATTTTATAAGCCCAGTCGCACTTTCTTTTTCCTTGGCGACACCTTGTAATTCTTTCGAGTAAGATCCCTCTTCAAAAACTTCATCATAGCAAATTGAAACTGGAATTAGCGCGATATCATCCAAACTACGATTCTGATATCCTTCAAGTATCATTTTTAAGAGCCCATAAGCAGGAGGTAACATTTTTCCAGATCGACTACGAGTCCCCTCAATAAAAAACTTAATGTTGTGGCGATTCTTCAAAAGAAACTCGACATACTTTTTAAGTACTAAAGCATACAGAACATTTCCCCTGAAAGAACGACGAATAAAAAAAGCCCCCACTTTTCTCAAGAAATATCCGGCAGGCCAGAAAGAGAGATTAATCCCCGCTGCAATATGGGGAGTCACCATACCTTCCGTAAATAAAACATAAGGGACTACCAAATAATCGAGATGGCTTCTATGACATGAAATGAAGACGATTGGCTTGGTCTTCATGACCTCTCTAACACGATTGATATCATCTCGATTAACTACGAGCCCCTCAAAAACACGATTAAATAACCAACTTAGAAAAATTTCCGTAATTTCAATAAATCGATAAGTGTAATTAGCTACTATTTCGGTCAGATACTGGTAGGCCAACATCATTACTTTTTTGGTGTCAACCCCATCTCGCTTCGCTACCCATTGAATCATCTTTTGGACCTCTTCATCCCTCATCAGCGTTTCTTTGACGGCTGTCGAGGGTAGATATCTAGGACCTAGAACAACTCGCATCTCCTGTTGAATCAATACTATAATTTTTCGCCTAATCACTCGTGCATTTTTTAAACTTTCACTTTCATCAATAGAGTCTACCCCCTCCCCCATCCGAAGCCCTTCCTTATCCACCAAGGGAATAAAACCCAAACTTTTTATATTAGAGTCCTCTCTTTTACGTAAAAGGTACCAAAGCTTTCCTATCCAATTAGGATTGGAGCTCAACCCAAAAAGAAGCTCATGTAACTTTCTTCTTTCTCCTCGAACATGTTTTCTCCAAAGAACAAAAACCGGAACAAAATAAAACTGTGAATTCTCATCTGAAACTATCGCCGAATACAACTCAGCCAATAGGTCCTCAACTGGGGTTGCTTTAAATAGTTGCTTACGTTCATTCGTGGGACAAAAGATGATTCGCGGCCCCTTATCATTAGAAAGAAAGTACTCAATGTAATGGGCTTTTCCTAAAAGAACTTTTAGAAACCCAATGGGTTTAGAAAACAGGAGGAGTGTTTTTCGATTTCCCGCTAAGATTGGGCCAAGCTTTTGAGTTCTGCACCAGCTAGATAAAATTAGCCACTCAATAATTCCGCCACTAGTTAACGCAAAGACAAGCCTTCCAGTTTTTTGTAGATCTCTAAGTTCTTCAATAGGTATTTCAAATTGAAATCTAATAAACACAATTTTGGAAATTACACCCCAGAGGTCATCGATCATTTGATAGATTTTTTTCAACGTTTTTCATCTCCAAAAGTTAAGCCCGACACTCATAAGAAAATACGACTATTTAAACTGTTTAATGGCACGTCGTACAATATCTGAAGGCACTAGAAGTAAAAAGTTCTTTTTGTTTTATGAGTGTTGAATTTAAAGAGGTGAATCGTTGAGTTTGAAGTTACTCTACAGTACCTATGGCTTGGCGTTTGGGTGGGATAACAAGTTCATGGAGCCCTTTTCCGGGAAATTGGGTTTTAAAGAGCGTTTCTAAGCCTTGAAGCATTTCACTAGCTGTAACCACAGTAGATTCATGTTTTTTCTGTTCTTCCTTAGCAAACCTAGCTCGTTCTTTGGTTAGATTGGTGTCCACTATGAACCATTGTTCATTAACCAACCAAAACACAAAAAAGACATTAGGCAGGCGATCATTGCGAAGATTTATAGGCCCTTTGTAGGTTGCAATAATTCTGTATCTATCATCTCTGTTTTTTATGATTTGAAGAAGCGGATTTCCTTCAAATTGAAGTTGGGCCAGCTCACCTGAAATATAATTATTTATAGTTTCAGAGTAGTGAAACGATATTCTAGAAAAAATATCCGCAATTCTTTGTTCGGTAGATTTTAAATAATACTGGTATGGATGCTGAACCCCAGGAAACTCTCTGTCCAAAACTTTAATCTGACTGATTGCCTTATCAGTATTTCCAAGACGCCTGATAAGTAAATCGATCTGCTTGATAAGAAATTCACGCTTATTATTTCCTTTAGCCTGGCTAGCGGCTTGCTCGTAAGCTTTTTCAGCCTGAGCATAATCAGGGGGATCCTTAAGAAAATAATCAAGAGCTTCGAGGGGTTTTTTAGCTGCCATTAGCACGGTGCCCGCCTCACTAAACATTTGCTGTCGTCGATAATGAGAGAGGAGTGTTTCTAAAGCCTCTAAACCTGCATTGTCGGCAGGATTATCTTTAATCATCTGAAGCATGGCTGGAATGACGTTAGAAGAATCTTTATTAAACTGGACCTGTAATTTACTTAAATTTAGACTTCGAGACTGAGCAGGCGATAGCTTCTCAACCTGCTTTAAAACTATCGGTTGTTTTTCATTTTGAGTTTGCATCCAAAACACGACTCCTGCCGCAACTAAAACTCCAATACCAATGAGTAGTTGATTCGTTATTTTGTTATTAGAAGATGGCACTTTAAAATTAGCAGCCTCTGAAAAAACAGTTTTATATTCGTTAGGGGATTGGGGTTCCTCTTGCTCTGAAGAGAACTCAATCTGAGAAAGGCTTGCCTTTAAAGGTATTTTAGATTTGGGCTTAGAAGTCTCATTAACAATCGAAATTTGGGAAAGGGTACCTTCTAATGACAGTTCCTCTTTATTAAAGAGAGCTGAATTAGAGATTGAACTCCAATCAGCCATGCCAGAACACCACAGGGGTGTCTCTTCTGAAATTTCACCATTTTTGAGCATGGTAAAAATCTCATCTTTGGAAAAGGGCCCTTTCTGCTCCCCTTCAATTCCTAAAAAATATTCAATCGAATTATTGGCAGGTTCAGACATAGATTAGTTATAAGTATAGCAAACTTACTCTCTAAAAACTTGATTCTATGCTTTTTTATCAGCGATTCTAGGTGAGCCACAGCGCATGATAAAAAAAAGTGGAGTCATTCAATAATTTGGATATGAAAGTGGGGCTACCAGCTCCAAGGAAAGTCGCTGTACGCCCCACTTTCATATCCAAATTATTGAATGAACCATCATAAAATTACCCCAATGGTACACCGAGACTTTGCGAAAATTTTTTTCTAGTGCTCCTCAATTAGCCTCAAAATTTATTCACCGAAAAATTCTGATTTATTACCTGTTGTATATTACCCAATCGCGTTAAAGAGATTTATAGATTTTTTGGAATAAAGAGCGGTTTTAATGTCTTAGTGCGATAATACGGAGCTCAGAAGTGGTTTCGTATAAGCTATACAATGATTTAGAGAATCGAGCGGCCCCTGACTGACCCCCTCATGAGTAATCGGGGAAATATACCAATGGGCTCCGCCCCAAAAACAAACCCCTTTGGCACTTGAATTTTGTGTAGCTTTTAAACAGTCATCGAACGGAAAAATAGAAGACCCTCCTAGATAACCAAAGTCGGGGCGACCGGGTAAAGTGCCTGTAAAAATGGTGGGCTTCCATCCATCAAGCCCCGTACGACTACAAATGACTCCAAACTCTTGATTAGCTGCTGCCACCGCAAGCTGGCACTCCTGCATTGAGGTCATAGGATTCTGACCTAAAAGCCCTTTCGAAGTCTGGCTATAATCTTGGTACTCAGTATTTTGATTAATAGCTTTCATATAATAGGGCCGATATTTCTCACCTTCTAAGGCTCTGCATTCAAAGTAAGATTTTAGAATTTCATTTTGAACCATGTTTGCACCTCCCAAGCATAGAGTTGCACCCATATTTAGAAGATAAAAAAATGAAAAATGTCTACGTATTAATATCATCGTTTTTTTCCTTGAAAATTATTAGACCGCACTCCCAATTTAAACAATAGCCTTTGAATTAACTCAAAGTAACAATTGTTAATAACAACTTTTTTATCGGCAAACCCCGCCCTAAAAACATGTAAAAATTAATAAGTACCTATCTCTCCAAATTTTGCGAAATTATTTTACAAAAAGCTAAGGAAAACCTTATGGCATCACTTTTACAGTTTTTTTTACCTCTGATTTTTTCTGCTCACGCAGCCTTCAACTCCGGTTATGTTCAATTTATTTCCAAAGAAAAATTACAACCATTTCTAAATTCTCTACCCCAAGTCATGGATTCGGAAATCGACCTAATCCTTAGAAGCCCTTCTACAATGTGGTACGACAATGAATCTATGATCCCGGTTTACCAGGACTCGGTCACACCAATTCTGGGTGTACGAGCCAACTCTATTGGACGCACACTGGCTGTTCAAGGCGAAAGAATATTTGGAACTGATGGACACTTCTATTTTCCATTTATTCCCCCAGGACTTATGGGAGGCGTAAGTAATCTTTATGTTCTAAAATTCTGGGCTCCTCCTCGCAAAAATAACATCACTTTACCTACAGCCCTTTGGACAGATGAAACTACTCGTTGGCGATGGATCTTTCCTAAGGATACCTTTTTTGGTGAGTTAATGTTTCTAAAATCACCTCACGGAGAATGGATCCCTTTTGAAATAAGAACTCGAAAAAGAGAACTTAAAGGTTGGAACTCTAATGTCTATCGCCCCTTCGACACAGCAGAAAAACTTGCCGAAACCATCAAAACAAAAAGACCCAACTGGATGAATAATCCTGCTTTATACAACTTAATTCGCTTTTTATCTAATACCCAAACTCTCGAACCGATGCGTTTAGAGGCTCCTGAGTATTTAACTAAAACTTGGACTCCTATTGATGGCGCCATGGACTACATTCCTAGTTTTGGAGATCCTAACCTAGTCACTGAGCTTCTCAAGACGATCCCTTTTGTCTCATGTGAAGGAAAGGTTTGGAAAGAAAATGGACAGCTAAAAAGCTACGCTGCCTCGACGAGGTCCGATTTTTCGATTGTTCCTCGCAATTTCCAAGCAGGACTTTTTCCAGTAACTCAAGAATCCTGTAATCGCTGTCATGATCAAGTGGGTCGACAAATTGGAGAATTTAATTTTGACACTCTTCTTTATGGAGAGGTTTGGGGAGAAGATTATATTTTTAGCTGGCATCCCTTTGATTCTAGCGGAAACTTTTATGGTGCGTATCACAAAAATAGAATTCTTAACTCTCAAATAAAAGCAGCAGGACTCGTGGAGCCCTATCAGCCAGATACTCTTCATTCGGAAAATACCTATAAAGAATTACCGAGACCCTTTAAGATTATCTGGCATTAAAAATTTTGAAATTTAAGTTTTTTTTGCAAAGACTCTGTCGCGAGCCGTATTAAGCTGTTTTCGTCGGTATTCTTCATGATTACTTTTACCGAATATACTATCGGCGTAGGCCTTCATATCCATTATCTGAATTTCGTAAGGAAAAAATCCATACTCATAAGCTTGAGGAACCGAGGGAAAGAGTTCATTTAAAAGCTGGTCCCCTCCAGACATATTGGCCAATTGAGTACTAAGTTGCGTGTAAAGACGATGTTGTGGATTTCTTACCTTAACAAGTTCGCGACAGGTAAACTGAATGGCTCTGTAGTATTCACTTGAATGAGGGTTAAGAAAACTTCTTCCCATACGCCCCTGTCCAATTCTCTTCTCAAGTCGTTTAATCATTCGAACAATGTAAGGAGCTGATTCTGGTGTTTTCTTTAGATGAGTTACTATTCTATCAAGTTCGAACTGAAATCTCTTAAGATCAAGTAATCTATTTCGAGATCGACCAGGACGAATATTAGGCAAACTAATAATGTTTTTTTCTAAAAGCATTCTGACCGCTCGAATGGCATCTAATTTAGTCTCAGTAACTAAACGAAGTCCGACCCGATCATAAATCTCTTCAACAATACTGTCGGCCTTATGGAGCAACTTGATAATTTCTCGATTGGGATCTTTTCGCTCTTTCTTCTTAAAAAACAGAAGTTTAATCCCTTGCCCATCCTCTTGCTTTCCTAAATAAGTCGCTCCGTTGTTAGGATCTATATAAATAAAGTTATCCAATCGATTTAAAACCTGAGTTTGCATCGCCTGGAAAAATTTCAGCCTTGGATCATAAGATAGATGAATCATGACATGCATCACTCTTAAAATCGCACAAGCATAAGTTTGATCAACCGATCTTTCCTTTTCAGAGGCCATAATAAAAAGCCGACGAATATCACTAACGGCCTTTTCTGACCTCAAATGCTCTGGAACTTTGGGATAGTCAGGATCAGCCAGAGTTTTTTCAATAAACTGAATAGAATCATTGAAAAATCGCCATACCAAAACTAAATCATCGGAATTATTCACATCAAACCCATAGGCCTGAATAAAACTGGTCGCCTCTGCGATGGTCTTTATCTCTAGGCGAGGAACATCGAGAATAGAACTTCCTTCCAGGACAACATTGACACTTGGCCATGGAAATTCGAAATTGTGGGTGGTATTCATAAAGCAGGCAAAAGATACCATACGGGGACTCGCATTCCAATGAATCCTGTATTAGAGTGTTCGCTTCAATGGAGAGGTGGCTGAGCGGTCGAAAGCGGCGGTCTTGAAAACCGTTGAGCTCGTAAGGGTTCCGGGAGTTCGAATCTCCCCCTCTCCGCCATTTGGTATATTCCGGGCACCCCCTTTACATTTCATTCCGGGCACATGGTTTACACTTTAAGGCATAACAATTCTCAAACAGGGGGAGAGCTATGCCTTGGAAGGAGACGTGTGTCATGGACGAGCGAATGAAGTTTG
>SXGT01456152.1_pt1 | contig 44601 bp, 29 predicted proteins | sample 3176221 | NCBI WGS metagenome assembly SXGT01 (sample SAMN11356862, study PRJNA531348) | freshwater metagenome | isolation source: freshwater sample F1-120 | place: China: Fuxian Lake, Yuxi | collected 2017-12-25 | reverse complement strand
GCCGTCGCGATTGCCGATCAGTGTGTTGTTCTCGACGATGCAATCCTCCGACGACGAGAGGGTAATGCCGCCGACGCCCCAGGAGCCGCGCGGCTTCGCTTTGTGGTTGGCGTTGTTGACGATCAAATTGTCGTGGGCGTGCAGGCTGTAGGAGATTTCGTAAAAGATCCCGGCTTCGTCGTTGTCGGCGAGGTAGCAATGGGCGATGACCGCCTTCTCGTTGCCGATGTCGTACCAGAGGCCCGGCCCGCGATTATCGACGGCTCGGCAACGCCAAAAGACGAAGCCTCTCGACATGGTGATTTTGACGCCGCCGGCTTCCCAGTCCAGGTTGTAGCCCTTGAGGTTGTTGCGATAGAAACCACATTCCTCGATGCGTGTGTTATGGCAAGCATACGCGCCGAGGCCCATTTGGCCGTTGTCCTGAAAGATGCAACGACGAAAGAGATGTCCGTCGCCTGTAATGGTGACGGCAACGCCGTTGGTGCGCTCAAAGACGCAATCGACGACCTGCCAGCCTCGCGAACCATACGGAACTGAAAACGCGCCGCGCTGCGCGTGGTTGGCGGCGTAGCGAAAAGTGAAGCCTCGCACATGAACAAAAGAAACATCGCGTGCTCCGGTCAGCCATTGCGTGCGTGTACTCGCCTCCACTTCGGTTCGCGCCGGGTCCAAGCTATTGTCGAGCCAAACATATAGCTTCTTGGCAGCCAGATCGACGTAGAAAGTACCATGCGAAAGCTGCTCGCGCCTGAGCACTTGCCGCAGTTGTCGGCCTTCGTGCATCACTTGCTCGGCGCGGCCGATCACTTCGTGATACTTGTCGGCCGGATGAATCAAGTCGTTGGGCCCGTTGATCGGAAAGCGGTGGGCCCAGTCGTGGCTGTATATTCCATCTGAACCTTTTTCATTGGTCCAGCCGTCAGACAGGAGATCAGCCCCCGAGACGATAACCCGCGCGCCGGGTGCAGCGATCAGCGAAATCGGCGCCTTGGCCGTGCCGCCGCGTTTCACCTCGATGCGCTCGCGATAGACGCCGGCGCCAACAATCGCGGTGTCGCCCGGCTTGAGCGAATCCACGGCGTGCTGAAGGGTGCGCCAGGGCTTTGCCTCGGTACCGGCGTCCGCGTTACTGCCCTGGACGGAGACGTAGTAGGTGGCAGCCTCAACCGCCGGGGTTGCCTGCACCGCAAGAATAATAAGGAGAGACCGCAGGAGCATGAGAAAGTGACTTTTCAGCGTAATCATCGATTCACCTATGAGTGCCGTTGCTGGGTTCAAATACGGATTTCAATGTTTGCCGGGACTTGGCACAAATTTATTCCAGGCCGAGGCAGAGGCGTAGCCCGATAAGGTGGTGACGATTGCCGGGATCGTGCAAATACCGAGTCGCCGAACGGCAGTACTTGGGATGATTGGCCCATGAGCCGCCCCTTATCACGCGGACTTGGCCCACATCTGGACCTTGCGGGTCAACCACGTCCTTTTGCGGATATTCGCCAAGCCGATCCTGGCACCACTGCCACACGTTGCCGTGCATGTCGTGAAGGCCCCAGCCATTGGCGGGAAAACTGCCTACCGGCCTGGTAATCTGCCTGGACACGCCGGTTTTGCCTTTGCCATAGGCGACATTGCCGACGTAATTGGCCTGATCGGTGGAGATCGTTTCGCCGAAGTGGAATGGTGTTGTTGTGCCGGCACGACAGGCGTATTCCCATTCCGCCTCCGTGGGCAGGCGATACGGTTTCTTCTCCCTATCACGAAGCTTTTTGATGAACTCCTGGCAATCGTCCCAAGAAACCGTTTCGACAGGGAGGTTCGCTTCACCCCCGAACTCGCTGGGGGTGTTGCCCATGATCTCCTTCCATTGTTCCTGGGTTACCGTGTATACGCCCATGTAGAAGCCCTTGGTCAGCGTAACCTTGTGTTGGGTTTCGCCAGGATCTCTTTCTTTTTCTTCCTTCGGACTGCCCATCAGGAAGGATCCAGGAGGAATCCACGCGAACTTCATACCGATGCTGTTGGTGAAACTCTTCGGCGGGTCTTTTTTTGGTTGGGCTTGGATCGGCGCGTAACTCGCCAGGGCAATAAACAGACTGAGGCAGTAGAGACGAGCCATGGGGTAGCTCCTGTGAATTCGGATTCGCTGTGACCAGCATAGACCGATTCTACAAATCACTTCGACACGAATGAGGTAGAGCCGAAAAAGACAAACACCAAAGGGGCGGAGAGCAGCGTAACTCAGTCCAGGCCGAGACAGAGACGGAAACCGAAGTCAAAGCTACGGCCGCTAGCCCCGTACTTGAAGCGATACGCCGAACGGCAGTTCCCAGGAGCAACGTACCACGAGCCGCCACGCAGCACATGGCGTTCCCCAGTTTTCGGCCCTTGCGGGTCAACGAGGTCTTTTTGAGGATATTCTCCATACCTATCGAGGCACCATTGCCAAACATTGCCGTGCATGTCGTGAAGGCCCCAACCATTAGCGGGGAAACTGCCTACCGGCGTGGAAATCTGCCTGTACACGCCGCTCTTGCCGTTACCATAGACAACACGGGCACAATAATTGGCCTGATCGGTGGAGATCGTTTCGCCGAAGTGGAATGGTGTTGTTGTGCCGGCACGACAGGCGTATTCCCATTCCGCCTCCGTGGGCAGGCGATACGGCTTTTTCTCTTTGTCACGAAGTTTCTTTATGAACTCCTGGCAATCATTCCAGGAAAGGGTTTCGACAGGAAGGTTCGCTTCGCCCCCGAACTCGCTGGGGGTGTTGCCCATGACCTCCTTCCATTGTTCCTGGGTTACCGTGTATACGCCCATATAGAAGCCCTTGGTCAGCGTAACCTTGTGTTGGGTTTCGCCAGGATCTCTTTCTTTTTCTTCCTTCGGACTGCCCATCAGGAAGGATCCGGGAGGAATCCACGCGAACTTCATACCGATGCTGTTGGTGAAACTCTTCGGCGGGTCTTTTTTTGGTTGGGCTTGGATCGGCGCGTAACTCGCCAGGGCAATAACCAGACTGAGGCTGAAGAGCCGAGTCACGAGGCAACTCCTTCGGGGCGGGGTGACCAGCCCAAGAGAGATACATTCGCCCTACCTGTTTGGGCAGATTCGGCCTTGGTCATGCGTTGACCAAGCCGGCAACTGGTTCGCCGTGGTAAATATGGTGTGGGCGGTCCAGCTCGTCCTGCCAGGCGGCGGGAATGCCCAACTTGGAATCAGCTAGTTTTGGTCTAGTCCATGATTACCTGTTTTACACTAATATCATCGATGAACAGATAGTCTTCCCGATCGCTGGAGTGGAACCCTGCATTCACCACGAGGAAGGCGGCCCCTTCCGGCACGCGGATCATGGTCGAGGAGCGTTTGACCCAACCGTCGGTGGCTTCCCCGGGCTGTAGCTCGAGCGTTGCACTGGGCTGACTGCTGAACATCCATTTTCCCTTCCCGTCCATCCATTGAATCACCATCTTTGCGGAACCCGTCAGTTCAACGATCCGCCCATTCAGATGAACGGAAGCAATGTAAGCCTCACCCGCTTTGACAGGTATTTTCTGAAGCAGGGCTGCATGCCCGCCGCTAATCTTGATGCTGCGCTTTCCGGAATGGCCCTTCGTTTCAATCCAACGAACCTCGGCCCCGGAGGTGTAATCCGCGACCCATTTGTACCAGTGCGGCGGGGTGTTCGTTGTCTTCCAGCCTGCCCCTGGCGTGATTGGCTCTTTGGGGGCGTCGGTATCCTCGAAGCTACCGTTCTGCACACGCTCGATCAGTTTCTTCGGGTCGCTGGCAATGATCCTCGCCAACTTGGCGAGGTCCGCGAGTTCCGAGTCGGCCCGAGTTTCCAGTTCGCGGAAACGCTCGAAGACTGGTTCGGCTTTTTCGCGATTCTTGGCGGCCCAGGCGTAGGCGGACGCCAATTGATCGAAGACGCCGCGGTCCATGGGAAAACGCAGCATCCCCGAACCGCTGTTCATGGCCAGCACGGGGTTTGAGGGGAAGATGACAGTGGCCAGCCGATGCCGTTTCTTTCCCATCTCCAAGGCGCGGGCCGCTCGATCAAAGCACGCCAGTGCATCCTTCTGATCGGCGATCACGAGCGGCGTCCCTGCTTGGTACGCAAGAGCGGACGCTTCGTAGAACTCGAAGGCATCATACAACGTGCGGACGCGATCTTTCTGCTCCTGCGTTTTCGCCTTGGCCAGCGCGGTTTCCATTTGTTTGCGACAAAGGGCCAGTTCTTTCTCGGTGACCTGTAACAGGTATCCCGGCTCGCTAAAAATGGGCAAATACGTCATGTCGTGGCGAACCCACGACGACTTGATGACCCGCCTGGTCCAGAACTCCTCCCAGAACGCGTAGTATTGTCGCAGAAAAGGACCGGCCTCCTTCCCACCCACGCGATCGCACCACCCATCCAGTAGCGCGTCTACATCGCTGTCAACGTTCCAAAGCAGTTTGAGCGAGACATAGAGTTTGGGACCTTCGCCAAAGTGCGGAGACGTCTCGGCGTAATAGTGGCGTACGCCGTTCTTGTGGCCGAAGCGGAGAGTCTCCGCCATCTGGTGAGGGTAAACTCGAGGCAACAGGTAAAAACTGCCGTAGAGATAATCGTACCAAGCCAGGGTGGGACATTTCTTGTGCCATTGCCGGGTCAGTTCCTCGCCCCGCTCGCGCAGCTTGGGATGGGCCCATTTCATCCGGTCGTCCGTCATGAAGGGAACGACGTTGGGATGCACCTTCCCGGTCGGCGGCAATGCAACATTGTTGTAGGCGAGCAGGCCGAAAAGCTTGTCGGGGTGCTTTTTCGTCACGCCTTCGACCACCTTGTTGACCCAGGGATAGTAGAGGTTTGAGTAATTGCTGTCCCGCAGCTTGGCTTCGCAGTGGGGGCACCGGCAGTAGTTCCCGTTGTCGTTGACGGAGAGCGCGTACGATTGGGCTGTGGGCGTCCTGTCAAAGAAAGTGGTGATCCGTTGAATCGCGGTCTCGGCGGTGACGGCGGGGTCCATGCACGGTTGCCAGCCCTGGGGACCGGTCGGCTGGTAACGTTTGCCATCCTTGGAGAGCGGGAAAAACTCCGGGTGGGCTTTGGCGTCGGCAACGCTGAACAAGCGATTCAGCCAGTGCGCCTGGCCTGCGAGCCGAGTTTGGCTGCGGTTGTGGCGTGCCCACGCCCGAGCCCACCCCGCAGGATAATCCCCAATTCGGTATTCGGTCACCAACTGTCGGGAAGAGAACGAGGGAATCTGCCGCACCGGCTCCATTGGTATGGCGAGCGTCTTTTTCTTGGGGACATCCGTTCCGAAGGGGCCAGGCATCAGCCAGCGCACGCCCACATAGCGTTCCAGAAATTCATGGACGCCGAAATCGGTGCCGTGGTCGCTTTTGCCCAGAACCACCACGACATTCTTGACCGGGAAAGCGATGTCGAATCCATCGTCGTCGTTGATCTTGCTCTGATCGATCTTGAAGCTCGTCACCTGCGGACTCTTGCCAACGTAGATCGCGACCTGGCTCTCCGGCGGCGATTCGCCGATCGGCAGCTTGGCACCCGTGGACTGCTCGATGAAAGCGGACAGCAGTTTCGCGGCTTCCTTGACTTGCGGGGAGACATCTTTGGCCACCACGATGGCAGCCACAGGCTTGCCGGCACGGACGATATCCAAGGGGGCGCCACCAACCGAAACGGCGGTAACAAACAGGATCGAACCGATTGCAAGTACCACAATTCCTGTTATCCGTTTCATGATAAATCTCCGCGCCAGCGAGCGATTGAGATCCGTTGCCGTTTGCAGGAGCAACAACCAAACTAAGGCAGACAAGTCGCCTCCAGGGGCAACTCTTTTGGCGACCGGATGACCATCTCATTTAGAAATACGATTGCCTCGCCGCCTGAGCAGATTCGGCCTTGGTCATGCGTTGGCCAAGCCCGCAATCGGTTCGCCATGGTAAATATGGTGCGGGCGGTCCAGCTCGTCCCGCCAGGCGGCGGTGGCGGGAATGCCCAGGGCATGATAGATCGTGGCGGCCAGATTTTCCGGCCTCTGCGGACTGTCGGCCGGGTACGCGCCATGGCGATCCGACGCTCCCACTACGACGCCTTGCCTGATCCCTCCGCCGGCAAGAAACACCGTCTGCACGGCTCCCCAGTGGTCTCGGCCAGGGACTCGGGCTTCGCCTGTGCCCGCGTTGATGATCGGCGTGCGCCCCATTTCACCGCACATCACGATCAGCGTTTCGTCGAGCAGGCCTCGAGCGTCGAGATCGTCGATCAGGGCCGAGAGTCCGCGGTCGGTCGGCGGCAGCAGGCAATCGCGCAAGAGCGGAAAGTTGTTCTCGTGAGTGTCCCACGTCTCATTGTTGCCCAGGTTCACCTGAACCAGCGTCACGCCTGCTTCGATGAGTTGCCGGGCCATCAGCAGCGACCAGCCAAACGCATTGCGTCCGTAACGATCGAGCACGCGCGGATCGGCGCTTGCCACGTCAAACGCCCGTTGTACCCCAGAATCCGTGAGCAGCGAAAACGCGGCCTGGCGATGGCGATCGAACGACTCCACCGACGCTCCCCGGTGCAATTCGCGACGCTGTAAGTCCAACGTCCGGCGCAGCCCATCGCGATTGGTTAGCTGCGATCGAGTCAACCCTTGCGGCAAGCTGAGATTGGGCGACTGAAAACGCAGGTTGTTGCTTCGCTCGCGGCCACGGACAAAGTGAAACTCGAAGTCCGGATAAGCGCCATACGAGTTGGCGTTAAACGGCGACGCTTCAACAAAGAACGGATCGCGCCGACTGCCCATCAAGCCGCCGAACTGCCCAGGAATCACGCGTCCGGTCCGATGAATCAGCCGTTCGGGGAGGACAATCGCAGGGGGCAAATTGTTGGTTCGCGGCGGCAGGGCAGCGCCCACCACCGACGCAATGGACGGCCAATCGCCAGTTTCCGGTTTGTTCGGGTTAAAACCAGGCGCCATTGGCGTGCGGCCCGACAGAATGGCCATGTGGCCCTGGGAGTGTTCGTTGTAGGGGGTTGTCAGCGAACGAATCAAACTCCACTTCTGGCTCCGTTCCGCAAGCATCGGCAGATGTTCGCAGATGCGTATTCCAGGCGTCCGAGTGGCAATCGGCGCGAACTCTCCGCGGATTCCGACGGGAGCGTCGGGTTTGGGATCGAAGCTGTCGTGTTGGGTAAGACCGCCGGACAGAAAGACGAAGATGACCGATTTCGCACGGCCCGCGCCAGGCCTTGTGGATACCCGATCCGCAGCACGTAACGCCGACATGTGATTCATGCCAAAACCAAGCAGACCGATGGCCCCCGCCTGGATTGCCGTGCGACGCGAAATCTGCGGATGATGACCATCGTGCAATGGGAACATGTGGATACTCCTTCGGGCTTTTCTGGCATGCGTACCAGTCTTATTGGAATTCCGAGTCACCTTGCAGCTTGATTAGTATTTCGGCCACTTTTTCCTTGAACATTCGCAGTCGCTGTCTTCCTGGGCACTGTCGACGTAACGAAGTCCCCGAGCTGGTTTCCACGATCAACCGGCTACGTCCCACGGTTTGCGATACTCCTTGGTGAGCAGTGCATTGGCCTCGCGGTCAACGCGGAACGTCTCGGTGTTCGGATCAAAGCGTAAAATACGGCCCACTCGGTAGGCAATCTCGCCAAGATGCACCAGGGCCGAGGATAAGTGAGCGACTTCCGCAGGCGCGTTGGTTACGCGGCGGTTGCGGATGCAGGCCAAAAAGTTTTCCATGTGAGCCGGCAGAGGCGTCCCCACGCGACCACGTTCGCCCATTGCGGGGCCTCTTTCTTCTTTCTCGCCGAGATAGACCTGGAAGAAGCCGCGACGGGAGAAGATCATGTAGCCCCGTGTGCCGTAGAACGCATTGCCGCTGTCCACGCCGTGCAGTCCGTAGGGAGTGTATTGGCGGTCCTCGTAGATGAGCACTTTGCCGCTGGCGTATTCATAGGTGACCATCATGTTGTCGGGGTATTCGCGTGTGCCCAGTTCAGGGTCGGTTCGGTTGCCGTGCGCGGTGATCTTCACGGGATGAGTGGTTTCGCCGAGCCCCCAGCGTGCCAGGTCAAGGTCATGAATGCCGTCATCGCCGATGTCACCGTTGCCGTAGTCGCGGAACAGGCGCCAGCTTGCATGAAAGCGAACGCGATTGAACTTTCGTGGCGGGGCTGGTCCGAGCCAAAGGTCGTAGTTGACGCCCTTGGGCGCGTCACCATCGGCGATAGGTTTGGGAGAAACCGTTCGTTGACAGTTCCACGCCTTGGTGATTTTGATCGTCCCCAATACCCCGGAGGCGAGTACTTCGGCCGCCCGCGCCGTGACGGGGCTCGAGCGCATTTGCGTGCCATGCTGCACCACGCGCCGGTGTTTCTGCGCCGCCTCGATCAGCAGCCGGCCTTCACGAAAAACGTGGGACGCTGGCTTTTCGACATAGACATCTTTGCCGGCCGCCATTGCTCGAAGGGCGATCGGCATGTGCCAGTGGTGAGGCGTTGCGATGACCAAGGCCTGGATGTCGTTGTTGTCGAGCAGTCGCCGGAAGTCGGCAATCTGGGCCGGTGCTGCCCCGGTCGCATCTTGCGCTGTCTTGACCGCGCGAGCCAACGGCGTTGGATCGAGATCGCAGAGCGCGACGATGCGGGCGCCCTTGAGCCCCGCCAGCGTTCGCACATGGGCATGCCCCATGCCATTGACGCCGACGACCGCGACGCCGACGCGCTCATTGGCGCCGAGCGCCTGGCCGGTCACTGTGAGGGTGGTTGCCGTTGCAACCGAAGTTGTAAGAAACGCTCGTCGGGTAGGTTCCATCATTTTCTCCCTATTTGTCGATTCCGGTTCAGCGTTCGCGTGTCGCATTGCGAACGCGAGAGCGTAAGCGAAAATCAGCAACAATCAAGTCTCCGCAAGCCGCTCCGCCGAGTCGCCGAAGCGGTCGAGACGGAGGCCCATTTTGTCAGCCAGCGACAGGTACAGGCTGAACATCTTGCGGTTCGGTCTGCCAAGATAATCCAGGACGCGCCCGGTATTCGGCGCCACCCTACAGCTTTTTCAACATTTCGCCGACTTTGTCCTCGAACATTTGCTGCCATGCGGGCGCCACCAGGCAGTCGCTGTCTTCCTGCGCGCCGCCGACGTTTTCAAGTTGCTTCGCCGTCGGAGTGTAGTAGATGTAACCGTTTGTGTAACCAGCGACAAAGGTGTGCTTGTGCGGCGACGCCTTCTTGATGTTCAAGCCGATTTCCACCGTGAGTTCGCCGGGAAACGTGATCAACACAAAATCTCCCACACGCAAGCCAACGACCTCCACCTCCAACGGCTTCATCTCGGCCAGCCGATTCGTCTCTTGATGCATCCGTAATAGGGCAAGGTTCGTCTGCAGCCGTGTGAGTTGCTCCATGATGTAGATGTTGTCCATGTAAGCCTTCATATCCCTGCGGTTCGCCTCATCCAGCCGGGTCAGATCATCCCGGCCCTGCTTTTTCTCGTGCAAATAGCGATGAGAATAGTACGAAGGGAACTCCGGCGCGGCGTTGTACTTGACGGCCAACGGGATGAATGTTCGCAGGTTGAGGCTCGTCCCTCGCAACGACTTCAGCAGCTTCGCTTGCTCCAGAAGCATGGCGTCGATGCGTTTCGTATTGTCGGCCCGTGGCAGTCCGAGCTTCTCAGGGAGGACTTTCAAAGGTCCGCCTTCAACGCACTTGATCTTCCTCACCGCCTTGAGCACGCTTAGCCCCAGCATGTTGCCCAGCGGTTCGGCATTGCGCGGTTGGTTGACGTCCTTGTACAAAACCGGATTGATGTCGCCGGCACAACCCTGCACGAAAAGAGCGATGGTGCCGTCGCTCAGATTGTCCTCGATCACCTTGGACGCAAAACCGACGATGTCCGCCGTGTTTTGTCCGTTGGGCAAACCCATGATAGGATGGCAGGCGAAGTTATAGACAACGGCCAACGTCTTGCCGTCTTTCTTGTCGAGGCGCAGGATACCGATGTGTGGATCGATTGGACCAACCTCGGCGATCTCTTCGTCGGGGGGAAGCGAGTAGGCGTGGCGGACGTCCACCTCCTTGCCATTCTTCAGCTTGAGTCGACGGTTCTCGGAGATGCGATTTTCGAAACCGACGCCAACGCCTGCCGAGACGGGGACCATGTTCTGCGCGGCAAGTTTCACCGCATCGAACGTCTTGTCATCAACGTCGGCACAGACGTTGGCGTGACAATGACTGGCGTTGACCATGAGGCTGTCCGGCGCGATCCCGAGCTCCTTTTGGATCCGCGCACGCACTTTGCCGAGATAGTCGTTGCCGATGTGACCGATGTTGCCAATGGCGACTGCGTCAATGGTTACGATGACCGCCGTTGTCGAGCCGTTCTTGAGTACGAGCGCCTTCGCATACAAGGGGTCGTTGATCGGGAAGGCCTTTTTGTTCGTGATTTCGACCTTGGCGACGCCAGCCAAGAGTTGCCCTGCCTTGGCGGGTTCCGCCGGTTGCTTGGGTGTCTGGATTCCGGGCTTCTTGTTGGAAGGTTCCGATCCAACATTGCCAGTGAGATGGTTGAGCCCAAGCCAACCGACCAGCGCGACTAACAAGAAAACAAACGAGTTGCTCTGCAACATGTCAATACCTCGAACAGCAATGAACTGCACATAGACCCGAGTTACAATAATTGACGCCATCGTTCCGATCAATTTCCCGGCAGCAATCAGATTTCCGCAAGCCGCTCCGCCGAGTCGCCGAAGCGGTCGAGACGGAGGCCCAATTTGTCAGCCAGCGAGAGGTACAGGCTGCACATCTTGCGGTTCGGTCTGCCAAGATAATCCAAGACGCGCCCGGTTCGGAGCTGGCCGCCCGCCCCGCCGACGATTACCACGGGAAGCTGGTTCGCGTCATGGCTGCCGGTCATCATGCTGGAGCAGAGCATGAGCATCGAGTTATCGAGCACCGTACGGCCGCCCTCGTTGATCGCATCCAGCCGGCGGGCAACGTAGGCGACTTGCTCGACGAAGAACTGATTCACGCGCAGCCAGCCAGCAGAGATCTCGGAGCCGCGATCGGAGTGCGACAACTCGTGATGACCGATGTCGCTGGCAACGCCCAGGTGCGGGAATCGCAAGTACGAGTGGTCGTTGTTCAGCTTGAGCGTGGCGATGCGCGTAGTGTCCGTTTGAAATGCCAGCACGAGGATATCGCACATGAGCCGCATGTGCTCGGCAATGTTTTGAGGAATCCCGGCCGGCGGGCGCGGGATGTTGGGCAGGTCGAGCGTCGGCCGCCAGCCCTGAAGTTCGCCGCGCTGCCCGGCGCGCTCGATGCCTCGTTCAACCTCGCGCACGGAGTTGAAGTATTCGTCAAGACGACGCTGATCGTTCACGCTCACGTTGCGGCGCAGGTCGCCTGCGTCTTCGAGCACCGCGTCCAGGACACTTCGGTCGCCCGCGCTGGACGTGTTTCGGAACAATCGATCGAATGCGAGGGCGGGATAGAGTTCCAGCGGCGTCGGCGCCGTGGGTGAACTCCACGAGATGTGCGAACTGTAGAGCATGGAGTAGTTCTTGTGTACCGACGGGTTGGACCGTTCGCAACCCAGAACTAGGCTGGGCACCTTCGTGCCGCGGCCGATTCGTTGAGCGAGCAGCTGGTCGATGCTGGTGCCGGAACGAATCTCGCCACCGGCGGAGAGTGGAGCGCCGGAAAGCAGGTTGCCCGTTTGCGAGCTGTGAATATTGCCCCGCAGCGCCTCGGCGTTGTAAAGCCCCCGGATGAACAACAGCTTTTCACGAAAGCCATTGAGCGATTCGAGCACCCTGCCCAGTTGCATGTCGCGGCCGGCGCCGGTTGCTGAACACAGTCCGCGATGAAACCCGTTGCCGGCAAAAAAGACGCCGAATCGCAATGGCGCTTCGTTTCGCGCACTCTGGGCGCCGGGCTGGCTTCCCCAAACCGGGACGGACTCCAGCCATGGAATCGCCATCGAAACGCCGATGCCGCGAAGAAAGGTTCGACGTGAGAGATATTCTTGCATGTGGATGGTCTCCTGATTCGCCTACGGGTTAACCGATTTTGCCCGTATCGTCCGAAACTGATCGCTCAACACAATCGTTTCCACGGCCACGGAAAAACGATAATCGTTCTTGCTCAGTCGTTCCCGCATGTCATTCAGCAACGGTTCGTCGGAAAGCTGCACGGCGCGGCCGAGGGAATAGCCGAGGAGCTTTCGGCAGAATTGCCGAACAAAGTCGTCGCGGCGTTTCGTCAGTAGATACTCGCGCATGCCGTTCAGTCCGTCGATCTTGGCGCCGTCGCTAAGGGTCGTTTGCGTGTCGACTTTTCTACCGGCGGTATCCTTGTCGCGCAGACGTCCGATGGCGTCGAAGCTTTCGAGCGTAAAACCATACGGATCGATGCGCACGTGACATTTCGCACAGGCCGCCACGGACGTGTGCTTTTCGATCAGCGCCCTTTCGGAGAGTCCCACGGGGACCATGTCGGGAAGCTGCGGGACTTCTGCCGGCGGTCGCGGCATCCGTTGGCCGAGCAACGTCTCGAAGATGAAGTTGCCGCGCAGGATCGGATTCGTTCGCGACGCTCCGGACTGTTTCGAAAGCACGGCGGCCTGCGCGAGGATTCCGCCGCGCAAGTATTTCCGCACGCCATCCACGCGGCGCCAGTGGTCTCCCTTTACATTCGGAATGCCATAGTGAGCAGCCAACTTCTCATTCAAGAACGTGTGGTCGGCGTCGAGAATACTCAGGACCGAACCGTCATTCTGGAACAGGTCAGTGAAAAACCGGATCGACTCCTCGTACATGGGCTCGCGCAGCGCCGCAAACGTGGGGAAGTGTTTTTCACTTTTTTCATTGAGCTGATCGAAATCGCGAATGTGCAACCACTGGCACGCGAACTCGATGGCTAGCCGGCGCACGCGCTCGCTTTTTTGCATGCGCCGTGTCTGTGCGAGGAGGACATCCGGCTTGTGGAGACGCTGGCCCTCGGCAGCCGTGCGCAGTTCTTGGTCCGGTAACGACGACCAGAGGAAGTAACTAAGCCGGCTGGCCAGTTCGAGGTCCGACACGGGATGGGCCAAGGTACGCCTCAATTTCGGGTCCTTGGGCTCGTCGGTCTTCCGACTTTCCTCGATGCGGTAAAGAAAGGCTGCCGACGCAAACACCCTGGCAAGTGTCAGGCGAAACGCGTCTTCATGAGGAATCGATTGATCGCGAAGTTTCTTGTACAGGCCGCGCAGGCCCTGCGCCTCGTTTTTCGTGAGCGATCGACGATACGCCCGTGCGGCAAAATCCACGAGGGCATCCACATGCTTGGGCTCCAGTTCGATGCGGCGCTTCTGGAACTCCGCCGACTGTTTGCGAAAAGGAACGATTAACGAATCGAAGGCCCCTTGTTGGGGATGTCCCTTCGTGGTCTCGATGAGGGAATCGAGCACCTCGGACAATTTCAAGGGATCTTGGGCGATGAAGCGCAACTCGTCCCACTTCCGGTCAAGCTCTTGCTTCTGCGCTTCGTCGAGCATCAAGCGAGCAAGAGGTTCATCTTCTCGGTGGAACTGCGTGAGTGTCAAGACCTCGTCGACGGGTACGATCTGTGGATAGCAGAGCGAAGGCGGGAACAATTGGCGATGCGCTGCCAGCGCCGCGATCAGCCGGGCTTTCAAGGGACTATCCGGCGCGATCAGGAGGGGACGCTGGAATGTGATCGTTCGGTGCTCGGGATATAACGCCGTGACCGTCGACAGAGTCGTGATCGTCTTGCTGGGGATCAGCCCGGATTTGGCGGTGGCGGGGCCGATGACCTCCTCGACTTGCACGCTTCCGGCTCGCCCGGTTGCTGGTTCCAATTCGGCGGTCACGACCAACTCACGGCCGGCGGCGATTTTGCCCGGAATCCGAAGCGTCAAAGCGGCAGGCGCTTGCACGCAGATCGAGGCGGCATCGATTGCTCGGCCGTCGGGGTGTTTCCCAAAGGTCCCTTGGTCGAGCCTTTGAAGTTGCTCGATGTCACGCAGCAAGAGATCGGGTTGTTTGTCGGCGACGAGACGCGGACGGCGCCAAAGCACGAAGTCGTGCTCATTGCCGTCGCCGGCGTCGGTTGCCACCAGCGTAACGACCACTTCTTCGGGCGTTTTTCCCGGTGGCGCCGGCGGTAGCTTGAATCGGATTTCCTGTTGCGTCACCAGCGGATCGACTGGTTCCTGCCAGGCGGACCGACTCCCCTTGCGTCCCGCCAGACCAATCGGATTGTAGGTCCAGAGACTGCGCTGCCACTTCGCCACGTCGTCGGCGAGGCTCGCGGCGTCTCCCACACGCGCATTCCCCCAGCGAGTTCGGAGAGCGTCGAGCAGCAACGACGGCTCCCGCGAATTCAATTCCGTCCAGAGAAGTCCGAGATATTTTGCGTTCAGGCCACGCTCCGCCGCAATCTTCGCAATGGACTTGCGACCTGCTCGAAGCACGTCGCGTTCGGAGATCGTCGCCGCGAAGTACTTCTCAAGCGGTACGCGGCCCAACTGACCGAGCCGACAATCTCCGTGTAAATTGAGGACACCCACCGACGCACCCAAGCCAAGATCCGTGGTCTCCACGTGTCGGCGATAGATCTCGCGGATTCCCGCCAGTGTTTCCTTGGTCCAATCGCTACGCGTTGTCGATCTCGAGAACCGAAAACCGTCCGGCAGCAGCACCGCATGAGCCGCGATCTCCTTGCCGGCATCGAAATACTTCTGCACCAGTGCCGGCGACATCGCCTGCCCGCTCCCCGTATTGGTAAATCCCTCGCCGGCGGCGCCATCGGCCGGAAACTCTTTTGCTGGATCCAGATCAACGCCTGTCAGATCACGAATCGTGTAGGTGTACTCGGCGTTGTTGAGGCGGCGGAGCAACACCGGCCCCGGATCCCCGGCACGGGCCAGAGCTTCGGCGTCAAGGAAGCCACGAACCCAGGCGATCAGTTGCTTTCTCTCCTCGACCGTCGGCTGCGGCTTTCCCTCAGGCGGCATCTCGTCCGTTTCCAGATGCTCGATCATGTCTTGCCACGGCCGTAGGTCTTTTCGAATGTCGTCAGGCGCGGCAAACCGCTCCAGGTCCAGGTTTCCCTTCTTCGCCTTCGTCGAGTGGCATTGGAGGCAATACTTCTTCAGCAGGGGTTGAACAAGGGCAGAGTATTGGTCCGAAGAAGCGACCTTCTTCGGTTCGCTCGCGGTGGTTTGCCTCCCTTGCTGGACCATCGCGACCGCTAGGAGCGCGCAGGCCAGCACCCCGAGCACACTCACGAACCGAAACTTGGCTACCGTTCCATTCATGTCAGTCCCTCATGCGATCGTCGGACCTTCATGACCAACGCTCCTGAAGTCGGCTGGATTCGCCTTCAATCCACAAGTTCACGAATCGGCGTGCCGAAGGGCAGCAGAGAAATCGGCCGGCCGGCGTGGTTCAGGAACTGGTGTTCCGGATTGATGCCAAGGAACCGGTAGATGGTGGCGAGCAAATCCTGGGGTTGGACGGCGCGATCGATGGGAAACTCGCCGAGTCGATTGGTTCCGCCAATCACCTGCCCCATCGGCATGCCGCCGCCAAAGACCAGGGCGCAGCCGGCTGCACCCCAGTGATCGCGGCCAGGACCGTGGCCGGTGTTAAACGTCTCGCCGTTCGCGTAGGAGATCCTCGGTGTACGGCCAAACTCACCCGCCACCACCAGGAGCACATTTCGATCCAATCCACGCTCGGAAAGGTCTTCAATCAGAGCGGACACCGACTGGTCGAACTGCGGCCCGCGGCGTCTCATGATGGTGAAGATGTTGCCATGAACCGCGTGATCGTCCCAGCCGACGCCACTGCGATCACCGTCGCCTCGGCCATCCGGAGAGAAACGAACCGCCACCACGCTCACGCCGGCCTCCACCAGTCTGCGGGCCAACAGCGCCTGCTGACCCGCCGTATTCAACCCATACCTCTCGCGCACCCGCCGATCTTCGCGATTCAAGTCGAACGCGGTGGTCGCGGCCGGACTCGTGAGCAGATCAAGGGAACGCTGGCGAAAGCGATCGATGGCATCCGCTTGACCGGTGTGGTCGCGGCTGGCCATGGTGTCAAAGCTGGCGAGGAGACTGCGGCGTTCCTGAAGGCGAGTACCTACGTTTACTTCGTGGGGACGGAATGGTTCGACACGAAAATCCGGTCCGGCCGGATCGCCCTGCGCGACGAACGGCTTGTAGGCCGTGCCGAGGTAGGCCGGTCCGCCGCGGTGCAATCCGGGGGCGTAAGGTCCCATCGCAACATATTTCGGCATCGATCCCAGATGATTGCTGCGCAGCCGGTGAATCACTGCGCCCAAATCCGGATGAGCGCTGGCGCCGGCGGAATTCGCATCAACGTATCCCGTGAGGAAATAGCGCGACCCCTCGGGATGGCCTGAATGCGGTTGATGGAGCGACCGTACGATGGTTAGTTTGTTGGCCAACTGCGACAGGCGTGGCAAAACCTCGCAGAAATGAACGCTCGGCAACGACGTGGGAATCGCTCTCAGTTCGCCGCGATACTCCGCGGGCGCCATGGGCTTGGGATCGAAGGTCTCGAAATGACTGGGGCCGCCGTCCTGCCAAAGAAAGATGAGGGACGTATCGGAGCGCAAGGGCGCCGTTCCAGCTTCGGCGCGCAACCGCAGGATGTTCGGCAAACTGAGCGAGCCGATACCCGCAAGCGCCGAGCCCAAGAAAACGCGACGAGATTCCTTGAACCGGGGCTTTGCCTTCAACCTGCGTAGTGAACGTGGCCCCATTGATTACTCCATTTCGCTGGAACGCCAGGATTCTATTGTATTCTTGAAATCCCGTTCGATCCTAAGCGGCAGTTTGACAGGAGTCAATGGAGTTCTTGAGATTCTGACTTCAATCTGCCCGCATCGAGCCGCTTTTAGCGAACGAACCAACGAATAGCGTTTCGAGTTACGTGATCGGAGAATTTGAGCGTATAAGGATCGCAGCGGCGATAAACAACCTGGCTATCGCTACGCACCATCAGCCAGCCGAAATCCCAGGCTTGATTTGAGTAACGCATCGGAACTTCCGGTCGTACCCGAACCAACGGATGGGAGCCGATCATGAACAGTTTCTGCTCCGTATAGTAATATGCGGAACCGCCTTGCACGAAAACTTCATGGTCCAAGACCTGGCCATTTCCCTGAACAAGATCCGCACAAAGATTGCCGACCGCGAGCTTGATGGCACAACCTGACGCGAACGCATCGACCAGGTCACCGATCGATCCCGATTCGGTCTCGCCGGTGGCCGAGTGTCGTAGCACCTCGCGCCAGGTGTCGTTGACGCAGTAGCGAAACACATCGAAGTCATAGATGAAGTTATGGCTTGGGGCATTGGTGTCGGCGTCCCATTGGTCGAGGACGTGGTACTTGGGCATATTTCGCGGCGGCGGCGCGGGCGATGCACCGAGGGCCGTTTCCGTGGGACAGCCGTCAAGATACGGGCGAGCGATGGCTTGCGTGCCATCTTGGTTGTACAAGAAGAAGGACATCGACGATCGCGGGCCAAAGCCCACGGGCAATTCAATCGGCTGTCGAAGGCTCATGATCCCCGCGACCCAGTTCTTATCAACTCGGTACGTGACGCCAAATTCGGCGACCTCGCGGATGCGTTCGTTGCTGGGTGAGTCCACATCAATGTGTTCGTTGTGGAGAAACTCCGTATAGATGCGCAGGTCGGCGGCGCGACCAATCGCGGCGGCCAGGCCCTCGGGGCTGCCCGAAACCACCTTCCGCTTCTCGTCCAATTCGAGAGCGCACCGCCAGGCATTCATTTGGTCGATCCTCAGAGGCGTCGATCTACTTTGCCTGGACCGTCAAAATAGGACGCAGTAGCCTCGGCTGCGATCGTTTTACTTTGAGTTGGGCTTGAAAGACTCAAACACGTCGGCAAGCACCCGGTCGGCGAGGCGGCCGATTTCAGCCAGAATCAAGGGCTCGGCCTCCGGAAGCAGCGGCGAAGTGTTCGGCTCGTAGCCGCCGTGCTTGTACGATTCGGCCGTACAGATGTAGCCAAGCGATCCGTTGGCGTAACCGACCACGATTGGGATCGCTCGGTCGGCAATGGCCTTTTCGATCTTGAAGCCGTATTCGACCATGGGCTCGCCGGGAATGGTCAGGAACAGAAAATCGCCGACACGAAGAGCCTGCATTTCGCAGACCAGCTTGGCTTTTTTGCCAGGGAGTTCGATTCTGCTTGTCGCACATCGGAGCGGGTAGATCGTCTTTCGTTTCGCAAGCTCTTCCCGGACAACGCTGCGATCGACCGCTCGCACGACGGCACACCCGAGGCTTCGGCCTGTCCACTTGATGTCCGCCTCGTCGCCGCACCGGTACGGCAAACCGGGCAGGTTCGGCCGAATATCCCCGGCGCATCCTTGCAAGAACATGGCATGAGTCTTGGGACCGTAGACCTTTTCGACGAATGACTGGGCCTCTCCCGGGAAGTCGGCGCTGATTTTGGGGAAGCCCTTGGGGAAGGGGGGCGTCAACTTGTCGCCCCACGTGAAGACACAGGGATGGCAGACGGCATGCATGAGGACGCTCATCGGCTCAAGCGTTTTGCCATCGTCAAATCTCAGCACCTTGACACGATGATCGCACGGGCCATCCGGATTGAGCCGAACCACTGCTCGGCCATCAATCACCTTGCGACGGTTGATATTGAAGTCGATCCGGTCCTCCCCGTAACCGATGGTCACGGGCCGCATTTGCTTGGCGGCGACCGCGGACGCCGCCCCGATCTTGGCGACCATGTCACGGCCCCAAACGGACTCGCGCGACCAGCCCGGTCCCGAGTGATTATGCGACACTGCGACCAGGATGTTCTTGGCCGGCGTCTTGGTCCGGTCGGCAATCACTTCACGTAGCTGGGCAACCATGTCACTCGGCGCATCAACCAAGTCCAAGGTAACGATCGCGGCTCGCGTATCCCCGTTATCGAGCAGGAGCACGCCGGCACGAATCGGGTCACGAACCCCGTTCGTTGGTCGCACATGCCCGACCACCGGAGTATCGGGCGGCGGTGTGATATCGACCTTGGCCACGCCCGCGCGCAGATTCGACTCGACGCGGAATTGATAATCGCCCTCGTCGAACGCGGCAGCGTTCCCAACAAATGAAGTGATCACGAGAACAAGCGACACGAATCGAAATGGAGACATCATGGAGAGCATTCCTTTCATTTGTTGCCTGGAATCGCGTGCGGGTTTAATTCACCAGCTTGAAGCTGTCCATCACGATGGACTGATCCACGGAGCCGTAGGTGTCGTCGCCGCCGATGTGGCCGAAGAAGAAGATCGTGCCGTCCTTGGCTTGCACGCTACGTGGATAATACGCGGTGCCGGGCACATTGAGTTTGCGCCAGGACTTGCCGGCGTCGTCGGTCCAGTGCACGCCGCTCGTGGCAATATGCAAGACCGGTCCTTCCTTCGTGGCGAGCAGTTCCGGTTGACCGCTGTGGGGAAGGACCGAAGGCCCCGCCTTCCCAGCTTCCCAGGTCTTATCCGACTTCTTCAACACGCTCTGCCAGCGCTTGGTATCGCTTTCGCGGCGAAACACGGCGAGCAGATCGCCGTTGGCAAGCTCCGCGATATCGAACTCCTCGGTCCAGCCGTCGGGCTGATCTTTCGGGACCGCGGCAATCGGGCCGGTCCAGCTCTTGCCGTTGTCGGCAGAAACGACCAGCATCGGTTTGATTACCTTACTGAATTGCGCGCGAGTTTGGCTTCCGGCGGGAAACGGGGCGACACCCAGCAGCAAAACGATTCGGCCATCACGAAGCACCCGGATTCGCCTCGGCCAGGTCGTGTACTTTTCGGGATTGAGAAACGCCTCGGGCTTGCCCCAGGTTTTCGTGCCGTCGCTGGACCGCTGGAGAAAACCCGTCTGGGGAAGATTCCGATCATACGGCAAATAGAAACCGAACACCCCGCGAATCACGGTGCCGTCGGCCAAGGCCGTCTGAGCTTCCCCGGTGACTCCATTCATGCAAGACTTGAACGGGTCAGCACTGACTTGCTTCCAGGTTTTCCCCGCATCACTCGAACGGAGATGCACGTTCTTGAGATCGAGCCCCGTCATGTCGTAACCCGGCGCTCCTTTAGGAGGCCAGGTCAGCTTTTCCTGCACGTCTTTCGGGGCCTGCGGGCGGCCCTTGACCGGGCCGGTCGCCTGCGTGAAGCAGGTCATCAGGTCGCCGTCCGGCATGATCCACGCGCCGACCCAGCAGGTGTAACCAGGCTTTTGCGGCGAGTGATACACCGTCCGCCGTTGGTATTCAGCGGCTGAGATATCGTTGGCCGCAGCCGGTCTGGCAAGTGCAAACAGCGACAGCACGAACAGAGCAGAGTGCCACGTTGACGAAAGGCGCATAATGAATCCTCGATGGTGTCTCTGATGATTCGCCGACCACTCGAACCACGTAAGGGAACAGCTTGAAGTTCCTGGCCGTGGTCTTCAGTTGCCCGCCCCGGCCGGCTCTTCGATTCGATAGAGATGGGTGTCGCTTCTCAAGAAGAGTGCTCGCCCCGAGACGGCCGGCGACGCCATGAATCTCCCATCCAGTCGGTTCGTGGCCAGCACTTTGTGAGTTCGTCCTGCAGCGAGCACCGTCATCGTGCCATCGCGGCTCAGGTAGTAGATCCGGCCCCGCACCTCGATCGGTGACGCATCGTGATTACCAGCCAGACGCTCGCGCCACAGTATTTTCCCAGTAAGCGCGTCCAGGCAGGAGGCCACGCCAATGTTGTCGATGACAAAAAGCTCCTTGCCGACCAGGAGTGGCGACGGGACGTGAGCGATCCCTTTCGAGCATTGCCAGACCACTTGGTCATCCCTCAGTTTCCCCTTGCCGGGCCGGACGGCAAACACGCAAAAGTGGTCTTGGGCAATCGAACCCACCACGTAGAACAACTCGTTGCCATACGACGGCCGAGCCACCTGCGAGAACCCGACATAGGGCATCCACCAGATCTCATGACCTGTCTTCAGGTCATAGGCGGCCATGTGATCCGCTCCGTTGCTGATCAGCTGCGGCGATCCGTTGACCGTCTGAACTAGGGGCGTCGAGTAGGACATCTTGGCGATACGCGCCATGGTGGAACCTTCCGCATGCCGTGCGGCGGTTTTTTCCAGATGCGCCCGCTGCTGTTTCCAGACAGTCTTGCCAGTGTGTTTGTCCAGTGCGACCAGAAACTGCTGATCCGTGCCATCGCACGTGAGGATCAGAAGGTTGTCGTGAAGAATCGGCGAACTGGCCGCCCCCTGAAACGCCTCGTACATGAGCTCCGTGTTCTTCCAGACGATTTCCCCGGCACTGTTCAAGCAGACCGTGCCACGCGGACCGAAATGCACATAGGCCCGGTTGCCGTCCAGTACGGGTGTGGGAGAAGCGTATCCATTTTGCGGATGGCGCGGCCCCGGATTGTTGGTAGTCAACACCTTGACTTTGTGCAGCAGCTCGCCTGTTGCCTTGTTGAAACAAAGGGCATGCAACGACTTCCCGTCCTTGTCGGAACTGGTCAGCCAAATCTGGTTGCCCGAGATTACGGGCGAAGACCAACCCTCACCGGGAACGGCAACCTTCCAGCGAACGTTCTTCTTTTCGCTCCATTCGGTCGGCACGCCTTGGGCATCCGAGTGCCCCTGACCATCTGGCCCCCGGAACTGCAACCAGTCGCTCGCACCCGATGCGACGCCCTGGAACAGGCTCCAAAACAGAATGAACAAAACGGTCGTGTGAAGTCGCATGAAGCACCCTTGCATCCTTAAAGTGAGTTTCAATCTTTGATCGCCAGGTTGCATGCTCGCAGCAGTGATTCCTGAACCGCCAGGTCGTGCTCGTTGGAGAAATCGCTGGTTTTTTCGCCGCGGATGATGCGGGCCATATCGGCGGCGTCATCGACGTAGCGGGTGTAGCGTGGAAAGCGGATGTCTTGATACCCGTTCTTGTACTTGCCGCGTACTCTCGAAAGGGCCACGCGCGCGGACGGGCTGTCCAGCGGTTGAATCTGAAACGTCCCTTCGGTTCCGCAGACGACGAGGTGACGCCGCTCACCGCCTTCGACCTCCAGGGCGCTCGATCGCACCGTGGCGGAGGCGCGCGGATAGGTGAGAACGGCCAGCATGTTGTCCACGAGTTTGTCATCGAGCCGGGAAGAGTGCTGCGCGAATGCGGTGACTTCGCGAGGCCTGCCCAGAATGCCGATGACGAGGTCGAGAATGTGGCAACCCAGTTCAAACATGATGCCGCCGCGGTACTCAGCGAGTTGGCGCCGACCCGCCGGATCGACGACTTTGCTCATCACGGCGTGCACTTCGAACACCTCGCCGAGCCAGCCTTGCCTGAGAAAATCGCGCAGTAGCACGACGGCGGGGTTGTAGCGATACATGTAACCCATCTGCACGAGCAATTTCTGCTTGGTCGCCGCGGCCAAGATACGGCGAAACTGCGGCAGCGATTCCCCCGCGGGTTTATCGATGTGAACATGCTTGCCCGCGGCAACACAGGCTTCGGCTGTCCGTAACAGATCGCGGACACGCGTCTCGACGAGCACCGCCTGCAAACCGGGTGTGTTGAGCAACTGCTCCTGCGTCAGCCAACGGAGGCCGCGGTAGACTTCCTGTCCCTCCGCTCGTTTACGCAGCGCCGCATCGGGTTCGACGACGCCGACGACCTCGTAATCTGCCGACGCGCGGTAAACCGACAATTTGCTGGCGTGGGCATGACCGACGCCAATTTGTCCGATCTTGATCCGGTTGCGTGCGGGTTGAGCGTTGGCGCTCTCCACACCGAGCAATCCTGGGACGATGGCGCCGGCGCCGACAACTTTGAGGAAATCCCGTCGTTTTTGCTCGTTCATGGTGTCTCCTTGCCGGGGAAGCTGAATCACTCTTACTCGCAAGCCTTCAGCGCCATTACAGCGAAGGCGGTGGCCGAATGAGACATAAAGTTGAGGTGATAGCGCTTGCCCAAGGAACCTGTAAACCAACTGCCCGACTCGCGTTGATTGGCCTTGAGCCATTGCACTCCCTTGCGGACCATCTCGTCGTCTGATGGCAGACCCGCTTGACGTAAGGCAAAGACGACCAGTCCCGTGCCGTAGCCGTCACTCGGAGCTTTGTCGATGGGCAGGCCGTCACGCCCCTTCCAGCCGCCGAGCGACGGTAACGACCAGCCACCATCCGGCCTTTGCTTTTTCGCTAGTTTTTCGACCTGCTGGTAGCGTGATCCCTTGGTCATGACGCCACCCAATTTGGCTTCAGCCCACATCAACCACGCTGCATGATGCAGACTGGGCGGTGGCGTCTTGGCAAAGTACTGACGAAGCATTGCCACTTCGTCCTTGATGCGAACATCCGCAGCGTAGTTCTCTGGGGCGAGGCCAACGCCCACGGCGACAAGTGCCGCTCCGTAGTAATCATCGTGTTCCAACGGGGGCGTGCCAGCCTTGAGCCAATTCCATGCGCCGTCCGGACGTTGCAGACTCCACATTTTTTCGAGCGCTTTGCGGGTCGACGGTTGCAGCTTGCCTGTGGTTTTGGAATCATGGACAGCCAAGGATGTAGCCGTGATGAGCACCTCGGCATCCCAGAGCGGTTTGTCGGACTTCCAGTTGGCCACTCGATACTCGATAAACTCCCGCAACTCCTCCGAGGCCAAGCCCAAGCCTTTCTTCCTGGCCGGGAAAGACGCGTAGTAGGGGAGCGTTGTGTGGCATGTGACGCAGCCGACTTCCTTCGTCCACTGTCGCGTCAGGGTATCCAGATACTCCGTACCCCGGTCGAGTGAGAACTGCTTGGCTAGTGGTTCTTTGGGATCGTTCGCCTGGATTGGAAACGGATAATAACAACCACTGTGGGCAATCTTGCGGGGCTTCTTCGGTTCGGCAGGGCTTTGGCCCGTTGCTTTCGGCGTTTCCGCCGGATCCTCCACTGGCTTCTTCTGTTCGGCAGGATTCTGAGCGGAGACCGCGGGCGTCGAAGTCACCATCCAGAGTTTGAAAACTTGTTTGCTCTCATCCCACGCCGGCGCGCTGCGAATCTGGAGCACCGTCTCCCAAGGTCGATCGGGCTTGAGGACCGCTCCTCGTTTGACCGGCTGATGCATCGTGCGTTTGAGATTATCGAGCTTGGCAATGCCATGGTCATCCAGGAAAAGTTGCCGTTGTCCTGCCGGGACGGAAATTGGCTCCTGGGCCAGCGCCGCTGAACACACGGCAATGGTCACGGAAACGCCAAGAAGCGTTCGGTACTTCATGAACTTCCCTCGGAAAGAGAACCAACGCTCCATTGATTTTTTTGCAATGGTTGTTGATTGTAACCGATCTGCTGATAACATCAATGGAGTTTTCTGGATTCTGGGTTCAGGAAGGAGACAAGAGATGAGCCGCACTTTCATCGCCCCGATACTTGTGAGCCTGTTCTCACTCGGCAATTCATGCGTCCACGCAGCCGGCGAAGAAGTTGCCGTCACGACGTCGCGTCGGGTGCATCCTGTGCTGATTCGCAACGACGCCGGCTCCTTGCTTCAAATCGTCGTGGATGTGCAGCGCGGCAAAGATGTCCGTTTACAGGCGATGCACTTCAAGCTCGACGGCACCGATGACGTCGGCGATCTTGATTCACTGAGCCTGTTTACCACCGGCGACAAGCAAGAGTTTGCGACGACTACTCCGATCGGAAAGCCGACCGGTGCCGCAAAGTCGGTCGCCATTCGCGGCGATCTTATGTTACGCTCGGGAAAAAACGTGTTTTGGCTTTCCTGTCGGCTCAAACCGACGGCCAACCTGTCGCACAAGGTGAAGGCAGTCTGCACATCGGTCGAAACGACTGCTGGCAAGCTGCCCGTGAAAGATCACTCGCCGGGCGTCCAGCAGCGCATCGGAGTCGCGTTACGCAAGCACAAGGACGACGGGGTACACACCTATCGCATTCCGGCCCTGACCACGACCCCCAAAGGAACCTTGCTGTGCGTGTATGACATGCGTCGGCGCATGGGCCGCGATTTACAGGAGGACATCGACATCGGCCTGAGCCGTAGCAGCGATGGCGGGAAAACCTGGGAGGCGGCCCGCGTCATCATGGACATGGGGAAGTACGGCGGGCTGCCCGAGGAGCAGAATGGTTGTAGCGACCCGGGAATGATCGTCGATCACAAGACCGACGAGATTTTTTGCTTCGCCGTGTGGATGCACGGCAACCCCGGCAAGCACCAGTGGAATGGCGACGGATCGGCGCCGGGATACGAAATCGGCAAGGCCGCGCAGATTCTCATGGTCAGTTCAAAGGACGATGGCCGCACCTGGACGAAACCGGTGAACCTGACGCGCAAGCTGAAGCCGGCCGAGTGGTGGCTTTTTGCGCCGTCGCCGCAACAGGGGATCAACCTCGTTGACGGCACGCTCGTGATGCCCGTGCAGGGGCGCGATGCGAAAGGCATTGAGTTCTCGACAATCATGTCAAGCGGCAATCACGGCGCGACGTGGACCGTGGGCGCACCGGCCTACAGCGGCGGGAGCGAGTGCCAGGCGGTGCAACTTGGCGACGGCTCCGTCATGCTCAACATGCGCAATGAGCACGAGCGCTTCCGAGCTGTCTATGTGACCAAGGATCTGGGAAAAAGCTGGCGGCCGCACGAGACGAACCGCAAGACGCTCATCGAGCCGAACTGCAACGGCAGTTTGCTTCGCGTCGATTACACCGAGGCGGGCAAGAAAAAACACGCCCTGTTGTTCTCCAATCCGCACACGCAAAAGGGCCGCACGCACCAGACGATTCAGGTGAGCTTCGACGACGGCCGCACCTGGCCCAAATCGCACCACCTGCTTCTTGACGAAGGCCGCGGCGCCGGCTACCCGAGCCTTACCCGCGTGGACGAGCGCCACATCGGCATCGTGTATGAAGGAAGCCAGGCCCATGTAGTGTTCGAGAAGATCCCGCTGGCCGAGTTGCTCAAACCCACCGCCCGGTCCACCGCCGACGGCGAGTTGGGTGATTGGCCACAGTTCCGCGGCCCGAACGCCGACGGACACGCCGCCGGCCCCGCGTCGCCGTTGGAATGGTCCGACTCGAAGAACGTCGCATGGAAGACCCCCATCTCCGGTTTGGGCTGGTCTTCGCCTGCTCTAGCCAACGGCAAGGTCTTCCTGACGACCGCAGTGCCGCGCGAGGGAGGATTATCGCTGCGGGCGCTGGCTCTGGACGCCAAGACCGGAAAGGTCGTCTGGGACCGCGAAGTGAGGGCGATCGAACAGGCGCCGAAGATTCATGCGAAGAACAGCCACGCCAGCCCGACGCCGCTGGTTCGCGACGGCGCGGTGTTCGTTCACTTCGGGGCGCTCGGCATGGCGCGATTGGCCGCCGCGGACGGCGCGTTGCATTGGACGAATTTCGAACTGCAATACCCGCCGGTACACGGCAGCGGCGGCTCTCCAGTGCTGCATGACGGCAACCTGGTCATTGTGTGCGACGGCAGCACGAAGCCTTTCGTCGCGGCGATCGACGCCAAGACCGGGAAAGTCGCATGGAAGCAGCCGCGTTCGGTGGAAGGCCGCATCAACCACTCGTTCGTGACCCCGACGGTGGCGATGGTGGACGGCAAGGCCCAGGTGATGGCGCCCGGCCCCGACCACTTTGCGGCCTACGACTTGACGAGTGGCGCGGAGCTTTGGCGCGTCCGCGCGCCGGGTTGGTCCGTTGTGCCGCAACCGGCGCTCGGCCACGGCCTCGTTATTTACAACCACGACTACGACAATCCCGAGTTGTTTGCGGTCAAGCTCGGCGGCAAGGGGGACGTCACCGATTCTCACGTCGTGTGGCGGATCAAACAAGGGGCGCCGAGCACGCCGTCACCGCTCTTGATTGGCGAAGAGCTGTACTTCGTTTCGGACAAAGGCATTGCCTCGTGTGTGAACGCCAAGACTGGAAAACGCCACTGGATGGAGCGACTCGGAGGCGACAGCAATTACTCGGCGTCGCCGATTTTTGCGAATGGCCGCGTTCTATTCCTTGACGAAGCCGGGTTGGCGACGTGGGTGCAGGCCGGGCAGAAATTCGCCGTGCTCGGCCAGAACCGCGTACCCGGCCGCACGTTAGCGACCCCCGCGTTTTCAGACGGCGCCATGTATTTGCGAACGGACGAGTATCTCTACAAGTTTGCGCAGTGAACCTGAGTAAAAAGAAGGGGGCGAGAGTCCGGCATGCCGCTATTTCGGACGGCTTGTGGGAAAACGAGGGGCAGGCGAGGAAGAGATCGAAAGCCGGCCGTCGAAGATCTTTGTTCTTTTCGAGAAAAATCATGGTCCGACCACTCCTTTCCGTTGCGACCCTTGGTTGTTTGACCGCGCTAGCAATCGCCGGCACGGCCCCCGAAAAGCTGTGGATGGCCGCGCGTAAGGGGGATGTGGAGGCGGTGAAGGCGCTTTTGGCCAAGGGGGCGGATGTCAATGCCAAGACGGAGTATGGCGCCACGGCACTGTCGTTAGCGGCTGACAAGGGGCATGTCGAAGTCGTCAAAATCCTGCTGGCGAGCAAGGCCGACGTCAATATGAAGGATACTTTCTACAACGCGACGCCGTTGACCTGGGCCATCGGGAAAAACCACGTTGCCATCGTTCAACTTATCGTCGAGGCAGGGGCGAAGGACCTGGATGCGGCGCTGCTCTATGCCGTCAAAGGGGGGAATGTTGAGCTGGCAAAGGTGATTCTGAAAAAAACCAAGCTCAGCCCGGCCGCGCTGGACATGGCGCTGGCGGCCACGCCGAAAAACAAGTCCGAACTCATCGCACTTCTCACCAAAGCCGGGGCCACGCCGGCCAAAGCCTCGGAAAAGCCGGCCGTCAAGGTAGATGCCGGCGTTCTCAAATCTTACGTCGGCGTCTACCGCAACGAAGAGTTCATGGCGGAGTTCACAGTCGTCTTGCAGGGCGATCGGCTCGTGGTCAGGTCGGGAGGTTCACCTTTGTACGATCTCAGGGCGGTCGATGCCAGCACTTTCCAGCCCCTGAGCGATGACAAGCTGACGATTGTTTTTCAGCGTGAGAAGGACAAAGTCATCGGCATGGTCCTGAAGCGCGCCCTGCAAGAGAACAGGTTCAAACGCATCGAGGCGCGTGCCGACCCTGTGGTGGCCAAAGACGACGATCCGCCCGGCCCGATCAAGGCGATGAATTGGCCGTCGTTTCGCGGGCCCGGCGCGTCGGGCGTGGCGGACCAGCAATTTCCACCGGCGACATGGGACGCCGGGGCCGGCCGCAATATTCGTTGGAAGACGCCCATCGCCGGCCTGGGCCACTCCTGCCCGGTGATCTGGGGCGAGCGCATCTTCCTGACCACGGCGATCAGCGGTAACGCCAAGCCCGACCTCAAGACCGGGCTCTATGGCAACGTCGATTCAGTGAACGATTCATCGCCACACACCTTCCACGTCCTGTGCCTGGACAAGTCGTCCGGAAAGATTCTTTGGAACGAGGTCGCTCACAAAGGTGTGCCCAAGGTCAAACGGCATACCAAAGCCACCCATGCCAACTCGACCTGCGCTACCGACGGCAAACACGTGGTCGCCTGTTTCGGCTCTGAGGGGTTGTATTGCTACGACGTCACCGGCAAGCTTCTGTGGAAGCAAGATTTGGGAGTTTTGGAATCGGGCTGGTTCTATGACGCGGACTACCAGTGGGGATTCGGCAGCTCTCCAATCATCCACGAGAACCTGGCCATCTTGCAATGCGACGCAGGCAAGAACTCCTTCATCGCCGCCTACGACCTCAAGAAGGGGACCAGGGTCTGGCTCACGCCGCGCGACGAGGCGTCGTCGTGGGGCACGCCGACCACTGTCCCGGCTGAGACCGGCCCCGAGCTGGTGACCAATGCCACCAAGTTCGCCCGCGGCTATGATCCGAAGACTGGTAAAGAACTATGGCGGCTCGGGAAAAATTCCGAGATCACCGTGCCGACGCCGTTCGCCGCACACGGGCTGATTTTCATCTCCAGCGGCTACCGGCCGATCCGGCCGATCTACGCCATTCGCCCGGGGGCCCGCGGCGACATCACGCTGCCCAAGGGGGAGAAATCGTCGGCAGCCGTGGCCTGGAGCATCGACAAAGCCGGCCCCTACATGCCGACGCCCATCGTCTATGGCGAGCATCTCTACATTTGCTCGAACGACGGCGTAATCACTTGCTACGACGCCAAGAGCGGCAAACGCGTGTGGTGGGAACGTCTCGGCTCCGACGCCGGCTTCACCGCCTCCCCCGTCGCCGCCGACGGCAAGCTCTACTTCACGAGCGAAGATGGCCAAACCTACGTCCTGAAGGCCGGCCCCGAGTTCAACCTTCTCGCCGTCAACGCCTTGGCCGATCCGTGCCTGACGACGCCAGCGATTTCAGACGGCATGATCTTCGTGCGGACGCAGCGCTATCTGTTTGGGATCGGTAGAAAACGGGGGAACGGATGAGCTCCTTTATTAACCGGGTTTGGCACTGCGAAAAGCCCACCGATTCCCGCTACCGCAACGACCTGACAGTCCAGGAAACGCTGCCATGAAGTTGTGGCCAATCGCTCGAAGATGGACGTGCGGACCGAACCGCATCCTGTAAGTGACCCTCGATATCGTGAGGATTCAATGGCTTTATCGCTTCCATGGCAATTTGGCGACCACCAATCCATTAGCCGGCGTGGCATGCTGCGTGCGGGCGTGCTCGGCCTCGGCGGTTTGGGTGTGGGCGGCCTTCTTGGTCAACATGCCGCAGCGGACTCTGCTACCTCCACCACCGACACGGCCGTGATCTTTCTGTTCTTGCATGGCGGGCCAAGCCAGCTTGAAACCTATGACATGAAACCAATGGCACCGACAGAAATTCGGGGCCCGTTGATGCCCATTCGCAGCAACGTCCCTGGCATGGATCTCTGTGAGCTTTTGCCGCTGCATGCGAGGATTGCCCACCGCTTCTCGCTCATACGCTCTTGCACACACGGTGAAGGCGGCCATTTCGAGGCGCACGGCCGATTCATGTCGGGTAACGCCGGACTCAAGACCGGCACGTTTGAATCGACCCATCCCCAAATGGGGGCCATCGTTGGCCGGGCTTTAAAATCGCGGACGCGCGGCTTGCCAGCAGCTGTGGGCATGGGATTGGTCATCTACAACAGCGCCTTCGGAGAATACCTCCCGGGTATTGGCGAAGGTTACTGGAACAGTTCCTGGCGGCCGCCGATTGTCACCACGCAAGGCTTGCGGAACGCCACCCTCACCGTTTCAAGAGCACGTTTGGACGATCGTTTGCAATTGCGGCAGCAATTCGACCGGATACGGCGAGATATAGATCATAAGGGCGCCATGGAATCTCGGGACGAATTCGACCGCACTGCGCTAGAGATCCTTACCGCTGATAAAGTGCGGCAGGCCTTCGACCTGACGCGGGAGGATCCCCGAGTCGTGGACCGCTACGGCACTGAATGGGGGCAGACCGCGCTCGTCGCCCGGCGGCTGGTCGAAGCAGGTGTGAAGTTCGTCACCATTAGCGTACCTGGAGGCGTCAAAGCGATGGACGCCCCGGGCTGGGATGACCACGCGATCAACATCGACCTACCCACCATCATGCGGCATCGGCTTCCCGTCTACGATCATGTCGTGACGACGCTGATCAACGACATTTACGACCGGGGCCTCGATCAGAAAGTGCTGATTATCGCCGCCGGCGAATTCGGCCGAACTCCCAGGGGAACACTTCAAGAAGGGACAAGTACCAGAACCTTGCAATGGGGGCGCGACCATTGGCCTGGCGCCCAATCGATCTTGGTCTCGGGTGGCGGATTCAGCATGGGCCAGGTCATCGGTGCTACCGATCGACATGCTGGGTATCCCCGTGAGCGCCCGATCGATCCTCAGGACCTAATGGCAACAATGTACCGCCACCTGGGCATCGACTTAAGCACCCATTTCCCCGACGCGAGCGGGCGCCCCGTCGCAATCACGACAGGTACGCCGATTCGTGAGTTGTCGTAGCACTGCAACCGATTGCATCACCCGCGCCACGCTGTTACAGTTGTACAAGCCGCCTATAGAAAAAGGGGCGATCCTCATGCGTACGAAGACAAACCATGTGCCGGACCGGCGCACCTTTCTCGTAGCCGGTGGACTCAGCTTCGTCGGTCTCGAACTGGCCAACCGGGCTGGGCAGGCTGCATCGTCAACACGCAAACCCGCCAAGTCCACCATCATGATCTGGCTTAACGGCGGGGCATCGCACATCGACACCTGGGACATGAAGCCCGATGCCCCCGCCGAGTATCGCGGGCCCTTTATGCCGGCCGCCACCAGTGCTCCGGGCATCATGCTCTGTGAGCACTTGCCACACCTCGCCACGCAGGCGCACCACCTCGCGATCATCAAATCCGTGGGGGCGACGGTTAGCACCAACGATCATCATGCCGGCTTCTACTACAACCTGACCGGGCATGCTCCGGATCCGTCCTTCCAGACGCAGGGCAACAATCGGCAGCCTCGCTCCGATGATTGGCCTTTTGTTGGTTCGGTTGTCGCTGCGAAACGGCCGCCGCATCCATCCTTGCCGTCTCTGGTTTGGCTCCCCACCGAGTTTGGCGAACCAGGATCGAAGCGTCCCGGCGGATTTGCGGCTCGGCTCGGCGTGCAACATGAGCCATTCTACGTCCATGGCAACCACGCCAGACCGATGGAATTCCAGTCGCCTGCTCTGACGTTGGCGGGCGAGGTCACCGTCGATCGTCTTCTCGACCGGCGCCGACTGCTGCAGGCCATCGACCAACCCATCAGAGCCCTCGAAACCTCACGCGACGTCCGCCTTCAGACCGTGCTGCGCGAACGAGCCTACTCGATCTTGTCCGCCGGTTCCACTCGCTCGGCTTTTGATCTCACGCGCGAGCCGGACCGCGTGCGCCAGCGCTACGGCGCTACGGTGAACGCCATGAGCATGCTGATGGCCCGCCGATTGGTCGAAGCGGGAGTTCCCTTCGTGACGGTGTACTGGTACCACGACTACGAAGAAGACAAGCGGCGTGGATGCCTGGGAGGCGCGTGGGATACGCACTGGAAAAACGGTTCGTGCCTGCGTGATTACCTGTTGCCCAATTTCGACCGCCCGTTTTCCGCGCTGCTCGAGGATCTGCATCAGCGTGGGCTTCTCGATGAAACCCTGGTCCTGGTCAACAGCGAAATGGGTCGGTCGCCCCGACTGGGCGATCCGCGCTCGGGCGGCGGTGGCTCGGCTGAACCCGGCCGCGATCATTGGACACACTGCATGTCGGTCCTCATGGCCGGCGGCGGCATCCGGGGCGGTCAAATCTACGGCGCCAGCGACCGACGCGCCGCTTACCCGGCTGACCATCGGGTGGGACCCGAGCACATCGCCAGGACCGTCTTCCACGCGATGGGCATCGACGACCTCCACGCCATCGACCGTGAAGGCCGGCCTTTCCATTTGATGGAGGAGGGCAGACCGCTTACCGAGTTGTTTTAATGTAGAGTCCGTTTCCATTGACTTCTCAAATGCTCTTTTGACGATACATTGATGTATGGTAGACTCGATGGAGTTTTGCCGGTTGTGCCTGCCTTCTTCCCGCTTTGAAGAAATCATGATGACCAACCACTACCCCATGGACCGGCGTGCTTTCCTCCTCGCCGGCGGCCTCGGTTTCTTTGGGCTCAACTTGGCGAACGCCGCGGCGTATGGCGCAGGAGACGGGCCGCGCACACGGCGGCGGACAGCGAAGTCCACCATCATGATCTGGCTGGGGGGCGGCGCTTCGCACATCGACACCTGGGACATGAAGCCGGACGCGGTCGCGGAGTATCGCGGCCCGTTTCGGCCGATGCCGACGAGCGCGCGCGGAGTCGAATTGTGCGAATACCTACCGCATCTCGCCCGGCAGGCGCATCATCTGGCCATCGTGCGATCTCTGGGCGACCATGGCCGCGGCACCGGCGATCATCACGCGGGCTATTATTACAATCTCACCGGTCACGCACCGGACCGGACGTTCCATCAACTCCTCAATGCGCGCACGCCGTATCCAACGGATTGGCCGGCGATGGGGTCGGTCGTGGCGCTGAAGCGTCCGCCCCACGCATTCCTGCCCAATGCGATTACCTTGCCGAACAAGGAAGGCGCTCCGGAGTACACGCGACCGGGGCAGTTTGCCGCCCGCCTCGGCATCGCCTACGACCCGGTGTTCGTTGACGGAACACGCGAACGGCCGCTGGATTTCACGGTTCCCGCCCTGAGCCTGCGCGGCGATGTCTCCACGGATCGAATGTTGGCACGGCGCGGCCTTGTGCAGGCGCTTGATCAATCGCGACGCCAGGCTGAACATGATCTCGCCATCCGCGACTACACCATCCATCAGCAGCGGGCTTTCACGTTGTTGGGTTCGGGGCAAGTCCAGAACGCGTTCGATCTGCGCCGCGAGCCAGAGGTGTTGCGCGCGGCGTATGGTCCGGGCATCAACGCGATGTCCATGCTCCTCGCACGTCGGCTGGTCGAGGCGGGAGTGCCCTACATCACGGTGTTCTGGAAAGGCAACATGGAGGTTGCGGAGTTGTGCAAGAGCGGCGGCGGCTGGGACACGCATGGCAACAACTTCAACTGTCTGAAGGATCACCTTTTGCCCGAGTTCGATCGCCCCTTCGCCGCGCTGCTCGATGATCTGCACCAACGCGGCTTACTCGACGAAACTCTGGTCCTGGTGTCCAGCGAGATGGGCCGCAAGCCACGCATCGGCGATCCGCGCTCGGGCGGTCCCAATGGCGCCGGCCGTGACCACTGGACCGCGGCCCAGTCGGTGCTCTTGGCCGGCGGCGGCATCCGCGGCGGTCAAGTCTATGGCGCCAGCGATCGCCGCGCCGAATATCCCGCTGACAATCCCGTGGCCCCGGAGCACATCGCCCGCACCGTATTTCACGCCATGGGCATCGACGACCTCCACGCCACCGACCGCGAAGGCCGCCCGTTCCATTTGATGGAGGAGGGCAGACCGCTTACCGAGTTGTTCTAATGTAGAGTCCGTTTCCATTGACTTCTCAAATGCTCTCTTGACGATACATTGATGGATGGTAGACTCGATGGAGTTTTGCCGGTTGTGCCTGCCTTCTTCCCGCCTTGAAGAAACCATGATGACCAACCACTATCCCATGGACCGGCGCACGTTCCTCGTCGCCGGCGGTCTCGGTTTCTTTGGCCTGAACCTGGCGAACGCCGCGGCATATAGCGCCGAAAACGGGCCGGGCACGCGGCGGGGGGACAGCGAAGTCCACCATCATGATCTGGTTGGGCGGCGGCGCTTCACACATCGACACCTGGCGAGCCGTGGTCCAGGCCATCGTGGATCACGATATCGATGCTGCTGAATATATGATGAAGAAACACATTCAAAACGGCCTGCAGGAAACGCTGCGTGAACTTGCTGGGCAAGAGAAGCGACCGAAACGTAAACCGAAAACCGAGAGCCCAACATAATCTCTGTCATTTTCCGCAGAGGAATTTTCCGAGCGGAGAAAATACACCATGAAAATTCAACGACTTATTTCAGCCGCCATCGCCCTGTCCTTGTTCTTGGGTGTTTTGGCCGCAACGAATGAAACCGAGATATACTCGGACACATTCCGGTCGCCCAAGATAACGAGAGAAACCGAGATATTCTCGGACACATTCCAATCGTCCAAGATATCGTCGGCTTGGACCGTCCATGAGGGTAATTGGGCTATTGAAAACGGTGCCCTGACAGTTAACAACGGCGGACTGATCGTCCTGAACACACCGCCCGGCGGCCGTTTCACCATGGAGTTTGAAATCGCGTTTCCGTCCAGCTGGATGTCGGTCATTCCGTTCTTCACCGGTCCGGAAGACTACGGAACGTTGTACTTTGGCGGCGGCTACTGGGAATCGTTTGAGAAGGAAGGGGAAAACATAGGCAACTTTGTGCAACGCAAAGACCCTGAAATCACCAGAACAGGTGGGTTCCAAAGGATCAAAGTGATCTCCGATTACGGTCTGGTCACGTTTTCCTACGACGGCAAAGAAAAAGGCCCGGCTACTATCCCCTTCAGGCCAGGGTCGAGGGTAGCATTTCGCTCCTTGCCGAAATCGGGGCTGCTTAAAATCAAGAATTTCCGGTTGGCCACGCTTGGCCCGGCCGATGCCAGCACTGTTTATCAACTCCCCCTGGCGGCCCTGATGAAAGGCGTGATTTACAAAGATCATCAGTACGAAGGGAAACCGAGTCCCGCGGACCGACTGGTAATTGAAGCCCGTACCGGCGGTGCGGAATTGAAGTACGGTTTTAAGCCCGGCGAGGTGTTTGAAAGCTGTTTTGTTCGAATTCCTGTCGGAGCGGCCAAGAGCAAAACCATTCTCATGGACGTGGAGAGCGACAATTCGAGAAACACCTTTTTTATTATCGTACATGACGTCTCTGGAGAGCAACACTTGGTATTCAAGACCGGCATGGCGTGGCAGGGGTGGCAGACCGTCGGCGTCAACTTGCAGACTTTTCTTGAAAGCCCGCCAAAGCTGGAAAGATCGATCCTCCACTGGGGTGGCGATCAGAACCAGGAGATAGATTTTCCCATCAAGGCCATCGACATCGGCGTCGCGAAACACCACATAAAGGTCAAGGATAGCGGGCAGGTGCGATTCCGGAATGTCCGTTTCACGGAATAGAAAAGCACCGTCGGACTTAATCATGAACACTCTGAACGAATTGGGTACAAGAATAAGAGAGGATTAACCCAAGATGAGCAGAATTATCCTTGAGTTGGGATCCTGTTCTGTAGTGCTGTTCTTGTTCCTGCCCGGCGCGCCTTGTGGAGAGGTAGTTCCCACCCGCAAAACACAGCCGCTTTTCAAAGAGCCATCTTTTCAAACCCCAGCGAACTGGCAGGTCCGAACGATGCCCAATGGGCAAAAGTTTGTTCCGGTCTTGTACTATGGAACCTTCTTGTCGACAGTTGAAACCAAGGACGGTCGGAAGCCTTTCTCCAAAATGCCCTGGGCAAAAGATGCGATTGTCAGGATCCGTTATGACGAATTGAAAGACCCGGCAGTTTTCAAAGATCTGCTGGAAAACAAGACCAATCCGATCATGTTTTTCGGCGAGGGAGATTATTTGGAACCTTACCTGTATCCCGGAAAGGGGCCGGCCCAGGTCGATGAGTATTTTGATTTTGTCGTGAAAACGAAAAAGGCCTTCGGCTCTCGTTTCCTCTGTTTTGACTACGCGGAATGGTGTAGTGGCGGCGTGGGCCAGGACAAGCGGGAACTCACTCTCTCCTGCAAACGCATGAATATTTCCCTTCCCAAAAATCGCGGCGAAGCGGCGGCATGGTGGGACAAACGCTACGACCTCGTTTTCAAGCGGTATCAGGATGCCGGCATACCCGTTTTCGCGTTCACCGCCAGTAGCATGAACCACTACGAAGCCAGGATGGGAACGTCCTATACCGGCAACGAAATTTGCTATTCGAATCCCGCCATGGACAGCACACTTCTGGCCTTCTGTCGAGGTGCATCGCGGCAGTTTAATATTCCCTGGGGAAGCTACGCGGCGGGGTTCGGGGGAAATTGGGGCCATAATCATTTTTCTGAAGCTTCTCCTGAAAGACGTATTTGGAAAGGGGGCACTCTGCATGGTGCTTACAGCTCCCTGCCTTTCCAGGTAGAGCGATGCACGATGTACTCCGTATACATGGGTGGCGGGAATTTTTTGATAAGAGAGAACGATGGTGGGATGACCGCGGGATACGATCCGCTAACGGTGGAACGCACAGACCCCCGAATAATCGCGCTGACGCCTTTCAAACAGCATGCCGGCCCCTTTGCGGTTTTGAGTAATGAGCTATACGAAAAGGTCGAAAAAAAACAGGACCGCGGCACCCCGTACACGCCGATCGCACTCATGTTTGACAAGAGCCACGGCCTGGCGTTCAGGTACAGCCGAAGTCTTGCTATCGGTTCCATTACCTACACGGCCGCCGAGGAGCAGATGCGAGGGGTGCTCAACACGGTTTTTCCGTATGAAGCCGGCCATGATGCGGTGGGGCCGTTTGGCGAGATTTTTGACGTACTCACAACCGACGCGCCGGCCCCTTTGCTCAACAGTTATCGGGCCATCACGCTGGTCGGACAGCCGCGCGTGGACCTCCGGTTGGCCGGGGTGCTCAAAGAGTACGTCAAGAACGGCGGTTTGCTGTTCATGGCCTGCGAGCAGATGACTCCGGAGTTGTGGAGCCTGGCGGGCATCAGCGACACCGGAAAAATGGGACAGGACGCCCAGTACCTCCGTGCGAGCGATTTCTACGTCTACAACCAGGGAGGCTTTGAATATCACAAGGTCAAACTGGAGGGGGCCGAGTCGCTGTTTGTCGCCGGCAAGTACGAGGAGCGCGTGTGGCCGGTGGCCACAATTAACCGGGTCGGCAAAGGGGCCGTAGTTGTCGGTACGCCGGTGTGGCTGAACGTGAAGGGGGATCCGTCGAAAATGCACAGCTTGTTCTCCGAGATCATGACCATGATCGCCGACGAACTCGTGCCGGTGAAGGTGTATGGCAGCGAGGTCAAGGTAATGTTCAACCGGAATGAAACCGGATGGGTTGTGACCTTGATGAACAATAAGGGCCTTACAATTGCCTATCCTGGTTACAAGCCGGCGGAGAGGAAATTTAGTTCTGCCGGAGTCGTCCTGAAGCCGCGATTTCAATACGCAGAAGCGACAGAATGGCTGACGGGGCAAGAGTTAGCCGGACCGACCGGGGATGCATGTGTAAACCTCATCATCCCGCCCGGGGAAGTCAGGATTGTTGAGTTTGGCACAAGGAAAGCAAGAAAATGAGATAGAATAAGCGCTAACGTTAGGACATGGATCAGCGGGAACTGTAGCGAGGTTATTGAGGCAATGCTTCGACTTCACCTGGTGTCCTACTGCTATTGCACGAACAGGAGGTTATTTTGTACAAGCGAAGCGAAAACCAAGTCTCGGTTGCGAGAAACACGCATCGCCGAGAATTTCTGCGCGCCGGGCTGGCTGCTTTCGGCGCCCTGTCATTACCCGATCTGCTCCGTCTACGTGCTGCGGCCACTGAGCCCGAATCCCGGGAACCGACCGCGGTCATCGTTGTCTGGTTGCGCGGCGGCGCCAGTCACCTCGAGACCTTTGACCCCAAGCCCGACGCCCCGTCGGACTATCGCGGGCCGTATGGCACCGTCGAAACTCGGACGCCCGGCTTGCGCGTCGGTGAGTTGCTGCCTCGCCACGCCATGATCTCGGATCGCTTTACGATCCTGCGCTCGATGGCCCATACCGGCGGCGGCCATCCGGCGGGATCGTTGCAACTGCTATCGGGTGACCCGAACGCTCAGGATAAGCTCCGGCCACATTATCCCGACTTCATGAGCGTCGCCCATCGATTGCGTTCCGGTCCACGCCGGGACTTGCCGAACTACATTGGCGTCAACCCCATTGTGAGCTACGATAACTTTACCATCGCGGGCCCAGGGTATCTTGGGGCGTCGTACGCACCGTTCGCCGTGACGGGCGACCCAAATTCCCCCACCTTCCGTGTGCCGAACCTCGGCTTGGCGGATCGCATGCAACAAGATCGGTTGACCGAACGGCTCAGTTTGCACCGCAGCTTTGACACACTTCGTCGCGATCTAGACCGATCCGGGGCCATGGACGCCATGGATTCTTTCCAGACGCAAGCGCTCAATCTGCTAACCAGTTCCAGGGCGGCGGAGGCATTTGACTTGAATCGCGAAAGCCCGCAAGTGCGTGATCGCTACGGGCGAAACGCGTGGGGACAGCAACTGCTCATGGCCCGCCGGTTGGTCGAGGCTGGCGTCGAGATCGTAACGACGACGTTCGACGGCGAGTTGTGCGGTCGCGTGCAAAATTGGGACGATCACGCCGTCAACCAGCACGTCTTCGATGCTTTGAAGTTTCGTCTGCCGTTCTTCGACCAGGCCGTCACGGCGCTGATCGAGGATGTGTACGCGCGAGGATTGGATCGGCGGGTATTGGTGGTGGTGACCGGTGAATTCGGGAGGACGCCGCGTATCTCCTATGTGGCCAGCAGCGGCGGCGGCGTGGCGAGCGGAGCGGCGGGCACGGTCCAACCGGGTCGCGACCATTGGCCGCGGGCCAACTCGATGCTCTTCGCGGGCGGCGGCATCGCCACGGGCCGCGTCATTGGAGCCACCGACCGTCGCGGCGAGGATGTGACCCAACGCCGCGTCGGCCCGCACGACTTCCTGGCGACAATCTACCAACACCTTGGCATTGATTTCGAACGAGTCTCTCTACCCGATTTCACGGGCAGGCCGGTTCCCATCGTCCAGCACGGCAGAGCAATTCCCGAACTGCTGGCCGGGTCATGAGCAGGATGCTCCATCCGGAAGTACTTGGCCTAGAATGCGAATCCTCATTGGCTTGCCAGCCAATGGCCAGGAGACAACGATGGTGATTTCTCGCGACATCGACACTCGGAAGCGTCTCGGCCTGACGCGGCGTCGCTTCCTGCAGAGTACGCTTCTGGCTGGCGGCCTGGGCTTTAGCCTGGGTGATCTCCTTCGTCTCCGCGCCCAGGCGACGCAGCCCGGTCGAAGCGACCCTGACACGGCGGTCATCCAGATTTGGCTCGGCGGCGGGCCCAGCCAATTCGAGACATTTGATCCCAAGCCCGACGCTGAGGTTGAATTTCGCGGACCCTACCAGCCGATCCGCACCCGACTGCCGGGCGTACTTTTTTGCGAGAAGCTTCCGCGTTTGGCGGCCATTGCCGACCGCGCGGCCATTATTCGCTCGGTGACCCACACCACGTACGACCACATGACAGGGGCTTTGTGGTGCGCCACCGGATACCCCACAACCAATGCGACGATCCTGCACCCATCAAGCGGGGCTGTCGCGGCAAACTTCCGTGGCGACCGCCAGTCAGGACTTCCCGCCTACGTACAGCTATCCGAAGAGCAGACTCGAAACCCCGAGTTAGCCCGCGTCATGGGATCGGGACACCTGGGCGCGCGGCCCAGTCCATTTACCATCCTGCAAGACCCTTTCGTCGACGAGTATCAAGCCGACAAAGTCGCGGCGGCCGTTGCCAACCTGCGGTTGGCGGACGATGTTACCTTGGCCCGAACCCAGGACCGCACCACACTCCTGGCCAGTCTCGACCGCACCCGTCGGGCTGCCGACGCGGGGCTAGAGTTCGACCACTTCCACAGGCAGGCGCTCGACATGGTCACGAGCGGCGCGGCCCGACGAGCGTTTGATTTGACCCAAGAGCCTCTGGCCGTTCGGCGGCGCTACGGCGAGCATCGCTGGGGCCAGATGGGTTTACTCGCGCGCCGGTTGGTCGAGGCCGGCACGACGTTCGTCACCCTGAACACGGCCCCGGATTCGCTTTGCTGGGACTGGCACCGCCACATCGTCAACGACAATCGCCCCGCCGACGGATCGGATGGCCCAACCCGAGGCATGGACATTTCCGGCCCGCCTCTGGATCAGATGATCTCGGCTCTGATTGAAGACATCTACCAGCGCGGCCTGGACCGGAAAGTGCTGCTGGTCGTCTGGGGTGAGTTCGGCCGCACGCCACGCGTCAATGCGACAGGTGGTCGTGACCACTGGGGGGCACTGATGAGTATTCTGCTTGCGGGCGGAGGCTTGCGCGTCGGCCAAGTCGTCGGCGCGTCCAGCAGCAAAGGAGAAACGCCGCGAGACCGACCCGTCAGCCCGACCGAGGTGCTGGCCACGGTCTATCGGCACCTTGGGATCGACCCCCGCGGGCACACGGAAGACCGGTCCGGGCGGCCGTTCGCCATCCTCCCCGATGGCGAACCGATTCGAGAGTTGATCTAGCGCCCGCCCGACCGATGTGGATGTGACTGAACTTTTCAGCGGGGCACAGCGTCTACAGGCCCGCAAAGAAGACAGAATTCGATTCCACCTTTTCCCTGGTGAGGGAGGAATTGTTCGGGATAGTCGTACCACCGTTCAATTGAAGATCCGCAACATCAAAGATTTCCCCTTTTTCGGCATGGTGCTTGAGGGGTTCGAGACGAACAAGGTGGGCGAGTAGATCCGGTTCGACTCGCTTTGGTACGAAAAGAAAAAACTCGAGTGCACGCAACTCACGAAGGACATCTTCGCCAAATCCCTCAGAGGGCAAAAAGAGGGCAGCATTGGCCCTCCACCTTCAATGCGGCCGCCGTATAATGGCAATGTAGAGTTGCCGTATTCGTTGGAACATTAACGACTTCCAACGCAACCTCAACCTCGCGGCAGCACATCTCCAACCGCATCAACTAGCTGCAGCGATTTGTTCGGCGGCGCCACCTCTCCGCAGGACCGAATCACGGCGATACCGGCAGCCGCACGCCGGTCAGTTCCTGCGCCTTCAGTTTATGCCTCCTGGGGGACCTGCTCAATCATCCACCAGAAAAAGTCCGTTATCTGTTGTTCAATCCCGAACCGTTTGAGCTTGGAGGCGACCTGACCGCGGTGGTAGCTCGAGTGATTGACAATGTGGCGCAGGATCGCCCACCGCGGCAGTGTGAACGTGCGGCCAATTGCGCGTTGCGTCAACAGGGTGTTGAGCCGCTCCCGGCGTGAGCGAGGGACGCAGTTCCTCGAAGCGGCGGTAGGCACCTTCCAGCAACTGGGCCACGTCGTCCACCGTGACCATCTCGGCCTCGGTCGGAATACGGTCGTCCGGATCGCCGGCTAGCGTGCGCAGGTTGAAATCGGTCGCCACCGCGATGTGGAACATCGTCGAGCGCACAGACGACCAGCCAGGAACAGGCTCCGCGACGAGCTGTTCGGCGGTCAGCTTGCGGCACGCGTCGAGGACCTTGCGGTTGGCACAGCGATCATATGCGAAAAGGGCGACGATATCGTCTTGCATGAAGGATCTCTCCGGGGCTGAGACTGAGCCACCTTCACGTCCCGAGGTCCGCTGTGGCCGAACGAACCGCTCAGCCGCCGCGGCCCTCGCTGACCTGCATGCCTCGGAACCACATAAGGGGCCGCGGTCGTGCTGCAGCGAATGGTTCGGCCGATTCTACTCCCAAAACCATCCCCAGCAGTTTACCTCCACAATTAACCCGTTGCAGGACGGGAGCTGTTCAATCTTGGAGGTGTCCATATCCAGTCCAGATTCTTCCGATTTTCCCAAGGCGTTCTTTGTGGTACTCAAGAGCGATCGCTGAGCGGAGGAACATTAACCACACGAGATTGTACCAGCCTATGGCGAGCGGCACGATCCCGATAAGAAGCAACAACCCAGTCCAAACGGGGATCGACGATGGCGCGTTGGCGTCTCCCCAGATATTTGGCAAAATACCGGCGAAGATTGCGACAAGGCAGAGTGCAATGCCTAAACCAAGACAGCCCATACCCAGAATTCGATATTGTTTTGCTCTCTCGCTGTAGCATTCCGCACATAGCCAATCTGTCACATTCACCACGCCCAACTTCTTGGTTATTGTGTATCCGTCAGACGAAGACAGGTCCGTGGATGGCGTCGGAATGGCACGCGTGCAAGACGCGGCGCAGCGTGCACGGCGGGAAGTTGGTTCGAGCGGATGTTAGGATGGCGGTAAGGAAGGTGTCACGAGCTTTCGGCTTTCGGCGGTGGCTTCCAGCGGTCGGGGAGCCAAGCGCGAAGTTGTTCTGGCGGCGGGTTCGGCTCGTGGGCCAGGCGTTGCAAGATGTCGTGTAGATAGGCAAAAACATCGATCCGGTGCCGATGACAACTCGACGTCACGCTGAACAGTGTTGCTGCCGTTTCGGCGCCTGCAGCGCTGCCGGCGAACAGCCAATTTTTTCTTCCGACACCGATCTGTCGCAAAGCGCGTTCGGCGACATTGTTGTCGATGTCGAGGAAGCCGTCGGTCGTGTGAGCGCTTGCCAATTCTTGAGCGTGTGGGCGGTGGCCAGGCCGATCAGGCTCTTCGGCAACACCTTGGGCTGTTCGGCGTCGAGCCAGGTTTTCAATGCCGTCAGCACGGACAAATTTTCCTGGCGCAAGCGAAAGCGTAGTTCATCCGCGGCGGCGCCCACCACTTTCTGCGCTGCGATGAGATCACTCGCTTCTGCTTCGACGGCGTAGAGTTGGCGGATGTGCGCCATGGCGACCGCGCTGCGGGCCGCGTCGCTGTCCTTGGCGTCGAAAAACTTTCGCCGTGCGTGCGTCCAGCAGCCAAGCTCAATGATCGTGCCGGTCTTGAACAGATGATCGTAGACGTTGTGCGCGTCGGCGTTGAGGAAGCCGCGATAGTGGCGATCTTGGAGAAACGCATCGATGCCGGCCACGGTGTGATTGGGGCAAAAATCGAACACGTCGAACGCATGATCGCGATCGCCGATGTAAGCCCACATCTGGCCCGACAGCGATCGGCCCTTCACTTCGGGATCAAGGTACGGCATCTTGGTCGCGTCCGTGTGCAACGCCTTCGACTGGCGCACGAGCGTCGCCATCTGATCGACAAGCGGATGCAATATCGACGCGACGTGAGCCATCCAATCGGACATGGTCTGACGCGACAGGTCGATGTCGTGCCGACTCAAAATGCGTTCGAGCCGATGCAGCGGCAGATGATCGGCGTACTTGCAGGCGGCGATGTGCGCGAGCAAGCCTGGCCCCGGCAAGCCTTTGTTGATGATGGCGATCGGCACGGGCGCGGTCGTGACGTGGTCGTGGCACTTGCGGCACGAATACTTGAAGCGCACGTGCTGGCGCACGAACAAGCTCGCGGGCTTGTAATCGAGTTGCTCGCTGATCTCTTCGCCGAACTTTTGGCACACTTAGCTGCAACAGGGACAAAGCCGTTCCGCCTCGCCGAGGACGTGTTCGATGCGGATGCGGGGCAAACTCTCGGGCAGCTTCTTGCGGCCGCCGTTGCGCTTGCGAGGCTTGCCGTTGTCGTCAGGTAAATCTTCGTTCGGCGTTTCTACTGCCGGCGATTCTGGCGTCTGCGCCGTTGCATTCGGCGCCAGTTCGGGCAGGAGCCACGGCTGCTGCGGATCGAAGCGTTCGGCCTTCGGGCCGTATAATTTGCGCAACAAGAGATCGAGCCGTTGCTGCACGCCTTCGCGTTCGTGCTGTTCTTTCTTGAGCGCGTCGAGCAGCTCGCGGATCAGGGCCTGAAGGGTCGGCACATCCTCGGGCAGCGGCAGGTCAATCGTCGAGCTGGAATGTTCCATGTTCATGCAAGAATAAACACCGCACCCGCCGAAAGGTAGCGCGTTTTTTTGTGCCGACCAGATTTCACGGACGGACGGCGCTGCGCGAGCGTCGCTCACGAACAGGGAGACATCGGGACCAAGGGCATTTGGAGAACCTCATGAACTTCGTATCCGTCCGACAAACCCACCTTGCGGGGTCAGGTAGCATGGGGGCCAAAGGAGGTGCCCCATGGGACTACGTCTGGATGTCGGCAAACAAGCACGTTGGCTTGATCTTGTCCGGCGTTGGCAGCGGTCGAAGCTTT